>Ga0335083_10004950_pt1 | contig 16878 bp, 9 predicted proteins | sample Lox_Sample_42_FD_206716 | JGI IMG/M metagenome (GOLD analysis project Ga0335083, IMG submission 206716) | Soil microbial communities from Loxahatchee National Wildlife Refuge, Florida, United States - Lox_Sample_4.2 | ecosystem: Environmental > Terrestrial > Soil > Wetlands | place: USA: Florida... | reverse complement strand
CCATGATGGCGCGCCCGGTCGCGCCGGAGCCCGTGAAGATGAGATGGTCGAACGGGAGCGACGAGAAGGCCGGTCCGCGGCCGCCGCCGTCGGCGAAGAAGGCGAGTTTTTCGGCCGGGAAATATTTGGGCGTAACCTCGATGAGAAGCTCGGCGAGCGCTTTCGAGTTCTCCGACATCTTCACCATCGCCCGGTTCCCGGCGGCGAAAATGCTGACGAGCGGCGAGAGGCTCAGCATGAGCGGGAAGTTCCACGGCACGATGACTCCGACGACGCCGAGCGGCTGGGGAATGACGACATTGCGCGCGCCGGGGAAGGTGAGCCGGTCGACGCTCCTCTTGCGCGGCTTCATCCAGCCTTTGAGGCGCTTCACCGCATCGCGGACGCCATCAAGCACTGTATAAACTTCGCCGAACAAGGTCTCGAATTCACTGCGGTTTCCGTAATCGGAGTTGATCGCGGTGACGATCGCGGCCCGGTTCTCCTTGACGAGGCGCGCCAGCGCCTTGAGGTCGGCGAGGCGCTCGGCATGGCTCGGCTCCGGCGCCTTGAGAAAGGCCGCGCGCTGCGCGTCGAGGCAGGCGAGGAATTCGGGCGGGATGGCGAGATCGGCGGAGGGTAAGGGGGCGTTCATTTTTCGAATTTCCTGTCGCAGGGCGCCTGCCCCTGCGTTTCCTTTCAAAACTTAAGCACAAGTTCGCCGCGATCAACGCCACGATGCGAAAGGAGCGCCGCCTTCTTACATACCGGCCAAAGCAAAGCGAAGCGAAGCGCTTCCGGCTTGCCGGCTGCTTCGGCGCGCGCCTATAGACATTTCCACGCCGCTAGAGGGTTCCGGACCACTTCATGTCCACCGTCGACGTCAAGCCGACCAACCGCAAGCTCGCCGGCCCGAAAGCCGACAGCGCCAACGAGCCGTTCAAGCGCGCGCTTGGGCAGTGCACGCGCGCGCTCGCACGCAAGCCTGAACTCGAGATCGCCTATTCCGCCGAAAAGCCCGGGCTGGCGACCGGCCCCGAAGGCGCGAAGGCGCGTCTGCCCGAGCCCTCGCGCAAGCCGAACCCGCGCGAGGCGGCGATCCTGCGCGGCCTCGCCGATTCCTTCGCCCTGCGCCTTGCCTGCCACAACGACGCCATCCACCGCCGCCACGCGCCTCAGAACCCGCAGGCGCGGGCGCTGTTCGACGCGGTCGAGCAGGCGCGCGTCGAGGCGATCGGCGCGCGGCGCATGCAGGGCGTCGCCTCGAACCTGACCGCGATGCTCGACGACCGCTACCACCGCAGCCCCTTCGCCGAGGCCAGGAGCCGCGAGGAGGCGCCGCTCGAGGACGCCGTCGCCATGCTGGCGCGCGAGCGCCTGACGGGGTTGAAGCCTCCGGCTGGGGCGGAGCGCCTGACCGAGCTCTGGCGCCCGTTCATCGAGGACAAGGCCGGCCATGACCTCGACAAGCTCGGCGGGGCGATCCTCGACCAGCGCGCCTACGCCAAGCTCGTCCAGAAAGTGCTCTCGTCGCTCGGCATGTCGAGCGAGTCGGAGGCGGACGCCGACGAGCAGCAGGAAGAGCAGGAAAGCCAGCCGCCCGAGGAGCCGGAGGAGGCCGAAGGGGAAGGCGAGGAGCAGCAGTCCGAGGATTCCATGCGGCGCGAGGCGGCGGACGAGACGTCCGACGACGCCGACGAGGGCGCGATGGACACGGTCGAAGCGCCGTCCTCCGAGCTCGAGGAGGAGGGCGAAGCGGGCGAGGCTGAGGAGGCCGCCGAGAACCGCCCGCCGCAGCCGCATGGGCCCGACAAGCGGGGGCCGGACTACAAGGCCTTTACGACGAGATTTGACGAAATCGTGGACGCCGACGAGCTCTGCGACCCGGACGAGCTGCAGCGCCTCCGGGAATATCTCGACAAGCAGCTCCAGAACCTGCACTCGGTCGTCGCGCGTCTCGCCAACCGCCTGCAGCGGCGGCTCATGGCCCAGCAGAACCGCTCCTGGGAGTTCGACCTCGAAGAGGGCACGCTCGACACGGCGCGCCTGCCGCGCGTCGTCATCGACCCGCAGCAGCCATTGTCCTTCAAGCAGGAGAAGGACATGGCGTTCCGCGACACGGTGGTGACGCTGCTCCTCGACAACTCCGGCTCGATGCGCGGCCGCCCGATCACGGTCGCGGCGACCTGCGCCGACATTCTCGCCCGCACGCTCGAGCGCTGCGGCGTCAAAGTCGAGATTCTGGGCTTCACGACCCGCGCCTGGAAGGGCGGCCAGTCGAGGGAAGCCTGGCTGCAGGCGGGCAAGCCGCCCAATCCCGGCCGGCTGAACGACCTGCGCCACCTCATCTACAAGTCGGCGGACGCGCCCTGGCGGCGCGCGCGCAGGAACCTCGGCCTCATGATGCGCGAGGGGCTACTCAAGGAGAACATCGACGGCGAGGCGCTCGACTGGGCGCACCAGCGCCTGCTCGGCCGGCCCGAGCAGCGCAAGATCCTGATGATGATCTCGGACGGCGCGCCAGTCGACGATTCGACGCTCTCGGTCAATCCCGGCAATTACCTCGAGCGCCACTTGCGCTACGTGATCGAGGAAATCGAGACGCGGTCGCCGGTCGAACTCATCGCCATCGGCATCGGCCACGACGTGACGCGCTATTACCGCCGGGCTGTGACCATCGTTGACGCGGAGGAACTGGGCGGGGCGATGACGGAAAAACTTGCCGAGCTCTTCGACGAGAACGCGGTCCCGAAGCCGGTGCGGCCGCAGCTCCCGAGGCGGAAGGCCAAGGCCGCGTAAGTCTTGAGCGAGGCTCTGGCCGGGACTTCGGCATCCTGGAGCCGGCGACGGTCCTCAACCCACGCGACCTTCTAATGCTCCCACAAAGGCTCGGCCCTCAGGCGTTCAGGCGGCCGCCGGCGCGTTCATCCGCTTCGTCTCCGCGGCGAGATCGAGCACCATTCGGCCCCGGACGCTGCCGGCCTTCAAATTGGAGAGCACGGCATTGATGTTCTCGAGCATGGTCGTCTCGATATCCGCGGCCACCTTGCCCGCAGCGGTAAAGGCGATCGCTTCATCGAGATCGTAGCGGGTGCCGACGATCGACCCGCGCACGGTGATCCGCTTGAGCACGACGTCGAAAATCGGCGTCGGGAACTCACCCGGCGGCAGCCCAACCAATGCGACCGTTCCCTTCCGCCGAGCTATTCTGAGCGCCTGAGTGAAGGCCGGTGGTGAAACGGCGGTGACGAGGACGCCGTGTGCGCCTCCGCCCGTCGCCTTCAACACGTCGTCGATCGCGTTTGGCGAGCGCGCATCGACGGCGACATCGGCGCCCGTTTCCCTGGCGAGCGAGAGCTTGTCAGCCGAGACATCGAGAGCCGCCACGTGCATTCCCATCGCCTTCGCATACTGGATCGCGAGGTGCCCGAGACCGCCGGCGCCGGAAATCGCGACCCATTCGCCGGGCCGCGCTTCCGTTTCCTTCAGTCCCTTGTAAGTCGTCACACCCGCGCACAGGATGGGCGCGATGTGGGCGTAATCGACCTCTCTCGGGAGCCTGGCAGTGAAGGGTTCGCTGGCGATCACGTATTCGGCGAAACCGCCGTTGCAGCTGTAGCCGGTGTTGTGCTGATGCTCGCAGAGCGTCTCCCAACCGGTCTCGCAAAATTCGCAGCGCATGCATGCGTCGTGAAGCCAGGCGACGCCGACCCGGTCACCCTCTTTGAAGCGAGTCGCGCCTGGACCGACCGCAGCGACGACGCCAGCCACTTCATGCCCCGGCACGAAAGGAAGAGTCGGCTTCGCCGGCCACTCGCCATCCGCCGCGTGCAGATCGGTGTGGCAGACGCCGCAGGCGATCACCTTCACCAACAGTTCGCCCGGTCCCGGGACGGGAACTGGAATGTCTTCGATCGCGAGCGGCTTTCCGAACGCGCGGACGACGGCGGCTTTCATAGTCTTGTGCATGGATTCCGAGTCCTTCTTGGGTAAATCTTCAGAAATGGGCGTTTGATCGCGACGTCGTTGATGAGCTTGTCATTCACAAACTCCCTGTCGCCGACGCCAAGGAGTTCGCGGCCATAGCCGGATCGGCGGACGCTCCGAACGCCGGATCGGCCTTCGATTGACCTCAAGGGAGCGGCGCGATGAACGAAGAAATCGCCTAAAAGAGAATAGCCCGGCTCGCGTCATTCCGCAGCCTGACAAATCTGACAGCAGCCGGCGAGCTAGGGGGAGACGGCGTGGCTACTCAAATGAATGATCCGCCGTCCAAGAACGAGATCCTCCTCGCGCGCATTGCCGCGGCGCTCCTGATTGCGCTCGCCGTCGCGGGCCTCCTCCGGTACGGCGCGTCAACCCAGGAGTTAGAGCGCGCCTGGGGCAACATTGTCGCCCGCCCCGGCGGTCCGATGACCTTCCGCTTCATCCTGCAGCCGGCGATGGCGGCGCTCGCGGCGCTCCGCGACGGCGTCGCGGACGCGCGGCTTCGCCGCACGCCTTACCTCTCCGCGATCGTCTACGGCGCCGAAGGGCGCGGCGGTCTCCTGTGGGAAGGAATTGTCTCGACGGCGCGGATCCTCATCCTCGGGATCGTGATGGACCTCGTCTATCAGCTGGTCTTTCTCGGCGAGTTCCACCCGGCGGAGTCGGCGCTGGTCGCGATCTTGCTCGCATTCGTTCCCTATGCTCTCTTGCGCGGCCCGATCGGGCGCGTTGCTCGTCGTTGGATCGCGCGGCCGTCCGTCGGCTGAGCGACGATTTAGGTACGCGGCCGATGGCGCCTCTCGATCTCAAGCGCGACGTCACCACCGAACTTGCGGCGCGCCGCACCGGGATGGCGTTTCAGCGCACGCGCCTGGCCGAAGACCGCACCCTGATGGCGGTCATCCGCACCTCGCTCTCGCTGATCGGATTCGGGTTCACGATCTACCAGTTTTTCCAGCGGTTGCGCGAAGAGGACGTCATCGCCAGGGCCGCGGCGCCGCGTCACTTCGGCCTCGCGCTGGTTGGGCTTGGCGTCCTGATGCTGATCTTCGGCATCGTCTACCACGTCCAGTACATGTTTTCGCTTCGCCGTTTGCGGACGTCGATGCGCGACGAGGGGCTCATCTACGGCGAGACCGTCTTTCCCGTGTCGCTCACCCTGATTACCGCTTTTCTCCTGCTCGCCATCGGCCTTGCGGCGATTGTCAGCATGGAGTTCCAGATCGGGCCGTTCGGCTGAGGCAAATGCAGCTTTTGGCGCCCGAGTTGTTTTCAAAGGAGTGGAGAGGAAAATGCCGAAGACGAACAAGCCGAACATTCTTATCCTCTGGGGCGACGACATCGGCTGGTGGAACATCAGCTTCAACAGCCGTGGGCAGATGGGCTATCGCACGCCGAACATCGACCGCATCGCCAACGAGGGCGTCGCCTTCACCGACTATTACGGCCAGCAGAGCTGCACCGCGGGCCGCGCCGCCTTCATTACCGGCCAGAATCCGATCCGCACCGGACTGACGAAGGTCGGCATGCCGGGCGCGGACGTCGGCCTGCAGGCGGAAGATCCGACCATCGCGGAACTCTTGAAGCCGCACGGGTACGCGACCGGTCAGTTCGGCAAGAATCATCTCGGCGACAAGGACCCGTTCCTGCCGACGATGCACGGCTTCGACGAGTTCTTCGGCAACCTCTACCATCTCAACGCGGAAGAGGAGCCGGAAGACCCCGACTATCCGAAGGACCCGAAATTCAAGGAGCTGTTCGGTCCGCGCGGCGTGCTGCACAGCTGGTCGGACGGCAAAGGCGGGCAGAAGGTCGAGGACACCGGGCCGCTGACCAGAAAGCGGATGGAGACCATCGACGACGAGGTGACCGAGCACGCGCTCAGGTTCATCGACGATACGGTGAAGGCCGGCAAGCCGTTCTTCGTCTGGTACAACACCACCGGCATGCACTTCCGCACGCACTGCGCCGACAAGCATCGTGGCAAGAGCAACGGCCAGGGCGAATACAACGACGTCATGGTCGCGCACGACGAGCAGATCGGCGTGATGCTGAAGAAGCTCGACGAACTCGGCATCGCCGAGGACACCATCGTCCTCTACTCGACCGACAATGGCGTGCACTACAATTCCTGGCCGGACGCCGGCATCACGCCGTTCCGGTCGGAGAAGAACACCAACTGGGAGGGCGGCTGGCGCGTGCCCGCATTTACGCGCTGGCCGGCCAAGTTCAAGGCGGGCACGGTGCTCAACGGCGTCGTCAGCCATCAGGACTGGATGACTACGTTGCTTGCCGCCGCCGGCGAGCCCGATATCGCGAACAAATTGCGCGCGGGCTATAAGATCGGGGACAGGACGTACAAGGTCTGCCTCGACGGCTTCAACATGCTGCCCTATTTCACGGGTGAGGCTGGGAAGAGCCCGCGAGAGTTCTTCTTCTACATCAGCGACGACGGCGACATTCTTGCGATCCGCATGGGCGACTGGAAAGTCGTGCTCATGGAGCAGCGGGCCAAGGCGCTCGCGTGCTGGTTCGAGCCCTTCGTTCACTTAAGGGCGCCGAAGCTGTTCAACCTGCGGCGCGACCCGTTCGAGCGCGCGGACGAGAGCTCGAACACCTACTGGGACTGGGTTCTCTCGCGCATCTACATCGTCTACGCGATGCAGGCCGTCGTCTCGAACCAGATCGAGTCGTTCGTGGCGTTCCCGCCGCGTCAGAAGCCCGCCTCGTTCAACCTCGACGCGGTCCTGCGAAAGCTGCAGGAGGCCAACAGCAGCGCCAACCACTGAGTCCTGGTCGGACGTCGCGTAAGCTTCGGATCGCTTGCCGCCGACTGCAGGGGCTATTTTCGCGGACTGACAATACAAACAAGTATAAACGACGCTGATTGCGCGGGCGACAGGCCGGAATCTTCAATGCGCCGGTTCATTTGGCGCATGTTCTCGCTTCTTGAAAAAACGAATGATAACGTCGATTTCAGAAAAAAGAAAAGTGTTTTGACGCCAGAAACAGACAAAGCAAAAGGCCGCCCGGACGGAGGGCCTTCGCTGCTGGCTGATCGCCGTGCCTAAGCGGGGGCCCTTGCCGTTTTAGGGCTCGCTCGACAGCCAGCGGCGCCGGGCCCCGCGGCGCCCCATCTTTTCAGACTGGCTGAACGTATGTTAACTAGGTCGCTTCCAAGAGCTTGTCAACTATGTTAACAAACCTCGAAGAGCGGCCCCCGGGAGGGACAGTTTATTGTTTCGCCTTGTCTGGAAGACCGAGTTCCCGCCCGCCTCCAGATGGACCAAGAAAATATGCAGAATTTGAGCTTACGTAAAATTCAAGGCTCGGGTTCCTGTCGATTTCAAGAGCAATCGAGAGAAATCTCATCTTCGCCTCTTGCGCGCCGGGGCCAATCCGGCTATTGGGGCCGGCCGGGGTTGGTAGCGCATGCGACCCCGAATGATCAGACATGGCTACCGCCTTATTCGTTGCCGACCTTTTCGAGGCCGGCGGGGATAGGGCAGCGGATGGGCCGGAGGACGGAAGGGAAACCTTGCGTCTGTTTCCGGCCAATGTCCTGTCCGAGACTGCCGGCGCGCGAGAGGCTTTCCGCCGAAGCGCTTAATTCCCGTCAAGCTCCGTTAGGGGGCGGGGGGGCCAGCATAGACGGGGATGACCGGGTTTCAACCCGCCGGACGGTTTCCGGCGGAAAATGCGGTTCGAACCTTCTGTCCGGCGCTAAAGGTTTCGCCTCAAGCTCCGGGGACAGGCGCAAGTCGCTGCGGCGTTCGGTCGAAGTGGCCGTCAGCTGCGGCATGTGCAACAGGCGAATTTCTGAAAAGGAATTCGCCGACCGGAGTGAGCAAACCCGTGGATAGAGCGGAAAAGAAAGAAGCGGTCGCCGCCCTCCACAACGTCTTTATGAAGACGTCGATGGTGGTCGTGGCGCACTATTCCGGTCTGACGGTGGTGCAGATGCAGCGTCTGCGCAAGCAGATGAAGGCCGCGGGCGCCGCCGTTCAGGTCGCCAAGAATCGCCTCGCCCAGATCGCTCTCGAAGGCACCGACGTCGCCTCGATCGGCCCCCTCCTCAAGGGCCCGACCCTGATCGCCCATTCGGCCGATCCGGTGGCGGCGGCGAAGGCGGCCGTGGCTTTCGCCAAAGACAACGAAAAGTTCGTGGTCCTTGGCGGCGCCATGGGCAAGACGGCGCTCGACGTCGAAGGGGTGAGGGCGCTTGCGACCCTGCCGTCCCTCGACGAACTGAGGGCTAGGCTCGTCGGGCTCATCAACGCCCCGGCGACCAAGCTCGCCCAGCTTACGACGGCGCCGGCCGCCAAGCTCGCACGCGTTGTCGCGGCCTACGCCGTCAAGGACGCAGCCTGAGCGAGGCTCTTCACATTTCGTGATTCGAACCCATATAAGGAACTCTCAAACATGGCCAATCTTGAAAAGATCGTCGACGAGCTCTCGTCCCTGACGGTTATCGAAGCCGCGGAACTCGCCAAGCTTCTCGAAGCCAAGTGGGGTGTTTCGGCCGCCGCCGCCGTTGCCGTCGCGGCGGCGCCGGCCGCGGGCGCGGCCCCGGCCGCTGCGGCCGAGGAGCAAACCGAGTTCACGGTCGTGCTCGCTGCTATCGGCGACAAGAAGATCGAGGTGATCAAGGAGGTGCGCGCGATCACTTCGCTCGGCCTCAAGGAGGCGAAGGACCTGGTGGAGGGCGCGCCGAAGCCCGTCAAGGAAGGCGTGTCCAAGGAGGAAGCCGACAAGATCAAAGCCGCCCTTGAGAAGGTCGGCGCGAAGGTCGAGCTCAAGTAACGGGCTTGGGGCCATTTCCGGCCCCACACATTGGGAGAGTTGGCGGTCCCGCGCTACGGCTCGGGGCCGTTTAGGCGTTTCTGAGGGTGCGTTGACGTTTTGAAGATTCGGCGCGGGCAAACGTTGCGGGGTGGGCAGCGTAAGGATCGCCGGATTGCAGAGGGGAGCGCGGGGCGTCCGCAGGGAATTCCAGGGGCGGCGGCTGAGCGCGCGGGCGCGAAGCCGCCCGTCGGGGCATTTTGAGCATCGAGGTGCGACATGGCGCAGACATTCACCGGCCGCAAGCGCGTTCGTAAGGTCTTTGGGCACGTCAAGGAAGTCGGCGAGATGCCGAACCTGATCGAGGTGCAGAAGGCGTCTTACGACCAGTTTCTCCTCATGGACACGCCCGCCAGCGCGCGTATCAACGAGGGCCTGCAGGCGGTGTTCAAGTCGGTGTTTCCGATCAAGGACTTCGCCGAGACCGCGCATCTCGAATTCGTGAAGTACGAGTATGAGGCGCCGAAATATGACCTCGACGAGTGCCGCCAGCGCGGCATGACCTACGCCGCGCCGCTCAAGGTGACGCTGCGCCTCATCGTGTTCGACGTCGACCCGGACACCCAGGCGAAGTCCGTCAAGGACATCAAGGAGCAGGACGTCTACATGGGCGACATGCCGCTCATGACGCCGAACGGCACCTTCATCGTCAACGGCACCGAGCGCGTCATCGTCTCGCAGATGCACCGCAGCCCGGGCGTGTTCTTCGACCACGACAAGGGCAAGAGCCATTCCTCGGGCAAGCTCCTGTTCGCCGCCCGCATCATTCCCTATCGCGGCTCGTGGCTCGACATCGAGTTCGACGCGAAGGACATCGTCTACGCGCGCATCGACCGGCGCCGAAAAATTCCCGTGACTTCGCTCTTGTTCGCGCTCGGGCTCGACGGCGAAGAAATCCTCAAGACCTTCTACCGCACCGTCACCTATACGCGCATGAACGACGGCTGGCGCGAGCCCTATGACGCCGAGCGCATGAAGGGTATGAAGGCCGCCGCCGACATGTATGACGCCGACACGGGCGAGATCGCGATCGAGGCCGGCCGCAAGCTCACGGTGCGCTCCGCCCGCCAGCTTGCTGAGAAGGGCCTGAAAGCCCTGCGCGTGGCGGACGCGGACCTATTCGGAAAGTACCTCGCCGAGGACCTCTACAACGCGGAGACCGGCGAGATTTACGCCGAGGCTGGCGACGAGGTCACCGAGAAGTCGCTCGCGCAGCTCGTGGAGGCGGGCTTCGGGGAACTGCCGATCCTCGACATCGATCATATCAACGTCGGGCCCTACATCCGCAACACGCTAAAGGTGGACAAGAACTCCTCGCGCGAGGATGCGCTGTTTGACGTCTACCGGGTCATGCGTCCGGGCGAGCCGCCGACCATCGAGAGCGCGGAAGCGATGTTCAATTCGCTCTTCTTCGACGGCGAGCGCTACGACCTCTCGGCCGTCGGGCGGGTGAAGATGAACATGCGTCTCGGCCTCGACGCGCCGGACACCCAGCGCACGCTGCGCCGCGAGGACATTCTTGCGGTCGTGAGGGAGCTTGTGAACCTGCGCGACGGCCGCGGCGAGGTCGACGACATCGACCATCTCGGCAACCGCCGCGTGCGCTCAGTCGGCGAGCTCATGGAGAACCAGTACCGCATCGGCCTCTTGCGAATGGAGCGCGCCATCAAGGAGCGCATGTCCTCGGTCGAGATCGACACGATCATGCCGCAGGACCTCATCAACGCGAAGCCGGCGGCCGCGGCGGTGCGCGAGTTCTTCGGATCCTCGCAGCTGTCGCAGTTCATGGACCAGACGAACCCGCTCTCCGAGATCACCCACAAGCGGCGCCTCTCGGCGCTGGGTCCGGGCGGTCTTACGCGCGAGCGCGCCGGGTTCGAGGTGCGCGATGTGCATCCGACGCACTATGGCCGCATCTGCCCGATTGAGACGCCGGAAGGCCCGAACATCGGCCTCATCAACTCGCTCGCCACTTTCGCGCGCGTCAACAAGTACGGCTTCATCGAGAGCCCGTACCGCAGGGTGCGCGACGGGGGGGTGACGGACGAGGTCGCCTATCTCTCGGCGATGGAGGAGCAGAAGTACGCGGTCGCCCAGGCCGATACGCCGATCGACGCTGAGGGGCGCCTGACCGGCGACCTCATCGTCTGCCGGCGCGCCGGCGACGTCGTGTCGCTGACGGCCGACCATGTCGACTACATGGACGTTTCGCCGAAGCAGCTCGTCTCGGTCGCCGCGGCGCTGATCCCGTTCCTCGAGAACGACGACGCCAACCGCGCGCTCATGGGATCGAACATGCAGCGCCAGGCGGTGCCGCTCGTGCGCTCCGACGCGCCGCTCGTCGGCACCGGCATGGAGTCAATCGTCGCGCGCGACTCGGGCGCGGCCATCGCCGCCCGCCGCGCCGGCGTCGTGGACCAGGTGGACGCGACCCGCATCGTCATCCGCGCGACCGAGGAGACTGACGCGGCCAAGCCCGGCGTCGACATCTATCGGCTCATGAAGTTCCAACGCTCGAACCAGTCGACCTGCATCAACCAGAAACCGCTCGTGCGCGTCGGCGACCCGGTCGAGGCGGGCGACATCATCGCGGATGGTCCCTCGACCGACCTTGGCGACCTGGCGCTTGGCCGCAACGTGCTGGTCGCGTTCATGCCGTGGAACGGCTACAACTTCGAGGACTCGATCCTCCTCTCCGAACGCATCGTCAAGGACGACGTCTTCACCTCGATCCACATCGAGGAATTCGAGGCGATGGCCCGCGACACCAAGCTCGGTCCGGAGGAGATCACGCGCGACATTCCGAACGTCTCGGAAGAGGCTCTGAAGAACCTCGACGAGGCCGGCATCGTTTATATCGGCGCGGAAGTTCAGGCCGGCGATATCCTGGTCGGCAAGATCACGCCGAAGGGCGAGAGCCCGATGACGCCCGAGGAGAAACTACTCCGCGCCATCTTCGGCGAGAAGGCCTCGGACGTGCGCGACACGTCGCTGCGCGTGCCCCCGGGCGTGCAGGGCACCGTCGTCGAGGTGCGCGTCTTCAACCGCCACGGCGTGGACAAGGACGAGCGCGCCCAGGCGATCGAGCGCGAGGAGATCGAGCGGCTCGCCAAGGACCGCGACGACGAGCAGGCGATCCTCGACCGCAACGTCTACGCGCGTCTCGCCGAGACGCTCGAAGGCGAGCGGGCGCTCTCGGGGCCGAAGGGCTTCAAGAAGGATCAGTTGCTCACGCGCCCGCTCCTCGACGAGTCGCCGCGCTCGCAATGGTGGAGCTTTGCGCTCGAGTCCGACCAGACGATGTCGGAGATCGAGGCCATGCGCAAGCAGTACGACGAGTCGAAGAAGTCGTTGGAAAGCCGCTTCCTCGATAAGGTCGAGAAGCTGCAGCGCGGCGACGAGCTGCCGCCCGGCGTGATGAAGATGGCCAAGGTCTTCATCGCGGTGAAGCGCAAGATCCAGCCCGGCGACAAGATGGCCGGCCGCCACGGCAACAAGGGCGTCGTCTCGAAGATCGTCCCGGAGGAGGACATGCCCTTCCTCGAGGACGGGACGCCTGTCGACATCGTGCTGAACCCGCTCGGCGTGCCGAGCCGCATGAATGTCGGCCAGATTCTCGAGACGCACCTCGGCTGGGCCTGCGCCGGCCTCGGCCGGCAGGTCGGCGAGGCGGTCGACGCTTACCTCCGCATGAACGACGCCCATCCCTTGCGTTCGAAGCTCAGAGAGATCTACGGCGAGGACGAGACGATCCGGGCGCTTGACGACAAGTCGCTGGCCGAGCTCGGCTCCAACCTGCGCCGCGGCGTCCCGGTCTCCACGCCCGTCTTCGACGGCGCGCGCGAGAAGGACATCGTCGAGATGCTGAAGATGGCCAATTGCGACACGTCGGGCCAAGTCACGCTCTACGACGGCCGCACCGGCGATCCCTTCGACCGCAAGGTGACGGTGGGCTACATCTACATCCTGAAGCTTCACCATCTCGTGGACGACAAGATTCACGCGCGCTCGATCGGGCCTTACAGCCTCGTCACCCAGCAGCCGCTGGGCGGCAAGGCGCAGTTCGGCGGCCAGCGCTTCGGCGAGATGGAGGTGTGGGCGCTCGAGGCTTACGGCGCCGCCTACACGCTGCAGGAGATGCTGACCGTCAAGTCGGACGACGTCGCGGGCCGGACCAAGGTCTACGAGGCGATCGTGCGCGGCGACGACACCTTCGAGTCCGGCATCCCCGAGAGCTTCAACGTGCTCGTCAAGGAAATGCGCTCGCTCGGCCTTAACGTGGAGCTTGCCTCGCTCAAGCGCACGCCTGACGAGCTGCCGCCCGCCGAAGCCGCCGAATGACGCGAGCCGCCCGTGGCGCGTTTGTGAACACGACCTTGAACCGCGGCGTCCGCGCCGCGGCTCCTTCCAGGAATGCGAGCTTGAAGGGGTCCGCCGCTTAGGGCTCGCGGGAGACAAGAATGAACCAGGAAATCACCAATCCCTTTGCCCCGATCGCCCCGCCTCAGGCGTTCGATCAGATCCAGATCGCCATCGCCTCGCCGGAGAAAATCCTGTCGTGGTCGTTCGGGGAGATCAAGAAGCCGGAAACGATCAACTACCGCACGTTCAAGCCGGAGCGTGACGGTCTCTTCTGCGCGCGCATCTTCGGGCCGATAAAGGACTACGAGTGCCTGTGCGGCAAATATAAGCGCATGAAGTACAAGGGCGTCATCTGTGAGAAGTGCGGCGTCGAAGTGACGCTGTCGCGCGTGCGGCGCGAGCGCATGGGCCACATCTCGCTCGCGGCGCCGGTCGCCCACATCTGGTTCTTGAAGTCGCTGCCCTCGCGCATCGGGCTTCTGCTCGACATGTCGCTCAAGGAGCTCGAGCGCGTCCTCTATTTCGAATCTTACATCGTGCTCGATCCGGGCCTGACCCCGCTCAAGGACCGTCAGCTCCTGAGCGAGGACGATTGCCTGCGCGCGATCGACGAGTACGGGCAGGACAGCTTCACCGCCATGATCGGCGCCGAGGCGATCCGCGAGATGCTGAAGGGCATGAACCTTCAGAAGATCGCCGACGACCTGAAGATCGAGATCGCCGAGTCGAAGAGCGAACTGAAGCCGAAACGCCTCGCCAAGCGCCTCAAGATCATCGAGGCTTTCATCCATTCGGGCAACAAGCCCGAGTGGATGATCATGACCGAAATCCCGGTCATCCCGCCGGACTTGAGGCCGCTCGTGCCGCTCGACGGCGGACGCTTCGCGACTTCCGACCTGAACGACCTCTACCGCCGCGTCATCAACCGCAACAACCGGCTGAAGCGGCTGATGGAGCTGCGCGCGCCGGACATCATCATCCGCAACGAAAAGCGCATGCTGCAGGAATCGGTGGACGCGTTGTTCGACAATGGCCGCCGCGGCCGCGTGATCACGGGCGCCAACAAGCGGCCCTTGAAGTCGCTCGCCGACATGCTGAAGGGCAAGCAGGGCCGTTTCCGCCAGAACCTGCTCGGCAAGCGCGTGGACTATTCGGGACGCTCGGTCATCGTCGTCGGGCCGGAGCTCAAGCTCCACCAATGCGGCCTGCCGAAGAAGATGGCGCTCGAACTGTTCAAGCCCTTCATCTATTCTCGTCTTGACGCCAAGGGCCTGTCGGCGACCGTCAAGCAGGCCAAGAAGCTGGTCGAGAAGGAGAAGCCCGAGGTCTGGGACATTCTCGACGAGGTGATCCGCGAGCACCCGGTCATGCTGAATCGGGCGCCCACGCTGCACCGCCTCGGTATCCAGGCTTTCGAGCCGGTGCTCATCGAGGGCAAGGCGATCCAGCTGCATCCGCTCGTCTGCGCCGCCTTCAACGCCGACTTCGATGGCGACCAGATGGCCGTGCACGTTCCGCTGTCGCTCGAGGCGCAGCTCGAGGCGCGCGTCCTCATGATGTCGACCAACAACATCCTGCATCCGGCCAACGGACAGCCGATCATCGTGCCGAGCCAGGACATCGTGCTCGGCCTCTATTACGTCTCGCTCATGCGCGACGGCGAGCCGGGGCAGTATGTCGAGGACCCGGAGACGAAGCGGCCGCTCCACGGCTTCTACAGCGACATGGGCGAGATCGAGCATGCGATGGCGGCCGGGGCGCTGACGCTGCACAGCCGCATCAAGGGCCGCGCTTGGACCTACAACGAGAACGGCGAGCGCGTCGCCAAGATCTACGACACGACGCCCGGCCGCCTCATGCTCGGCGAGCTGATGCCCGAGCATCCCAAGATCCCCTTCGACGTCGTCAACCGGCTGATGACGAAGAAGGAAATCTCGAACATGATCGACATCGTCTACCGCAACTGCGGCCAGAAGGAGACGGTCATCTTCTGCGACCGCATCATGGCGCTCGGCTTCCGCGAGGCCTTCAAGGCGGGAATCTCGTTCGGCAAGGACGACATGGTCGTGCCCGACTCGAAGCGGCGCTTCATCGCCGAGACCGCGGCGCTCGCGAAGGAGTACGAGCAGCAGTACAACGACGGCCTCATCACTCAGGGGGAGAAGTACAACAAGGTCGTCGACGCCTGGGCGAAGTGCTCCGACCGTCTGGCCGAGGAGATGATGGCCGGCATCTCGGCCGTCCGCAAGGACAAGCACGGGCGCGACATGCCGATCAACTCGATCTACATGATGTCGCACTCGGGCGCGCGCGGTTCGCCCACCCAGATGCGGCAACTCGCCGCCATGCGCGGCCTGATGGCGAAGCCCTCGGGCGAGATCATCGAGAGCCCGATCATCTCCAACTTCAAGGAGGGTCTCTCGGTTCTCGAGTACTTCAACTCGACCCACGGCGCCCGCAAGGGCCTTGCGGACACCGCGCTCAAGACGGCGAACTCGGGTTATCTCACTCGCCGTCTCGTGGACGTTGCGCAGGACTCGATCATCACCATGGTTGACTGCGGGTCGCAGCGGGGCATCAGCATGCGCGCGATCATCGATGCCGGTACGGTCGTTGCCTCGCTCGCGAGCCGCATCCTCGGCCGAACCTCGGCCGAGACGCTGCGCGACGCGGACGGCAATGTCATTGTCGAAGCGGGCGAGATGATCGCCGAGGAGCACATGCCGGCGATCAACGCGGCCGGCATCCAGGAGGTGAAGATCCGCTCTGTGCTCACCTGCGAGGCGAAGAACGGCGTCTGCGGCCTCTGCTACGGACGCGATCTCGCGCGCGGCACGCCTGTCAATCTCGGGGAGGCGGTCGGCGTCATCGCGGCGCAGTCGATCGGCGAGCCGGGCACGCAGCTGACGATGCGCACCTTCCACATCGGCGGCGCGGCGCAGCTGGCGGATCAGTCGTTCATCGAGTCGAACTTCGACGGCGAGGTGAAGATCCGCAACCGCAACGTTGCGCGCAACTCGAACGGCGACCTCGTCGCCATGGCGCGCAACGTCGCGGTGGTGATCTATGATCGCAGCGGCGCTGAGCGCGCGGTTCACCGCGTGCAATACGGCGCGCGCCTGAGGGTCGACGAGGGCGACAAGATCAAGCGCGGCCAGAGGATCGCGGAATGGGATCCGTTCACCAGACCCATTCTCACCGAGGTCGACGGCGTCATCGGGTTCGAGGACCTGGTCGAAGGCCAGTCGATGTCGGAGCAGGTGGACGAGGCGACCGGCATCGCCAAGCGCATCGTCACCGACTGGCGCTCCACGCCGCGCACGGCCGCGCTGAAACCCGCGCTCGTGATCAAGGGTCCGGACGGCAAGATCGCCAAGCTGCCGCGCGGCGGCGACGCGCGCTATCTGCTGCCGGTCGAGTCGATCATCTCGTTTGAGCCGGGCGCGACCGTTCGTGCGGGCGACGCGATTGCGCGCATCTCGATCAATAGCGCCAAGACGCGCGACATCACCGGCGGTCTGCCGCGGGTGGCGGAGCTGTTCGAGGCGCGCCGGCCGAAGGACCACGCGATCATCGCTGAGATCTCGGGCACGGTGCGGTTTGGGCGCGACTTCAAGAACAAGCAGCGCGTCTCGATCGAGCCGAGCGAAGAGGGCGTCGAGCCGGTCGAGTACCTGATCCCGAAGTCGAAGCACATCCATCTGCAGG
>Ga0335083_10004946_pt1 | contig 16891 bp, 11 predicted proteins | sample Lox_Sample_42_FD_206716 | JGI IMG/M metagenome (GOLD analysis project Ga0335083, IMG submission 206716) | Soil microbial communities from Loxahatchee National Wildlife Refuge, Florida, United States - Lox_Sample_4.2 | ecosystem: Environmental > Terrestrial > Soil > Wetlands | place: USA... | reverse complement strand
GGCGGCGCTGATGGCGCCGGTGGGCCGCAACGTGGTGCTGCGGAACACCCCGCCCGAGCAGCTCGTGAACGCGGTCGCCACCATCACCTGGCCGGCGTTGCTGGCGCCGGTCATTGCGCCGGTGCTGGGCGGCTATCTCACCACCTATGCCTCCTGGCGCTGGAATTTCCTGCTCAACGCGCCGCTGGGCGTGATCGCCGTGTTCCTCGTCCTGCGCAGCATCCCCGAGCTGCCGCCCGAGCCACGCCGCGCGTTCGACTGGGTCGGCATGCTGCTCTCGGCCGCGGGCCTGAGCGGCATGCTCTACAGCCTCGAAAGCCTGGCCAGTCCGGCCAACTGGCTGCACGGCCTGTGGGTGCTCACGGTGCTGGCCGTGGTGTGCCTCATCGCCTGCGGCAGGCACCTGGCGCGCTCCGCCGCGCCGCTGGTGGATCTGGCGCCGCTGCGTGCCGCGACCTTCTTCTCCTCGACGGCCGGCGCGGGCCTGTGGTTCCGCTGCACCATCGCCGCCACACCGTTCCTGCTGCCGCTGCTGTTCCAGGTGGGATTCGGCGACTCGGCGCTGCACGCCGGCCAGCTCATCATGATCTACTTCCTGGGCAACGTCGGCATGAAGCCGTTCACCACGCGAACCTTGCGCCGCTTCGGGTTCCGCAGCCTGCTGATCGCCAACGGCACGCTGTCGGGCCTGTCCATCCTCGCCATGGGATTCATCACGCCGCGCACGCCATGGCTGCCGCTGTATGGTCTGCTGTTCCTCGCCGGCCTGGCGCGCTCGATGCAGTTCACCTGCCTCAACACGCTGGGTTTCGCGGATGTCCCCAAGGCGCAGAGCAGCTCGGCCTCCGCGCTGTTCAGCATGCTGCAGCAGATCGCGCTGGCGCTGGGCGTGGCGCTGGCGGCATCGTTGCTGCGTGTGCAGCCGTTGCTGCGGGGTGCGGGCGGCACTGCGCAGTCCGATTTCCGGCTGGCCTTCGTGGCCATGGGCGTGCTCGGCATCGCCTCGTCGTGGTACTTCGCGCGGCTGCCGCGCGACGCGGGCGCGATCGTCAGCGGCCACACCGCGGGCCCGGCCGCTCCGCGGGGCGGCTGATCCGGCCGGAGCGCGTCAGGCCGTTTCGGCGAACAGCGTGGCGTTGCGCGCGGCTTCGGCCCGCAGCAGTTCCTGGGACTCGGGTTCGGCCGCGGCCACCCGCAGCGCCGAGCGGATCAGCTCCGGACCCGCGCCGGGCTGGCGCGCGCCTTCGGCCAGATGCTGGCGAAAGCGGCGGGCGCCAGGCCGGCCATTTTGCAGGCCCAGCAGGTGCCGCACCACGGCCGACAGCGATTCGCCCCGCAGCAGCTGCGCTGCCGCGTAGTCGGCCATGCGCGCCAGCACCGCTTCGGCCTCCGGCGCCTGCCACCCATCGTCGGGATAGATCGCCTGGTGCAGCTCGGCCAGCGCCCAGGGCCGGTGGTAGGCCTCGCGCCCGAGCATCACGCCATCGCACCAGTCGAGCGATTCGAGCACCTGCGCGGTGGCGCGCAGGCCACCATTGAGGATGATCTCGATGGCGGGGAATTCCTGCTTCAGCCAGCGCACCACGTCGTAATGCAGCGGCGGCACGTTGCGGTTTTCCTTGGGCGAGAGGCCGCCCAGCACCGCCTTGCGCGCGTGCACGATCAGCGTGCCGCAACCCGCGGCGCTCACCGCCGCCACGAATCCGGCCAGCGATTCGTGGTCGTCCGCGTCGAACGCGCCGATCTGCTCGCGCGCGGCGCGGGCGCCGCCCGCGACCACGCCGATGCGCATCTTGACCGTGACCGGCACGTCCACAGCCTCGATCATGGCGGCCACGCATTCCGCCACGCGCGCCGGTTCGCGCATCAGGCAGGCGCCGAACGACCCGGCGTTGACGCGCTCGCTGGGGCAACCGCAATTGAGGTTGATCTCGTCATAGCCAGCCTCGGCGCCGATGCGCGCCGCGCTCGCCAGCCGCACCGGATCGCCGCCGCCGAGCTGCAGCGCCACCGGGTGCTCGGCCGGCGAATGCTGCAGCAGGCGTTCGGCATCGCCGCGCAGGATGGCCTCGGTGGTGATCATCTCGGTGTACAGCAACGCGCGCGGCGAAAAGCCGCGCAGGAAGTAGCGGCAGTGCCGGTCGGTGTAATCGAGCATGGGCGCCACGCACAGGCGGCGATCGGGAAGCAGGCTCATCGCGGGAGCTTAACTCAAGCCGGCGTCACCAGGGTCTGAAGCGGCGCGGGCCGCGCGATATGGTAGCCCTGCGCGTAGTCCACCCCCATCTGGCCCAGCAGCGCGAACACCTCGGCGGATTCCACCTTTTCAGCCACGGTGGCGATGCCCAGCGCGCGGCCCACCTGGCAGATCGCCTCCACCATGCTGCGATCCACGGGATCGTGGGGCGCGTTGGCCACGAACTGGCCGTCGATCTTCAGGAAGTCCACAGGCAGGTGCTTGAGGTAGTGGAACGAGGACAGGCCGCTGCCGAAGTCGTCGAGCGCGAAGCGGCAGCCGCGCATCTTGAGCTCGCGCATGAAGTGCACCGTCTGCGACAGGTTGGTGATCACGGCGGTTTCGGTGATCTCGAAGCACAGGCCGCGCGCCACCAGCGGGTCTTCCACCACCTTGAGCAGGAAATCCAGGAAACTGCGATCGCTGAGCGAGGTGCCCGAGATGTTGACCGAGAACAGGCGCGGCTCGCCGCCCTCGCCCGCCAGCCTGCGCACTTCGGCCGCAGCGCGGCCCACCACCCAGCGATCGATGGCCGAGATCACGTTGTAGCGCTCGGCGGCGGGGATGAACTCTCCCGGCGGCACCAGTTCGCCATCTTCCCCGTACAGACGCACCAGCAGCTCGTGGAACACCGGCGGCGCGCCGCCGCCGCCCACGGGCACGATGGGCTGGTGGTGCAGTTCGAGCCGGTTCTCGTCGACCGCGCGCGTCACGCGGCCCACCCAGTACATTTCCCGGTGGCGGCCGGACGCCTCGCTGGCATCGTAGGCGTGCACGCGGTTGCGTCCGGCCTCCTTGGCTGCATAGCAGGCGATGTCGGCCGCGCTCATGATGCTGGCCACGCTCTCGGTGTCGGCATTGATCTCCACCATGCCGATGCTCGCGCCGATATGCGTCGACACCTCGTTCCACACGAAGCGGAATTCGCGGATCGCGCGCCGGATGTTCTCCGCCACGCGGCTGGCCTGGTCGTTGGTGCAGATCGGCATCAGCACGCCGAACTCGTCACCGCCCAGGCGCGCGATGATGTCGGAGGAGCGCACGTGCTGCTGCAGCACGCCGGTGATGTCGCGCAGCAGCCGATCGCCGGCGCTGTGGCCGCAGGTGTCATTGACCAGCTTGAACTGGTCCAGGTCCACGTACAGCAGCGCGTGCGTGAGGCGGTTCTCGCGCGCCTCGTCCACCGCGCGTTCCAGGCGGTAGTCGAATTCGCGGCGGTTGATGAGGCCGGTCAGCGCGTCGTGCGAGGCCTGGTACGACAGCGCCCGCTTGAGCCGTCGCTCCTTGGTCACGTCGCGGAACACGATCACCGCGCCGATGGTCTTGCCTTCGCTGTCGCGGATCGGCGCGGCGGAATCCTGGATGGCGATCTGCTCGCCGTTGCGGTTGACCAGCACGCTGTGCTCGCCGAAGTTCGCGACCCGACCGTCGCGCAGGCAGCGCAGCAGCGGGTTCTCCAGCTCGCGCTGGCTGTTCTCGTCGTGCAGGCGCAGCACCTCGGTGATGGCGCGGCCCTGGGCCTGCTGCGCGGTCCAGCCCAGCAGCTGCTCGGCGATGGGATTGAGGTAGTCGATGCGCCCGCTGGCGTCGCTGGTGATCACCGCGTCGCCGATCGATTGCAGCGTGACCTGCAGGCGCTCCTTCTCGGCGAAGATGCCTTCCTCGTTGCGCTTGCGCTCGGTGATGTCGGCGAGCGTGCCTTCGTAGGCGGACACGCTCTGGTCGGCGTTGCGCAGCACGCGCGCGCTTTCCAGCACCACCAGCTGCATGCCGTCACGGCGGCGCAGGCGGTGCTCGGCGTTGTGGATGGCGCCATCCTCGCTCAGCCTGGCCTCGAACGCGGCGCGCTCCTTCGGATCCCAGTACAGGACGCCGAGGTTTGGCAGCGCCAGCACCTGTTCGGCGCTGTCGTAGCCCAGCAGGCGCACGAACGCCGGGTTCACCGACTTCACGCGGCCGTCGGGCGCGCACTGGTACACGCCCTCGAGCATGCTCTCGTACAGCCCGCGGTATTTCGATTCGCTGTCGCGCAGCGCGGTCTCGCTGCGGCGCCGCTCGATGGCGATGCCCGCCAGCCGCGCGGCGTGGGTCATGAGTTCCAGGTCGCCGGGCGCGGGCAGGCCGGGCAGCCTGCGGTACAGGCACAGCGCACCGTGCACGCGGCCATTGGCGTTCTTGATCGGCATGGCCCAGGCCGAGCCCAGCTGGTGCTGCGCGGCGAGTTCGCGCCGCCGTTGCCAGATCGCATCCTTGCCGGTGTTGGCCACCAGCACCTGGCGACCCAGGTAGACCGCGGCCGCGCTGGAACCATTCCGGATGTCGACCATGGTGCGGGTCTCGGCCGCGCGCAGCGCTTCCGGCAGGCGCGGGCCGATCACTTCCGCCAGGCACCGGGCGTCGTCGTCCAGCAGGCTGATGGCCGCGATCACATCGGAGTGCGGCGACTCCACCATCGCCACGATGGCCTCCAGCACCTGCGACAGCGCGGCGTTGGCCGCCACCAGTTCGAAGAAATGCCGCTCGCCGCTGGCGATGCGCTCGGCGCGCTTGCGGGCCGAAATGTCGGTGATGCTCACGCGCAGCAGCGGCGTGGTTCCGGGCAGCGTCATGAGCCGCACGTCGGCGGGAGTTTCGCGGCCGTCGCGGTCGTGGAACAGCCACTCGAACGATTGCGCCTCGCCGGCCAGCGCGTCGGCCGCGATGCGCTGCCAGGCCGCGGCCGCGGCGCCCTTGCCGTTCTGCTCGGTCGCGCTCACCTCCAGCATGCCGCACTCGGGCAACTCCGTCCGCGTGCGGCGGAAGAAGCGCAGCGCGTTCTCGTTGAAGTCCACGAACCGTCCGGAGCGCGAGTCGATCAGCAGGATCACTTCCGGCGCGCTCTCCACCAGCGTGCGGTAGCGCGCTTCGCTGTCACGCAGCGCCTGTTCGGCCTGCAGCCGCTCGCTGCTGTCGCGCAGGCAGATCACGTAGGCATCGCGGCCCTGCAGCGCCACGCGGTTGGCCACCAGTTCGGCCGGGAATTCGCGCAGGTCCTTGCGCCGCGCCTGCATGGATTTGGGCCGCGGATCGCCGCGGCTGTTGTGGGCGCTGGCGGTGAGCGCCTGCAGTCCCTGCTGCAGCGAGCCGTGCAGCGGCAGGTCGGGCAGCAGCCGCGAGATCGGCTGGCCGATCAGCTCCGACTCGGCGTAGCCGAACACGCGCTCGCCGGTGGGATTGAACACCTGGATCGAACCGTTGGCCGCCACCGTGATCACCACATCGTTGATGTGGTCGAGGATGGCCTGCAGGTGCGCGGCCTCGGGACTGCCCGACCCCTGGCGCGAGGTTTCCTCGGCGATCATCTGCATGGAGCGCACGATGCCGCGCCGCTCGGCGTCCATGGCCTCGTAGTCCTCGCTCACCCGGCGCAGCAGCTCGCTCCAGTCGAGGTCCGCGCCGGGACGGCGGCGGCTGCGCTCGAGGCAGCTGCGCAGCCGCGGATGCAGCTCGCTCGCCTCGGCGACTGGCTGCAATACCGGCAGGACCCTGGGCAGGGGCGGGTGTGACATAAGCTGGATCGGCACGCCGTGAACTGGTGGCCTTCGATGATACGGGCGCGGGTGCGCACGCCGCGTGAGGGATATCCCGTTTTGCCGTGAAACGCTGGCGCCTGCGGCGCAGCGCGCAGCGCTACACCGCGGCTCAGCCGGCGCCAACCACCAGCGGAATGGTGTAGCTGCGGGACAGCGAACCGTCGTCGTTGTCGATGAGCGCGGTCACGGTGAAATACAGCACACCGGCGCGGCGCGGCACCACGCCGATGTTCTGCGTGATCGCGACCCCCGGCTCCGGCTTGTCGTAGCTCACGGGATCGGGATTGGCGAGATCGAGTCCATCCACCGACTGGAACGACAGCCGGATGTGGTTGATGGCCGTGTTGCCATCCGGCACCAGCGCCAGCTCGACATCGGTGGCGGCGTTGAGCGTGGGGCGTTCCTTGAGTTCGAACCGCAGGTCGATGGGCACCGTCGAATGCGCCGCGCTCACCGCACGCACGGTGTCGCGATCGAGCGCGGCGCCCGTGGGACGGGTTTTCACGTTGCCCGCGGCCGCGCCCTGCGCAGCCGGCTGCGACGACCCGCAGGCCGCCAGCGCCAGCGACGCCACGATCAGCACCCACCCTTCCCGTGCACCCATGGCCTTACCCTAACATAAGTTGCCGCAGCCTCAACTTCCCGACAGCGGCGGTTCGCCAACCGCTTCACATTGCTCGGCCAGGTCGTTGCAGTGCTGCTCCCACCAGCGCGGCTCGGCGATCCAGGGGAAGGCGCGCGGAAAGGCGGGATCCTGCCAGCGTTCGGCCACCCAGGCGGCGTGATTGAGCATGCGGGCCGCGCGCAGTGCTTCGATGAGCCGCAATTCGCCGTAGTCGATGCTGCTGAAGGTTTCGTAGCCGACCATCAGCGCGGCCCACTGCCCCCGCTGCTCGTCGGCGGTGCCGGACAGGAACATCCACAGGTCCTGCATCCGCGGGCCATTCATACAATCGTCCAGATCGACAAACAGCGGTCCCTGGACGGGGCCCGCGGTCCGCCACAGGATATTGCCGCGATGGCAGTCGCCATGCAGGCGCACCCGCGACACCGGCTCCGCCGCGTCCCAGGCTGCCAGCAACGCTGCCAGCAACTGTCCGCTGAGCGCTTCGTAGCGGGCCGACAGCGCCTGGGGCAGCAGGGGCGAAGCCAGCACGACGGCGCGTGCCCTGGCGCCCAGCCGCTCCCCGCCCAGCGTGGGCCGCCGCTGGAACGGGCGCAGTGCGCCCAGCGCGTGCCAGCGGCCCAGGGTCCGTCCCATGAGTTCCAGCACTCCCGGCTGGTCCACGTCCGGCGCGCCGCCCGGACAGAGCGGGAACACCGCCACCCGCAGTTCCTGGTCCTTGAGCAGCGTCTGGCCGCCGATGGCCAGCGGAGCCGCCACGGGCAGCTCCGCAGCCGCCAGTTCCAGCGTGAAAGCATGCTCCTCCAGGATCTGCGCATCACTCCAGCGCTCCGGGCGGTAGAACTTCAGCACCCGCGCCGACCCATCGTCGAGCCCGAGCCGGTAGACCCGGTTTTCGTAGCTGTTCAGGGCGAACAGGTGCCCATCGGGCGCCAACCCCGCCGCTTCGGCCCACCGCAGGATGCGCTCCGGCGACAACCCGGCGAACGGCTGCGCGCTAGCCATGGGTTCCACGGCGGCACTGGATCACAGCCGCGCCACGCCCAACGGTTATCATGTCTGGATTCAATCGTTTTCCCGGAGTCTTGGAAGGATGCAGAAGGATACCGTGCTGGTCACCGGCGGTGCCGGCTATATCGGCAGTCATGTGGTGCTGCAGCTGCGCGAGCGTGGCGAGCGCGTGGTGGTGCTGGACAACCTGAGCACCGGGTTCGCACAGGCGGTGGGCGACACGCCGCTGGTGCGGGGCGACGTGGGTGACCGGGAACTGGTCGGCAGGCTGCTGGCCGAACACGGCATCGGCACCGTGATGCATTTCGCCGCCAACACCATCGTGCCCGAGTCGGTGCGCGACCCGCTCAAGTACTACGGCAACAACACCAGCGCCGCGCGCACCCTGCTCGAATCCTGCATGGCCGGCGGCGTGCGCCAGTTCGTGTTCTCTTCCACCGCCGCGGTGTACGGCATGCCGGAATCGGGCCAGGCCTCCGAAGACACGCCCACGGCGCCCATCAATCCGTACGGCACCTCCAAGCTCATGATGGAATGGATCCTCAGGGACCTGGCCGCGGCCAGCGACTTCCGCTACGTGGCGCTGCGCTACTTCAACGTCGCCGGCAGCGATCCCGAGGCGCGGGTGGGCCAGGCGACCCGGCTCGCGACGCTGCTCATCAAGGTGGCGTGCGAGGCCGTGGTCGGCAAGCGCAGCCACGTCAGCATCTACGGCACCGACTATCCCACGCCGGATGGCACCGGCGTGCGCGACTACATCCACGTCTGGGACCTGGCCGGCGCGCACCTGGACGCGCTCGACTACCTGCGCCGCGGTGGCGGCGCCACGGTCCTCAACTGCGGTTACGGCCATGGCTACAGCGTCCGCGAAGTGCTGGACAGCGTGCAGCGCGTGTCCGGCAAGCGGCTCGAGATCAGGCTCGAGCCGCGGCGCGCGGGCGACCCCCCGAATCTGGTCGCGAACGCAGGACGTATCCGCGCGCAACTGGGTTGGCAGCCCCGGCTCGATGATCTGGACACCATCGTGCGCCACTCCCTGCGCTGGGAAGAACTGCGCGCCAAACAGCCCTGGTGAAGGCGGTGGACGCGCGCGGTGTGTCGGTATCGAACGACAGCACGGGCGTCCACCACGCGGGCCGGCTGGCATAGAATGACGCGATGCGTTGGGCCCTCCCCAAATCACTGAACGGTTTCCTGCTGCTGGGACTGGCCATCATCGCCATCCCGCTGCTGGTGGCGGTGGTGCACGCCACGGTGCAGATGACGCGGCTGACCGGCACCACCCAGAAACTGGTGCTGGAGAGCGTGCAGGCCACCCGGCTGACGCGCGACCTGTTCAGCCAGATCGCCTCGCTGGAGCGCTCGGCGCGTCTCTACCAGGTGCTGGGCACGCCGCAGGTGCTGGCCACGTTCCGCGGCAACGACGAGCAGCTCGACGGCACGGTGCAGAGCCTGCGCGTGCAGCTCGGCAGCGCGGAGGCCAGCGCGGATCTGGCCAGACTGTCGGAATTGCAGGCGCAGGTGCGCAGCGAAGTGCCGGCGCTGGCGAACACCACGACGCAGTCCACTGGCCTCGAAGCCTTCGGCCCGTTGCAGCAGCAGGCGGCGCGCGTGGCCGAACTCGCGAATCACCAGATCGACACCGAGCTGAAGACCTTGCGTACCCAGACCACGCAGGCGCGCGGCAAGCTGCTGCTGGAGGCGGCGCTGATGATTCCGCTGCTGCTGCTGGCGGTGCTGGCGTTCACCATCGGGCTCGGCCGTCCGCTGCGGCAGATCGACCGCGCCATCACCGAGCTCGGCAACGGCAGCTTCACGCATGCCATCGACGTCACCGGCCCGGTGGACCTGCAGCGCCTCGGCCGCCAGCTCGAATGGCTGCGCCTGCGCCTGGTGGAACTGGCGCAGGAGCGCAACCGCTTCCTGCGCCACATGTCGCATGAACTCAAGACCCCGCTGGCCAACATCCGCGAAGGCACCGAGCTGCTGATGGACGGCGCGGTGGGCGAGCTGGGGAGCGGGCAGCGCGAAGTCACGACCATCCTGCAGGACAACAGCATCAAGCTGCAGCGCATGATCGAGAACCTGCTGAGCTTCAGCGCCTGGCAGAGCAACAGCATCGGCCTCGACCCGTCCGAGTTCCGGCTGCGGCCGCTGGTGAAGCAGGTGCTGGAGAACCAGCAGCTCACGCTGGTCTCGCAGCGCCTGCGGCTGGACGTGCACGTGGAAAACCTGCTGCTGTACGCCGATCGCGGCAAGGTGCGGCTGATCCTGGAGAACCTGCTGTCGAATGCCATCAAGTATTCGCCGCGCGGCGGCGCGATCCACCTGCGCGCACGCGCCACCGGCGACGAGCTGACGCTGGAAATCGCGGATTCGGGGGTCGGCATCGCACCCGACGAGCGTGCGCACATCTTCGACGCCTTCTACACCGGCCGCTCGCCGTCCGGCCATGTCAAAGGCACCGGCATCGGCCTGTCGGTGGTGCACGAGTTCGTGCAGGTGCACGGCGGCAGCATCACCTTGCGCGATGGCGAATTCGCGGGCGCGCATTTCTGCATCCGCATGCCGTTGCGGGCCAACCGCAACGCGCCGCTCCCGGGCCTGCCCGAACGCGGCGCCGCGCCCGAACGGAACAAGGCCAATGCCGCCTGACCGCGCCCTGTCCCTGCGCTGCCTCCGCTGGTGGCCCCCGCTCGCCTGCCTCGCGCTGCTCGGCGCCTGCAGCCTGCTGGGCGGCAACAGCACCGCGGACACGAGCCGTGTCGCCGCCCGCGCGCCCGCCAGCAACGGCATCGACCGCGACGCCGCGGCGGCGGTGGTGCTCATGAATTCCATCCAGACCCTGCAGCGCCTGGCGCAGGGCACGCCGGCCGAACAGGCCGAAATCCTCGCGACCGCACGCCAGGGCTATGAGCGCTCCCCCGGCGGCGGCGCCCAGCTGCGTTACGCGCTGGCGCTGGCCACGCCGGGCCACGCCGGCTACGACTCCGAGCAGGCGCGCCGGTTGCTGCGGGACCTGGCCGCCTCGCCCGAAGCGCTGCTGCCCGCCGAACGCGCGCTGATGCTGGTGGAACTGGCGCAGCTGGATCGCGCCGCGAGCCTGCAATCGGAGAACGAGCGCCTGCAGGGCGAGCTGACGCGCGCCGACAGCAACCGGCAGACCGCGCTGGCCAAGCGCCTGCAGGCCGAAATCGACGACAACGCCAGGCTCCGCAAGCAGCTCGAGGACGCGCAGGCCAAGCTGGACGCGGTGGCCAACATCGAGCGCAACCTCAGCGAGCGCAAGAACACCAACCAGGGAAAGAAACCGTGAACACGAGACCCAAGCGCAAGGCCCGCATCCTGGTGGTCGACGACGATCCCGGCCTGCTGCGGCTGCTCACCATCCGGCTGCGCGCCGAGAACTACGAGGTCGAGGCCGTGGAGAATGGCATGCTGGCGCTGGCGGCGGCCGGCCGGTTCCGTCCCGACCTCGTGATCTCCGACCTGCGCATGGACCAGCTCGACGGCATCGGCCTGCTCAAGGAGCTGCAGATCCGCTGGCCTGGCCTGAAGGTGATCCTGCTGACCGCGCACGGGACCATCCCGGACGCCGTGCAGGCCACGCAGATGGGCGCGTTCGGCTTCCTCACCAAGCCGGTCGAGAAGCAGGAGCTGCTGGCGCAAGTGCAAAAGGCGCTCAAGATCTCCGGCTTCATCGACAGCGACGAGGACTGGCGCTCGGCCATCATCACGCGCTCACCCATCATGGAGGAGAAACTCGCGCAGGCGCACATGGTGGCGGGCACCGACGCGCGCGTGCTGATCACGGGCGAGAGCGGCACCGGCAAGGAGCTGCTGGCGCGCGCCATCCACAAGGTCAGCCCCCGCCGCAACAAGCCGTTCGTGAGCATCAATTGCAGCGCGATGGCGGAGAACCTGCTCGAGAGCGAGCTGTTCGGCCATGTTGCCGGCGCGTTCACCGGCGCGAACCAGGACCAGCCCGGCCTGCTGCAGAACGCCGATGGCGGCACGCTGCTGCTGGATGAGATCGGCGACATGCCGATGCGGCTGCAGGTCAAGCTGCTGCGCGTGCTGCAGGAGAATGCCATCCGTCCGGTGGGCAGCACCGAAAGCATTCCGGTGAACGTGCGCGTGCTCTCCTCCACGCACCGCGACCTGCAGCAGCTGCTCGCGGGCGGCCAGTTCCGCGAAGACCTGTACTACCGCCTCAACGTGGTGCACATCGAGATCCCGCCGCTGTCGCGCCGGCGCGAGGACATCCCGGTGCTGGTGGCGCACTTCCTGGCCGAGATCGCCCGCGAGAGCGGCGAGCGCAAGATCTATGCGCCCGAGGCCGTGGAACTGCTCGCCACCAGCGACTGGCCCGGCAACGTGCGCCAGCTCGCCAACGTGGTGCGGCAGAACTGCGCGCTGGCGGCCACGCCCATCATCCCGGTGGAACTGGTGCAGCAGTCGCTCGGCGGCGGCCAGGCGAAACTGCCCTCGTTCGACGAGGCGCGCGACGAATTCACGCGCGCCTACCTGTCGCAGATCCTGCAGATCACGGGCGGCAACGTCAGCCAGGCGGCGCGGCTGGCCAAGCGCAACCGCACCGACTTCTACAAGCTGCTGGCGCGCCACCAGCTCACGCCGGATGATTTCAAGGATCGTTGAGGCCCGCGTCCACCGCGGTGCTGGCGGGCTGGCCGAGCTGCAACCGGCGTGGCTGGCGCTACAGGCCGAGCTGCCGAAGGCGCGTTTCTTCCACACCTGGGCGTGGCACGCGGCGTGGCTGGCTACGCTGGCGGACGCGCCGGAACAGGTGTTGTTCGTGGCATGTTCCGACGGCGGCCGCTGCGTCGCCATCGTGCCGCTGCAGCGGCAGGCCGACGGCCGGTTCGGCGCCCGCCGCTGGGGCCTGCCCGAGCACAACCACTGGCCACTGGCGGATGTCATTGCCGCGCCCGGTGTGGCGGCCGCCGCGCTGCTCGACGCCGTGTGTCGCGCGCTGGCCGAGGCGCGCATTGCCTGGGAAGTGCTGGGTTTCGAACCGGTGATGGCCGAATCGGTGCTGGCGCCGGCCACGCCGGATGCGGCACAGGGCAAAGCCGCGGACCGTGCCGGGCGCGGCGACCCGCGCCTGCTCGCGTCGCAGGTCAAGACCTGCGACCAGATCGACTGCGACATCCCGTGGGAGCCGTTCGCGGCGGCGCTGAGCGGCAATTTCCGCAGCAACCTCAACAAGGCGCGCAAGAAGCTGGCCCAGCAGGAGGAGGTGCGGCTCGAGGTGGCGCGCACCCCGGAGGCACTGCAGCGCGCCTTCGAACCCTTTCTCGCCAGCGAGGCGTCGGGCTGGAAAGGCACCGACGGCACGGCCATCGTGCAATCGCCCGCGTTGCTGGCATTTTATTCGCGCCTGCTGCAGGAGTTTGGATCCGAAGGCCGGCTGCGCATCCATCTGCTGCGGCTGGGTTCGCGCGTGATCGCAGCCCAGTTCTGCTTCATCGACAGCGACACGCTGTACGTCCACAAGCTCGGCTACGACGAATCGCTCGCCAGCCTGTCGCCGGGCAACTCCCTGCTGGAACGCGTGGTGCGGCTCGACGCCGCCGAACGCGGCTTCCGCTACATCAACCTGGAAGGCAGTCCGCCCTGGTTCAGGAACTGGAACCCGGCAGCCACGCCGGTGTACCGGCTGGTCCTGATCCGCCACAGTCTGCGTGGCTGGCTGCTGCGCGCGGAACGGCTGGCGCGTGTCCTGCGCGGCCGTCTGCGCCGGCCCGCCCGCAGCCGCTAGCGGGCCCGCGCGCTCACGAGGCGCTGGCGAGCGGCACGGCCGACGGCGGCGGCGCCGCTTCGATCCGCGCCCATGGCGGGCGGCGGTACAGGAAACGGACCCCGAGACGCATCGCAATCCAGAACATCAGCAACGCGCCGAACACGTCCAGCACCGTCAGCACCAGCGCCGCGGTGCCGATGTCCGGAATCTGGTTGACGCGGAACTTCATGGAGAGGTGTTCGCAGGTGTAGTAGCCGAGATACACCACGATGGAGTTCTCGCCCAGGTAGCGCAGCCAGCGCGTGCCACGCAGCTGGCTCAGCGTCACGCCGAAGAACACCACGGCCAGCGCGCCCACGTATCCCAGCACCAGCCCCACGCCCGGCAGCGTCGACCAGCCTTCGCGCACCAGCGTCTCGTTGGCCAGCGCCCAGCACAGCAGGTAGAGCGCCATGGAGCCGGGCCGCGCGTAGCCCCACTCCGCCAGACGGAACACGTAGCGCGCCGCGACGTACCCCGAGTAGAAGTAGACGAACCGCCGCGCGAACTCGTCGATCACGGTCCAGCCCGTGTGGATGTTGGCGCATTGCAGGCCGCCCGTGATGGCGAGCATGAGCCACCAGGGCACGGCGCGCGTCAGGCGCACGACGAGGAAGTACAGCGCCAGGCTGTGGATGAACCACAGCGAGCCTTCGGGCTCGATGAACGTGCGCAGGTATTCGAAGGCGATCTGGCCGCCGGACCGGCCCTGGTTCAGGTAGGCGCGCGTGTCGAACAGCGCAAACTGGATCGCGGTCCACAGCAGATAGAAGTACAGGAAGTGGAGCACCTTCTTGTCGAAGTACACGCGCCACGGGCGATCGATGGTGTTGCCGAGGAACAGGCCGGCGATCAGGAAGAAGTCCGGCATGCGGAACGGCCGTGCGAACGCCACCACGTACTCGAGCCAGCCCTCGGCGCCGCGCGTGTCCTGCACCGCCAGGTTCGAATGCAGCATCACCACCAGGAAGATGCAGATGCCCTTGGAATAATCGACCCAGGCGACGCGCTGCGCGCGCGGCGCGCCGGCGGTCGTGGTGCTGGACGGACTGGAGGCCGCGGCGCTCATGTGGTTGCGCTGCGGGCGCGGAACACGCGGCCGTCCACCGCCTCCCAGCCGCCACCGCGGTTGTAGGTGTGCACGCCGAACAGCTTCGAGCCCGGCGGCGTGGCCACCCGGCGGTACAGCCGCTCCGAGTAACGCCGTGTATCCATGACCATGATCTCGTTGAACACCAACGCGCGACCGTAGGCGCCGGCGCAGTCCTGCGCGGGGCGCAGCAGCTTGCCCCCGTACTCGAGCAGTTCGCCAGCGCCGCGCGCCTGGCGCACGTCGGAGCAGATCGGCGCCACCGGGTGCAGGGTCCAGGGACCGGTGAGGCGCGGCGCGTGGTACAGCAGCGTCACCGCGACGTGGTTGCGCGCCACCATCGGCGATGTGAACAGCCACCAGCGCTCGTCGCGATACCACAGCGTGGTGTCCACCGCGCGCATCTCCAGCAGCGTGCATTCCTTGCGCCAGTGGAAGGGGAATTCGCTCGCGCGCCACAGGTCGACGGTGCCGCCCGCGGAAGATTCCGGAATCATGTAGTACTCACCCTCCCACTGCACCACGTGCGGATAGGAGAGGTGATACGGCGGCTGCATGATGGGCACGGGCGTGTCGAGGGGCTGTCCCTGCCGGTCCAGCTCCATCACCGACAGGCCGGCGTAGCCCGTGGCGTACTGGTAGTCCTCCACGAACAACCAGTCCCGGCCAGCCACCTGCTGCGGGAAAGGATCGGCCCAGAAATGCCCGCGCGGCGACTCGAGCCAATTGAAGCCCTCCAGCTCATGGCCGGGCGCCCGATCCAGCAGGCCGGGCTGCGCGCGCCGCAGCGCCACGCGCCAGTGGGGGATTTCGGCACGATGCCTGGAACGGACCTTCAGGCTGCGGCTCGCGCGCGCCACGACCCAGCGCACCACGTCGAGATTGCCGGGCCGCCGCAGCGCGCGCACGGCGTGGGTGGGCTGCGAAACCGCAGGCTGCGCGTTGTCGGCCAGATGCAGCGCGCGCAGCCGCTGCAGGGCCAGGTGCAGGCTGCCCCAAACCGCGGCGCTACGACTGCTGCTGACCGAGGTGCCTGCCACCATCGACAGGGTGACGCGATCCAGCACTTCGGGCGCGGCGCCGGCGGCGCGCAGCCGCTGCAGCTCCACCGTGGTCACGGGCAAGGCGCGCAGCAATTCCCAGGATTGCGGCGGATCGCCGAAACCCTGCGTGCTGTCGCCCGGGTGGTAGGCCCAGGCGCCGGACGCCGGCAGCACGCGCACTGCGTCGGGCGGCAGCGGACCGAAGCACAGCAGCACGTCGAGCTGCAGCGCCTGGATCGCGGCCAGGTCGCCCGCGGGCACGCGTGGGACGTCCGTGAACAGGTCGGAACAGTCGATTTCGGCATCGGGCAGCACGTCCCGCGGCTGCCGCGCGTCGACCAGCCGCAGGTAGCTGTCGTAGAGCAGGCTGCGCGAGTCGCGCCGGATCGGCTGCGCCGGCGGCGCAATGACGGCGAGGATATCGACGTAGGGCGCGCTGCGGATGCATTCCACCAGCCGGCGCACATGATGCGGCAGTTTCGCGACATCGGCCCACAGCGCCACGCGCAGCGCGGGACCCGCGCCCGCGGGCGCGGCCAGCTGCTCCATCAGCGCCGGATCGAAACAGGGATCCGATTCCGAGAATTCGTTCACCGGCGGAATTTTCGCAGAAGCCGGTTGCAGCGGCGAAAAAAGCGCGTCACCAGCAGTGGCAGACGCGGCCGCTGCAGCACCAGCCAGGTGCGTTCGCGCTGCGCGGTGCCCAGTTCCGATTTGTACTGCTGGCGGCCCGCCAGGAATTCGAAGTGGGTGCAGGGTTCCTGCAGCAAACGTTCGATCGCCACCGCAATGGCCACGATGCCGGGCACGTCGTGCCTGTCCACCAGGCCGTAGCGATAGCCGCACTGGTAGAAACTCACTTTGCCCGCGTGGATCAGCACGTACAGCAGGCCGAGCGTCTGCTCGCCGGCGTAGATGCGCAGCAGCCGCACGCCGCCCGCGTCATGCTCGCGCTCCACCAGCCCGCGATGGAAGCGGCGGAATTCCGGATTGGCGAACGATCCCGGCTGCCCCTTCGAGATCCAGTACTGCTGGTGCAGCTCCTCGAGCAGCGACAAATCCTCGAGCGCCTGGCGCACGCTGCCGGAGAGTTCGCAGCGCAGCTTGCCGTAGCGGCCTTCGTACTCCTTGATGCAGGTCTTGATCTTGCGGCGCGTCTTCGACACCAGCGAATCGAGGTAAGTCGCGTGCTGCGCGCGCAACGCCTGCAGGTCGGTGTAGCGCGAGGGCATGACCACGGCATCGGACAGCAGCCCGGCGGACCGTGCCGCGGCCTGCCACAACGGCGCGTCGTCGAGGCCCGGCAACACCAGCTCATCCCAGCGCGGCAGCTGCGGATGGTGCTTGATCTGGTTGAGCAGGGTGGCGATCGCGAGCCGCTCGGCGCCCGGACGCACCAGCAGACCGTTGCATTCGATGCGCAGCGCATCGAGGGCCGGTACCCCGCATTCATGCAGCAGCAGCTGCCGCACGCGCAGGCCATGGCGGCGCACGATGCGATGACAGAACAG
>Ga0335083_10004945_pt1 | contig 16894 bp, 12 predicted proteins | sample Lox_Sample_42_FD_206716 | JGI IMG/M metagenome (GOLD analysis project Ga0335083, IMG submission 206716) | Soil microbial communities from Loxahatchee National Wildlife Refuge, Florida, United States - Lox_Sample_4.2 | ecosystem: Environmental > Terrestrial > Soil > Wetlands | place: USA... | reverse complement strand
GGCGTCACGGCCATCCGCCCCGTCGTGAGCGAGCGCGGATCGCGCGTCCCGGACGGCGCGCAGGGCGCGAAGCGCCTCGCGCACTGGCGCCAGGTCGCGATCTCCGCGTGCGAGCAGTGCGGCCGCAGCCGCGTGCCCGACGTGCACGACGCGGCACCGCTCGCCGACTGGCTGCGGTCTCGGTCGCGGGAGGACGCGGGCCTCGTTTTCGATGCGCGCAGCGACGCGACGCTCGCATCGCTGCCCGCGCCGTCGGACCGGCTCGATATTCTCGTCGGGCCCGAGGGTGGGCTGACGGCGGACGAGGTCGACCGGGCACTCGGTGCGGGAATGCGAAGCGCGCGCCTCGGACCGCGCGTGTTGCGCGCGGACACGGCTTCTCTCGCCGCGCTCGCCGCGGTCAATCTCCTGTGGGGCGACTTCCGATGAAACGCCAAATTCTCCTCACCGCAGCCCTCGCGCTCGGCGGATGCATGACGTCTCCGCCGCCGCTGCCGCCGGGCATCGACTACCGGTACGTCTTGCTGGGGCCGGAGGGCGTGCCCGTCGTGCGCGCGATCACCTCCGCGGCGCAATGTCCCGCGCTCGACGTGGACGGCAAACCGACGCCGATGACCGTTCGAATGCCGCCGGCGACGATTCCCGTGCGGCCGTCGCGCTCCGATCTGCCGCCTCCGAAGGCGTCCGCATTCCCGGTGCTGACGTGCGAGGCGATGCTTTCGAAGTCCGCCGTCAGCGCGTCGATCGCGGGTAAGCGGCTGCCGCTGCCGAAGCCCGATCCGCAGCGCATCGTGCTGATCGGCGACACGGGGTGCCGCGTGCTCGCGAATTACAACATCTTCCAGGCTTGCAACGATCCTACGCTCTGGCCTTTCCAGCGCATCGCCGACGCTGCCGCTGCGACCAAACCCGACCTCGTGGTCCACGTCGGCGACTACCACTATCGCGAAGGCCCCTGCAAGGCCGACGATCCCGCCTGCGCCGGCAGCCCGTGGGGTTACGGCTGGGACGCGTGGGAGGCCGATTTCTTCCATCCCGCGCGCGGCCTGCTCGAGGCGGCGCCGTGGATCGTGGTTCGCGGCAATCACGAGTCGTGCAACCGCGCGGGGCAGGGATGGTGGCGCTTCCTCGATCCGCGGCCGCCCACACCGCGCCAGGACTGCAACCTCGCCGCCGACGACGACATAGGCAATTACAGCGATGCGTACGCCGTGCCCTTGAGCACGCAAAGCCAGATGCTCGTCTTTGATTCGTCGTGGGCGGGGCTCGCGCCGCTCGCGCCCACGGACCTCATGTACCGCAACTACAAGGCGCAGCTCGAGCAGGCCTTCGCGCTCGGCGCGCGCACGCGCAAGGCATGGTTCGTGGACCATCACCCGATCCTCGGTTTCGCGGCCAATCCGGACAAGCCGCAGTCGCCGTACCCGGGCAACGCGGCGCTGCAGTCCGTGCTGAAGGCGCTGAACGGGAATCTGCTGTTCCCGGCCAACATCGAGGCCGTTCTTTCGGGGCACAACCACGTTCTCCAGATCGTGGACTTCGCGGCACCGTTTCCGCCTCAGTTCGTCACGGGCAACGGCGGCGACTGGCTGGACGCGCCGTTTCCCGTCCCGTTTCCCGCGGGCGCAGAGCCGGCGCCGGGCGCAGTCGTCGCGACGATCCTGGCGAGCAGTCGATTCGGCTTCATGACGATGCAGCCCGACGGGGCGGGCTGGGCGATGCAGGCGTGGGACGTCGATGGCAAGCCGCTCACCTCCTGCAGGCTTGGCGAGCGCAAGGTCGCCTGCTCTCCCCTGGCCAAGCCTTGACGCACGCGGGCGTCCGCACCGAAGATGCCAAGCTGACCGACTTGCTGATGCTGGTTCATGCCGGATAACGCGCCCGCTCTCGCCGCACCCGCGCCCGCCCCGCCCGCCGAGCCGCCGAAGGCGTGGATGGGCGGCCTCGTCCGTTCCCTCATCCGGCCGTACCGCACGTGGGTGCTCGTCGTCTTCGCAGCCATGATGGTGGAGACGCTCGCGAGCCTCGCCGCGCCGTGGCCGCTCAAGATCGTGCTGGACAACGCGCTAGGCCACGACAAGCTGCCGCACTGGCTCGAGTGGGTGCACGATTACGGCATCGACCGCGACACCATGGGACTCGCGCTGTTCGCCGCGATCGCGACCATCGTCATCGCGGTGCTCGACTCGATCGCCGACTACATCGACAACTACTACACGGAAAGCGTCGGGCAGTGGGTGGCGCACGACCTGCGCATCCGCATCTACGACCACCTGCATCGCCTCTCGCTCAGCTACTACTCGACGCACCAGACCGGCACGATGCTCTCCACGCTCACGAGCGACGTATCGACCGTGCAGGACTTCGCGTCGTCGGCCACGCTGTCGATCGTCGTCGACCTCATGACCATCGTCGGCATGCTGGGCCTCATGTTCTGGCTCAACTGGGACTTCGCGCTCATCGCCGTCGGTGTCACGCCGTTCCTCCTGCTGTTCGTGGCGCGCTTCAAGAAGGCGGTCAAAGAAGCCACGCGCAACGTGCGCAAGCGGCAGAGCGAGATCGTGGCCGTGGCCGAACAGGGCCTGGGCTCGGTGCGCTCGATCAAAGCCTTCGACCGCCAGGACCTCGAGACGCAGCGCATGCTGGAGGCGAGCAAGGCGACCGTGGCGGCCTCGCTCAAGGCGCGACGGATCAAGTCGCTGCTCGGACCGGTGGTGTCCGTCGTCGTCGCGCTCTGCACCGCCTTCGTGCTGTGGCGCGGCACTTCGCTCATCCTGACCCACGCGATGACGGCCGGCGCGCTCACGGTCTTCCTCGCCTACCTGTCCAAGTTCTTCAAGCCCGTGCAGGACCTGGCCAAGATGACCAACGTCATCGCGCAGACGGCGGTCGGCCTCGAGCGCATCCAGACGATCCTGTCGGCGGACGACGAGATCGTCGAGAAGAGCGACGCCGTCGCGCCGCCGCCGTTCAAGGGCGAGATCGCGTTCGAGCACGTGGCGTTCGGCTATGACAAGGACACGCCCGTCCTGAAGGACGTGAGCTTCACCGTCAGTCAGGGACAGGTGATCGGCGTGGTGGGCGGCACCGGCAGCGGCAAATCGACCATCGTGAGCCTCATCCCGCGCTTCTACGACCCGACGGCCGGGCGCGTGTCGATCGACGGCACCGACGTGCGGGATTACGAGCTACACGCGATGCGCCGGCAGATCGGCTTCGTGCTGCAGGAGACGGTGCTCTTCCGCGGCTCGATCAAGGACAACATCGCTTACGGCCGGCCGGGCGGCGCCACCGACGAGGAGATCGTCGCCGCGGCGAAGCTCGCCAACGCCGACGAGTTCATCTCGAAGATGCCGCACGGCTACGACACGATCGTCGGCGAGCGCGGTGATACGCTCTCCGGCGGCCAGCGCCAGCGCATCGGCATCGCGCGGGCGGTGATTCGCGACAATCCGATCCTGATCCTCGACGAGCCCACCGCGGCGCTCGACACGGAATCCGAGCGGCTCGTGATGGAAGGCCTCGAGCGGCTCATGAAGGGCCGCACGGTGATCACCATCGCGCACCGGCTGTCGACCATCCGCGACGCCGACAACATCATCGTGCTCGCCAACGGCGTGGTCGCCGAGCAGGGGCGGCACGAGGAGCTCCTGAAGAAGAACGGCATCTACGCCGACCTGTACCATATCCAGTTCGGCGACACCGCCGCTTCCACACCCGCTTCGTAGGTCTTACATGTCACGCTCGCTGATCGTATTCCCCGAAGCCGGCGCCAAGCCGCTGCTCGACGCCATCGCCGGCGCGAAGCAATCGCTGCGCGTCAAGATGTTCGTGTTCTCCGATCCGCAGCTTCTGGACGCTGCCATCGCGGCCAGGAAGCGCGGGATCGACGTCCGCGTCATGCTGAACCCCGCGCGCCGCAGCGGCGAGACGGAGAACGAGGAGTCGCGCCGCAAGCTGGTGGAAGGCGGCGTCTCGGTGCTCGACAGCAACCCGGCGTTCGACCTCACGCACGAGAAGTCGATGGTCATCGACGACGGCGAGGCGTGGGTCATGTCGCTCAACTGGGAGACGCGCAACGTCTCGCAGACGCGCGATTACGCGATCGTCACCAAGTACGCCAAGGAAGTCGGCGAGGTCGCCGAGTGCTTCGACGCCGACTGGCACCGCAAGGAGTTCAAGCCACGCGAGGGCTCGCCGCTCATCTGGTGCAATTCGAACGGGCGCGAGCGCTTCGCGCATTTCATCGACCGCGCGAAGCACACGCTTTGGCTGCAGAACGAGCGCTACCAGGACGCCGTCATCATCGAGCGCGTCGTGCGCGCCGCCGAGCGCGGCGTCAAGGTGCATATCGTCGCGCGGCCGCCGCACACGCTCAAGGCGGAGAAGCTGATCGAGGGCGTGGGCGGCTTGCGCATCATGTCGGATGTCGGCGGCAAGGTGCACAAGTTGAAGCACATCCGCCTGCACGGCAAGATGATGCTCGCTGACGGCCAGCGTGCCATCGTGGGCTCGGTGAATCTAGCGCCCGGCAGCTTCGACGCGCGTCGCGAGCTCGCCATCGAGGTCGACGACGCCCACGTCGTGCAGCCCCTCGAGAAAGTGGCGAAGCACGACTGGGACCATTCCGAGGCGCTCGACCTCACCGACGAAGGCTTGATGGCGGACCTCGAAAAGCGCGGCAAGGAGAGCCACGCGGCGGACCTCGTGCTCGACGCCGACCCCGGCGACAAGCCGAAGAACCACAATCAAAACCATCACACCCGCAACCACAAATAGAAAAAGGGGTCAGACCCCATTACAAGGCCTGACCCCTTTTTCAGGCGTAGGGGCGGAGCGGGAGCGGAGCAGGGCGAGGCAGCGGAAGCGCAGGCGAGCCGGCCAGCGCCAGCGCGACGGTCTCGATCTCGTCCCACACGTCGCCGACGCCGAGCCCCTTGGCGAGCGCGTCGAGACGGGCGGTTGCCACGATCAGAGCAGGGATTGCCGCAGGCGCGACGCGCGCGAGCGCACGCTCCAGCGCGGCTTGCCGCTTGCCCCACACGCGCGCGTTACGTACCGCCGCCGAGGCGGGCGTGCCGGCTCGGATCATCGCCGCGGCGACGGCGATCGCGTGCACGTCCTCCGCAAGCTGCCAGATCGCGAGCGTCGGGGCGTCGCCTTCCCCCTGCAGCACGCGCAGGATACGCACCGCACGCGCAGCGTCGCCGGCGAGCCAGGCTTCCGAAAGCTCGAAGACGTCGTAGCGCGCGACGTCCGCCACCGCGTCCTCGACCGCGCCTTGCGCGAGCTCGCCCTCGGGCAGGAGCAGGGCGAGCTTCTCGATCTCCTGCTTCGCCGCGAGAAGGTTGCCTTCGCAGGCGTCGGCTAAGAAGGCGAGCGTCTCGCGGGACACCCGCTGCTTCTGGCGAGCGAGGCGCGCGGCGATCCACGATGGCAGGGCTTCTCGCTCGATGGGGTACACGGCGATCGTCACGCCGGCATCGGCGAGGGCGCTGAACCACGCCGAGGACTGCGTGGCACGGTCGAGCCTCGGCAGCGTGATCAGCGTGACGTTGTCGGGATTCGGATTCGCGGCGTAGGTCTCGAGCGCTTTCCCGCCCTCCGTCCCTGGTTTGCCCGATGGAACGCGAAGGTCGATGCACTTGCGATCGCCGAAGAGGCTCGCGTTGGCGTTGGCGGCGAGGAAGGCGTCCCATCGGAATCCCGGCTCGGCCACCAGGACCTCGCGCTCGACTGCGCCCGCCGCGCGCGCCGCGGCGCGGATCGCGTCGCCGGCTTCCAGCGCCAGCAGCGGCTCCTCGCCGTGCACGACGTAGAGCGCAGCGACGCCTGCGCGAAGCTCCGCGGGGAGGTTCTCGAGCCTGACCTGCACGCCACCAAGCATAGCAGCAGGCGTCGCGCTCCGCGGCGCTTGACGTATGTCAAACGTGCCGGCCCCGCGTCGGTGTACTAGTGCCGCTTAGGCAAGCTGCCTTTGGGCGGAGGAGCCATGAGAACCAGACCACGTGCTGCGTCGATCCCAGCCGGCGTCGGTGCGGCGCTGCTCGCGATGCTCGCAAGCGCGGGAGCCGTGAGCGCCGCGAATCCGCCGGCGCCCGAGCGCAGCGGCAAGGAGATCGTCGATTCGCTGTGCATCTCCTGCCACGGCAGCGGAAACGCGGGTGCGCCGAAAATCGGCGACCAGAAGGCGTGGGCGCCGCGCATCGCCAAGGGCCTCACCGCGCTTTCGAAGAGCGCCACGGCCGGCACCGGACAGATGCCGTCGCACGGCGGCAACATGAAGCTTACCGATATCGAGGTCGAGCGCGCCATCACGTACATGGTCAACCAATCGGGCGGCCACTGGACCGAACCGGTGAGCCGCACGTCGCCGACGCCGCCGCGCAGCGGCAAGGAGATCGTGCAGACGCAATGCGTGAAATGCCACGGCACCGGCGTCGGCGGCGCGCCGAAGATCGGCGACCGCGCAGCGTGGACGCCGCGCGTGACGAAGGGTCTCGATACCGTGGTCGCGTCCGCCATCCACGGCCACGGCGCGATGCCGCCGCGCGGCGGGATGGCCGACTTGACCGACGTCGAGATCCGCAGCGCCGTGATCTACATGTTCAACGTCGGCACCCGCGCGACGAACTAGCGCCGCCGCGGTTGAACGCGTCCGAGCTGTGGGCGTGATCGAGTAGGAAGCCGCGTGTTACGCGGGCTTCTTCGCCGCCGAGAGGCGGCGGATGATCTGCTGCACGGCGTCGGTCTGCATCTCGCGCAGCAGGCGCTGCTCCTGCAGCTCGCGCGCGAGCGCCTGCGTCTCGTTGAACGTGTAGGAGCGGCGGATGATGATCTCGCCCGCGGGCATCCAGTCCACGCCGTTCTTGTCGTGCAGCCTGAATGCGACGCGCTTGACGAGCTGGTATTCGCGCACCGAGCCGCCGGAGGACAGCGACAGCACGTCCTTGTCATCGGCCACGACAGGGACGTCGAGCACGACCTCGGCCGCCGTCGCTGCGTCCACCACCTTGGCGTCGCTTCCCGACGTGATGGCTCGCGTGAGCTCGGTCGTGATCGGCGGCGACGAGGGCGCGTTGACGAAGATCGTGCTGAACGGAAACGTCGCGTCGCCGCGCAGGTGAAAGCCGCAGCCCGCGACGATCAGCGCGAGCGCGACGGCAGCGCGCTTACACCACGACATTGACCAGCCGGCCGGGAACGATGACGACCTTCTTGATCGGCGCCCCGTTCGCATGCTTCGCGACCTCCGGACTCGCGCGCGCGGCCGCCTCGACCGCGGCGGCCTCCGCGCCGGCCGGCACGACGAGCTTGCCGCGCAGCTTGCCGTTGACCTGCAGCACGAGCTCGATCGTGGCGGTCACGAGCGCGCCTTCGTCCACGGCTGGCCACGGCGCGTCCACGAGGTCGCCTTCGAACGCCAGGTTGCGCCACAGCACCCACGTCGTGTGCGGCACGACGGGGTAGAGCACGCGAAGGAGCAGCGACAAGCCCTCGCGCCGCAGCGCATCCGCACCACGTGTCCCCGCCGGCAGCGCCTCGAGCGTGTTGAGCATGATCATGCCTGCCGAGACGACCGTGTTGTAGTGCAGGCGACCGTAGTCGTCGTTCGCCTGCTTGAGCGTCATGTGCAAGTCGCGCCGCGACTTGCGCACGGCGTCGTCGGCGTCGCGATAATCAAATGCGCCGCCGGCCGCCTTCACGTTGTCCGCATGCGCCTGCGCGAACGTCCACAGCCGGCGCAGGAAGCGGTAGGCGCCTTCGACTCCCGTGTCCGACCACACGGCGGAGTCTTCCGGCTTGCCGGCGAACATCACGTACAGGCGCGCCGTATCCGCGCCGTACTTGTCGATGAGCGTCTGCGGGTCGACACCGTTGCGCTCCGACTTGCCCATCTTGCCCACACCGCCGTACTCGACCGGCTTGCCGTCCTGCTTCCAGACCGCGGCGTCGCCCTCGCCTTCGACTTCCTCGGGCGGGATGTACTCGATGCCGCCCTTGTCGTTGCGGCGGAAATAGATGTGGTTGAGCAGCATGCCCTGCGTGAGCAGGCGCGTGAACGGCTCGTCGATCTTGACGAGCCCCATGTCGCGCATCACCTTGGTCCAGAAGCGCGCGTAGAGAAGGTGCAGGATGGCGTGCTCGATACCGCCGATGTACTGGTCCATCGGCATCCAGTAATCGTCGCGTGCGTCGACCATCGACGCGGCGCCCGGGCACGTGTAGCGCATGTAGTACCACGAGGAGTCGACGAACGTGTCCATCGTGTCGGTCTCGCGCCTCGCCGGCTTGCCGCACGAAGGACAGGCGACGTCCACGAAGTCGGCGCGCTTGCGCAGCGGGTTGCCGCTGCCGTCGGGCACGCAGTCCTCCGGCAATACGACGGGCAGGTCCTTCTCGGGCACGGGCACCGTTCCGCAGGCATCGCAGTGGATGATCGGGATCGGCGTGCCCCAATAGCGCTGGCGCGAGATGCCCCAGTCGCGCAGGCGATACGTCACGCGCTTCTCGCCCAAGCCCTTGGCTTCCAGGTCGCGCGCCACCGCGTCGACTGCCTCGGCGTAGGGAAGCTCGTCGTACTTCACCGAGAACACGCAGCGGCCGCGCTCCTTGTCGGCGTACCACGGCTGCCAGAAGTCGGCGGTGAACTCCTCGCCCGCAACGGCGATCACCTGCTTGATCGGCAGGCCGTACTTCTTGGCGAACGCGAAGTCGCGCTCGTCGTGCGCGGGCACGCCCATCACGGCACCGTCGCCGTACGCCATCAGCACGTAGTTGCCGACCCAGACCTCGACGGGCTCGTGGGTGATGGGGTGCCGCACGTACAGCCCGGTCGGCATGCCCTTCTTCTCCATCGTGGCCATGTCGGCCTCGATCACCGAGCCGCGGCGACATTCGTCGACGAACGCCGCGAGCTTCGGGTCGCGCGTCGCCGCGACGGTCGCGATCGGATGCTCCGGCGCCACCGCGCAGAACGTGACCCCCATGATGGTGTCGGCGCGCGTGGTGAACACGTACATGCGGCCGTCGCCGACGAGCTTGCCGCTGGGGTCCTCGATCTCGTGCGGGAAGGCGAAGCGCACGCCCGTGCTCTTGCCGATCCAGTTGGCCTGCATCGTCTTCACGCGCTCGGGCCAGCCGGGCATCTCGTCGAGGTACGCGAGGAGCTCCTCGGCGTAGTCGGTGATGCGGAGGTAGTAACCGGGGATCTCGCGCTTCTCGACCGGCGCACCGGTGCGCCAGCCGCGGCCGTCGATCACCTGCTCGTTGGCGAGCACGGTCTGGTCGACGGGGTCCCAGTTGACGACCTGCGTCTTCCGGTACGCGATGCCCTTCTCCAGCATCCGCAGGAAGAACCACTGGTTCCAGCGATAGTAGGCGGGATCGCAGGTCGCGAACTCGCGCGACCAGTCGATCGCGAGTCCGAGCGACTGCATCTGCCCCTTCATCGCGGCGATGTTGTCGCGGGTCCACTTGGCCGGCGCCTCGCCGGCCTTGATTGCCGCGTTCTCGGCGGGCAGGCCGAACGCATCCCAGCCCATCGGCATCAGCGGGTTCATCCCGCGCATCCGCAGCTGGCGGTACATCATGTCGTTGATGGTGTAGTTGCGCACGTGCCCCATGTGCAGCACGCCGGAGGGGTACGGGAGCATCGACACGCAGAAGTACTTCGTGCGGTCGGCGCGCTCGGTGGCGCGATAGACGTCGCCCGATTTCCAGGCGGCCTGCGCGTCGGCTTCGATGTCGCGGTGGTTGAAGGGTGTCATGACGTTACCGAGTTAACCGGCGCGCGATGCGCGTCCGGTTCAACGAGCCGGGAAATTATACCGGGCGGGCCCGTCTCATTCCGGCGCGAGCAGCACCCAAAGTCCGAGGCCCGCGAACAGCAGCGCGGCCGCGATGCGAAGCGCGCGAAACGGGATGCGTCGCGCCGCGGCGCGGCCAAGGAAGACCGTCGGGACATCGACGATCATCATGCCGAGCGTCGTGCCGGCGACGACGGCCACGAGCGAATCGAACTTCGCGGCGAGCATCGCGGTGGCGACCTGCGTCTTGTCGCCGATCTCGGCCAAGAAGAACGAGACGGCGGTCACGCCGAACACGCCCCAGCGCGACGGCGGCGGCGCCTCGGTTTCGTCGAGCGTGTCGGGCTTGAGCGCCCAGGCCGCGACGGCGAAGAACGAAAGCGCGAGCAGCCAGCGCAGGACATCGGCCGGCACGGTGTTGCGCACCCAGCTGCCGACGAAGCCCGCGACGGTGTGGTTGGCGAGGGTGGCAAGCAGGATGCCCGCGACGATCGGCCACGGCCGACGGTAGCGGGCCGACAGGAAGAGGGCGAGAAGCTGCGTCTTGTCGCCGAGCTCGCCGAACGCGACGACCGCCGAGGAGACCAGGAACGCTTCGAGCATCGGACAGGCGGCCGCCGCCCGCTCGGCCGTATTATGCTAATGTCATAACCGGCCGCGGGAAGCGCCGTTCGCCGGGAAAAGCGATAATTCTAGCTTTTGCGACGGAACCGACCGGAAGAGGCGCGACCCAACGGCTGTTGTCCCTCGCATCCGGACCCGATTCGCCCATGATTCGCAGCCTGCGCTCGCTGACTGTCCTCTTCGTTGCCGCCGGCCTTTCGGCCGCGACCGCCGCTGCGGCGGTCAAGACGCAGCACGTAGAAGCCGAGCTCGTGTCCGAGCGCACCGCGCTGGTTCCGGGCCAGACCACCACCGTCGCCCTGCGGCTCAAGATGGAGGACGGCTGGCACACGTATTGGCAGAACCCCGGCGATTCCGGGCTGCCCACCACGCTCGCCTGGACCCTGCCGCAGGGCGTGACGGCCGGCCCGATTCAGTGGCCGGCGCCCCGCGCGCTGCCCGCGGGGCCGCTTGTCAACTACGGCTACGAAGGCGAAGTCCTGCTCCTTACCGACGTGCAGGTGCCCGCGAACGCGCCGGTCGGCGAGATGCTTCCGCTCAAGGCGAAGGCCGAGTGGCTCGTGTGCCGCGAGACGTGCATTCCCGAGGACGCGGCGCTCGAGCTCGAGCTGCCGGTGGCGGCGAGCGCGCACCCGTACCCGCAGTGGGGCGCGGCGATCGCCGCGACGCGCGACGCGCTGCCGCGTGCGCTGCCCGGCTGGCTCGCTGCCGCTCGCGGCGACGGCGAAAAGGTCGTGGTCACGCTGACCGGACCCGCCGGCGCGGCCGCCCCCGCGGACGTTCATTTCTTCCCCTATCAGGACGGGCGCATCGAGCCCTCCGGCAAGCAGACCTTCGCGCGCGAGTCGAACGGCACGTACGCGATGACGCTCCCGGTGGCGAACCAGCTCACGCCGGGCTTCACGCGGGTCGCGGGCGTGATCACATCGAAGAACGGCTTCGCGAGCGACGGCGGGCCGGTGCACGCGATCACGCTCGACACGCCGCTGACCGGCGGGGTGGTCGCCGGGCCGAAGCCGGTGAGCGCACAAGCGCCCGCGCTCAACGTGGCGGCGTCGCCCACCGCGGCGGGCAGCGGTCTTTCGCTCGCCGCCGCCCTGCTGTTCGCGCTGATCGGCGGGCTGGTGCTGAACCTGATGCCGTGCGTGTTTCCCGTGCTGTCGCTCAAGGCGCTGTCGCTCACCAAGCCGGGCCACGGCAACCGCCGCCACTTGCGCATCGAAGGGCTATGCTTCGGCGCGGGCGTGCTCGCCACGTTTCTCGCGCTGGCCGGCATCCTCCTCGCGTTCCGCGCCGCGGGCGAGCAGTTCGGGTGGGGCTTCCAGCTGCAGTCGCCGGCGGTGGTGACCGCCCTCGCGCTGCTGTTCTTCGTGCTCGCGCTCAATCTGTCCGGCGTGTTCGAGTTCACCCTGCTGGTGCCGTCGTCGGCCGCGTCGTGGAGTGCGCACAACCAGTACGCGAACGCCGCGCTCTCGGGCGTGCTCGCGGTGGTGATCGCCTCGCCGTGCACCGCGCCGTTCATGGGCGCCGCGCTCGGCTTCGCGCTCGCCCAGCCGGTGGCGCTTACGTTGGTCGTCTTCGCTGCGCTGGGCCTCGGCATGGCGATCCCGTTCATGCTCCTCACGTGGTATCCGGGCTGGCGGCGCATGCTCCCCAAGCCGGGCCCGTGGATGGAGCGCCTGAAGCAGTTCCTCGCGTTTCCCCTCTACGCCACCGTGGCGTGGCTCGTGTGGGTGCTGGGCGCGCAGGTCGACAACGATGCGGTGGTCCGCCTGCTCGTGACGCTCGTCGTGCTGGGCTTCGCGCTGTGGGCATGGCGCGCGTACCGCGGCGGCGGCGCGCCGTTGTTCTCCTTGGCCGCGCTCGCCGGGCTCGCCGGTGCGGCGTTCGTCGCGTGGCCGCTCTTCGCGGCGCCGGTCGAGCGCGACGGCCAGGCGCCGGTGCAGGCGCGGGCGACGTCGAGTACGCTCGACCCGTGGCAGTCGTTCACGCCGGCGCGGGTGGGCGAGCTCGCGGCGAGCCAGCCGGTGTTCGTCGACTTCACCGCGGCGTGGTGCGTCACCTGCCAGGTCAACAAGCGGCTCGTGCTGAACGACGGCGAGGTGAAGAAGGCGTTCGCCGACCGCGGCGTGGCGCTCGTGCGCGCCGACTGGACGCGCCGCGACCCCGCGATCACCCAGGCCCTTTCCGCACTGGGCAGGCAGGGCGTGCCGGTGTATGTTTTGTACCGTCCGGGCAAGGAGCCGCTGCTTCTGCCCGAAGTGCTGCAACGCCAGACCGTGCTCGACGCGCTGGCCACCCTTTCGTGAGGCTTTTCATGACGCGTGCTCTTTTTCGCCTGGTTCCGATTTCGTTCGCCCTTGCCGCGAGCGCGGCGTGGGCGGTGACGGCCGGGACGGTCGCGCCCGATTTCGCGGTCGCCGACGCCGCCGGCAAGACGGTCCGCCTGTCCGATTTCAAGGGCAAGTTCGTCGTGCTGGAATGGACCAACCCCGAGTGCCCGTTCGTGCGCGCGCAGTACGGCGCCGAGACGATGCAGGCGCTGCAGAAGGAGGCCGGCGCGAAGGACGTCGTATGGCTGTCGATCAACTCGACCAACCAGTCGAGCAGCGAGTACAAGACCGGCGCGCAGATGAGCCAGTGGATGAAGGACAGGGGCGCGGCGCAGAAGGACATCCTGATCGACGGCACCAGCGACACCGGCCGCGCCTACGACGCGAAGACGACACCGCACATGTTCGTCATCGATCCCTCGGGCAGGATCGTCTACGCCGGCGCCATCGACGACAAGCGCAGCGCGCGCGAGTCGGATCGCAAGAGCGCCAACAACTACGTGCGCGCGGCGCTCGACGAAGCGACCGCCGGCAAGCCGGTGAGCGTCGCCAACACGACACCGTACGGCTGCTCGGTCAAGTACTGATTCGGCCGTGACGCTCGAGACCTGGGCCGCGTTCCTCGCGGCCTCGTTCCTCATTTCGCTTTCGCCCGGCGCGGGGGTGATCTCCTGCATGGCCGCAGGGCTGCGCTACGGACTTGCGCGCGGCGTGTGGAACGTGTTCGGCCTGATCGCCGGGATCCTGCTCGTCCTGGTGCTCGTGTCGACCGGCCTGGGCGCGCTGCTGGCCGCCTCCGCGGCCGCGTTCACGGCGGTCAAGTGGGCGGGGGCCGCCTATCTCGTAGGGCTCGGCGTCGCGCAGTGGCGATCCGCCGCCAGGCCTGTCGATCCGGCGGCCACCGTGATCGGCGGCGCGCGTCGCGAGCTCTTCGCGCGCGGCTTCCTCGTCAATGCGACGAACCCGAAGGGCATCGTGTTCATGCTCGCCGTGCTGCCGCAGTTCATCGATCCCGCGCGCCCGCTCGTGGCCCAATACGCCGCGTGCGCGGGCACGATCATGTTCACCGACCTCGTCGTGATGACGGCCTACACGGCCTCCGCGGCCAAGGCGCTGCGGCTCCTGCGCCGGCCGGGCCAGATCCGCGCCGTCAACCGCACCTTCGGCGGCGTGCTTGTCGCAATGGGCGCGCTCCTCGCGACGTTCAAGCGCGCGGCCTAGACGACCGCGCGGCAGACGAACTCCCAGACGAACCGGTAGGGCGTGCGCGGCGGGATGTGCGAGCCCGTCTTCGGCGCGACGTAGAGCCAGTCGGAATCGACTTCCTTCGAATCGACCGGCTTGCCGGCCGCCATCGGCTCGGCATACACGCTGCTCGCCACGCTTCGCAGCCGCTGGCTTGCGCAGTCGACCTCGACGGCCATCTTGCGCGAGCGCACGCCCTCGGGCTCGGCCTTCGCATAGTCCACGATCACCGGCACGCGGCGGATGTCGCCGTCGGCCGCGACGGCTTTCGGATCGAGATAATAGGCGGCCTCGCCGGTATCCGCGACCTTGATCAGCTCGGCGCGGGCCGAGACCGCGAGCAGGAGCACAACGGCGGGCAGGGCATGCTTGGCATTGCGCATCGGGTCATCGTACTCCCGTCCGCGCCTCGTCATTTCCGGGCGGCAGTCGCGTCGAGAAGCCGCCGGGCGGAGGCGAGCGCTTCCACTTCGTAATCGTCGTCGAAAGCCCGGTAGATCGGCGCGAGCAGCCGATGCGCCCGCGCTTCCTCGCCTTCGCTCACCAGCACGCGCGCAAGGCTCAACGCGGCGTGAAGTTCCCATAGCCTCGCCTCCTGGCGCCGCGCGCACTCGAGCGCGCGAAGAAAGCAGGTCTTGGCTTCGTCGCGATTCTGCCCGGCGGTCAGAAGCAGGATTTCGCCTCGCAGCCGTTGCGCCTCCGCTTCCCACCAGCGCTCGCCGGAGCGCTCGACCTCGGCGATCGCCGCCGTCGCGAGCTCGCTCGCGCGGTCCGTGCGGCCCGCACGCGCATGGCCCATGGCAAGACACGACGCGTTGTAGGAGCTCTGGAAGTTAGCGCCTATGGCGTGGTGCGCAGCGAGCGCCTGCTCCATCATTGCAGTGCCTTCCTCGGCCCGCCCGCGCTCGATGACCGTGACGGCGCGCAGGACGCTGGCGCGCGAGGCATGGTACGGGCTGCGCTGCTCGGTGGCGATGCGCATGCCTTCCTCGGTGGCGGCGACGGCCCCGTCCACGTCGCCCGTATGCACCCTGAACCTGGCAAGGGCGAGAAGCGCGGAGACCAGCGTGAACGGATGCGACCTGTTCCGGGCATCGCTGACCGCCGCCATCATCGTTTCGGAAGCCTGCTCGAGCGACCCGACGTACAGATAGGCCAGACCGAGCCAGATGTGAATGAACGAGCGAAGGTGATAGCCGGCGACGAACGAAACGGGCCTGCACGCTTCCTCGTCGTAGAGGAGCAAGGCCTTCTCGAGGTCGCGGATCGATTGCCTGAAATCGCCGAGATGCAGACGCGCGGTCCCCGCCAGGTAGTGCACGACCGCGCCCGTCGGCCGGTCGAGTCCGCGTCGCAGGCGAGGCTCCGCCAGCGCGAGGCACGCACGCGATTCGGATCGGATCAGGTGGTAGTTGAAAAGGCCGCAGAGCGCGCCGAGGGCCTCGAGCGGATGCTCGTTCTCGTCGAGGAGTTCGCGGGCCTTCGACATCGCGGCCATGACACGCGGCGAGGCGAATCCCTGCGTCATGACGAACGCGTCGCCGAGCGCGTGGTAGAGCCGCCCTTCGACCTGCCTGCGGGCCGGACCCGGCGCAATGGCCTGCAGCAGGCCCATCGCGTTCTCGACTTGCGTCTGCGCCTCGACGCCCGCCGATCGATCGAGGGCCACACGCGCGGCCTTGATCGCGAAATCGATGGCCTTCTCCGCGAGCCCGGCTTCCGCGCAGTGGCGCGCGAGAACGTCTGGATGATGCAGGACGACGTCGGGGAATTGCCGCTCGAGCACGTCGACGATGCGGCGGTGGATCCCGGCGCGTTCCGCCTTCGGGATCGTCTCGTAGGCGGCATCCTGGACAAGCGCATGCTTGAAGGCGTACAGCGCGTGGGGCGGATCGCCCCGCTGATGCACGAGCTCGGAGGCGACGAGCCGATCCAGATGCGGTTGGAGCTGCGCATCGGCGAGCAGCGTGACCGCCTTCACGACCGCGTAGCGGAACTCGCGGCCCAGGGCCGCGCCCGTCTGCACGACGTTGCGCGCCGTTGCGATGCGATCGAGCCGCGCGATGAGCGAGGCTTGCAGGCTCGACGGCACGGCGACGGCCGGGGACGGCCCGTCGAGCACGTACGCGTCGCCCTCCTCGCGCAGCATGCCGCTCTCGAGGACGGATTTCGTGATCTCCTCGATGAAAAGCGGCACGCCGTCGGTACGCGCGACGATCTGCTCCATGACCGCCGGCGGGAGATCCTTCCCGCCTGCGATCTGCCTGACGAGGGTGGCGTTGCTGCGCCGGCCGAGGCGATTGAGCGTCAGGGCCGCGACGTGCGACTGGCCGAGCCACGGCGGGCTGAATTCCGGGCGGTAAGTCACGATCAGGAGCACGCGAAGATCGCGTATCCGCTCGACGATCGTGTCGAACAGCTCGCGGGTCGTGGGATCGGCCCAGTGCGCATCCTCGAGAAGCAGCAGCACCGGATCGTGCGCCGCGGCCGCGGCGAGCCGCACGATCAAGGATTCCAGGAGGAGCTCCTTGCGCCGCTGCGCGCTCAGCGCCAGGGGCGCGTAACGCGCGGTCGCGTCGATCGAGAGCAGCTCGGCGAGAAGCGCGACGTCGCCGGCCGACGGCGCCGAGCGAAGCGCGAGGTGGCGCTCGATCTTGCGCAGCTTCACGTCGTCGCCGTCGGCGGCCTCGAATCCGGCCGCGCGCTCGATCTCTGTGATGACGGGATAGAGCGCGGTCTGCGTGCGGCTGGGCGAGCAGAAGCAAAGCATCGACGCGTGCGGCTCGCCGGCAATGGCCTCCTGGAACGCGGCGACGAGATGCGACTTTCCGATGCCCGGCTCGCCCCAGATGAGGATCACGCGGCCTTCGCCCGACTTGGCCT
>Ga0335083_10004944_pt1 | contig 16897 bp, 12 predicted proteins | sample Lox_Sample_42_FD_206716 | JGI IMG/M metagenome (GOLD analysis project Ga0335083, IMG submission 206716) | Soil microbial communities from Loxahatchee National Wildlife Refuge, Florida, United States - Lox_Sample_4.2 | ecosystem: Environmental > Terrestrial > Soil > Wetlands | place: USA... | reverse complement strand
CTCGTGCTCGCGCAGTTCGGCGTGCAGACGGCCAGCATCGTCGCCATGCTGGGCGCGGCGGGCCTGGCCATCGGGCTGGCGCTGCAGGGCACGCTGCAGAACATCGCGGCGGGCATCATGCTCGTGCTGCTGCGGCCGTTCCGCGTCGGCCAGTACATCGATGCGCAGGGCGTGGCCGGCACCGTGCGCGCCACCGGCCTCTTCATGACCGAGCTGACCACCTTCGACGGCATCTGCCTGCGCGTGCCGAACGGCAAGATTTGGGGGAGCGCCATCACCAACTACAGCGAGAATCCCACCCGCCGCATCGACGTGCCGGCCACCGTCACGTTCGACAGCGACATCCAGGCGGGCCTGACTGCCCTGCGTGGCGTGCTGGAGGCCGAGGCGCGCGTGCTGCGGGAACCGGCCTTCGAAGTGGCCGCCATCGACTACACCGAGCGTGGCGTCACGCTCAACACGCGATGCTGGACGGCAGCGGGCGACATGTGGCCGGTGAAATGCGCGCTGTACGAACGCATCAAGCCGGCGCTGGAGGCGGCCGGCTGTGTCGTTGCCGTGCCGGTGCGGGACATGCGCCTGCCGGACGGGCAAGGCGAGCGCTTGGACGATGCGCCGCCGCAGGCCGGCGGCGATACGCGCGGCCAGGGCGGCCGCCGGCTGTCCCAGGTGCCGCGCGGCAGCTAATCCGCCGGGCTAGCCTTCCTCACCGAACAGCGTGCACGCGCCGGCTTCGGCCGTGCTCACGCAGCGGCGGAAGCTCGCGAAGAGGTCGCGCCCCACGCCGTGGCGGTTGCGTGCGAGGTCGGGGCGTGGGATGTCGCGCGCGGCCCACTCGGCGTCCGGCACCAGCACGGTCAGCGTGCCGGCCGGCGCGTCCACGCGCACGACGTCGCCCGTCCTTACCTTGCCGATGCCGCCGCCGTAGAGCGCTTCCGGGCAGACGTGGATCGCCGCCGGCACCTTGCCGGATGCGCCCGACATGCGGCCGTCCGTCACCAGCGCCACGTGGAAGCCGCGATCCTGCAGCACGGTCAGCGTCGGCGTCAGCTTGTGCAGTTCGGGCATGCCGTTGGCCCCGGGCCCCTGCCACGGCAGCACGGCCACGAAGTCCTTCTCCAGTTCGCCCCGCTTGAAGGCATCGAGCAGGTCGTCCTGCCGCTCGAACACGATGGCGGGCGCTTCCACCACTTGGTGCTCCGGCTTGACCGCCGAGGTCTTGATCACGCAGCGGCCGAGCTTGCCGTCGAGCACCTTGATGCCGCCGTCGGGCGCGAAGGGGTTGCTCGCGTCGCGCACGATGGTGTCGTCGAGCGGCTTCGCGGGACCGTCGATCCACGTCAGCTTGCCGTCGCGCAGCACCGGTTCGCGCGTGTAGTCGGCCAGGCCCTTGCCGACGATGGTGGTCACGTCGTCGTGTACCAGCCCGAGCGACAGCAATGCCCGTATGACCACCGGCAGGCCGCCCGCCGCCTGGAACTGGTTCACATCGGCCTTGCCGTTCGGATAGACGCGCGCCAGCAGCGGCACGACGGCCGAGAGGTCGTCGAAGTCGTCCCATGTGAGCTGGATGCCGGCCACGCGCGCCATGGCGATCAGGTGCAGCGTGTGGTTGGTCGAGCCGCCGGTGGCGAGCAGGCCCACCACGCCGTTGACGAAGGCGCGCTCGTCGAGCACGTCTGCCACCGGCGTGTAGCGCTCGCCGCCGTGGACCAGCCGCAGCGCCTGCCTTGCCGCCTCGCGCGTGAGCGCCTCGCGCAGCGGCGTGTTGGGGTTGACGAAGGCGGTGCCCGGCAGGTGCAGGCCCATCATCTCCATCAGCATCTGGTTGGAGTTGGCGGTGCCGTAGAAGGTGCAGGTGCCGGGGCCGTGATAGGAGCGCGTCTCGGCCTCGAGCAGGCCGGCGCGCGAGACCTTGCCCTCCGCGTAGAGCTGGCGGATGCGCGCCTTCTCGTCGTTGGCGAGGCCGGTGGTCATTGGTCCGCCCGGCACGAAGACGGCCGGCAGATGGCCGAAGGCGAGGGCGCCCATGACGAGGCCCGGCACGATCTTGTCGCAGATGCCGAGATAGAGCGCGCCGTCGAACATCTGGTGGCACAGGGCGACGGCGGTGGCCTGGGCGATCACGTCGCGCGAGAAGAGCGACAGGTCCATGCCGTCCTGCCCCTGCGTCACGCCATCGCACATGGCCGGCACGCCGCCCGCGAACTGCGCAGTGCCCCCGGCTTCCATTGCGGCTTCCTTGAGCCAGGGCGGGAAGGCGCCGAGCGGCTGGTGCGCCGACAGCATCTCGTTATAGGCCGACACGATGGCCAGGTTCGGCGCCTCGGTCGTCTTCAGCCGGATGCTGGCCGCCTCGGGCAGGGCGGCCACGCCGTGGGCCAGGTTGGTGCAGGAAAGCTGGGAGCGCCCGACCTTGTGGCCGGCCATGGCGCGGGTGTAGTCGAGATAGGCCTGCCGCGTGGCGGCGCTGCGGGCCACGATGCGGGCCGTCACACGGTCCAGCACAGGATGACGTGGCATGCGGTCTCTCCGTGGGTTGCTTCGTGGGGAGATTTCAGCCTAGCGCAGATCGGCGCGGGTTGCTGTCGGCGGGGCGCCGATTTTACGCAGAAACGGGTACGGAAGGGGCGCGGGGAAGGAACTTCCGCGGCTCGATGGGCTCGCAGAAACGGGTACGGGGCGAGCAAGGCGAGCCCGGTTTGGGTGGACGGGTGTCCGCAGAAACGGGTACGCGGCGAGCAAAGCGAGCCGGGTTTGGGTGGGTAGACGACCGCAGATATGGATACGCTTGTGGCGTTCGCATGCCGTTAACCCAGTACGAAAACCCGCTGTGGGTGGCCGTGCCAGGTGAAAAATGGTCCCGTGGCGGGCGAATGGCGGGGGCGAGTCCGGTACGCAGAATTGGGTACGCTTTATGCAGATACCGAGGCGGATCTCCGGGAACGACAGCGGCGATGCGGCAATGGCCCGAGGTGTGTACGCAGAAACGGGTACGCTTTCGCCCTCTGCTCCCGTCCCGGCCTGTCTCACGAAGTTCTCGCACGTCACGTACAGTCACGTAAACTGGCTGGATGCCGCGCGCGCCCCGTTGCGTGGCCGGTCTGAGCCTTGGGAGAAGCAGGGTGAGCATGCCCGATTTCGACATGGTGCTGTTCGGCGGCACCGGCGACCTGGCGCGGCGCAAGCTGCTGCCGTCCCTATTCAGCGCGCACCAGAGCGGCCTGTTGCATCCGTCGGCGCGCATCCTTGCCACCGGCAGCCATCCGCTCAGCACCGAGGACTATGTGGCGATGCTGGAGGAGAAGGTGCGCCCCGCGCTCGTCCACGCGCCGCCGGAGTCGTGGGCCTCGTTCCTCGCACGCTTCTGCTACGTGCAGGCCGACGCACGCGAGCCCGCGCACTTCGACGTGCTGGCCGCCAAGGTGCATGCCCGCCAGCCCGAAGTGGTGGTGGTCTATCTCGCCACGGCGCCATACCTGTTCGTGCCGATCTGCGAGCAACTGGCGCGAACCGGCCTGAATACCCCCAATGTCCGCGTGGTGCTCGAGAAGCCGCTGGGGCATGACCTCGAATCGTCCGAAGCCATCAACGCGGCGGTCGCCCAGTATTTCGCCGAGCCGCAGATCTACCGCATCGACCACTACCTGGGCAAGGAGTCGGTCCAGAACCTGATGGCGATCCGCTTTGGCAACGCGCTGTTCGAGCCGCTCTGGCGGCGCGAGTGGGTGCAGGACGTGCAGATCACCATTGCCGAGGAACTGGGCGTGGAAACGCGCGGCGATTTCTACGATCGCACCGGCGCGCTGCGCGACATGGTGCAGAACCACCTGCTGCAACTGCTGTGCATGGTGGCGATGGAGCCGCCGTCGAGCCTGTCGGAAGACGCCATCCGCGACGAGAAGATCAAGATCCTGAAGGCGCTCAAGCCGATCACGCCGCAACTGGTGGCCGAGAAGACCGTGCGCGGCCAGTACCGCGCCGGCGCCGTGGCGGGCAAGCCGGTGCCGGGCTACCTGGACGAGCAGGGCATCGCGGCCGACAGCCGCACCGAGACCTTCGTGGCCGTGAAAGCGGAGATCGCCAACTGGCGCTGGGAGGGCGTGCCGTTCTACCTGCGCACCGGCAAGCGCATGCAGGCGCGCGTGGCGGAGATCGTGATCCGCTTCCGCGACGTGCCGCATGCCATCTTTCCGCGTCCGCTGACGCTGTCGCCGCAGAACCGGCTGGTGATCCGGCTGCAGCCCGAGGAAAGCATCCGGCTCTACTGCCTCGTCAAGCAGCCCGGCGACACCCTCGAACTGTGTTCGACCTCACTCGACCTCGACTTCGCCAACTCGTTCAAGGCGCGTCGCGCCGACGCCTACGAGCGCCTGCTGCTCGACGTGATCCGCGGCCGTCTCGGCCTCTTCGTGCGGCGCGACGAGCAGGTGCAGGCGTGGCGCTGGGTCGAGCCCATCATCGATACCTGGGCGGAAAGCAGCCTGCCGCCCAAGGCCTATACCGCGGGTACCTGGGGGCCAGCCGCGTCGTCGGCGCTGATGTCGCGCGACGGCTCCCTCTGGCATGAGGAGGTCTGACACGATGCGCCAGTTTGAACATGGATCGACGACGGACCAGGCCGAGGCGCTCGCCATGTCCATCAGCCACGCGCTCGAGCTCGTCATCAAGGTCAAGGGCTGGGCCGTGCTCGCGGTATCGGGCGGGCGCTCGCCGGTGCCGATGTTCGAGCGTCTGCGCTACCGGCCCTTGCGCTGGGATTGCGTGACCGTGACGCTGGTCGACGAACGCGCGGTGCCGCCGGACGATCCGGACAACAACGGCAAGCTGGTGCGCGACCATCTGCTGCGAGAAGGCGCGGCCCAGGCCGGCTTCCTGCCGCTGGTGGCGAGCGCAGCCGACGCAGCCGACCCGGCTGCCACCGTTGCCCGCCTCAACGCCGCGTTCCGGCAACCCGACGTGATCGTGCTGGGCATGGGCGAGGACGGGCACACGGCCTCGCTGTTCCCCGACGCGCCGGAGCTGCAGGACGCCATTTCCGATCCCACTCCGCGCTACGTCCTCACCCATCCGACCCTCGCGCCGCACGCGCGCATCACGCTCAACCTTGCCGCGCTGCTGGCCGCCGAGCGCACGTTCCTCGCGGTGGCCGGCGCCGCCAAGGCCGCGGTGCTCGACCGGGCGCTGGAGGGCGCGACGCCCGCGCTGCCCGTCAGCTTCGTGCTGCACCGGCACCGGCGGGGTGTCGACATCTTCCGGGCCTGAAGGCCCGGTAGCGCCATGCCGAACACCTTCCCCCGACTGCTCGCCGATGTCGGCGGCACCAATGTCCGCTTCGCGCTGGAGACCGCGCCGCAGCGCATCGGCGCCGTGACCGCGATGAAGGTGGCCGAGCATCCGTCGCTCGAAGCCGCCATGCGTCGCTACCTGGACAGCCTCGGGGGTGCCCGTCCGCAACACGCCGCCATCGGCCTCGCCAACCCCATCACCGGCGATCACGTCAAGCTGACCAACAACGACTGGGCCTTCTCGATAGACGGCATGCGCCAGTCGCTCGGACTGCGCACGCTGGTGGCCGTCAACGACTTCACGTCGCTGGCGCTGGCCCTGCCGCACCTGTCGGCCGACGCCCTCGCGCCGGTGCGCGGCGGCGACGTGGTGGCCGACGCGCCGCGCGCGCTCGTCGGCCCCGGCACCGGGCTGGGCGTCTCCGGACTCGTGCCGGCGCCCGGCGGCGGCTTCGTCGCGCTGGCCGGGGAGGGCGGCCATATCGAGGTCATGCCCGACACCGACGATGAATGGGTCGCGTGGAGCGCGCTGCAGAAGCAGGTCGGACGGGTCTCGGCCGAGCGGCTTCTGTCGGGCATGGGCCTGTCTTCCATCCACGCGGCGCTGGCCGCAGAAATGGGTACGCTTTTGCTGACGGCGCTCACGCCGGCGCAGGTCACGGCCGGCGCGATCGAGCATGGCGACCCGCTCTGCCAGCGCGCCTTCGCCGTGTTCTGCGGCCTGCTCGGCTCGGTGGCGGCCGACGTGGCGCTGGTGCTGGGCGCGCGCGGTGGTGTATATATCGGCGGCGGCATCGTGCCGCGCTTCGTGCCGGCCCTGCGCGCCTCGGCCTTCTGCGACCGCTTCGTCGCCAAGGGCCGCATGGGCGCCTACCTGGCGCGCGTGCCGGTGTGGGTCATCACGGCCGAATTTCCGGCATTTCCCGGCCTGGCGCAGGCGCTCGCCGACCGGCTGGCCATCGAGAGGGTGTAAACAGCGAATGCGCGTATTGCTGGTGGAAGACGACGCCATGATCGGCGAGAGCGTGAAGCTCGGGCTGCGCCAGGAAGGCTTCACGGTGGACTGGGTGCGCGACGGCGATGCCGCGCTGGCCGCTGCGCAGGAAGGCCCCGACGGCCGGCCCTGCCACGACCTGATCCTGCTGGACCTCGGCCTGCCGCGCCGCCCCGGCCTCGAAGTCCTGCACATGCTGCGCGCCCGGGGCGACCGCACGCCGGTCCTGATTCTGACCGCGCGCGACGCCGTGCAGGACCGCGTGGCCGGCCTCAACGCCGGGGCCGACGACTACCTCGTCAAGCCCTTCGACCTGCAGGAACTCGCCGCGCGCATGCATGCGCTGGCCCGCCGCGCCGAAGGCCGCGCCGAGCCGGTGCTGCGCTACGGCGGCATCACGCTCAGCCCCGCCACGCGCGAAGTCTCGCTCGACGGGCAGCCGGTGCGCCTGTCGGCGCGTGAGTTCGCGCTCCTGTCCGCACTGATGGCGCGGCCCGGCAAGGTGTGGTCGGTCGCGCAACTGCAGGAGCGGCTGTACGGCTGGGACGACGAGGTCGGCAGCAATACGGTCGAGGTCTACATCCACGCGCTGCGCAAGAAGTTCGGCGCGGCGGCGATCCGCAATATCCGCGGGGTCGGCTACGTGATGCCGAGGCCCGACGAGGCGGCGGCCGACTGATGGAGACTGCCTGATGCGTTCCATCCAGCGTACGCTGCTGCGGTGGCTGGCCGTGGGCCTGCTCGTGGGCATCGCCGCCGCCACCGTCCTGATCTACGCGCAGGCGCGCGAGGAAGCCAACGCGCTGTTCGACTACCAGATGCAGCAGGTCGCGGCCGCGCTGCCCATCCAGTTCGCCAATCCCGCCACGCCGCCGTTCGGCCCGCCCATGCCCGGCGACGACCTGCTGCGCGGCGACGACGAGGTGGTCATCCATATCTGGGACGACTCGGGCCGCAGCCTCTATCTTTCGCACGAGCATCCGACGCTGCCCCAGCGCGCCGCGCTGGGCTTCTCCAACGTGCGCACCGGTGAGGGCGAATGGCGCATCTACAGCGTCCAGCTCGGGCCGGCCGTGGTCCAGATCGCCCAGCCGATGAGCGCACGCCGCACGCTGGCCGCGCGCATGGCGCTGCGCACGGTGGCGCCGCTGCTGTTGCTGCTGCCGCTGATCGGCTGGCTGGTATGGCTGGCGGTCGGGCGTGGGCTGCGTCCGCTGCACGAGATCGCCACCGAGGTGCGCGCGCGCGACGTCAGCACGCTCAAGCCGCTGGCCGTGCGGCCGATGCCGGAGGAGATCGCGCCGCTGGCTGCCGCACTCAACGATCTGCTCGAGCGCCTGTCGCACGCCATGGACACGCAGCGCGCCTTCGTCGCCGACGCAGCGCACGCCCTGCGCACGCCGCTGGCCGCGCTGCAATTGCAGTCGCAACTGGTCGAACGGGCGGAGACGCCGGCAGCGCGGCAGGAGGCCGTGAGGCGCCTGCGCGAAGGACTGGAACGGCTCACGCACCTCGTCACGCAACTGCTGACGCTGGCGCGGCAGGAGCCCGGCGCTGCTACGCCCGCGCATGAGGTGGTCGACTTGCACGCGCTTGCCACCGGCGTGGTGGTCGACATGACGCAGGCAGCGCTCGACTGCGATATCGACCTCGGCATCGAGCCCGCCGCCGCACCGCCAGCAGTGCGTGGCGACGCCGATGCGCTGCGCATCCTGCTCACCAACCTGATCGACAACGCGCTGCGCTATGTCCCGCGCGGCAGCCGCGTGGACGTGCAGGTGGCGCGCGGCGCGGACGGCCGCGCGGCGGTGCTGACCGTGACCGACAACGGCCCCGGCATTCCGGCCGCCGAGCGCGAGCGGGTGTTCGATCGCTTCTATCGCGTACCCGACGCGCCCACCGGCGGCAGCGGGCTTGGGCTGGCCATCGTCGCAGAGATCGCGCAGGCGCACGGTGGGCAGGTCGCGCTGGAAGACGCGCAACCGGGTTTGCGCGTGCGGGTGACGTTCCCCGCGGCCTGATCGGCCCTGGCTACACGACCGGCGTGAGCAGCGGCTCGCCCGCGAAGAAGCGCCGCGCATTCTCGAGGAACTGGTTGACCGAAGCGTCGATGGCCTCGGGCGACCAGCCGGCGATGTGCGGTGTCAGGACGAGGTTCGGGCAGTCGAGCAGCACCTTCGGCGGCTTGGGTTCGCTCTCGTAGACATCAAGCCCGGCGCCGGCCACCTGTCCTTTCCGCAAGGCTTCCGCCAGCGCCGCTGAATCCACCACGCTGCCGCGCGCGATATTGACGAGGAAGCCGTGCGGCCCCAGCGCGCGCAGCACGTCCGCATCGACCATGTGCTGCGTCCCGGCGCCGCCCGGCGTGGCGACGACGAGGTAGTCGGCCCATGTGGCCAGCGCCTGTGGGCTGTCGAACCAGGCGAAGGGCACGTCGGCGCGTGGGCTGCGGTTGTGATAGCCGATCTCCATGTCGAAGCCCAGCCCGCGCTGCGCGATGCGCCGGCCGATGGTGCCGAGGCCAAGGATGCCCAGGCGCTTGCCCGAGACGTTCGGCCGCAGCGGCAGCTCGGTGCGCCAGACGCCGTCACGCGTGGCGCGGTCCAGCGCCGGCACGGCACGGACCGTCGCCAGCAGCAGCGCGAAGGCGTGGTCGGCCACGCAACTGTCGTTGGTGCCCGCGCCGTTGGCCACGGCAATGCCGCGCGCGCGGGCGTGCGCCACGTCGACATTCTCGTAGCCGGCGCCGAGTGCACAGACCAGTGCGAGCTGCGGCATGGCGTCGATCTCCGCGGCGGTCAGGCCGACCGACCCGATGGTCAGAACGGCGCGGATCGATGCACCGTGGCTGGCGATGGCCCGCGCGCGGCCATCGGCGTCGGGCGCATACCGGACCTCGAAGTGCTCGCCGATGCGGGCCAGGTGTTCAGGAGAGACGTGGTTGAGGAGGAGTAACTGCGGCTTCATGGGGAGGGCTGGAACAACGTGTGCGGGAAGGGAAGCCGCATTCTAGTTCAGCACGCAGAAACGGGTACGCTTGCCTCCCTTCCACCGACCATTCGCCGGCTATTCCGCACATTTCCCGCACGCAGAAACGGGTACGCCCCCGAAGGGGCGCACGGTTTGCGGCATCGGCAGACCTGTGATTCAGACCTCCTTCGTCATCCCCTTCAGGTCGATCCACTCGTTGAACTGCGCCTCGGTCACATGCCCGGACCGGATCGACGCCTCGCGCAGCGAGAGGTTTTCCTTCACCGCAAGCTTGGCGATCTCGGCGGCCTTGTCGTAGCCGATATGGGGGTTCAGCGCGGTCACCGGCATCAGCGAGCGTTCCAGCAGTTCGGCAATACGCCCGCGGTCCGCCTCGACGCCCTCGACCATATGCTCGGCGAAGCTCGACGCCGCACCCGCCAGCAGCGACACCGATTGCAGCAGGCTGTAGACGATCACCGGCTTGTACGCATTCAGCTCCAGCGTGCCGAGCCCGTTGGCCAGCGTCACCGTGGTGTGGTTGCCGATCACGCGGCAGCAGACCATCGCAAGCGCCTCGGCCTGCGTCGGGTTGACCTTGCCCGGCATGATCGACGAGCCCGGCTCGTTGGCGGGCAGGACCAGCTCGGCGAAGCCGGCTCGCGGGCCGGAGCCCAGCAGCATGAAGTCGCGCGCGATCTTGAGGAAGGACGATGCCGTGGTGCTGAGCGCGCCCGACAGATCGGCCAGCGCGTCGTGCGAGGCCTGGAGCGCGTAGCGGTTGCGGGCCGGCTCGAAGGGCAGGCCGGTATAGTCCGCCAGCGCCTTGGCGAAGGCGGCCGCGAAGCCGTGCGGCGCGTTCAGGCCGGTGCCGACGGCGGTGCCGCCCTGCGCCACCGGCATCGCGCGCAGCATGGCCTGCTGCAGGCGCGACTGTGCGTCGGCCACCTGCGTCATGTAGCCGGAGAATTCCTGGCCGAGTGTCAGGGGCACCGCGTCCTGCAAGTGGGTGCGGCCCACCTTGACGATGTCGGCGAAGGCGTCGACCTTGCGCGAGAAGGCCTGCTGCAACTGCTCCAGCGCGGGCAGCAGTGTCTGTTCGATGGCGCGCGTGGCCGCGATGTGCATCGCGGTCGGGAAGCTGTCGTTGGACGACTGGCTGGCGTTGACGTGATCGTTCGGATGGACCGGCTTCTTGCTCCCCACCTGCCCGCCGAGCAACTGGATGGCGCGGTTGGAAATGACCTCGTTGAGGTTCATGTTGGTCTGGGTACCGGACCCGGTCTGCCAAACCGACAGCGGGAACTCGTCCGGCCACTTGCCGGCGATGACTTCCTGCGCGGCCTGCTCGATGGCGTCCGCCAGCTCGGCCGGCAGCACGCCAAGCGCGCGGTTGGCGCGCGCCGCGCACAGCTTGAGGATGGCGAACGCCTCGATCAGCGCGGGCGGCATCTTCTCCGTGCCGATGCGGAAGTTCTGACGGGAGCGCTCGGTCTGGGCGCCCCACAGGTGGGCGGCCGGCACGGCGACGTCGCCGAGGCTGTCTTTCTCGATGCGGGTGTCGGTGTTGGTGGCGGGGGAGGTCTGGTCGGACATGCGGCGATTTCCTTGGTGCGGTGGGAAAGCGGCTGGACTGCCGCGTTTTCACGGCAGCCCGAAATCATGTGCCGCTCAGGATACTCCCTGCTCCCACGCGCGGCGCCATTGCGGCGCCGCGTCACTGCAAACGGCTCAGGCCGGCAACGTGAGGTCGCCCGCGTCAGGCCGTCATTTTCAGGCAGGCTTCCATGCAGACTGCGCAGGCCTGGGCGCATTCCTGGCAGTGGGCGTTGTCGTGCCGCTCGCACTCTTCCTTGCACCACTTGCACACTTCCGCACAGTCCTCGCAGACCAGGGCCGAGAATTCGCTGTTGCGCAGCATGTAGGACACCGCCAGGCTGCAGATGCCGGCGCAGTCCCAGTCCAATGCGATGCAGCGTGCCATCTTGCGCACGTCCGAGTCTTCCAGGCATCCGGCCGCGCACTTCAGGCAGGCGGCGGCACAGGCATTGCATGCTGCAATGCAATCGGCGTAGCGTTCGGCGTTCTCCTGCACGGTGGGTCGAATCATCGGCGTCTCCTTGGATGGGGTGGACTACATGACACGGCATGACACACAGCACAACCGTTATCCACAATAGCAGGCGAAGACGGGTCCTGCCGGTAGTGGTGCCTTGCGGGAGAATGGCGCAGGTCGACTACAATGCGCCCCGCCGGCAGCGCTCCCAGCGTCACCGCAGCCGGCGCATACTTGGAACACAGCGCCGGCCCCGGCGCAGAGCGGCACACGCCGCACACGAAAGGAAACATCATGGGTGAGGCAAAACGTCGGGGAACGCCCGAAGAACGGGCACAACAGGCGCGCGAGCGCATCGAATCACTGCGGCCGGCACAACTCGTGTGCGGCCACTGCAAGACCGCCTTCAGCCAGTTCGACGCCATCGAGGCCCCCGACCTGCACGGCATCGACGCCATTTTTGGCGGCCAGTGTCCCAACTGCGGCAACGACGTGATCGTCTTCAAGGGCCAGCCCCAAGCGGTAGCCGACGCAATGATCGCCTACGAGAAGATGATGGGCGACGGCACGCGCCTGGGCTACCAGTCGGCCGACGGCAAGCACGTGCCGTTCGAGCCGGGCGGGCCTGGGCAGCCGGAGGGGTCGGTGCATTGAGGAAGAGATAAGCGATAGCCGGCCTGCCCGCGGCCGGCAGGCTTTCAGAGGTCTACCGGGTCGGCCGGCAAATCGTGCATTTCCGGCGGGCGTTCGTCGATCGCTTCCCATTGCGGCAGCAATTCCCGCAATGGGATGACCTTCGATGGATGATTGCCTGTGTCTGGCAGGCTGCCGACTGCCGCTGCGGGCGGTGGACCGTTACGCGAGATCGGATCGGCATTGCGCGTCATGGTGAAATCTCCGCTGTCATGGGATGCGCATCATGCGCCATTTCCCATGACGGTGATTGCAAGCATGCGGGCGCCTTGACCGTTCTCAAGCGAGCATCGTCGCTCTGCGTGGGCGGGATGCAACACCGTCACACCCCCGCCACCTCCGCCGGCCCGATCTCGTACCGCCCCCGCCCCGCCGCCTTCGCGCGGTACAGCAGCACATCCGCCAGCCGCTGCAGTTCCTGCTCCTGCATCGGCCCGCCCCGATACAGCGCAATGCCGATGCTCACGTCCACGTCGGCCTGGATACCGTCGAGCTGGAACGGGCGGCTGGCCGTGTCGAGGATGGCTGCCGCCACGCGGCGGGCGATGGCGGGGTCGCCGATGTCCTCGAGGACGATGGCGAATTCGTCGCCGCCCAGCCGGGCCACTGCGTCCTGCTCGCGCACGCAGTGGGACACGCGGCTGGCGAAGGCCTTGAGGAGCTGGTCGCCGACGGCATGGCCGTGGATGTCGTTGACCGCCTTGAAGCGGTCCATGTCGAGGAACAGCAGGGCCATCAGGCGGTCATGCAGCCGGCTGCGGGCCATGGCCTCCTGCAGGAGCGCCTCGAAGGCGCTGCGGTTGAGCAGCTGCGTCAGGTGGTCGGTGCGCGAGATGCGCGACAGGCGCCGGTGTTCGAGCTTGCGCGCGGTCACGTCCTGCACGTGGATATGCACGCCCACCACTTGGCTGCCGTCCGCGCTCCATTCGGGGCGGAAGTTGACCTCCATGCAGTGGTACTCGGGCTCGTCCTCCTCGCGCTCGAAGCTGACCGCCTCGCCGGCGAGGGCGCGTCGTACATAGGGCCGGGCCATCGCGTAGCGGTCCTCGCCCAGCACCTCGCGCAATGGCTTCCCGCGCAGTTGGTCGACCGGCACGCCGAAGAAGCGTTCATAGGCGAGGTTGTTGAAGACGTAGCGCTCCTCCGTGTCGACGAAGGCCAGCAGCGACGGCAGCGTGTCGGTCACCGCGCGCAGGCGGCGCTCGCTGCGGTCGAGCAGTTGCTGGCGCTCGCGCACGTCGTGCATGAGCTGGACGAACGCGCGGGTGAGGTCGCCGATCTCGTCCTTGTACTGGCGTTCCGGCAGGCGTTCGAAGGCGGAGAGGTCATCGGCGCTGTCGCGGACCACTTGGTGCAGGCGTGAGAGCGGGCGCAACTGGCGCTGTACGGTGACCCAGATCAGCAACGCCACCACGCCGAGGGCGACCGCGGCCAGTGCCAGGAAGCGCAGCTGCATCAGCCGCAGCGGGGCGTAGGCCTCGCGCGCGGGCAGCACTGCCACCAGTTCCCAGCCGGTGCTCGTCATCAGGTAGCGCGAGATGACAGGCTGCCGGGGCGCGAGGAATTCGAGCTTCGCCGGGCGGTTGTCCACGCCGCAGGTATCGCCCAGCGCCAGCGCCGGCCGGCGCGCCTGAACGGGGTCGGGGTGATGCACGTAGACGGGCTCGCGTCCCGCCGACACGAGACAGTAGAACCCGGTGATGCCCACACGGTTGTGCATCGCCTCCACCAGGAAGTTCGGCTGCGACAGGTCGAGGAAGCCGCCGACCAGGCCGACGAACGTCCCATGCGAAATCACGGGCACCGCCATCACCACGCCCACCGATCCGCTCGTGCGCGAGCGCAGCGGCCCGAACACCACCGGCGCCAGCGTCCGGGCGACTTCGCGGAAATAGCCCCGGTCGCCAATCTCGGCCGGGCGGTCGTTGCTGCCCAGTACCGTGCCCTGCGCGTCGGCTACCAGCAAGGCATTGAAGGTGTCCGGCGTCGGAATGGCGCGCAGCAGCCCGGCGCGTATGCGCGCGAGCTTCTGCGCAGCGGGCTCGGCGGTCTGCTCGGCCATGCTGTCGGCAATCTGCGCGGCCTGGTGACGCAGCAGGTCGAAGCGGTCGTCCATCGCGGCGTCGAGCTGCTCGGCGGAAAGCTTGACGATGGAATCTTGCTGGTCCTGCAGGGCATCGTGCAGGTCGCGGTGCGCGTAGTACAGCGACGCGGTCACGATACCCCCGCCGAGCACGGCGGCCAGTATGGTCGTGAGCAGCGCGATACGGGATTTCAGCGTGAGCGAGAGGCGTGGCATGCGGGTTGGGGCGTCTGTACCTGCCGCCTCGGGGGCACCGTCGGGGCATGGCATCGCAAACGCAATCGGCGACTGGCCGGCGCAAATGGGTGAAAAGCGATATGGCCTGCCGGAATCGGCTAAACCGTACCATACTGACCATCAGTCTGGCAGCCCACCGGCCTTGCCGATGGCGGCGGAAGGGAGGCCCCCGGGGCGGTGCGGGTCCCCCCTCGTAGCGAGGCTGTGCGACCCGGGCCTCGCACGGTATATTGCCGGAGCCTGCTGGCGGCGCTGTCCGCGAGCCCTGGTCCTCCTTGTATCGCTGTATCCCTGGTCCGGACATGCCCCTTTCCCGCCTGTCACCCTACCTTCTCGCTGCGCTGGTCGCTGCGGGCGGCGCTGCGCTGACGGCGGGAGTCTGGCACGAAGCGGGCCGGCACGCCGAAGATGCCGCGCGCCAGGAGTTCTCGCTGCTGGTCGGCCAGGCCGCCGATGCGTTGCGTCACCGGCTCGAAAGCAATGCGCAACTGCTGCGCGGCGCGGCCGGGATGATTTCCGCGAGCCCGGGCACCACGCGCGAGCAGTGGCGCGACTATGTGAACCACGTCCAGCGCGACGACCTCGCGGTGGGCACGCAGGCCATCGGTTACGCCCGCCTGGTGGGTCCCACCGAGCTTGCCGCGATCACCGAGGCCGCGCATCGCGAGGCGGGAACCACCTTCGAACTGCGTCCACCCGGCGAGCGTCCGCTCTATGCCCCGATCGTCTTCGTCGAGCCGATGGCCGGGCGAAATCTCCGGGCGCTGGGCTTCGACCTGCTCAGCGATCCCGCGCGACGCTCCGCCCTGGCGCTGGCGCGTGACAGCGGCGAGCCGCGCCTGTCCGAGAGCATCGACCTGTGGCCCGGCGCGGAACGCGACATGGGCCAGCGCTCGGCGCTGCTGGTGCTGCCGGTCTACGATCCCGAAGGAGTCATCGGCACGGTGGCCGAGCGCCAGAACGCGGTGCGCGGCTACGTCTACGTGGCCTTCCGGCTGGGCGACCTGATGCGCGGCGTGACGCCGCCCGACGTGGCCGAGCAGGTCGCGCTGTCGCTGTACGAGGGCCGGCTCGGGGCCAACGGCGTGCTGCTGTCCGGCGTCCGGTCCGACGCGGAGCGCCGCAGCGACGACAGCGTCCCGGTCCTGCAACTCGACCGCGAAGTGCAATACGCCGGACAACTGCTGACGCTGCACGCCGTCAGCCGGCCGGCATTCGAGTCTGCCCATGCCGGCGAGCGCGGCTGGCTCGTGGCGCTGCTCGGCGTGGCCGGCACGCTGATCGCGAGCGTGCTGACGTTCCTGCTGGCGAAGCGGGACCTTGCGCCGCGCCATGCGATGGGCGGCGTGTCGTCACGGCGGCTGCGGCTGGCCGAGGCGTGCATCGCGCAGTCGAGCGATGCCTTCCTGCTGACCGATTCGGTCGGCACCGTGCTCGACGTGGGCGGGCGCTCCATCACGATGTTCGCCGCCGATGCCGCGCGCATGACCGGCCACCGGCTGGTCGACTGGCTGCCCGAACTGCGCGGGCAGGACGTGGCCACTGGCGTGCCGGCCGGCCTCGGCGTGGCCGGCGCCTCGCGCGAGATGCAGGCGTTGCGCGGCGACGGCACCAGGTTCCCCGTGCGCGTCACGGCGACGAAGCTGCCGGCCTCGCCGCGCGCCTCGGCCAATGCGGGCCGCTGGCTGTGGACCGTGGTCGACCTCAGTGCGCTGCGCGAGGCCGAGCGGCGCGCGTCGGCCGAGGCCGCGCGGGAGGCCACACTGTTCGAGCACGCCGGCACGGCGGTCATCGCCTTCGACGCGCAGGGGGTCATCCACGCCGTCAACCGCGCCGCCGAGCGGCTGCTGTGGTACAGCGGGGCCGAACTGGTCGGCAAGCTGCCCTACGTCGCGCTGCACGACGCGCGCGAGCTCGACGAACGCGCCCGCGCCCTCAGCATCGAGTTGGGCGAGCCCGTGCTGGCGGGGCTGGGCGCGCTGCTGGCCAAACCCCGACTCGGACTGGCCGACGAAAACGACTGGACCTGGCTGCGCAAGGGCGGCTCGCGCGTGCCGGTGCGCCTGTCGGTGCTGCCGCTGGCCGCACCGGCCGACGGCTTCTTCGTGATCGGGCGCGACCTCAGCGAGCAGCGCCGCGTCGACGAATACATCCGCTACCTCGCCCTGCACGACGCGCTCACCGGCCTGCCCAACCGCTCCGAACTGCAGGAGCGCGCCGAGGCCCTGCTGCTGCAGGCGCGCCGCGAGGGCACGCACGCCGCGCTGCTGCTGATCGACCTCGACCGCTTCAAGCTCATCAACGACTCGCTCGGCCACCACGTAGGCGACGACATCCTGCGCGGCATCGCCAACCGGCTCAAGGCAACGGTGCGGCAGGACGACCTCGTGGCGCGCATGGGCGGCGACGAGTTCGCCGTGGTGCTCGGCCAGCTGCAGCATGACAGCGAGGCCGAGCTGGTGGCATCGAAGCTCGTGGCACGGCTGTCGGAGGAACTGCAGGTGGCCGGCCAGCGGCTGCGCGTGACGCCTTCCATCGGCATGGCGATCTTCCCCACCGACGGCGAGACGCTGACC
>Ga0335083_10004943_pt1 | contig 16897 bp, 15 predicted proteins | sample Lox_Sample_42_FD_206716 | JGI IMG/M metagenome (GOLD analysis project Ga0335083, IMG submission 206716) | Soil microbial communities from Loxahatchee National Wildlife Refuge, Florida, United States - Lox_Sample_4.2 | ecosystem: Environmental > Terrestrial > Soil > Wetlands | place: USA... | reverse complement strand
ACTGCTCGCAGTTTTTCGTCATGGAGCCGGGCGACATCATCATCACCGGCACGCCGCCGGGCGTCGGTCTGGGCATGAAGCCGACGCCGCAGTTCCTCAAGGAGGGCGACGTGGTGACGCTGGGCATCCAGGGGCTCGGCGAGCAGAAGCAGAAGGTGGTGAAGGGGAAGTATTAGGGGCGCCACGCCCGCCTATTCCTAAGCGGCCATCGATTGCACCACGTCTGATTTCCGCTAAGGGCCAATATGTCGGCTGTTTAACCGCGCCTACGCCGCGCAGCGGTCGTCATATTGCGCCCAGCACGACACTATCGAGTCTGAACGGTCCGGGTCCCGCCAGTATAACTACCGCCAGCATGACCAGATAGAGGACTTCGGGAAGATAAAGCACGTCATCAAGATAGTCGGCCCTATCGATCGGCGTGGAAGAAACGAGGCGACGCTTCCCGCTGGTGTGCACCGCCACCAGGCAGATCACCAGCAATCCCAGCGCAGCCAGAGGAGCGAACATTCCGGCGAGCAATGCCAGCCCGCCGAAGAATTCAACGCTAGGCACGAACCACTGGTTGAAGCCGAGTCTCGGTACGCGATCGCTCACCAGCTCACGCACGAACACCGCATGACGCTCGCGGTTAAACAACTTGTGGAAGCCGGAGATGGTGAAGAACGCCCCCAGCGCGATGCGGTTGATGAATAGCGCAATTACGGTGAGATCGGCGCCGCCGGTCAGATAGTGCATCATGACGCCGTCTTTCAGGCATCCGCCTGCTAGCCGTAAGCAACGCCCGGGTTGCTTTGCCCAACTTCGATAATGTAGCCGTCGGGATCACGAATGTAGCAGCGCGTCTCGCCGTACTTTGGCTTCGGCTCCGTGATGAACTCCGCTCCGCGACTTCGCCAAAGCTTGTAACACGCTTGAATATCCGCAACGCGGATATTCATAAAGCTGCTGACGAGATCGGGATTGACGGGGACGCTGAGTGTTACCGACGGTTTATCGGGTGTCGGACCGCCCCCGACGTTGACAATGAGCCACGTGTTCGCGATCTCGATGTATCCCGGCGCGCCACTGCTGTCGCCTCTGCTCCGAACGCGACCTCCGAAGACCGTTTCGTAAAATCGAAGCGACCGCTCGATATCGGCGACGGTGATAAAGTGTGCGACGGTAATTCCGTCCTTTGGCGGCATCTGATAGTCTTTGCGCTCGACCTGTATCTGGTTCATAGGCACCTCCATAAACTCTTTCGTCTTTACTCGGCGTCACGCTTCCTCGTCGGCCTGACAGAAACGCAGGTTATGGGGCGGCGGCACTGCACAACGTATCGATCGAATATTTTCCCGCTCCGGTAACGTACAGAAGCAAGAAGCCTCCCATAATGCTGAAATTTTTGTAGAAGCCATCCATGCTGGCGACTCGATCCGAGCCTGTCAGTGTCCAATACCGATGTCCAATCAGCGCAGTTCCGAGCGTGTACAAAAACATAAGTAGAGCTGAAGCATGTGTGAATGCTCCAACCAGGATCGCGAAGGCAACCGGAAGCTCCATAAAAGTCGCAACGGCAGCACCCAGCGTTGGCATCGGAACGCCAAGCTGCACCAGTTGTTCCACCGTGCCCAAATGGTCTCTGAGCTTTCTCCGGCCAAAAATCAGAAATAGTGTGGTGAGAAGAATGCGGGCCGCAAGAATGAGTTCGTCGTTGCTGCCGCTTGTCATGACGCTGAGCAGTTCCTCAGTCGCGCCACGTGTCGCGATGTGAACACTATAGTGAAATATTCGGTTGGCGCATTAAGCGGCCGTAAAATCGAGCCGTCACTAGAGTACCAAGTGTCTATCCACTTTAGACTAAAGCCACAGTCTTCCGATCTGAAATGATGACGCAATTTGTGACCGACCCATCATCACTTGCGATACCGGCAGCGATGTCCGCTTTGAGCATTTGGCGACATCGGACACCACTCACGTGATGTCCGTTGTAGCTCCCGAAAGCGGACATCCTCGTGCCCCACGTTTCCAGCGGTCGCCATGCCTCATTTGACATTTTCTTCTTCTCCGCCGAGGGGCGCTCCTGCAGGGACGCGTTCAGAAACGGGAGAAGGCATGGCGCTCGCGCCGGGGGCTCGCGCTCACGTCAACTCAAACTCCCTCACCATCGCCCTGCCCGCGCGTTTGCCCGCAGGCTTCCTGAACGCAATCTCGAAATCCGCACCCATCGCATTGGCGGCGGCCAACAGCCGTTCGAGCGAAAAGCCGGCGAAGTTGCCGCGCAGCACTTTCGACAGGTCGGGCTGCTTGATGCCGATCCTAGCTGCGGCGGCGGTCTGCGTCAGGCCGCTGTGCTCGATCAGCCGGGCGAGGACGTGCACGACCTGCGCCTTGAGCAGATGCTGCTCGGAACGGGCAACGCCGATGTCCTTGAACACATTCCCGGAGCTGCGCGTGACTTTGCGTGCGGTCATAATGCGAGAACGTCTCACTTCGCGGCGTGAGCTAAAGAGATATTCTTTCGTTTGCGAACGGCTCTACCAATCGCCTGCCGCTCCCGTTTATGCAGCGGGATCGGCTCTTCTTCAACTTGCCCCAGATCGGAAAGAAGCGCTACTCCATCGGGAAATTCAGCAACGAGTTTGAGTGAACCGCCCATTGCTTCGACGTAAGTTCGTAGTGTGGACAGAAGCATGTCGCTACGACTCTCAAGTCGAGAGACACTATCCTGTCCAACGCCAAGAACTCTCGCGATGCTTTGCTGTGTAAGGCGGCGAGCGACTCGGAGATGTTGAAGCGCCATCTCCTGGCCGATGAGCTGCTCAGCGCGAGCTGCAATCTTTGCCCGCCGTTCGGTGGGAAGCGCGCGAATGATCTCGTTGATGTTCTTCATGGTCTTAAGCCCTGCGGTTCTTCTGCGGTTTTAAAGTCTTCAAATAGGCTGCGTATCTTTCGTCAGCTATCGCTATCAGTTGTTTGTAGAATTTGGCCGAGTCCTCGTTTTCTTTATCTCCCCCGCACAAAACGATCGCGTTGCGCTTGGGATCGAAAATGAAGGCAAACCGCCAAACTCCATCCAGTTGAAACCTCAACTCCTTCATGTTGTGGAACGACGAACCGTTTAAGGTGTCGACGTTCGGACGTCCCAACTGCGGGCCGAATGCTTCAAGCACCTTCAGGCGGGCCAGCAATTCATCCTTCACCGCAGGTTCGAGCGTGTCGAACTCAGGTTGGAACTCAGCATGAAGGAGTACGTTCCATTTCATCGAGACCATATGGCATGAAAGTCATATGGTTTCAAGTGCATACTGTTTATGAGCGGCGCCTCCGCTTGACATTCCCGCATAAAGGACTATATTCCCATCTCCTTCTCCGCCGAGGGGGCGTTCCTGCAGGGACGCTTTCAGAAACGGGAGAAGGCGTGGCGCCCGCGCGCCGGGGCAACGTACCCCGGCTCCCGGGCGGCGCCGGGGCTCCGCCCGGGGACACTACGGTCCCCTGCGAGGAGCTCGCTGACGGCGGCGGCTCGGCCGGCTGCGGGGCAACCCGCGGCACGCCGGAGCCTCCCCGAAAGCGCGGCCCGGCGCCGCAAGGAAAACGCCACGACGGAGCGCCGCGAGGCGCCCGCGCTTCGAAGAGAAGCGCGGCACGACAAGGATCGGCAGCGCCTTGCGGCGCTCCGTCCCCCCTCGCTGGTCGAGGGGAAGGAAGACGGGTCCCGCGACACGCGGGACAGGACGACGGCGCCCCCGCGCCGCAAAGAACAGGGGCGATCCCGCACGCCTGCTGTTGAGCGATCGCCGGGAACGCGGCTTGCTCGCTTCCTTCTCCCCCTGTGGAAGAAGGTGCCCGAGTGGAGGCGATAGCCGAGCGAGGGCGGATGAGGGGGCCGTGCCTTACGCCGGCTCATGACCCCCTCACCCGGACCGCGCTCGGATTCCCTCCGCGCGGTCCACCCTCTCCCACAAGCGGAGAGGGAAAAGAGCTTGTGGCACCACACGAAGAAAATTGAATCGGGCGCAAAAAAAACCCCGGGCTCGTCGCCCGGGGCTTGCCGTCATGGGGCCGTCTTGAGGAAAGCTCAGAAGCGGTAGTTGAGGCCGGCGCGCACGATCGAGGACTTGAAGTTCACGCTCTCGTCGACGGCGCCGCAGGCGAGACCGCAGCCGATGTCGCCGAGATCGACGTAGAGATATTCGACCTTGGCGCTCCAGTTGGCGACGAAGGCCCATTCGAGGCCGCCGCCCGCGGCCCAGCCCCATTGCGTCTTGCTGGCCTCGCCGAGCGGCGAAGAGGCCTTGAGGCCGCCGCCGGCGGCGCCGCCGGTGATGTAGGGCAGCCAGTTGTTCCAGCCGGCATAGCCGAGCCGCAGCCGGCCGGTGCCGAGCCAGGTATCCTTGATCTGGCAGCTGGCGCAGATGCCGGTCGCGGTGCCGTTGAGGTCGACCCAGTCGATGTCGCCTTCGAGGCCCCAGACCCAGGTGCCGGTCTGCAGGTTATAGCCGATGGTGCCGCCGACCAGCCAGCCGTTCGGCGAGGCGCTGAAGGTGCCGGCGCTGCCGCTCCAGCTCGAGTCGCCCCAGCCATAGCCGCCGTTAACGCCGACGTAGAAGCCGGTCCAGTTGGAATAGACCGGCCCGACATAGGCCGGCGCCTTGTACATGGGCTGCCCCATGTCGGCGGCCTGCGCCGCGAGCGAGCCAGCCAGCAGCGCCGCTGCGGCGAGGCAGGTCAATCGTGTGGTCATGTGTCGGCCCTTTGACTGTTCTGAGCGCCGCACGACGGCGGGCGCGCATGCGCAACTCCAGCGCCCCGCCAGAACAACCGAAAATGGTTAAAGCCGGGTTAACCATACAAAGCCCCGCCGCATGCAGGTATTCGGGGATGCGGCCGGGGGCGCTCAGGCGCCGCGCGAGCCCAGCACCGCCTCGATCGACACCCGCGACCACGGCGCCGTGCGCGCGCGGAACGCGGCGTAGGAGCCGTGCACCCTGGCGCTGATCGCGTCGCGTGCGGCAAGCTCGCCGAGCACGTCGCCGGCCTGCCGGCGCGCCGCCTCGACGAGATCGGCGGGAAAGGCGGCGAGCGTTACGTTGTCCTGCGTGGTGAGTGCGGCGAGCGCCTGGGCGTTGAGCCGCTCCATTTCGGCGAGCGCGTAATTGGCTTCCGCCGCGCAGGCGTGCGCGACGATGGCTTTGAGGTCGTCGCCGAGGCCGTCCCACACCTTGCGCGCGACGATGCATTCGCCGGTGCCGTTCGGCTTGTTGAAGCCGGGGTAGTAGTAGAACGGCGCCACGCGATAGAGCCCGAGCGCGATGTCGGAGCCGGGGCCGACGAATTCGGCGCCGTCGATGACGCCGGATTGCAGCGCGACGAGAATTTCCGCGGGCGGCGTCGTCTGCGGCGTGGCGCCGAGCCGGCGATAGACCTCGCCGCCGAGGCCGAGCGAGCGCAGCTTGAGGCCGCGCAGGTTGGCGAGGCTTTTCACCTCGCGGCGGAACCAGCCGCCCATGCACACGCCGGTGTTGCCGCCCATGAACGGCTTGACGCCGAACGGCGCGTAGAGTTCGTCCCACAGCGCCTGCCCGCCGCCGGCCTCGACCCAGGCGACGTGCTCGCCGGGCGTCAAGCCGAACGGCACCGTGGTGAAGAAGGCGGCCGCCGGCATCTTGCCCTGCCAATAGAAGGCCGCGGTGTGGCCGATATCGGCGACGCCGTTGCCGACGGCGTCGAGCACGCCGAAGGCCGGCACGATCTCGCCCGCGGCATAGACGGTGATGTCGATGCGGCCCCCGGAGAGCGCGCGCACCCGTTCGGCGATGCGCTCCGCCGACATCCCCGGCCCCGGCAGCCGCTTCGGCCATGACGTCACCATGCGCCATTTCACGGTCTGCGCGCGGGCGACGGTTGGCGCGGCGAGCGCTCCGGCAAGGCCGGCGGCGATGAATTTGCGGCGGGTGGTCATGATGTTCTCCATTTTGCGCATGATCTTGTCCGAAAACCGGTGCCCACTTTTCGGGATCATGCGCGGGCGTAGAAGTGATTGAGCGGCCCGCGGCCGTGGCCGACGTGCAATTGACCGGCGGCGGCGATGGCCGCGGTGACGTAGGTCTTGGCCTCGCGCACAGCGCGCGCGAGAGTAAGGCCCTTGGCGAGCCCGGCGGCGACGGCCGACGACAGCGTGCAGCCGCTGCCGTGCGTGTTCGTCGTGGCGATGCGTTTCGTGGACAGGCGCATCACCTCGCCCTGCCCGATCAGCAGATCGACGCTGTCGGCGCCCTCGCCGTGCCCGCCCTTGATCAGCACGTGGCGGGCGCCGAGCGACAATATCTCCCGCGCCTGCACTTCCATTTCCTGCTCGTTGCGCGCGGGGCTGGCGCCGGTCAGCGCCGCGGCTTCCGGCAGGTTCGGCGTCACCACCAGCGCGCGCGGGATCAGCTCCTGCCGCAGCGCCTCGATGGCGGCGGGCGTCAGCAGCCGGTCGCCGGAGCTTGCCACCATCACGGGATCGAGCACGACGTTCTTCGCCTTGTGGCGCCTGAGCCCCTGGGCCACGGCGGCAATGGCCGGCGCCCGCGACAGCATGCCGATTTTCACCGCGGCAATATCGAGATCGGAAAACACTGCATCGATTTGCGCGGCGATGAAATCGGCGGGCACATCGTGGATCGCGGTGACGCCGCGCGTGTTCTGCGCGGTCAGTGCCGTGATTACCGTCGCGCCATAGACGCCGAGCGCGGCGAAGGTCTTCAGGTCGGCCTGGATACCGGCGCCGCCGCCCGAATCCGAACCGGCGATGCTGAGCGCGACCGCGGTCATCCGCCGCCCCGCTGCGCCAACGCGCCGTCGACCACGGCGCGCAGGCGTTTAGCCGCCAGCGCCGGATCGGGCGCCAGCGACAGCGCGGAAATCACCGAGACACCGTCGGCTCCCGCGGCAATGACGTCGCCGGCGTTCTTCTCATTGATGCCGGCTATGGCGCAGATGGGAAAATTCGGCGCGCGCGCATGCACGGCCTGCACGATCGCGCGCAGACCGGCGAGGCCGATCGGCGGATCCGGATTGTCCTTGGACGCGGTGGCGAAGACACCGCCGATGGCGACATAATCGAGATGCTCGAGCGGCGCGGCTTGCGCCTGCGCCACGCTCTTGAGGCTCAGCCCGATGATGGCGCTGCGGCCGAGCAGCAACCGCGCCTCGGCGGCAGGCATATCGTCCTGCCCGATATGCACACCGTCGGCTTCGGCGGCAAGCGCGACATCGACGCGGTCGTTCACCAGCAGCGGCACCTTCGAAGCGCTGAGCGCCGCCTGGATCGCGCGCGCTTCCTCGATCAGGACACGGGTGGAGGAATGCTTGTCGCGCAATTGCAACAGCGTCGCGCTGCCGGCGACCTGCCGCGCCAGCTCGGCGAGCGTGCGCCCACCGGCGACGTCCGGATCGACGATCGCATAAAGGCTGAGATCGACGCTCATCAACTGACCCGTGCGCGTTCGAGCAGCGCGCCGCCGTTGAGCGCATACAGCGCATCAATAATCGCGACAGCGAAGCTCGCCGGCCCCTTCGCCTCCTTGGCCGCCAGTTCACCGGCGACACCGAGCAGCAGCAATCCGGCCGCCGCGGCCGTGAACGCATCGGGCTCGACGGCAAGGCAGGCGGCGATCAACGCCGAACCGGCGCAGCCCATGGCCGTCACTTTCGCCATCAGCGGATGCCCGTTGGCGAGCGCCGCATGCCGGTTGCCGTCGGAGACGAAATCGGTCTCGCCCGAGCGCGCGATTACGCAACCGTGGCCGCGCGCGTAATCGGCGACCGCCTCGGCGTCGTCGCCGCGCCCGGACAGCACCGTGAACTCGGCGCCGTTGAGACGCATCACCCTGGGCACGCAATCGATGAGCCCGCGCGCGAACTGCGCCCGCGGCCTGGAACGGTCGATCAGCACCGGATCGAGCGCCCAGGGAATTGCGTTGTCCGTCGCGGTGGCGACCGCAATCTCGACCGCCTTGCGGCGCTCGGCGTCGAAGGTGCCGAGATTGACCAGCAGCGCGTCGGCGGACGCGACGAACGCTCCGACTTCCTCGGGCGCAATCGTCATCGACGGCGTGCAGCCGGCGGCGAGCAGCATATTGGCGGTGAAATTCTGCGCCACGGCATTGGTAATGCAGTGCACGCGCGGGCGCCGCTCGCGCAGCAGTGTCAGCGCCGCGGCGGCGCGCTGCGGCAATTCGCCGGGCGATGGATTGGGCTTCTGCATCTCATCTCCCTCCGCCGGCATGACCCGGATCAGGTTCGTTGGGTTGGCCTTGACAGCGGCCTCTCAGCCCGAATACCGGGCACCCCGCGAGATTGCTGGCAGATACCTAAACCTCGCCGGCGAGCGGCGCAAGGCCGCCTTGCCAGCCGTGCCGCTTTTTGCTGGATTGCCACCAGCAACTTGCCGGAGACGCGCATGACCCCGTTTTTCGTCCAGATCAAATGCGAGCTGGGCAAGGCCTATCAGGTCGCCAATGCGCTGGCCGAAGCCGAGATCGCGTCCGAGATCTATTCGACCGCGGGCAACTACGATCTGCTGGTCAAGTTCTATGTCGATGCCGGCACCGATATCGGGCATTTCGTCAACGAGAAGGTGCAGACGATTCCCGGCATCAAGGACACCTACACCATCATCACCTTCAAGGCTTTTCAGACATAATTTCCGCGAGCGGACGCTAAAGCTCGGGCCGGCGCGGCCCTCCCGCTTCCTGCGCGCGCTGTAAACCGATCTGCCGCTCCCGCCATATGACGAACAGGCCGGCACCGGCGACGATGATCCCACCGACATAGACCAGCACGCTCGGCAACTCGCCGAACAGCCAGTAGCCGAGCAGCAGAGCCCACAGCATCGAGGTGTAGTCGAACGGCGCCACCACCGAGGCGGTGGCGTGGCGATAGCTTTCGGTGAGGAAAATATGGCCGACGCCGCCGAACACGCCGAGCATGATCAGCATGACGGTCTCGGAAGCGGTCGGGCTGTGCCAGGCAAACGGCAGCGTCACCGCGCCGGCAAGCGCGATGCCGAGGGAAAAAAAGAACACGATCGAAGACGTCGCCTCGCTCTGCGTCAGCCGCCGAGTCTGGATCACAGTGCTGGCGTTAAAAAAGGCCGAGATCAGCGCCAGCACGGAACCGACCGCGGCCGCGGTCGCAGCGCCGGAATTCGCATAGTGTTTGATGTCGAATTGCGGGATCAGCATCACGATCACGCCGACAAAGCCGACCATGACCGCGGTCCAGCGATAGACACGGACACGCTCCTTGAGAACGATGGCGGCGAGGGCCACCGTGATCAATGGCGATGCAAACGATATTGCGGTGGCATCCGCCAGCGGCAGACGAGCCAGCGCCGAGAAATTGGTGAACATGCCGCCGACGCTGAGTGAGGCACGACCGAGATGACCGAACGGCCGCTCGGTGCGCACGGCAACCATCAATTCGCCGCGCCAGGCATAGATCAGCAGCACCGGAATGATCGCAAAAACGCCGCGAAAGAACACCACCTGCCCGACCGGCGCCACGTCGCCCAGTTGCCGCACCAGGGCCGACATCGCAGCGAACAAAAGTGCCGAGATCAGCTTGAAGCCGATGGCCTTGAACAGATTCATTGCGTCCGGCTTATAGCAGCCCCCGCGGCGCGACGCCCACAACCGCCGCTCCAGGGCGCGACTTATTCAGGCTTTTTCTGCGGCGCTTTGAGCCCTTCGACAGCCGGCAGCGACTTGATGTAGGTCGCAATCGCCATGCGGTCGCCCGCGGTCAGCTTCGAGGTGTTGGCGACAACCTCGATCATGCTGCCGCCGACCAAGCCGGCGTCGGGCGTCAGGCCGTCGGCAAGCGTGCCGGCGATATCCTGCTCGCTCCAGTCCTTGAGCTTGAATTGGGTGATATTGGGAACACCGCCCTGCCCGTCCGGGCTTGGTCCGCCGGTGAACCGCAGACTTTCGATCACGGCGCCGAAAGCGTTGCGCGGCGAATGGCATTCCGCGCAATGACCGGGCCCGTTGACCAGATAGGCGCCGCGATTCCATTGCGCCGATTTCGCCGCGTCGAGCCTGAGCGGTTCGTCGCCGATGAACAGCAATTTCCAGAGGCCGACCGCGCGGCGGATGTTGAACGGAAAGCGCAGATCGTGGTCGCGCACACGCCCCGCGACCGCCGGCAGCGTCTTCAAATAAGCAAACAGGTCGCGCAGGTCGTCGTCACGCATGTTGCGATACGAGGTGTAGGGAAATGCGGGAAAGAGATGCTCGCCCGCCGGCGAGACGCCTTTGGTCATGGCGGTGATGAACGCACTCTCGTTCCAACCGCCGATGCCGTCTCGCGGATCGGACGAAATATTGGGCACGTAAAACGTGCCGAACGGCGAGTTCAGCGCGAGCCCGCCGCCAAGCCTGGTCGGGTCGTTCTGCTTGGGCACCGCATGACAGGATGAGCAGCCGCCTGCGTAAAACATTTCGCGGCCGTTGGCGAGATCGGGCGTGTGCGGCCCAATCGCGGTCACGGGGCCCGCGGGGATCGTGAGCACCCAGAACGCGGCGGCCAACACCGCGGCAAGGACGACCAGAACGATCAGCCACCGAATCATCGGTTCCCCCGGAAGCACCATTCGCTTGTACACGGGATAAACACCGGCGGCCTCGTCTGCGTTCGCGTCGGAGAGCCACTCATCGCCTTCACAATCGGCACGTGCATTTGGCAGCGTGCGTCCTTAAATCTAGTATTGAATAATCAACGCCATTCCGGTGTTACAGATCATTGACACACACGGAATCCGCTTTCCCCCCAATTCACGTGGAGGCTGTCCCATGATTCGCGTTGTCTCGGCCCTTTCGGCTACGGCAATCCTGCTCGTGGCTGGCGCGCAGACCTCGGTCGCGCAGACCGCGCCCGCCCAAATTGTCAAGGAACGGCAGGACGCCATGAAGAAGATGTGGCCCGGTTACTACAAGGACATCGCCACCACGGTACGCTCCGGCAGCCCCGATTTGACCGTCGTCGCAACCAAGGCCGTACAGGCGAGCGCGCACGTAAAGGAAACGGCGCAGCTCTTTCCGCCGGGAACGGGCCGCGACGTCGTGCCGACGACGCGCGCGAAGCCGGAGATCTGGACCCAGCGGGCGGATTTTGAGGCCGCGCTGACAGCATTGATCGACGCGACCAATGCAATAGGCGACGACGCCAAGAAAGGCGACGTTGAGAAGGTCAAAGCAGACTGGACGAACCTGGCGAAAGCTTGCGGCACCTGCCATGGCGGCCCGGAGAAATCCGGCGGCAAATTCCGTTTCGAGGAAGATTAGTCAGGCGCGGCGGCTTGCCGCAATCGCCGCCCAGATGCGCTGCGGCGTCGCCGGCATGTCGATATGGCGGATGCCGTAAGGGCGCCACAGTGCATCGACGACGGCGTTGATGATCGCGGGACAGGAGCCGATGGCGCCCGCCTCGCCTGCGCCTTTGACGCCAAGCGGATTGTTCCTGCACGGCACGTTCTGCGTCTCGAAGACGAAGGATGGCACGCTGTCCGCGCGCGGCAGCGCATAGTCCATCAGCGTCGCGCTGAGCAATTGGCCGGACGCTTCATCGTAGACGGTATCTTCCATGAGCGCCTGGCCGAGGCCCTGCACCGTGCCGCCGTGCACCTGCGCAGCCAGCAGCAGCGGATTGAGCGTGGCACCGAAATCGTCGACCACGACGTAATTGAGAATGGTGACAGCGCAGGTCGCCGGATCGATTTCGATCTCGGCGATATGGGTGCCGTTCGGATAGGTCGGCTGATCGGGATTGAAGTCGCTTTCCGCGCGCAGACGTTCGGGTCTGGCTTGGGGAAGCGCCGCGAGACTCGCAAACGAGATGAAGCGGTCGGTACCGGCGATGCGCACGCTGCCGTCGCCGATCTCCATATCGGCGGCCGCCGCTTCCAGCGTCTCGGCCGCGAGCTCCTTGATCTGATCGGCGAGCTTCTTGCTGGCGCGGTCAACGGAGACGCCGCCGACGGGGATCGAGCTTGAGCCACCGGTGCCGGCGCCGGTGGCAATAGTGTCGGTGTCGCCCTGCACCACCCGCACCAGCTCGGGCGGCAAATCGAGCTTGTCGGCGACGATCTGCGCATAGGAGGTGGCATGGCCCTGGCCGGTCGACTGCGTGCCGATCAGCACTGTGGCGCCGCCATCGCTATCGAGCCTGACCGTGGCGGTCTCCGGCCCGTTGCCGCCGCAGGCCTCGATATAGGTCGCCATGCCGATGCCGCGCAGCTTGCCGGCGCGCTTTGACGCAGCCGCACGTTTGGCAAAGCCTGCCCAATCTGCAAGCTCCTGCGCCCGCGTCATATGCGCGGCAAAGTCGCCGGAGTCGTATATCTTGCCGGTTGCGGTGGTGTAGGGCATCGCCTTCGGCTTGATGAAATTGCGCTTGCGCAGCGTGTCGGGCGCGACGCCGGTGTCGCGCGCCGCGGCATCGACCAGCCGCTCGATGACATAGGCCGCTTCCGGGCGGCCGGCGCCTCGATAGGCGTCGACCGGCACCGTATTGGTATAGACACCGCGCAGCCGCACATAGGCGAGCGGGATGTCATAGACGCCCAGCGCCATGCCGACGCCGAGCCAGGGAATATAGGGCGCGTAGCAGGACAGATAGGCGCCCATGTCGGCGACAATGTCGAGGTCGAGCGCGAGAAAGCGGCCTTTATCGTCGAGGGCAAGCCGCGCGGTCGTGATGTTGTCGCGGCCATGGCTGTCACCGAGGAAATGCTCGGCGCGGTCGGCCACCCATTTCACCGGCTTGCGCAAGCGCTTCGCCGCGACCGCGGCGAGCGCATATTCGCGATAGGGAAACAGCTTGGTGCCAAAGCCGCCGCCGACATCGGGCGTGATCACCCGCATCTCGTCGGGCGAGATCTTCAGCACGTCGCCGCTGATGATGTCGCGGATGACGTGACTGCCCTGGCTGCCGAGAGTCAGCGTGTAGCGACCGCCGTCATACTCGCCGATGACACCACGCGTATCGAGATAATTGGTCACCAGCCGCTGGTTGACCAGTTTGACCTCGACGGTCCGCGCGGCGTTGGCGAAGGCCTCGCGCGTGGCCCGTTCATCGCCGACCGCGGTTTCGAAAGCGAGATTGCCCGGCCGGTCCGGCCACACCTGCGCCGCGCCGGATTTGAGCGCGGCGATGGCGCCGATCACGTGCGGCAATGGCTGCCAGTCGATCGAAATCGCCTCGGCTGCGTCCTTGGCCTGGTTCGGCGTGTCGGCGACGATGAATGCAACGGCATCGCCCACATGGCGTACGATGTCGCGCGCCAAAATGGGGTACGGCGGCACCGCGATCGGCACATCCGGAATCACCCCGGGGGTCGGCAATGGCCCGAGATCGGCGACGTCGGCGCCGGTCAGCACCAGGCGCACGCCGGGCAGGCCCCTCGCCCTTTCGAGATCGACGAAGTGGAAACGCGCATGCGCGTGCGGCGAGCGCAGTACCGCCGCGTGCAAGGACCCCGGCGGAGAAAAATCGGCAATGTAGTGCCCGGCGCCGCGCAGCAGCACGTCGTCTTCCTTGCGGGTCATCGACTGGCCGAAACCGAATTTCATCGCGGGTTGCCTTCCGATCTCGCAGCGCTATTCCGCCGGCTGGGCGCTATGGTGGCTACCGCGTTGCTCGGCGCGCAACGCAAGCCAGCGGCACACGACGTAGAACACCGGCGTGAAGATCAATCCGAAGGTGGTGACGCCGATCATGCCCGAGAACACCGCGGTGCCGAGCGATTGCCGCAACTCTGCGCCGGCGCCGACGGCAAAGGCGAGCGGGGTGACGCCGAGGATGAAGGCGAGTGAGGTCATCAGAATCGGCCGCAGCCGCAAATGCGCCGCCTCGACCGCGGCGGCAAAGCGGTCGCGGCCGCCGTCTTCGAGCTGTTTGGCGAATTCGACGATCAGGATGGCGTTCTTCGCCGCCAATGCGATCAGCACGATGAAGCCGACCTGGGTGAGAATATTGTTGTCCTGGCCGCGGATCACCACCCCGACGATCGAGGCGATAATGCACATTGGCACGATAAGAATGACCGCGAGCGGCAGCGTCAGGCTTTCGAACTGCGCCGCCAGCACGAGAAACACGAACACCACCGCCAGCACGAAGGCGAATGTGGCGGTGTTGCCGGCACGGATTTGCTGGAACGCCAGCGTCGTCCACTCGTAGGAGAAGCCGTCCGGCAAGGTCTGCGCGGCAAGCTTCTGCATGATCTGGATGGCCTGGCCTTGGCTGTAGCCGGGAGCAGCGGAGCCGTCGAGCTCGGCCGCCGGATAGAGATTGTAGCGAGGCACGCGATAGGGCGCGGTGACGCTGCGCACGGTGGTGAAGGCGCCGAGCGGGACCGTATCGCCGCCGTTGTTGCGCACGCGTATATTGAGCACGTCCTTGGTGTCGGCGCGGTAGTCGCTCTGCGCCTGCGCGACCACGCGGTAGGTGCGACCGAACAGATTGAAGTCGTTGACATAGGCCGAGCCGAGATAGATTTGCAGCGCGGCGAAAACGTCGGGAATATTGATGCCGAGGAGCTGCGCCTTGGTGCGATCGATGTCGAGATAAAGCTGCGGCGTGGTGTTCTCGAACAGCGTATAGACCTGCAGCAGCCCCGGCGTCTGCGCCGCCCGCCCCATCATCGCGTAGGCGGCATTCTGCAGCGCCTGATAACCGTGGCCGGCGCGATCCTCCACCATCATGCGAAAGCCGCCGGCATTGCCGATACCGGACACCGGCGGCGGCGCGGCGACAAAGACCAGGGCATCCTGGATCACGGAGAGACGCTTGAACAATTCGCCCTGGATGGCGTTGGCCGATTGCCGCGGATCTTGGGCGCGCTTCTCGAAATCGTCGAGGGTGACGAAGATCGCGCCGGCGTTCGGCGCGTTGGTGAAGGTCGCACCGGAGAAGCCGACGATGTTGACCGCGTGGGCGACCCCGGGAACCTGCAATGCGATGTCGACGGCGCGGCGGTTGACCGCGTCGGTGCGGGTCAGCGAGGCCGCCGGCGGCAATTGCGTCACGATGATGAGATAGCCGCGGTCGAGCTGCGGGATGAAGCCGACCGGCGTCTGGCGGAATTCGTTGAGGCCGAAGGCGATGATCCCGGCGTAGAGGATCAGCATCAGCACCGCGATGCGCACCACCTTGCCGGAAAGCCAGCCGTAGCCGTGATTGAAGGCGGTAAAGGCGCGATTGAACACATCGAAGAACTTGCGAAACGGCACGGCGAACCAGGGGCCGCGCTCGTGCCCTTCCCGCGGCGGCTTGAGCAGCAAGGCGCACAGCGCCGGCGACAATGTCAGCGACACCAGCAGCGAGATCACCGTCGCCCCGGCAATGGTCAGCGCGAACTGCCGATAGAATTGCCCCGAAATTCCGGTGATGAAGGCCGACGGTACGAACACGGAAATAAGCACAAGCGCGATGGCGATCAGCGCCGCGCCGACCTCGTCCATGCTCTTGATCGCCGCCTCGCGGGGCGGCAAGCCGGCCTCGATGTTGCGCTGCACGTTTTCGACCACAACGATGGCATCGTCGACGACGATGCCGATGGCCAGCACCAGGCCGAACAAGGACAAGTTGTTGAGCGTGAAGCCAAACAGCGACATCGCGAAAAACGTGCCGATCAGCGACACAGGAATGGCGATGATGGGAATGACGGCGGCGCGCCAGGTTTGCAGGAACAGGATGACGACGAGCACCACGAGAACGATCGCCTCGCCCATCGTCTGCTCGACGGCATCGACCGACTGCTGGATGAACTCCGTCGGATTGTAGACGATGGTGTATTTCAGCCCCGGCGGGAAACGCGTCGCCAGTTCGTCCATCGTCTTGATGATCGCCTTGGCGGTCGACAGCGCATTCGATCCCGGGCGCTGGAAAATGCCGAGGGCGATGGCCGGGTCGCGATCGAGGTAGGAATTGGTCGAATAGTCCTGCGCGGCCAGTTCGACCGTCGCGATATCCTTGATCCGCACAACGGCCGTTGCGGTCTGCTTGACGACGATGTTGGAGAACTCGGCCGGATCCTTCAGGCGGCCTTGCGTGCTGACCGAAATCTGGAACGCGCCCGGCTTGTCCATCGGCGGCTGATCGAGCACGCCGGACGCAACCTGCACATTCTGGCCTTGCAGCGCCGTCACCACATCGCCCGCGGTCAGGCCGACCGATTGCAGGCGGTCGGGGTCAAGCCAGACGCGCATGGCGTAATCGCGGCTGCCGAACACGGTGATCGAACCGACGCCGTCGACGCGGGTGAGCGTGTCGGTGATCTCGATGGTCGCATAATTCGAGATGAACAGCGTGTCGCGCGACTTGTCCGGCGAATAAAGATGAACGACCATCATCAGGTCGGGCGAGCTTTTTTGCACGGTGACGCCGATATTGCGCACGTCGGCCGGCAACCGCGGCTGCGCGATGGAGACGCGGTTCTGCACCTGCACCTGCGCGATATCGAGATTGGTGCCGATGTCGAAAGTGACCGATATGCTGAAGCGCCCGTCTCCGGTCGAATTCGACGTCAGATAGAGCATATTCTCGACGCCGTTGATCTGCTGCTCGATCGGCGTCACCACGGTGGACGCCACGACGTCGGCGCTGGCGCCCGGATACTGGCCGGAGACCGTGATCGTCGGCGGCGAGATCTCCGGGTATTGCGCGATCGGCAGGCGGAAAAACGCGACGGCGCCAAGGATCACGATCACGATCGAAACGACCGACGCAAAGATCGGCCGATCGATGAAGAAATGAGAAATACGCATCGGTCGTAACCGCGTTATTTCTTCGGCGCCGCGCCCACCGGGGCGGCCGCGGGCGCTGGAGCGCTCTGCTCCTGCGGCGTAACCTTTTGCCCGGCCCGCGC
>Ga0335083_10004942_pt1 | contig 16898 bp, 12 predicted proteins | sample Lox_Sample_42_FD_206716 | JGI IMG/M metagenome (GOLD analysis project Ga0335083, IMG submission 206716) | Soil microbial communities from Loxahatchee National Wildlife Refuge, Florida, United States - Lox_Sample_4.2 | ecosystem: Environmental > Terrestrial > Soil > Wetlands | place: USA... | reverse complement strand
ATCCTTCAGCATCGCCTCGGTCGGCGGTTCGTCCTTCGGGTACCACAGCGCGAGGAACATGAAGCGCAGGATGCCGAGCGCGACGAACGGCGCCGAGTACGCGAGCCGGTCGGTGCCGAACTCGCGCACGGTGCGCGCGTCGACCGCGTACGCGACGTACGCCACGCACGTCGCGAGCGCGAGCCCGATCATCGCGGCGCGCACGACCGGGATGCGGTAGCCGGCGAGCGCGGCCCGGGTCTCGGTCGCGCCGCCGGTGCGCTCGGCCCACGCGAGCTCGTGCGCGCGCTTGCCGAGGCCGAAGAACAGCGCGAGCAGCGCGGTGCACGCGAGCAGCCAGCCCGAGGCCGGCACGTCGATCGCGACCGCGCCGGCGAGCACGCGCAACAGGAACCCGCTCGCGATCAGCGCGATGTCGACGAACGCGACGTGCTTGAGCTTCACGCTGTACGCGATGTTCTGGCCGAAATACAGCGCGACGATCCCGGCGAGCGGCCACGACAGCACCGCGCTCGCCGCGAGCGCGATCGCGGCGAGTACGCCGGCCGCGACGAGCGCGGTCCGCTCCGAGAGCCGGCCGGCCGCGATCGGCCGCTTGCGCTTGGTCGGGTGTGCGCGGTCGGACTCGACGTCGCGCACGTCGTTGAACGTGTACACCGCGCCCGAGATCAGGCAGAACGCGCCGAACGCGACCGCGGTGCGCGCGAGCAGCGCGCCGTCGGTCAGGTTGCGCGAGAACACCAGTGCCGCCCCGACAAAGACGTTCTTCACCCACTGGTGCGGGCGCAACGTCTTGATCAAGGCGAGCACGCTCAGTCGCCGGACATGTTCGAATCGATCCAGTCGGAGATCTTGAGGCGCGTGCACTTGGCGGGATCGCCTTTGTAGCTCGCGCTGACCGCCTCGGCATCGATCTGGCAGTTTGTCACCGACAGGAACAGGTCGCGGCACGTGTCCTCGTCGCTGTCCTTCGCGCAGTCCGCGAGCTTCTTCACGATCGGGTTGCCCGACTTGTCCTTCTTCGGCGTGCCGTCGCTCGTGACGAGCGGAACCTCTTGCACGAGCGCGATCTGGCTGTCCTTCGGCACCGCCGTCGTGTTGTGGACGACGATCCAGTTCGCGATGCTCGCGTTCTTGCACGCGTCGTCGCCCTTGCACGGCTTGATCCCGAAGAACAGGTTCTGGCAGCCGGTCTTGTCGTCGCCGTCGAGCTTGTCGCAATCGGCGAGGTGCTTGACGATCGGCTTGCCATCGCTGCCGGGGATCGGCTTGCCGGTGACGTCGACGAGCGTGACGTCCTTGACCACCGTGAGCTCGTCGGCCGCGACGTGCACGAGCGTGATGAGATTTCCGATCGGCGCGGTGCGCGGCGGCTCGGGCGTGCTGATCTCGGTGAGCTGCGGCACGTAGGTCACGACGAGCAGCGCGACGATCATCGTGACCAGGAACGGGATCGTCGCCCACATCACCTCGGTGATCGGTCGCTGGAATTTCACGCTCGTGATGAACAGGTTCAAGCCGACCGGCGGGTGCAGGTAACCGACCTCGAGGTTCAAGAGGAAGATCACGCCGAGGTGATACGGGTCGATGTGATACGCGTACGCGATTCGCAGCAGCAGCGGGACGACGACGACGATCGCCGAGAAGATGTCCATCACCGTGCCGACGATCAACAGGATCACGTTGATCGCGAGCAGGAACACGATCTTCGATTCGACGTGCGACTGCGTCCACTCGACGAGCTTCTGCGGGATCTCGGCGGTGACCATGTAGTTGGTCAGCACCTGCGAGCTGAAGATGATGATGAAGATCGCGCCGATCATCGCCATCGCCTCGCGGCTCATCGTCCACAGCACGCGCACGTCGAGCGGCTTGCCCCACGGCACGCCGAGCCGCTCGAGCAGGCGCGACACGCCGAGCTCGAGGATCGCGGCATACAGCACGGTCAGCGCCGCGACCTCCGACAGCTGGAAGCCGTGGGCGAGGCCGGCGATCACGCCGAACGGGATCGCGAGCTCGGGCAGCGCGAGCACGAAGCTCGAGCCGAGCTCGGAGAACGAGAACTTCGTACGAGGCAGCTTGCGGATCAGCGCGACGGTCATCGCGACCGCGGCGAGCATGCCCATCAACACGAGGCCGGGCACGATGCCAGCGAAGATGAAGCGCTGGGTATCCCACTGCCAGTGCGCATCGGCCTTGCCCCAGTCCGGAATGACGTTGAGGCCGCAGATCGTGCCGTAGATGAACAGCGGCAGCGCGGGCGGGAACAACAGGCCCACCGAGCCGGTGCCGGCGATGAGGCCCATCGAGAACCGCTCGGGGTAGCCGGCGCGCACGAGCGCGGGCATCAGCACGCCGCCGAGCGCGATGATCGTGACGCCGGACGCGCCGGTGAACACGGTGAACAGCGCGCACGTCGCGATCGTGACGATCGCGAGGCCGCCGGGGAACCAGCCGAGCGCGGCGTTCGCGAACCGCACGAGGCGGTCGGCGGTGCCCGACTCGGCGAGCAGATAGCCCGCGAAGATGAACAGCGGGATCGTCGACATCACCTCGGCCTGATCGCCGAGGCCGAGCGGCAGCATGCTCGCGGCCATGCCGCCGAACTCGGCGTCGAACGCGCGCGGCAGGCTGAACGCGCCGAGCACGGCGGCGCCGAGCATGATCGTGAACAGCGGCGCGCCGCTGACGAACGCGAGCGTCAGGATCGCGACCGGCACGCTGACGAAGTACGCGATCGCGAGGATGACGATCGCGAGGATCGCCCAGCCGATCGGCGTGCGCTTCACCGGCGGCGGCCGGTGCGGGTGCTTGCCGTGGTCCTTCTCGACGGTGGCTTGCGGAACTTTCTCGTCGTCCGCCATGTCAGTGCCCCGTCCTTGCCTTCTCGGGCGGCAGCTTGTTGCGAATCAAGTAGTCGGTGTCGATCACCGCGTGTAGCAGCGAGTGCAGCGCGATCAGGGCGCCGCCGATCGGGATGACCGCGATCGCGTCCTTCTCGGTGATCGTGAAGATGCGGAGGTCGAGGTGCGTGATGCCCTCGCCCTTGTCGTGCAGGTCGAGGCCGATGTAGACCAGCACGCCCGCGAGCAGGATCGTGAGGAGCTTGAGCACGAGGCTGACCGCGAGCCGTGCGCGCGGCGAGATCTTGCGCGAGACGAGGTCCATCGCGAGCAGCCGTTGCTGCTGGGTCGCGAACGCGGCACCGAGCATCGCGATCGCGAACGTGCCTTTGCGGACGACGAAGTTCCACCACAGCCCGACCTGGGAATGGAAGAAGTGGTCCGAGATCGCCGAGTACGACGCGACGATCACGACCGCGGCGAACAGCGCGAGCAGCAGCGCCAGCTCGAGCTTGCCGACATATTCGTCGACGGTGCGGATGTTCGACGACAGCGAGCTGTCGTCGGGGAATCCTACCGAGATGTTCTGGAGCGACAGGGCGCTCGGGCGAGTCGGCGGAACATCGAGCGGCCCCGGTGCCGCATCGTCCTTGTTATCCGTCACTCGCGCGAATGTATCAGAGCGCAGAGCTACTTGGCCGCTTCGCGGCACGCGTTCGGCCAGGGTGAGCGGGGCCGCTTCGCGTGCGCCCGCTCATTTGTGCTTCGCGCGGTACTCGTCGCGATACTTCAGCACCATGTTGAGCTCGTCCTGCGAATAGATCTTGCCCACGAGCTCCTTCCACGCGTCCTGCGACTGCTTGGTGAACTCGTCGACCATCGCGGCCGGCGTCTGCACGACGGTGACGCCCTTGCGCGTCATCGTGCCCTTCGCGTCGTCGTTGGCCTTGCGAATGACCTTGCGGAGCTTCTTCGCGTTCGCCTTGCCGATGTCCTCGACGATCTTGATGTCGTCGGGCGACATCTTCTTGAGCGAGTCGAGCGACACGACGGTCGCGCCGATCGCGAAGCTCATCGGCATCGACGTCATGTACTTGATCTTCGTGTACCACTGCAGCGCGACCGCCGCGACCGGCGAGCCGTAGGCAGCGTCGATCTTGCCGGTCGTGAGGTTCGCGTCGACCTCGGGCACGCCGAGCGGCACGCCGTTCAAGCCGAGCTTCTTGAACATCGCGCCGACGAGCTGGTCGTCGCCCCACATCCACAGCTTCTGGCCCTTCAAGTCGCCGAGCGACTCGACCTTGTTCTTCGAGATGAAATAGATCCAGCCGACCTCGCCGCGATCGTTGAGCTTGAAGCCCTTCTTCGCGAACTTGGCCTGGAAGTAGGGCCACATCTTGTCGGCGACGTAGTCGAGCTCGTCGGCCGACTGGAACATCATCGGCAGCTCGAGCACGCGGATCGACTCGTCGATCATCGCCAGGCCGATCGCGGTGACGGCGGCGCCGTCGAGCTGGCCGAGCTTGATCTTGCGGACGAAGTCGCGCTCGTCGCCCTGCTGGCCGCCCTCGAAGTACTTCATCGTGACGCGCCCGCCGGTCTTGTCCTTGATCTCGGCGGCGGCCTTGTCGAGCACCTCCATCCACGGGCTGCCCGACGGCGCGAGCGTCGCGATGCGCAGCTCGGTGTTGTCGGCGCGCGCGACGCGGCCGGTGGCGAGCGCCAGGACGGCGCAGAGAGCTAATGTGAGCTTGTTCATGACGGGCTCCTTCGTGACCTGAGTTCTTACACCAGCTGCAGACCGTGCGACGTGAAATGTCGTCGGATATTCAGATCGACGACCACGCCTTCGATGCACGTGGCCGGGATGCCGGCTGGTCGGCGCGGCATCGTGATTCGCCGCGCGTTACTGGAACAGGTCCTTCTCGTGCGAGAGATACCGGCGGGCGCGACGATGGGCGACCTCGTTGGCGAGGCGCTGCTCGGGCCAGATGGCGGGGTCGGTCTCGAGGACCTTGACGAGCTGGTCGTGGAACAGCTTGCGGTTGTTCGTCATGATGCCGACGCGGTCGCCCCACAGCGCGCGGGCGAGCAACATCTTGTCGCCCGTGATGTCGAGCGCCTTCTGGAACTCCTTCGCGGCCTCGTCGGCGTTGCCGCCGAACTGCGCGCTCGCGGCGCTCGCGATCATCCCGAGGCCGATGTGGGGCAGCGCGAGGTGGACCTTGCAGTTGGCGTCGCACGACGACGGCACGTGCTTGGCGTCGAGCTCGATCACGTGGTCGAGCATCTGCTTGACGACCGGCAGGTACGACAGCATCTCGACGCGCGTCAGGTTGTGGTTGATCTCGCCGCCGAGCGCGAGCGCGGCCCACATGAACGCGGTGCGGTGCTCGATGCCGATCGAATCGATGCGCTTCTTCGCGACCTCGGGCGTGCTGAACAGATCCTTGTCGAAGCCGCTCGGCAGCTGCTTGAGCGCGTAGTTGAAGCAGCGCGTGAACATCTTGCTCGCGTGCTCGTTGGTCTCGGCGATCGCGTCCTGGTTCTTCGCGAACTTCGCGATCTCCCACTCGTCCTCGACGAACGCGGTCGCGTACTGGCAGAAGCCCTCGGTCAGGATCGGCAAGAGATTCTCGCTCGTCGTCGACGGGTCGACGATCCAGAAGCCCTCGATCGTCTTCAGCGCGCCCGGGATCGCGGCGGCCGCGAAGTCGTAGTCGTTGTCTTGCTGGAGCGCGGGCTGCGTCAACGTCAGGATCTGCGTCGTCGTTTGCAGCGCGGAGTGGCGGATCGCGCCGCCGCAACTGAGGGCGCAGCCAAGGGACACGAGCACCACGACCTTCGAAAGACGCATGGCGGGACGCTAAGTCAGCGAAAGCCGCTCGTCAATCTGCGCAGGTGCTAGAGTCCGTCGAATGAAGGGGACGGCGCTGGCCGCGCTGGCCGTGCTCGTGCTCGCGTGCGACGCGCGGCCGACCCCGCGGCTCGGCCAGCGCGATCCCGGCACGCTCGTCGTCGCGCAGGCGGCCGGCGTGATCGGGCTCGACCCCGCGCGCGTCACCGACAGCGAGTCGCTCGAGCTCGGCGAGCTATTGTTCGAGGGCCTCGTCGGCTGGAAGCCGGGCACGACCGACATCGAGCCGCGCCTCGCCAGCGCGTGGCAGGCCTCGGCCGACGGCCGCACGTGGACGTTCCACCTCCGCGATCGCGTCCGCTTCCACGACGGCACGCTGCTCGACGCGAACGCCGTCGTGTTCTCGTTCGAGCGCGTGCTCGATGCCAAGCACCCGTACTACCTCGCGGCGAGCAACGACGTCACGTACTGGCGCACGCTGCTCAAGGATGTCGAGTCGGTGACCGCGGTCGAGCCGCTCGTCGTCGAGATCCACACGCGGCGCCCGTACTCGCCGTTGCTCGGCGAGCTCGCGATCTTTCCGATCGTGTCGCCGGTCGCGGTGCGCGAGTGGGGCGACGCGTTCTCGGCCCACCCGGTCGGCACCGGCCCGTACATGCTCGAGCGCTGGGATCCCGGCCAGGACGTGGTCGTGCGCCGCTTCGATCGCTACTGGGGGCCGGCGCCGATCCTCGATCGCATCGTGTTCGAGGTCGTGGTCGATGCGCGCCAGCGGCTCGTCGATCTCGAGGCCGGCACGGTCGATCTCGCGACCGCGATCCTTCCCGACGAGCAGCCGTTCGTCGAGCTCCACCCCGACCTCGTGCTGCACCACACGCCCGCGAACGACGTCGCGTACCTCGCGTTCAACACGACGCACCCGCCGTTCGACGACGTGCGCGTGCGGCGCGCCGCGAACCTCGCGATCAACAAGGAGCCGATCGTGAAGCTCGGCTTTCAGGGCCGCGCGATCGCGGCGTCGACGCCGCTGCCGCCGACGATGTGGGGCTACCACGTGCCGGCCGTGCGCTACGCGTACGATCCGGCCGCCGCACGCGCGCTGATCGCGGAGGCCACCGCCGACGGTGCGTTCGACGGCAAGCGCGTGTTCAAGCTGTACGCGCCGTCGACGCCGCGCCCGTATCTGCCGCAGCCCGAGCGCGTCGCGCGCTTCCTGCAGGCCGGGCTCGATCAGATCGGCATCCACACCGAGCTCGTGCTCGAACCGTACGCGGAGGCGCGGCAGTCGGTCGCGCGCGGCGAGCACGACCTCGCGCTGTTCGGCTGGATCGGCGACACCGGCGATCCCGACAACTTCCTGTACGTGCTGTTTCACTCCGACAACGCGCAGCTCGGCGATGCCCAGAACATCGCGTTCTATCGCGATCCCGAGGTCGACAAGCTGCTCGCCGACGCGCAGGGCATCGCCGACGAACCGACCCGCGCCGGCCTGTACGCGGCCGTGCAGGACAAGCTCGCGGTCGACGCGCCGTGGGTGCCGATCGCGCACAGCGAGCTCGTCGTCGCCGGTCGCGCCGAGATCACGCACGTCGTGCTGTCGCCGGTCGGCCACCCGGTGTACTCGCAGATCCGCCGGGAGGAACCCCGGTAATGGCGAAGCGCCCGCCGACGAACCAGACGCCGCGGCTCCGGCTCAAGCTGCGCTCGAAGCTGGTCGTCGCGATGGCGTTCGCGTCGCTCGTGCCGGTCGCGATCCTCGCCACGATCGCCTCGGGCGTGATCCTGTCGAGCCTCGAGACCGGCCTGCGCGAGGACGCGAACCGCCAGCTCACGGTCGGTCTGAACCTGACCTTGCGCGCGGTCGAGCGGTTTCGCGAGGAGACGGTGCAGCTGTCGGAGTCGGCCGAGCTCGCGCAGGCGATCGGCGGCGGAACGCCTGCCATCGCAAGCCCCGGCCTCGACGGGGCGCGCAGCGACGCGGAGCGTCGCAGAGTATCGATCGAGACGTGGCTGTCGCACGAGGCCGTGCACGTGCCGTCGGCGCGGCTGCAGCTGCTCGATGCGAGCGGCGCGCTCGTGTTCGATCGGATGGTCGTCGGCGCGCTGACGTGCGATCCGGCGCATCGCGACGCGACGCACCCCGAGTGCGAGGCCGCCCGCCGGTTCGCCGACGTCGGCGTGCGCGTCGGCGAGCACGCGCTCGCGGGCGGCGGGCCGTGGAGCCGCGATGTCACGCTCGTCGCGGTAGGCGATCACGTCGTCGTGCGCGCGGTGTCGCCGATCGTCGACGCCGGGCTCGCGCTGCGCGGGGTCGTCGTGCTGTCGATGCCGCTCGACGGTGACTTCGACGACGGCATCAAGGGCGCGCTGTCCGCCGACGTCTTGCTCGGCGGCACGTCGGGCGAGCTCGCGGTGACGTTTCGCTCCCCGTACGGGCGGCGCGCCGATCCGGTGCGCCTCACCGAGCGCGACCGCGATGCCGTGCTGCGCGGCCAGCGCGTGATCCAGACGCTCGACGTCGACACCGGGCACTACGCGGTCGCCGCGACGCGCTTGCTCGATCACGAGGGCCACCCGATCGGCATCTTCGCGGTCGCGGTCGATCGCGGGCCGCTCGCCGCGACCAAGGCGCTCGCGATCCGCTCGCTCGCGATCGGCGGCGCCGCGGCGCTCGCGTTCGCGCTCGTGCTCGCGCTGTTCTGGTCGCGCCGGCTCGGCGCGCCGATCCAGGAGCTGCACCGCGGCGCGATCGCGGTGTCGCGCGGCGATCTCGATCACCGCATCGAGATCCCGGGCGGCGACGAGCTGACCGACCTCGCCGAGGCGTTCAACCAGATGACGTCGACGCTCAAGGACAACCAGGCGCGGCTGGCCGCGCGCATGCGCGAGATCGTCGCGCTCCACGACGCCGGCCGCGCGGTGTCGTCGGTGATCGATCTCGATCAGGTGTCGCGCAAGATCGTCGACGCGGTCGCGCGCACGTTCGATGTCCAGCTCGCGGCGCTGTGGCTGGCGGATGGCGCCGAGCTGCGCGCGTCGGCCGCGCGCGCGCGCCGCACCGATGTCACGAGCTCGCTCGCGACCGACGAAGCGCTCGCCGCCGCCGAGCCGCTGCGCGAGATCGCCGAGCGCGTGCAGAAGACGCGGCAGCCGGTGCGGCTCGATCACGGCGGCCCGCTCGTCGCGCTGCCGCTCGAGCGCAAGAACCGCGTGGTCGGCGTGCTCGCGGTCGCGCGCGCCGAGGACGCGCGCGAGTTCTCCGACGCCGACCTGAACCTATTGACGACGTTCGCGGATCAGGCCGGCGCCGCGGTCGAGAACGCGCAGCTGTATCGCGAGGCGTACGGCGCGAGCGAAGAGCTCGAGAAGAAGGTCAAGCTGCGCACCGCCGAGCTGACCGCGATCAACAGCGAGCTCGGCAAGGCGCTCGCCGACCTGCAGGAGACCCAGGCGCAGCTCGTGCTCAGCGAGCGGATGGCCGGCCTCGGCCTGCTCGTCGCCGGTGTCGCGCACGAGATCAACTCGCCGAGCGCCGCGATCCGCGGATCGATCGATGGTCTCGGCGCCGCGCTCGCGCGGCTCGGCCGCCACGGCCCCGAGCTCGCGCGCTTCAACGACTACGTCGAGGCGCTCGCGCCGGTGCTCGCCGAGCGCCCGCTGCCGAGCGGGCTCGACACGCGCAAGTCGGCGCGCGAGCTCGCCGGCGTGCTCGAATCGGCCGGCTTCACCGACGCGACGACGCGTGCCGCCGAGCTCGCCGACCTCGGCATGACGCGGGCCGAGGTCACGCAGCTCGTGAGCGTCGTCGACAGCGAACGCATGCTCGCGCCGCGCCTCGTCGCCGCGCTCACCGATCACGTCTACGTCCACCGCACGACGTCGACGGTCCAGCGCGCGGTCGGCCAGATCCAGCGCATCGTCGGCGCGCTCAAGAGCTACTCGCACCTCGACCAGCAGCCGACGCGCGTGGACGCCGATCTGCACGAAGGGCTCGAGACGACCCTCGTGCTGTTGCATCACGCGCTGCGTGATATCGTCGTCGAACGGCGATACGGCGTCCTGCCGCGCGTGCCGGTGTACGTCGACGAGCTCAACCAGGTGTGGACGAATCTGATCTCGAACGCGCAGCAGGCGCTGGAGGGCAAGGGCACGATCGCGATCGAGACCGCGCTCGAGGGCGACCATGTCGTCGTCCGCGTGATCGACGACGGTCCCGGCGTGCCGCCCGACGTGCTGCCGCGCATCTTCGAGCCGTTCTTCACGACCAAGCCAAAAGGCGAGGGCACGGGCCTCGGTCTCGGCATCGCGCGCCAGATCGTCGCCAAGCACGGCGGCGAGATGCGCTGCGAGTCGCATCCCGGCCGGACGTGCTTCGAGGTGCGGCTGCCGATCCGGGTGGCGGCGTGAGCACGAAAAAAGAAGTCATCGTCTGCGTCGACGACGAAGAAGGCGTGCTGCGCGTCTTGCGCGCGCAGCTCGGCGCGCGCTTCGGCCACGAATGTCAGGTCTTGACCGCGCGCTCCGGTGATGAGGCCGTCGCGCTGTTCGACGAGCTGACGCGCGACGGCGAGGCGATCGCGGTCGTCGTCGCCGACCAGATCATGCCCGGCATGAAGGGCGTCGAGCTGCTCGAGATCGTCGATCGCCGGCTGCACGGCACGACCAAGATCCTGCTGACCGGCCAGGCCGGCCTCGACGCCGTGATCGACGCGATCAACCGCGCGCACCTGAACCAGTACATCTCCAAGCCGTGGGACGAGACCGCGCTCCTGCTCGCGGTCGAGAACCTCCTGCGGCAGTACCGGCTCGCGCACGAGAACGCGCAGCTGATCGCGTCGCTGTCGGCGAAGAACCAGGCGCTGCTCGAGATGAACCGCGAGCTCGAGGCGAAGATCCACGAGCGCACCCACGAGCTCGCCGAGGCGAACACGCGGCTCGCGCAGCTCGCCGTCACCGACGGCCTCACCGGCCTGTACAACCACCGGCACTTTCACGAGCGCATCGCGCTCGAGGTCGAGCGCAGCCAGCGCAGCGGGCTGCCGCTGTCGCTGCTCATGATCGACGTCGATCACTTCAAGCAGTTCAACGACACGTTCGGCCACCCGTCGGGCGACGAGGTCTTGCGCCAGCTCGCGCGCGTGCTCACCGACACGCGGCGCGCGAACGACGTCGTCTCGCGCTACGGCGGCGAAGAGTTCGCGGTGATCCTCGTCGACACCGCGAAGTTCACCGCGGCGAAGGTTGCCGAGCGCGTGCGCGAACGGGTCGCCGCGCACGACTTCTCGGAGGCGGCACAGAAGGCCGGCCGGATCACGATCTCGCTCGGCGTCGCGACCTATCCCGACGACGGCAGTGACGCCGAGGTGCTCGTCCGCGCCTCGGACACCGCGCTCTACGCCGCCAAGCGCGCCGGCCGCAACCGCGTCGTGCTGTTCACCGATGCGCTCGTCGCGACGCCGACGACCGGCTGACCTACTGCGTGCAGTCGCGGGTCACGTAGTAGAGCTGATCGTTGGTCTCCCCCTCCGGTTTTGCCGCGAACACCAGGGTCTGATCGTCGACCGAGATGCTCGGATCCTGGTACCGCCACGCCGGATTCTGAAACTGGCCGACCTCTACCAGCTCGGAGATCGTGGTGCCCGTGATCGTGCCCTGGCTGATGTGCCCGGGCCCGTCCGAGTTGTCGGTGACGTAGATCGTCACGCCGTCGCTCGCGATCGATGGCGACTCGACATCGTCGTCGCACGAGAGCGCCTCCATCCCGGAGAACATGTCGGCGATGTGCTCGCGGTGTGCGTGCCAGATCGTCTTTTCGTCGGGCGAGTAATAGATGTCGAACGCGCCCGGACCGAGTGCCGGCTCCAGCGTGCTCGCGCTCGAGCTGGTGGTCGAGCCCAGCTCCATGTGCATCGTGGCCATCGCGCCGCCGTCGGACGCGTCGCTCGTCGTGTCCACCCAGATGTACGTCGTCCCGCCGGAGCCGCTGCTCCACCACAGCTCGTTGTTCTCGGTGTCGACGTAGGGATCGTCCTGCAGGTTGCTGTCGTCGATCGCAGCACCGCTGTAGTTGCCGAACGCGCCGTGCGAGCCGGCGCTCCACACCACGTTGTGATCGCTCGCGCTGTTGTACAGCGTGAACCAGATCAGCGACAGGTCGTCGGACAGCCACGGACCGTTCACGCTCATGTTCTGGATCAACGGGTCCGTGATGGCGGTGGCCGTCGTGCTCCACGGGCAACTCGACTCGGTCGGCGGCGATGGCTTGCTCAGGCAGCCACACACCGCCATCATCACGACACCGAACGCCCTCACGCCTGCCGATCGTAACACCGTCCGTGCTACGTTCGCGGCCCGATGAGCGACATCGCCGTCATCGGCGCCGGCAGCTACGGCACGTGCCTCGCGATGCTGTTCGGGCGCGCCGGCCACCGCGTCAGCTTCTGGTGCCGCAAGCCCGAGGTCGCCGAGGCGATGGAGATCTCGCGCGGAAACGCGACGTACTTGCCGGGCCACACGCTGCCCGACACGGTCCGCGTCACGGCCGACCTCGAGGCGGCCGTGCGCGGCAAGCACTTCGTCGTCGGCGTCACGCCGTCGCATGGCATCCGCGACGTGCTCGGCCGGGCGGCGCACTGGATGGACCCCGACGCGATCGTGATCAACGCGAGCAAGGGGCTCGAGGACGGCACGCTGTTCACGATCGATCGCGTGTACGCCGAGATCTTCCCGCCGCGCATCGCCGGCCGCGCGACCTACCTGTCGGGCCCGACGTTCGCGGGCGAGATCGCCGCCGGCTCGCCGGCCGCGATCGTGCTGGCCGGCCGCGACGAGGCGACGACGAGGGCGGCACAGGCTGCCCTGCGCACGCTGCACTTCCGCATCTACACGACCGAGGACGTGATCGGCGTCCTGATCGGCGGCGCGCTCAAGAACGTGATCGCGATCGGCGCCGGCGTGTCGGACGGCCTCGGCTTCGGCTCGAACACGCGCGTCGCGCTGATGACGCGCGGGCTCGCCGAGATCACGCGCATCGGCGTCGCGCTCGGCGCGAATCCATTGACGTTCATGGGCCTTTCGGGCATGGGCGACCTGGTCTTGACGTGCTCGGGCGACGCGTCGCGCAACCGGCGCGTCGGGCTCGCGCTCGGCCGCGGCAAGACCATGGCCGAGGTGCTCGCCGAGATGCATCAGGTCGCCGAAGGCGTGAAGACGGCGAAGGTCGCGCACGAGCTCGCCGCGAAGCTGCACGTCGAGGCGCCGATCATCGACGTCATGTACGCCGCGATGCACGAGCACATGCCGGTGCGCGAGGCCATCGACTTCTTGCTGTCTCGGCCGGCGAAGGGCGAACGCGACTGAACGCGATGCTGGGCTTCGTCCTCGACGATCTGTTCATGCAGCATCGCGCGCCGTCGGGGCACCCCGAGCGCCCGGCGCGGTTCGAGGCCGTGCGCGACGCGCTGGTCGCGGCGGGCATCGCCGACAAGGGCACGCACGTGCCCGTGCGCGCCGCGAGCGAAGACGAGCTCGGCCGCGTGCACGCCGCCGGCTATCTCGCCGAGCTGTCGCGCGCGCTGCCCGGCAAGTCGGGCTGGCTCGACGCCGACACCTACTTCTCGCCGCGCAGCCACGAGGTCGCGCTCGCGGCGGCCGGCTCGACCTGCGAGCTCGCGACGCGCGCGCTGTCGGGCGAGCTGGCGCGCGGCATCGCGGTCGTGCGCCCGCCCGGCCACCACGCGACGCGCGATCGCGCGATGGGCTTCTGCCTGTTCAACAACGTCGCGGCGGCGGCCGCTGCGGCGCGCGCGGCCGGCGCGGCCCGCGTCGCGATCGTCGACTGGGATGTCCACCACGGCAACGGCACGCAGGACATCTTCTGGGACGATCCGGCCGTGCTCTACGCGTCGGTGCACCAGTTCCCGTATTACCCGGGCTCGGGCTCCGGCACCGAGATCGGCGGCGTGCACGCGCGCGGCGCGACGATCAACGTCGGCTTGCCGGGCGGCTCGCGCGACGCCGACTACGCCGCGGTGTTCGATCACGTGATCTTGCCGGCGCTCGCGCGGTTCGAGCCCGACCTCGTGCTCGTATCGGCCGGGTTCGACGCGTTCGAGCACGATCCGCTCGCCGGCATGCGCGTCACGTTCGCCGGGTTCGCGGCGATGGCGCGCCGGCTGCGCCGCGCCGCCGACGCGTGGTGCGGCGGCCGGATCGTCGCCGTGCTCGAGGGCGGCTACGATCTCGACGGCCTCGCCGGCGGGATGTCGGCCGTGCTCGCGGCGTGGACGGGCGCGACGCCGGAGCCGGTGCCGCTCGCGCCGCTGCCCGCATCCGATCAGCTCGCGCGCGCCGCGATCGACGGCACGCTCGGCGCGCTCGCGACGGCAGGCTGCGCGCTCCCCGCCGCGGAGGGCCCGTGGTGAGGCGGCACCGCACGGCGGATCTCGAGCCCACCGAGTTCGGCGGTCGCTACACGCTGCTGCGCCGGCTCGCGATCGGCGGCATGGCCGAGATCTATCTGGCGCGCCAGGCCCCGGGGTGGGGCGGCCGAGGCTCGGCCACGGCCGCGGGGCCGATGGCCGGGTTCGAGAAGGAAGTCGTCATCAAGCGCCTGCGCGCCGAGCTCGCCGATGATCCGCGCGTCGTCGACATGTTCCTCGACGAGGCCAAGATCGGCGCGCAGCTCAACCATCCGAACATCGTCCACGTCTACGACGTCGACGAGCACGGCGGCATCCCGTACATCGCGATGGAGTACATCGTCGGCGAGGAGCTCAACGAGCTGTGCCGGCGCGGCATCGCGCACGATCGATTCCTGCCGCTCGAGCACGCGGTCGAGCTCATCCGCCAGGCCGCGGCCGGCATGGGCTACTTCCACGCCAAGCGCGACGCGCAGAACAGCCCGCTCGACATCGTTCACCTCGACATCTCGCCGTCGAACCTGCTCGTCACGCAGGACGGCTTCATGAAGATCATCGACTTCGGCATCGCGCGGGCGAAGGGCCAGTCGCCGCGCGCCGAGGTGCTTCCCGGCAAGCTCAGCTACATGTCGCCGGAGCAGGCGGCGCGCCCCGGTGTCGCGGAATCGTCGGGGACCCGCGGCGAAGCACCGACGACGATCGATCACCGCTCCGACATCTTCTCGCTCGGCATCGTGCTGTACGAGATCACGGTCGGCAAGCGGCTGTTCCGCGGTCCCGCGCAGGAGGTCGTGAAGCGGCTCGCGACCGCGCAGGTCGAGCCGCCGACGTTCGCGCGCAAGAACTATCCGCCGGGCCTCGAGTCGATCGTGATGCGCGCGCTCGAGCGGCACCCCGAGGATCGCTATCAGTCGGCGTACGATCTCGCCGACGATCTCGAGACGTTCCTGCGCGACGAACGGCTGCACTCCGGGCCGGTGCGCATCGCGCGCTATCTCGACATGCTCGCGATCGCGTCGGGCGGGACGCGCCGGCCCGAGCTCGTCAGCGAGCTCGAGGCACGCCGAGAAGCGGGACCCGGAGGCATCGACGGTCTGGGCGAAAGCCTCGACTTCGACAGCCAGACGTTCGACGGCTTCGCGCCGGCCGAAGGCGCGCCGGGGCCGGATCAGGCAGCCGCGTGGGAAGACGTCGAGCAGCCCGAAGCCGAGATCGCGGCCGCGCTCCACATGGAGCTCGCGGAGCTGCGCGCGCGGCGCACGCCGGTGCCGACGCGACCGAGCGGCATGATGCCGGTCAGCGGCGCATCGGCGATCGTGCCCGAGCGCGAGCCCGAGCCCGAGACCGAGCCCGAGCCCGAGGCCGACGAGCCGGCGACGACGCCGGTGCCGAGGATGAGGACCGAGGAGGTCGAGGGCGACGAGGAAGACGGGCGTCAGCGATCGGACGGCGGGCATCCGCGCGAGCCCGAAGAGGACAAGCCGGTGCGCGATCCGACTCCGACGGTTCCGACGCCGAGATCGGTCCCCGACGCCCGACGCCCGATGCCCGACGCCCCTTCGATCGGCTCGGCGCTGCTCGAACGCTCCACGACTTCGCGCCTGTGGCTCGTGCTCGTGCTGATCGCACTGGCGGCTGGCGGAGTCGTCGCCTATATCGTGACGAGATGACGCGCGTGTTGCTCGTGATGGTCGCGCTCGCGGCTTGCTCCGAGCGCGACCGCGATGCGCCGCGCGTCGAGCCGGAGCGTCAGCATCGCGTGATCGAGCCGCCGTCGGGGCCGGTGCGACCGCTCCCGCCGCACGCGATTCGCGCCGATGGCGTCGGGCCGTATCGGCTCGGGGCCGCGCTCGACGAGCTCGTCGGCGAGCTGCCGAGCGGCCCGCGCATCGAGACCATCGACATCCCGGGGGTCGCGCAGCGCAGCATCCTGCGCGGCGAAGACGACGCGATCGTGATCGGCGGCGAGCCCCGCGGCAAGGCGAGCTTTGTCGCGGTCATCGGCAGCGATATCGCCCGCACCGAGTCGGGCGTGCACGTCGGCTCGACGCGCGACGAGCTGGTCCGCGCGCTCGGCGCGCCGATCGACGATCCCGAGCGCCCGCACGATCCGCGGCTCGTGGTGCCGAGCGAGCTGCGCAACGCGCGCGTGCTGCTCGACGACGATCGCGATCGCGTCATCGCGATCGCGATCGTGGACGAGGCCGCGCGCGCGGTGCCGCCGCCCGATCCGACCGACCACGACGACCGCGTGCCGGCGGCGGAGACCGAGCGCACGCTCGCGCGCATCCCCGGCCTGGTGTTCCACGCGGCGCTCGGCCACGACGAGCTGATCGCGGTCTGGCGGACGGACGAGCCGCAGCAACGAACGTGGGCGCTGCGCACGTTCCGCGCCGATGGCGCCCACTGGGCGGCCGCGATGGACGCATACCCGCTGTACCAGCTGTCGGCGCAGACGGCGCGCTGGATCGGCGCGGACCTGCGCGATCTCGACCTGTACCTCGACCTCCACGTGCGCCCCGATTCGATCGAGGTCGGAGGTCTCCTCACCAGGCGCATCGGCGCGAAGCTGCACGACGTCGTCGTGATCTCGACCGTGCAGGTGCCCCGCCGGCGCGCTAAGTCCGCGCCGCCCGAGGCGCCGGATGCGGGTCTCGGCCAAGCTGCGTCGGATTCAGATGGGAGTGGCTCGGATCGGCACGCGTCTCCATGAGCCAACCCCTTTGCGATCATGGTTTTTTTCGGCAGAATGAAGGCTCGTGTCGCGCTTGGGTTCGG
>Ga0335083_10004941_pt1 | contig 16904 bp, 13 predicted proteins | sample Lox_Sample_42_FD_206716 | JGI IMG/M metagenome (GOLD analysis project Ga0335083, IMG submission 206716) | Soil microbial communities from Loxahatchee National Wildlife Refuge, Florida, United States - Lox_Sample_4.2 | ecosystem: Environmental > Terrestrial > Soil > Wetlands | place: USA... | reverse complement strand
GTGGAAGAGACTGACGGACGTCCCGATCGTAGCCCAGCCCGACTGTGATGGACGAACTGTACTGCATCGCGGCGAATTCGGACGAAAGATCTGGACTGACGATGCGTAGAACCTGTGCTGCCGCGGGTGCGGGTAAGGCGATGATCACCGCGTCGAATTCGTCCGACTGCATGCCGGCAGAAACGACCCAGCTTCCGGCCTCGCGTTGCAGGGCCTGCACGGGCGTGTTGGTCAGAAGCGCAGACGGCGTAAGGCGAGACACAACTGTTTCCGCCAGGTTCTGCATGCCGGCCTTGAGCGAAGTAAAGAGCGGTGGCGCGGGCTTGCGCGGCCCGTCCGCCATTTTCTTTCGGGCGGCCAGCATGGCGCGGCCAAGACTGCCATGCGTGCGCTCCATCTCCGCAAACCGGGGCAGAACCGCGCGGACGCTCAGGCTGGCGGCCTCCCCGCCGTATACGCCCGAGAGCAGCGGGTCGGCGAGGCGGTCGACCATCTCGGAGCCGTAGTGACGTTCCACGAACGCTGCGACGGACTCGTCGTGATCCACGGCGCGCGGCGGATGAAAAAGTTCCTGCGTCATGCGCAGCTTCGTCTTCCACGAAAAGAGTGACGAAAGGCCCGTGGGCAGAACTTTCGTGGGGACCATAAACATCAGGCCGTCCGGCATCACGACGAGGCGTCCTTTGGTCAGGATGTAAGTCTTGCGGTCCGCGTCGTTCGAACCGATGAGTTGGTCGCCGAGGCCGAGTGCGCGGCACAAATCGGCGGCCCACGGCTTTTCAGTGATGAACGAGTCAGGGCCGGCTTCGACGACGCATCCGTCGATGTATTCGGTGCGGAGAACACCACCCAGACGCGAGGACGCTTCGTAGAGGACGTAGTCGGCTTCGGCGCCGGCGCGGCGGTGTTCCTCGAGGGCGAAAGCTGCCGCGAGTCCCGAGATGCCTCCGCCGATGATGGCGATGCGAGTCATGAACGGGGGCTTCCGGCTTCCGGCTTTCGGCCCCCGGAAACCGGGAGGGAGTATTCCTGCACCAGCCGCGCTAGATTTTTCACGTTGTCGACCGGAGTTTCGGGCAGGATGCCATGGCCGAGGTTGAAGATGTGACCTGGGCGTCCCGCGGCGCGGCGGAGGATGTCCTCCGCGCGTCCCTTCAACTCCTTCCAATCGGCGAATAGCAGGACTGGATCGAGATTCCCTTGCACGGCGCACCGGTGATTGAGGCGCGCCCAGCCTTCGTCGAGTGGAATTCGCCAGTCGAGGCCGATCACGTCGGCCCCGGTCTCATTCATAGCAGGAAGCAGAGTAGCGCTGTCGGTGCCGAAATAGATGATGGGCACTCCCGTCTTCTGCAGCTGCTTCACCATGCCAGTAACGTGAGGCAGCACGTAGCGGCGGTAATCTTCGACGCTGAGGCATCCCACCCAGCTATCGAAAATCTGAATGACATCGGCTCCGGCGCGCACCTGATCGGCGGAGTAAGCGGCCGTCACGGCCACCAGCTTCGTCATCAAGGCGTCCCACTCTTTGGGCGAGTTATACATCATCTTTTTCGCATGGACGTAGTTGCGCGAGCCTCCGCCTTCGATCATGTAGCTGGCGAGGGTGAAGGGTGCGCCGCAGAATCCGATGACGGGCAGACGATCGCCGAAATGCTTGGCGACCAGGCCCACGGCCTCGGAAACATAACCGAGCTCGGCCGCGCGGTCTGTGCGCAGGTTGGCGATGTCTTCCTTGGTCCGAACGGGCTTCTCAATGACGGGGCCTTCTCCGGCGGAGAAGTGAAAGGGCAGCCCCATGACCTCGAGGGGGAGCAAGAGATCCGCGAAGATGATAGCGGCGTCGACACCGAGGATCTCTGCCGCCGTGATGGTGACCTCGGCGGCGAGCGCCGGTTTCTTACATATTTCCAGAAGTGAGTGTTCCTTGCGCACCGCGCGGTACTCGGACATGTAGCGTCCAGCCTGGCGCATGAACCAGACGGGCGTGCGGTCGACGGGTTGAGACCTGCAGGCGCGAACAAAGTTGGAATTAGGGGCTGACATGAATTCTTGAATTTAGCATCTTTTTGATGGATATGCAGTGATCCGGGCCCGCAGGACGGAATCACCACAGAGGGTACGGAGTACACAGAGGAAAGCCATGGATTGTAGAATCACAGCATGAGTTACAGCGCTGTCGGCACACTCGGAGCCATGGCGCTGGCTATCTGCTTGGGTGGCGGCGCTTTTCAGAAGCCGGCCGCACCAGCCACACCTACTTTTTATAAGGATGTCCTGCCCATCCTGCAGGACCACTGTCAGAGCTGCCATCGACCGGGCGAAGTTGCGCCCATGCCGCTCGTGACATATGAGCAGACGCGCCCCTGGGCGAGTTCGATGGCGCATGCGGTCGAGATGAAGATGATGCCGCCCTGGTTCGCGGATCCGCGATACGGGCATTTCTCCAATGATGTTTCTTTGACCCCGCAACAGATTGCGACGATTGTGGCTTGGACCGGGGCGGGAACGCCTGCGGGTGATCCGCACGATGCACCTCCGCCGCGGCGGTGGGCCGCCGGATGGAATATTCCGCAGCCGGATCTGGTTGTGAAGATGCCCAAGGCGGTGCCGATTCCGGCGAGCGGTGAAGTTGAGTACACCTACGAAATCGTGCCCACGCATTTTGCCGAGGATCGTTGGGTGCAGATGTCGGAATTCCGCCCAGGGAGTCCGGCGCATGTGCATCATGCGGTCGTGTATATCCGCCCGCCCGATTCGCGGTGGCTGCGCCATGCACCCATCGGAGAGCCGTTTACAGCCTCGACGTTGAACGATCCGCTGGAACGGCGCGAGGCGCACGAAACCACAAGCGATCTTCTCCTTGTGTATGCGCCGGGCAGTTCGCCGGACGAGTGGCCGGACGGCATGGCGAAATTCGTACCGGCAGGATCAGATCTTGTGTTTCAAATGCACTACACGACGAACGGCTCAGCGGATCAGGATCAGACCAGCATCGGCATCGTCTTCGCGAAGTCGCCGCCGAAGCAGAGAGTGATCACGCTGCAGTTGAATAATCATGCGCTGATTATTCCTCCGGGAGCCGATGACTTTCGCGTGGAGGTGCAGGGCACGCTGCCCAACGACGCGACCCTGCTGAGCCTGTTTCCGCACATGCATTTGCGTGGCAAGCGCTTTGAGTACGACATCGTGCACGATGATGGCAGCGTGGAGGTCCTCCTGCGCGTGAACTATCACTTTCACTGGCAGCTCAGTTACCGGCTGGCCGAACCGCGTTTATTGAAGGCTGGCAGCCGGTTGCGGGCAATTGCCTGGTATGACAATTCGAAGAATAATCCGCACAATCCCGATCCGGCGAAGACAGTAACGTGGGGCGATCAGACCTCCGACGAAATGATGGTGGGATTTTTCGATGTCGCAGTCGCCGCGGGAATGGACAAGTGGAAATTCTTCGTGCGGCACGCGGGCGATGTGACACAACAGCACAACTAGCGGGGTTCCCATCACTGGCCGATCAGGCCCAGGCATTGTTAGACTCTAAAGACTCCAATCGAGGCCCAAAATTTGATGAACGCAAAATCGGTAGCTGCTCTGGCGGGGATCGTACTCTTCTCTGGATTCATGATCGCGACCGCAAAGACGCAGTCGAGCACGGCACCCCATGCCACAGCTCCAGGTCAGGTTACAAATCCGGCAGGGAAGAAAGCCGAAGAGCAATTCAAGAACATACAGGTGCTCAAAGGGATTCCGGCCGAGGATATCTTCCCGACCATGCAGTTCATCACCGCGTCGCTGGGTGTTCAGTGCGACTTCTGCCACGTGCAGGGCGCATTCGACAAAGACGACAAGAAGAACAAGCAGACCGCCCGCAAGATGATGGAGATGATGTTCGCGATCAACAAGGACAACTTCGACGGGCATCGCGCCGTCACTTGCAACTCGTGCCATCGTGGCAACGCGATGCCGATGCCGATTCCGGCAGTCATGACCGAGGGGCTCAAGGAGCCGATGGGGGCCCCCAAGCCGGCCGAAGCGAAGGAATCAACCGGACCGTCGGCGGACCAGCTTCTCGACAAGTACGTGCAGGCCTTAGGTGGAGCGGCGGCGATCGACAAAGTAACCAGCCGCGTCATGAAGGGTACGATCGATTTCGGCGGGAAATCGCTGCCGATCGACATCTATTCGAAGGATCCGGACGAGCGGATTTCGTTCGCTCACATGCCTGAAGGGGACAGCGTCACTGCGTTTAACGGGCACGAAGGATGGCTGGCTTCTCCAGGTCGTCCCGAGGTGCGTGAGATGCATGGGAGCGATCTCGATGGGGCATCGGTCGATGCTGACCTGCATCTGGCAACCCATTTGAAGGCGATGTTCAACGAGATGCGGGTCCAGGGGACGGAGAGGGTCGGCGACCACGATGCCTATCTCGTGGTCGGCCAGCGCGAGGGGAAGCCTCCGCTTCACCTGTATTTTGACGAGCAATCGGGTCTGTTAGTGCGTCTTGTGCGCTACGGCGACACCGCGCTGGGTTGGCTGCCGACGCAAATCGACTATGCCGACTACCGCGACTCGAGTGGCGTAAAGATTCCCTACCGCTGGACGCTGGCACGGCCGAGTGGCCGGTTCACGATTCAACTCAGCGAGGTAAAGCAGAATGTCCCCGTCGACGACGCTAAGTTCACTAAGCCCGCTGGAGAGCCAAAAGCCCCGGCACGACAATAGTCAGCGGAGCGCTCGGCAGGCGCGATCAAAGTCGGAATTCGAATTACGGCGTTGAGTTGGCGGCTCGATCAGAATGGGGAACCGTTTTCGTCACGACCGGTTCTGCTTCAATCTTGACCTCAACTTCGGCACCCTGTTTGAGCTTGACCTTTTTCCCACTCTCGTCGGTCAGGGAGTTTGGAACTCGAAGCTCTCGATACAGATGATCGGCCCCTTCGACGGCGATCTGCGCCTTTTCGGGCTCGCCAGAACCGGGATGAGGTTGAATCACCTTCTCGACCTTCCCTGGGAGCGTTGTACTTGCCTTGGACGATTCAATGGACACGACGGCCTCCAGTAGCGCTTACACACTTCAGACTCTGCTCTTCACGTGAGATGCTCAAGCGGCACTCTGCTCCGATCCTCTGATGGATTCCATGTATGCGCCATAGGGGAAACACCGTAGACGGTTTTAGCGCTTCTTCTCGCGATCCCAACTCAAAACTGATTTCTTGCCCGCTAATTCATAACAAAACCTGATAGGTACGATAAATAGTTTCGATTTCCGCGGAACTGTTGTGGACGGTACAGTGAGGCGGTCCAGGATTGACACCTAGATCAGCCCTGGAATCTTAAGACTGGGGCAAGGTGAGAGTGTCGATTGGGAGAAGTGTAGTACGTGGGCTGGCAGCGGCGCTGCTGGCCTTGGCGTCAGTACCGTTTGTTTCGGCCCAGAACTCAGCGATAACGCCGGGTCCGGCGGCCGATTTAAATTCTCGGCTGGCCCGGCTTGAGCAACAAGCCGCAGACGCCAAGAGTTCCGCCGACAATGCCTGGATGCTCACCAGTTCGGCCCTGGTTCTGATGATGACGGGACCCGGACTGGCGTTGTTCTACGGCGGTCTGGTGCGGAAAAAGAATGTGCTCGGCACAATGATGCAGAGTTTCGTGCTGATGGCGGTCGTGACCGTACTCTGGGCCCTCTTTAGTTACAGCCTGTCGTTCGGACCGGGGAACAGCTTCATTGGAGGACTGCAGAACGTCTTTCTCAAGGGAGTGGGAGCGGCCCCGGACGCGGACTATGCTCCGACGATCCCGGCGCAGACCTTCATGGTCTACCAGTTGATGTTCGCGATCATTACTCCGGCGCTGATTGCGGGTGCGTTCGCGGAGCGCATGAAGTTCAGCGCGATGTTGCTGTTCACAGTTTTGTGGTCCATCGTCGTGTATGACCCGATGGCCCACATGGTGTGGGGTAAGGGCGGATTGTTGAATGCGGCCTTGGGCGGGCGATTTCCGACGCTGGATTTCGCGGGTGGCACGGTCGTGCACATCACGTCGGGAGTTTCAGCGCTGGTGTGTGCACTATATCTCGGGAAGCGGCTGGGCTATCCGAAAGAACAGATGCCGCCGCACAGCGTTGTGCTGAGTTTCATCGGCGCATGCATGCTGTGGGTGGGATGGTTTGGGTTCAACGCCGGGAGCGCACTGGCCGCGGGAAGTTTGGCAACGTCTGCCTTTGTGGCCACGCACTTTGCGGCTGCATCGGCAGCAGTGGGGTGGGCAGCAGCGGAATGGATGCGCAATGGCAAGCCCAGCGTGCTCGGAGCCATATCGGGGGCGGTGGCTGGATTGGTAGCGATCACTCCGGCGTCTGGTTTCGTGAAGCCGATGCCGGCATTAGCCATTGGCTTGATCGCCGGCGTTTTCTGCTATTGGATGGTGGCGAAGGTCAAGGCTAGATTCGGGTATGACGATTCGCTGGATGCATTCGGCGTGCATGGCGCCGGCGGGACGCTGGGCGCGCTGCTGACTGGAGTTTTTGCGGTTAGTGTCGTCAATCCGATCTTTAAAGACGCACAGGGAAACCCGCTGCCGTCCGGCATGTTTGAAGGAAACGCCCACCAGTTGCTGAATCAACTCTTGGGTGTGGGAATCGCGTGGTTTCTGGGGATCGTGGGAACCCTCGCCATCCTGAAGCTGGTGGACGTGACGATCGGATTGCGAGTTTCCGAAGAGGAAGAACTACAGGGCCTGGATCTCTCCCAACACGGCGAAGAGGGCTATTATTGGGAGACATCGGCGTAGATTCTGTGTGTTCGAGAACGCAAGATAGGACTTGACGACATTATGACGAAGATCGAGGCGGTGATTCAAAACTCCAAGCTGGAAGCGGTGAAAACGGCGCTGCAGGAAATTGGCGTCGAAGGCATGACGGTGCTCGAAGTCCGCGGTCACGGCCGGCAGAAGGGGCATACCGAGGTCTACCGCGGGCGTGAGTACAGTGTCGATCTCATTCCCAAAACCAAGATTGAAATGGTGCTGCCTGATGCCCTGGTGGAAAAAGCGGAGCAGGCCATTTTGAATGCGGCGCGCACGGGAAAGATCGGCGACGGCAAGATCTTCCGCTCGCGCATCGATGAGGCGATCCGCATTCGCAATGACGAGCGCGGCGAGGGAGCACTCTAGCGCGTGGACATGGTGTTCCGCGCAGGCAAGAACTCGCAGGCAGAACTAAAGACGGCCGGGACGCAGCCGGAAAGCATCTGACTGGCGGCAGTTGAAGTGGCCTCCCCCAGTGGCAAGCGGGACGAGTGGGGAATTATTTTCATGATGTCAGCGTCCTCATTGATCAGCGAACTTCGGGGTTCCCTCAGCGACGAATCGGCGCGTATTCAGCGGGAGTTCGAGGCCTCGGGAGACGGCCGCACAGCCTTGGCGCAGCGCACGCGGCTTGTGGAAGATATTCTTGCCCGCCTGTGGAGCGACATCGTTTCGCCCGAGGCTGCCAAGCCTCCGAACTTTGCTCTCGTGGCCACAGGAGGATTCGGACGGGGATGGATGTTTCCTTATTCCGATATCGACCTGCTCTTTCTTTTTGGGGATCGCGAAGCGGAGAAGGTCTTTAAAGATCCGGTTCGCCGCTTCTCGCAGGAATTGTGGGACCTGCGGTTGAAGCTGAGTCCGGCCTCGAGGACGCTGGCGGAGTGCGACCGCTTCGACCCCAACAATACTGAGTTCACGATTTCGCTACTGGACTGCCGGTATCTGGCGGGCGATCACGATCTGTTCCGGCGACTACACGACAAAGTCATTCCGAAGCTTGTCATGCGCGAATCCAAGTCTTTGCTGCAGGGGTTGGCCGAGGTTACGCGTGAGCGTCATGCGAAGTACGGGACGACGCTTTATCATCTGGAACCAAACTTGAAAGAGGCGCCCGGAGGATTGCGCGATTGCAATGTCGCCAACTGGCTTGCGTTGATCTCGGCGATGGACAAGCTCCACGACTGGCCCGATGCCAGCTCGCTGCGCGCTCCGGTGCGCAAACAACTGGATGCTGCGCTGGATTTTTTGATGTCGGCACGCTGCTTCCTGCATTTCCGCCACGGACGCGATGACAACACGCTGAGCTGGGAGGCGCAGGATGAAGCGGCGGCTCGCAGAATCGGAGCTGCCGACGCTACTGAGCTTTCGGCCGCCGACTGGATGCGGATTTATTTCGGGCATGCGCGCGCCGTGCAACGGACCGTCACCCAACTGCTGGAGGAAATTCCGGAAGCGTGGTCGGCGCTGTACCGGCAGGTACAAAGCTGGCGGTCGCGGCTCACGACGCCGGATTTTTCGGTGGTCGACGGTCTCATCTTTCTGCAGCAGCCGTCCGCGCTGCAGGATCCCGAAGTGCTGCTCCGGCTGTTTCATTTCATGGCGCACCACGGACTGAAATTGAGCGCAACTACGGAGTACCGCATCGAACAGGCGCTTCCCGCGCTGGCATCAATGCCGCCCCGAGGAGCGGAGTTGTGGCTCTACCTGCAGGAGACCTTGCTACAGCCGCACGCGGCAGATGCGCTGCGCGCCATGCATTCCTTGCGCCTCTTGACGCTCTTGTTGCCGGAACTGAAGGTCATCGATTCCCTGGTCGTGCGCGACTTCTATCATCGCTTCACGGTAGACGAACATTCGTTTCTGGCAATCGAGAGCCTCCATCGCCTGAAGCAATCGCAGTCCGAGTGGGACAAGCGTTACGCGGAACTGCTCGGCGAGCTGGAGGATCCGGAGTTGTTGTATCTGGCCTTGCTGCTGCACGACACGGGCAAGGGCGTTCCGGGGGGCAATCACGTCGAGACGAGCCTGGAAATCGCGAACCGCGCCATGGACCGGCTGGACATCGATCCTCAGGAGCGCGAGGAAGTGCTGTTTCTGATCGGCAGTCACCTGGAGCTTTCGGCCGCTCTGCGGCGTGACATTTTTAATCCGGAGACGGTCGCGGCCTTCGCAGAAAAGATGGGCACACCCGAGCGTCTGAAGATGCTCGCATTGATGACCTATGCCGACATCAAGGCGGTAAACCCCGAAGCTCTGACGCCTTGGAAGGCAGAGAACGTTTGGCAGCTCTATATAAGCGCCGAGAACTACCTGAGCCGCAGCGCCGACCAGCGTGTGCATGCGGACGTGAATGACGACAAGCTGGCTCGGCTGCGGTCGTTGGCTCCAGTGACCAGCAGCAAGTTCAAAGAGTTTCTCGAGGGATTCCCGCAGAGGTATTTGCTCGTTCATACCGCCGAAGAAGTAATGCGGCACATGGGCATGGCCGACGCACTGGGTGAAGATCCGGTGCAGGTCGATCTGAAACGAGGGCGGCACTGGTACGAATTGACGCTGGTGACGCGCGATCGCTCGTTTCTGTTCGCCAAACTCGCCGGAGTGCTGGCCGCGTGGGGAATGAACATTGTGAAGGCCAACGCGTTCTCCAATGAAGCCGGGACTGTGGTGGACACGCTGTACTTTACGGACCGCTTCCGGACGTTGGAGCTGAACCTGTCGGAGTGGGAGCGATTCAAGCGCAGTGTCAACGACGTGCTGCTGGACGAGGCTGATCTCGGAAAGATGCTGCGCGACCGGCAGCGCGCCGAGAAGGGCGCAATCGCCAAAGTAAAAGTCGAGACAAAAATTGATTTTGACGATGCGTCTTCGTCGACGAGCACGCTGCTGCAAGTCATTACGCAAGACCGTCCTCGACTTCTGCACCGGATTGCTTCGTGCCTGTCGGACCAGGAGTGCAACATCGAGATCGCGCTCATCGATACCGAAGGCCAGATGGCGATCGATACGTTTTATCTCACTTCGGGAGGGAAGAAGTTACAGGCGGACCACTGCCAGCGCGTAGAGAAGGCGCTGCTGGACGAACTGCGCGGCGAATGACTGGGCCGAGCCTTCCCAAACAGCCTGTTGTCGAAGTCCTCGATACAAACCTATACACATCTACACAAGACTCTACAGCTCGTTCCAAGCCGAGTCTGCAATCATGGTAGGCTTCTCTGTTCAGAGGAGTCTCGCAATGTCCTCGATTCGCGGCTGCCTGCTCGCGCTGGTTGTGCTCTCGGTTTTTCCAGTCTCTTCCCAAACGGCGGGCCCTGATTCCAGTAGCCAACAGACGACCTTCCGCGCCAACGTGCGCAGGGTTCTAGTGGATGTAGTGGTTACCGACACCAAGGATGAGCCTGTAACCGGTCTACCGAAGGAGCAGTTTCAAATCTTCGAGGATGGTCATCCGCAGACTCTAACTTCTTTTGAGGAGCACGCGGGCCTGCCGGACATGTCGGCTCTGCAAGCCAAGCTGCCGCCCAATACTTTTTCCAATCTCCCTCTTGCTAGAACTGGGGATGCGGCGAACATTCTTCTGCTCGATGCGTTGAACACACAGATGTCGGATCAAAGCTACGTGCACGCGCAGATGATCAAGTACATTAAGGGGATCCGTCCGGGTACGCGCCTTGCCATGTTTACCTTGGGCGCGCGGCTGCGCTTCGTGCAGGGTTTCACGGGCGATCCCGCGGTGCTCATGGCGGCCGTGAACGGCCAGAAGTCGGCGGGCAATCCGCAATTGTCGCCCCTGTTGCAGACCAGCACTCAAATCGATGCCGACAATCGGCTGGTCGCACAGATGGAGGAGATGGCAGCGTCTACCGGGTCGGCGCAGATTCAGGCTTCGGCGAACGCTCTCCGGGAGTTTCAGCAGGAGACGGTTTCGTCTCAGACCGATGTGCGGATCCAGACTACGCTGGAAGCGATGCAGCAACTCGCGCGCTATCTCCAGGGAATTCCCGGCCGGAAGAATGTCATCTGGTTCTCGGGTTCGTTCCCGCTCAGTATTTTTGGCAACGTCAATCTGGGGGGAACAAATCCAGGGCAGTCGCCGGGAACAGCGGGTGCGCCGGCTACGAACGCCATGCGGCAATATCAGGATCAAGTGGCGCGAACGGCCAATCTGCTGGCTGCAGCGCAGGTCGCTATTTACCCGATTGCGGCGCAAGGCATCGCCGTAGACCGTCAGTACGACTTCAGTGGTCCGCAGCCACCCAAGATTGCCAGCGCGGTGGCGGAACAGCAGATGACCCAATATCAGACGGGTGATCTGCAAGCGGGAGCCACAAACCGCAATGCCAACTTTGCCGCGATGGACGAGTTGGCGAAAGATACCGGCGGCCAAGTCTACAAGCTGAACGACCTCAACGAAGAACTGGACCACGTGCTCAATCATGGAACGCACTATTACTCCATTTCCTACGCTCCAACGAATAAGAACATGGATGGCCGGTTGCGGCATATCGAAGTGAAAGTTGCGGGAGGCAGCTATCAACTCTCGTATCGCCGGGGTTACTACGCCACCGAAGAAACCTTTGTGCAGTCGGCACTGGCGAAGCCTACGGGAGATCCGCTGCGCCCGCTGATGGACCACGGTACTCCGGACTCGACGGCGATTCTCTATACCATGCGCGTGCTGCCCGCGAACCCCCAGCCTGCGCCTGGAGGTCAGCGAGCCGGCGACAACGATAGTTTGAAAGGGCCGGTGACGCGCTACAGCGTGGCTTTCGCCGTCTCGGCCGAACACCTCACCCTGGACCCTGCTCCGGACGGAGTGCGCCACGGCAACATTGAAGTGACGCTTCTCGGTTACGACCGCGACGGCAAGCCGCTGAACTGGATGGTGCGAATGCTCCAGCTGACGCTGCCGCCCGAACGCTACGCGGTAGCCCAGGCGAGGGGCGTTTCCTTCGCCCTGGAACTCGACGTGCCCACGGCGGCCGTCTATCTGCGCTCTGGAGTGCTCGATCAGGGATCAAGCAGAGCAGGGACACTGGAGATTCCGCTGGCAGCCGTCGTCGCTCAGTCTGCCGTGCCTAAGTAAAGACCTCAAGGACATATGCCAAGCTAGGGCAGGCGTTGGTTAAGGAGTAGCGCACAAAACGAAACTCATTTCGGGATATCAACCGTGTTGAATATCGATTTGGCTCGATCTTCTGCTGCCGCATCGGAAAAACCCACGCCCTCATAATAGAAAATTTCAAAAGCCGATTGGCTTGCCAGTATCAGGCAATGAAATCTCCTGTTTCGCGCCGGGTCAAAGCCTTGGTATCGTGCAGCCAGTGTGCCTTCGGATTCTCCGAACGTCGGCTCCGTAACCGTCACATCGGCGAACCCCGGCATTTTAGTCTCTGCATCCCTGCGCTTGCTGACCCAGCGTAGGAACGTCGCGGATTTCTCATCGTGATTCATCGCGCCGGGAACGCCAAACAGCGAGCCGAATACCGAGACCGTCAGCTGCTCGGCTTCAGTGTGATAAGTCCGGCGCGACGGATCGACCGTGGGATTGGCCGTCCAGGGGCCCGGAAGCGTGAGGCGAAATGAGACCTCGTTGATCTGCGTATCGTTGCTCAGCGCGTTCTTATGCTTCGACGAAGATTTCCAGAACATTATCGAGCCGACCATCACAAAGATCACCAGCACCAATGCGAAATAGGCCGACAGCCTTAAGCGCGTGGAGTTAGGTCCGCTCACTTCGTCGAAAACTTAAACACTGTCTTCGACTTGAACGTCTCACCCGGCTTCAGAGTGGTAGTCGGGAAGTCTGGATGATTCGGCGAATCCGGGAAGTGCTGGGTTTCCAGGCAGAGACCGTAGCGCCGCTTGTAGACGAGGCCCTGCTTTCCGGTGACGGTTCCGTCGAGAAAATTTCCCGTATAGAACTGGACTCCGGGCTGCGTCGTGGAAACTTCCATTACACGTCCGCTGGTGGGTTCGTACACGCGGGCGGCGAGCGTCAGACCCATCATCTTGCTGTTGAGGACCCAATTGTGGTCGTAGCCGTGACCGAGGACGAGTTGTTCATAGTTGTCGTCGATGCGGGCGCCGATCTTGGTGGATTTCGTGAAATCCATTGGCGTCCCTTTGACAGGGCGTAGTTCGCCAGTCGGGATGAGGTTCTTGTCGACCGGTGTGAAATGGTCGGCATTGAGCATGAGTTCGTGATTCAGAATGTCGCCTGTACCCTGGCCTGCCAGATTGAAATAGCTGTGCTGGCTTAGATTGATGACTGTGGCCTTGTCGGTCGTGGCTTCATATTCGATCACGAGCTCGTTGTCGTTGGTCAGCGTGTAGGTGACCTTGACCTTCATATTGCCGGGGAAGCCGTCGTCGCCGTCTTTGCTGAGGTAGGTATACGTGACCCCGGTTTTGCCCTTCATCGGCTCGCCATCCCAAACGACCTTGTTGAACGTTTTGTCGGTGCCGCCGTGCAGGGTGTTGGGACCGTCATTCTTGGGCAGCGTGTAGGTCTTGCCATCGAGCGTGAACGTGCCGTTGGCAATGCGATTCGCATAGCGCCCGACGACCGCTCCAATGTAAGGCGGATTTGGAACGTAGCCTTCGAGAGTTTCGTGGCCGAGGACGATGTCGGCAAACTGGCCCTTGCGGTCGGGCACGCGGATCGAAAGAATAATGCCGCCATAATTCATCGTGTCGACTTCGACACCGTTTGCGTTGGTGAGCGTATACAAAGTGACGGGCCTCCCAGCCTGCGTGCCAAAAGGTTTTTCCTGAACGCCGGGCTTCTGTTTTGTGGCGGCCTGCGCGACGGCGATTCCAGCGATCGACAGGCTGAGCAGGACGGCTACACATACGGTCGTAAGATGTTTTGGCATCATGCCGGAAAGTGTACTACGTGGGCGGGATTCGCGCCGCGATGGGCATCACTTCTTATAAGGCCACTGTGCCTTGGTGAACAAAGCGCCATCGATCCAAATCGTCTGTCCGCTGATGAACGACGCGCCCTTGCTGCCGAGAAAAACGACTGTGGGCGCGATATCGGCGGCGGTGCCCACGCGCCCTAAAGGCGTCAGCTTGGACCATGTGCCGGCGTAGTCTGGGTCTTCTTTCCGGGTGCGCTCCGATTCAATTGACCCCGGGGCAATGCAGTTTACGCGGATGTTGTACTGGCCGAGTTCGACGGCTGCCTCTTTGGTAAACATTTCAATTCCGCCCTTGCTCGCCGTGTAGGCCACCAAAGACGGAAACGCCAGTTTGTTGCAGCCCGAGCCCAGGTTCACGATCGAGCCGCCGCCGTGGTCCTTCATATATCGGGCGGCTTGTTGCGTGCACAGGAAACAGCCCTTCAGGTTCGTGTCGACAACCAAGTCCCATTCTTCTTCGGTCACTTCGAGCAGGGACTTCCAGGTCTGCACTCCAGCATTGTTGACGAGGAGATCGAGGCTGCCGAATGTGCTGATCACGCGCTCGAACATCAATGTCACCTGTCTGCTCGAACGAATGTCGGCCTCAATCGGCAACACACCCTCTTGCGCCGGAGCTTGCAGGGCCCGAATTTCGGCGACGGTTGTATCCACTTGCGAGGCTGGCTCGTTGTAGTAGTTCACGGCAACGCGATAGCCATTCCGTGCCAGTTCAAGCGCAATTTCTTTCCCGATTCCCCGGCTGGCGCCGGTTACCAGAGCTGTCTGGCCCTGCATAGTCACCTCTAGGACGTGAGTGAGCGTACACCGCGAAGAGATCATAACGGAAGCGCGGGACAGAATGCTGCGCCACATAACTCGTGCCAGCTAGGCGCGCTTGGCGGCCATCGAAGGGCTGGACTCGACTTGAGCACGGCAGGAATCGCACAACGTGCTTTCGCGCAGATCAATCCATTCCACGGAATGCGAAGAGGCCATCACACAGCTGTAGTCCTGGCAGTGGCGCAGGTCGAGGGTGTGGCCTACTTCGTGAACCGACTCTTTGAGCAGACGCTGGCGGAGCAATTTGTCATCCTCGTCAAGCCCGTAGAACCCCTGACGCAGGCGGTGCACGGAGACCACGGCGCACGGGCCGCCTATCTGCGCTTCCCCGAAAACATACTTCAGGATGGGAATGTAAAGATCGACGTCGGCGATGGCGAGAAAACGCCAATCCTGCGGACGCACAAGCGGTTGCATGCGGTGCAAAATTTCGGAGGAATGATACTGCTGGCGCTCGGGATGATACGAAGGAGTCGGATCGAGTTCATAGGGGAGAATCTCGCAGGCAATGGGGAGCCTTTGGGGAATTGCGCTGCGCAAATGCTGGAGCAGCGAGATGTCTACCTTACCGACCGGAAGCATGTGCAGCAGGTTCATTCGGACCGGCTTCCTTGATCCTCAGCTTCGAGCTTCCGCCGGAGTGCGCGTCCAGCCGTAGCGCTTGAGCTTGTGATGAAGCGTGACGCGGTCGATGTCAAGAACGTCGGCGGCGCGGCTCTGGTTGCCGCCACACTCTTCGAGCACGCGCAGAATGTGGAGGCGCTCGATCTCGTCGAGGCTTTTGCCGGCCATGGGTGCAGCCTGGGGCGTCTGTGTCTTGAAGATGAAATCCTGTTCTCGCAATTCGGGCTCCTGCGCCACGACCATCGCACGCTCGACAGCATTCTCCAGTTCTCGCACGTTGCCCATCCACGGCTGCTGCTGCAGTTGGTCCATGGCCCCGGGTGAAATGCGAGACACGTGCTTGTTCATGGCCAGCGCAAACTTGCGGACGAAGTGTTCGACGAGCGGAGGGATGTCCTCGCGCCGTTCACGCAGCGGGGGCAGTTCGATGCGGAACACGTTGAGTCGGTAAAACAGATCAGGCCGGAACGAGCCTTCGTCGATCATGTTTTCCAGATTCTTGTTAGTGGCGGCCACGCAGCGGAAGTCGACTTTGATGACCTGATTGCCTCCGACACGCGTGATCTCGCGCTCCTGCAGCACGCGCAGTAAATCCGTTTGCGTCTTCAGGCTGATGTCACCGATTTCGTCGAGGAAAACAGTTCCACCCTCCGCAATTTCGAACTTTCCCTTCTTGCGGTATTGCGCGCCCGTGAAGGCGCCTTTTTCGTGGCCGAAGAGTTCGCTTTCGAGCAGAGTCTCGGTCAATGCGCCGCAGTGGATCGCGACCAGAGGATGAAAGCGCCGCAAGCTGGCCGCGTGAATCGCGCGCACTACAAGCTCTTTGCCTGTCCCGCTCTCACCAGTGATTAACACATTGGCGTCGGTCGGACCGACGGTTGCGATGGCGTCGAATACCTTGCGCATCGCCGTACTCTGCCCCACAAGATCGCCAGGCCGCGTGATCTCGGCGACGGTTTCGCGCAGGCGGACGTTTTCTTTTTCCGCCCGGCGGTGGGCCAAGGCCTTCTTCACTAAGTGGGCGATCTCGTCCGGATCGAGCGGCTTGCTCACATAGTCATACGCACCGTTCTTCAGCGCCGTGACCGCCGTTTCCACCGAGGCGTAGCCGGTCATCATGATGACGATCAGGTCGGGATCCATTTCGTGGAGCCGGCGCTGCAGTTCGATGCCGTCGGTGCCGCGCATTTTGATGTCGAGCAGAGCGAGGTCCCACGTGTTCTCGGCCATGCGGGTGAGGGCGTCGCTGGCGCTCTCGGCGGTTCCGATCTCGTAGCCTTCTTCCTGAAACCATTTTCCGAGCGAATCGCGGACGCTCAATTCGTCGTCAACGATCAGCAGCTTGCCTTGTGTTTCCACCTTGGTCACCTCCCGCCCACGCTGGCGGCAATTTCGTTGGCCGGCAGCGGAGCAACGGTCGCTCGGGCTGCATCCCACGGCAGAGTCACGGTAAACGTTGTGCCGCGCCCGGCTTCGGACTGCACTTCAATGTTTCCGTTGTGGCGCTCAAGAATGCTGTGGCTGATGGCTAAGCCCAGCCCGACGCCGCGCCCGGTCTCTTTCGTCGTCATGAAAGGCTCGAAGATGCGCGGTAGAATCTCGGGGGGGATGCCGGATCCGTCATCGCGCACCACGATGCGCACATAGTTGGGTTCGTGGCCAAAGCTGGTCGCGACCCATAGATTGCCGCCTTGAGGCATTGCATCCAGTGCGTTCATGACCAGCGCA
>Ga0335083_10004940_pt1 | contig 16907 bp, 18 predicted proteins | sample Lox_Sample_42_FD_206716 | JGI IMG/M metagenome (GOLD analysis project Ga0335083, IMG submission 206716) | Soil microbial communities from Loxahatchee National Wildlife Refuge, Florida, United States - Lox_Sample_4.2 | ecosystem: Environmental > Terrestrial > Soil > Wetlands | place: USA... | reverse complement strand
AAACACGATTGGTATTCGGACACGGATCCCAAGGCGCTCAAGGTATTCATCGAGCTGCAGCGCAGAATGTCGCCGGGCGAGAAGATTGCGGCGGTGTTTGAAATGAACGACCTGCTTCAGGGCATGGCCGAATCGCACGAGCGAAGGCTTCACCCACAAGCAGACGATCACGAGATTTTCTTGCGATTGGCTTCGCGGCACCTCGATCCGGAGACCATGTTGCGCGTTTACGGCTGGAACCCCTCTGACTAATGCCCTCCGCCGCGGCCGCGTTCCGGCGCTTGGTCGAAGTGTTCGATCGTCTTTCGGTTCCATATCTCGTCGGCGGGTCGGTGGCCAGTTCCGTCCACGGAATCTACCGCTCCACAAACGACGTCGACTTCATCGTCCAGTTCTCTGAACGAGATATATCTCCTCTGGTCGCTGAGCTCGGAAGCGAGTTCTACGCTGATCCCGACATGATGCGGGAGGCCCTCCGTCACCAGCGGTCTTTCAACTTGATCCACTACGCTAGCAGCGGCAAGTTCGACGTGTTCCCACTGCCCGACGACCCATTTTCTCGTACGGAACTTGCGCGCGGCGCGATGGAAGAAGCCACGCTTGCGGGAGGCGAGATTATCCGCTGCAAGGTAGCGAGTGCCGAGGACACAATTCTTTCGAAACTAGTGTGGTACCGTGCGGGCGGCGAGCAATCGGAACGGCAGTGGAACGACCTGCGGGGTCTCCGAGCCGTACGCGGAAGCAGCTTGGACCGGTCGTACCTTGAAAAATGGGCTGTGTATCTGCAGGTTCCGGATTTGTTAGAGCGATTGTTCGCCGAGCAGGAGGCGTTATGATTAGCCTCGCGCTGGCTATCGAAGGCTTCGCGGTTGGACTCCTCGCTCGGCAGCACTTATTGACTGCCACTGGCGTTTGGTTGAGGCTAGGAGCGGCAGTGGCTATCGGTCTAACGGCAGACTTTTTCACGTATGCCTTCATCCGAGCTATTTGACTCCGGTTCTTTAGTCAACGCACATTTCAGGCCCTACCCGCGAGACATCAACACCGCGTAGCCATGATACCGTAAGGAATGTTCCGCAACTTCCCCTACGGAGGCCTTTCAGTGAAGAAGCTGATCGCAGTTTTTGTTCTTTCGGCCCTCGCTGCCGCCACCGCGCTGGCCGGCGAGATGACCGGCTACATCTCGGACACCAAATGCGCGGCCGAACACGCCAAGTCCCCAACTGCAGCCGGTTGGATTCATCCCAAGGTCTTCGAATCCTGCGCGAAGATGTGCGTCAAGGATGGCTCGGAAGCAGTGTTTCTGACCGAGGACAACAAAGTGGTGAAGATCGATGCGGACTCGCTCAACAAAGTACTGCCGCACCTGGGCCACAAAGTTAAGCTCGACGGCAAAGTGGAAAACGGCAAGCTGAAGGTCGCGAGCATCAGCACCACAAGTTGGGATTGACCGACTCTCAGCGGGTTGACAGACCGTTCAGCGGCGCGGCGGGTACTCCACGCGCTCCAGAAACAGCCCCGAAGCTGGCGCCGTCCAGGCAGCCACGTCCAGTCGCGCATCGGCTCGGCCTGCCAGCAGCCCAGCGAAATCGTCTGTGCCGATCTCGCCCTTTCCCAATCGCACCAGCACTCCCACGACGCGCCGGACCATCCTCCACAAGAAATGCGATGCGGTGATGTGAAACACAATCAGGTCGCCTTCAACGTCGATGCCCGCGTCATCCACCACCACAATAGTGGATTCGTCCGGCCGCGACGGGTCCAGCGCGCGAAAGCATATGAAATTATGCCGGCCGATCAGCATGCGCGCCGCACGCTCCATCGCGGCAACGTCCAGCGGCTCGCGAACCCACCACACATATTTCTTGAAGAACGCCGTGCGGCGCTGGGAGATCTGATAGACGTAGGTTCGCGCCACCGCGTCGTTGCGAGCGTGAAACGCGTTGTCCACTTCGCTTGCGTCGATCAGACAAACATCCGACGGAAGGCGCTCATTGACGCCGCGCAGGATCTCATCAGCCGGCGGGAAATGCCGCCGGGAACCGGGCTTGGGCCGTACTCTCAGATGCGCCACTTGCGCGCGCGCATGCACGCCGGCGTCGGTGCGGCCCGCGCCGTGTAACTCAACTTCGACGCCCAGGAAATCCTCGGCGGCTTTGCGCAGTTGACCCTGGACGGTACGCGCGTTCTTCTGTTCCTGCCAGCCGCTATACTTGGTCCCGTCGTACTCGAGGGTAAGCTTCCAGGTTTTCAATTTCCAAGTGTAGCCGGTAGGCCGCCGCCGGATGCTATGATGGTGCGCTTTGAGGAGAGAACATGTTTAAAGAGTTCAAGCAGTTCATCATGCGCGGCAACGTGCTGGACTTGGCCGTAGCCGTGATCATCGGCGCCGCCTTCGGGCGCATCGTTACGTCGCTGGTGAACGACGTCATCATGCCGCCGATCGGGCTGGTAACAAACCACGTCGACTTCAACAACCTGTTTATCGACCTCTCGGGACAAAATCACCCGACCTTGGCCGCGGCCAAGGCCGCCGGGGCCGCCACCATTAACTACGGTGTGTTCCTGAACACCATCGTTGATTTTCTGATCGTGGCATTCGTGATTTTCCTGGCGGTCCAACAGGCCAACAAGCTCAAAGCGAAACCTGCTCCGGCCGAGCCCAACACCAAGGATTGCGGCTACACGCTGTCCAAATTGCACTTCGCAATTGGCTTAGTTACGGATCTAGTTACGACTCAGGCAACTACTTCGAGTCCTTCATACGCGCACACCACTTCCATTGGCGAGCCCAACTGACTGGCAAGCTCGCGCGCGCGCCTTTCAACCTCGCGCAGGAAGTCGTCGTCATGCGATGGATCGTGATGCGTCAGGAACAGTCGTCGCACTTCAGCCGCAGCGGCCACCTGCACCACATAGGCGTAGGTACTGTGGCCCCAATTGCGCTTGGCCGGGTACTCTTCCGGTGTGTACTGGGCTTCGTGAATGACCAGGCCCGCACCGCGCATAAACTCGGCGTGGCGGCGGTCTCCAGGATCGCGGATCGAATCAATGTGTCCCGGCTGAGCAGGATCGCGCCAGACTTCTTCACAATACGGCTCGTGATCGCTGAGGTAGCAGATGGACTCGCCGCCGGCTTGAATCCGGAAACCCAGGGTCGCGGACGGATGATTCATCCGTTGCGCACTGATTTGCAATCCTGCGATGCGGTGCACGCCTTCGCTCAAGTCGCGATAGGTGATGCGCGCCGCCAGTTGATCCAGCTCCACTGGGAAATAATGGTGCTCCATTTGTCCGGCCAGAACGTCGCGCAGGGAAAGATGCGAGCCTTCCGGTCCGTAGACGGCAAACGAATTGCCCGGCACAAACAGCGGCGCAAAAAACGGGAATCCCTGGATGTGATCCCAATGCGTGTGGGTCAACAGAATAGTGGCATTGATGGATGAAGCCGCATTGGCGATAAGCTGGTTGCCGAGCAGACGCGCGCCGGTGCCGCAGTCCAGCACGATGCACTCGCCCGCGGGCGTAGTCAGCTCGATGCAAGAAGTGTTGCCGCCGAAATGATTGGTACCGGGCCCGGGCGTGGCGATCGATCCCCGGGTGCCCCAGAAGCGCAGCCGCATGCAGAAGGTCAAGTATAACGCGACCCGCGCTTAGTCCACGACGGCTTCTATGGTTTGCGGGGCGTTTCCTTCCAGCCGGTTATTGACGAAGATATAGGACGGTTCGTGACGCTCGCGGGCGCGCGCGATCAGCTCTCGCAGCGCCCGGCGAGCTTCGGGATTGGGATCCTGGACTTGCTGGTAAGGCGAAAACATCGCCACGGCCTGCTCATAAGGACGCCCTTGCCGCAGCAGCGCGCGCGCCACGGTGAAGCCGGCGGTATATACCTCTGGAAGGCGCATCTGCACGCCGAGCGTGGGCATGCGTGTCCAGGCGTTGAGCACGTGGCCGACTCCATGCTGCCGCAGGCAGGCGAAGTAATCATGTTCGAGAAAATGCGGATTGCGGATCTCCACCGCGTAGCGGAAGCCCGCAGGCAGAGACGCAAGGAAGGGATCCAACTCTGCCAGGAACTCGCCGGTATCGCGATAACTCTGCTTGGAGAACGCCCCGAATTCAAAAATCAACGCCGCGATGCGCTCGCGATAGGGCTCGAGCAAGTCCAGAAAGGCGCTCTGGAACAAAGTGGCATTAAGAAAAGATGCGTTCCGCTCACCGCCGCGCGGGCCGTAGCGGGGATGAGTTGGAAACGCCTTTACCGTGACCTCCTCGGGGACCTTGAACGCGTACTTGAGCGAAGCCGGCGCCGAGCCGAACAGGCGCTGCCAGTAGCTCTCGGAGGGAAACTGGTAAAACGAAAAGTCGCCGCACACGATCGGAAACGTAGTGGCGTATTCGTTCAAACACTCGGCCTGAAAACGCTTTTCGGAGAACCGCCCGCGGACCATATAGCGATCGCGCGAATAGATCTGGCCGATCCAGCCTTCATATTTCCACGAACTGGTTCCGATGTAGACGTTCTCGGACGCTAGCGCGCTGAGCTTAGAATGCAACCGCTCGCGATCGAACTCCTGCGGCTCTTCAAACAGCGAAAGATTGTCCAACTCGAGACTGCTAGTACGCGTGCGCGGAGCGATAGCCGTAAGGATCGGCGCCCGCTTCAATCACGCCGTCCGGAGTCACGCGCACCATCACCGGAGCCGCGCCGCTGTTCCACTTGGAGTGGAAACTGACTTTGTGGCCGCGCGCCGCCAGCTCGGCGCCGATGGCCTGCGGAGTGCGTTCGTCCAGAATCAGATCGCCGCGGTTCCAGGCGTGGTTGTCGAAACTCGAAACCAGGTGCCGGGTCTCGTAGCGAGGCGCTTCCACGGCAGCCTGCGCGTTCATGTGAAACTCGATGACATTCAGCATCAACTGCATCAGGCTCTGTTCCTGATTGTCGCCGCCGGGAGTGGACAGGGCGAGATATGGCTTGCCTTGCTCAGTGACGATGGTCGGGCTGAGCGTGACGCGCGGCCGCTTGCCTCCCGCCAGCTCGTTCGGCGATCCGGGCACCAGGATGAACTGCTGCGCGCGCTCGGTGAGCGGAATGCCGGTATCGCCGGCGATCACCGAGGGCAGCCAGGCGCCGGAAGGAGTGGCGGAAAACACGATCCCATCCTTATCGATTGCGTCCACACAGGTGGTGTCGCTCTCCATGAGTTCGTCATCGATCTTGGTGCGCGCGATGTCCATCTCAACCGGATGCTTGGCGGTTTTCCCGTTGATCGTGCCAGGGATGAAGTCGAGCGACGCCGTCCGGCCGATCAGCTTGCGTCGCTCGGCCGCGTAGCTTTTCGAGAGCAGAACATCCATCGGCAGATTCGGATTGAATTTCGGATCGCCGTAGTAAGCGTCGCGATCGGCGTAGGCCAGCTTCAGCGCTTCGACCGACTTGTGAATGTACTCGGCCGAATTGTAGCCCAGCGAGCGCATATCGAAGCCTTCCAGAATGTTCAGCGTTTCGAGCATGGCCGGCCCTTGGCTCCAGAAGCCGGGCTTGTAGACGCGGAAGCCGCGGTAATCGGTGTAGACCGGCTCCTCGGGCTCCAGCTTGAACGCAGCCATGTCCTCGTATCGCATCAGGCCGTCGTTTTCCTTCATGAAAGCGTCGATACGGTGGGCGATTTCGCCGCGATAGAAGAAGTCGCGGACCGCGTCGATGGCGGCGGTGCGCGAGGCCCCCGCCGCTAAAGCCTTCTTTTCCGCGGCAGCCATGGACCGCAGGGTGCGCGCCAGATTGGGCTGGTGAAAAACTTCGCCGGGCATCGGCACCTGGCCGTTGGGCATGAAGGTTTTCTTGGAATCCGGCCACAGGTCGAAGAAGCGGCGCGAGCGGGCGATGGTTCCCGAGCGCATTTCATCGATCGCCAGGCCATCGGCGAGTTCAATGGCGGGCTGGATCACGTCGTTGAACGACTTGGTGCCGTAGTCGCGTAGCGCAACCAGTCCCGCCTCCACCATGCTGGGGACCAGCGCCGGCATAATTCCCGCTACGGGAATTATGCCCTTGAGACCGCCGGGATCGAGCGTGAGGATTTCGCCCGGCCGCGGCCTGCGCTCGCGGAACATTTGCGCGGTGGCGAGCTTGGGCATGGTTCCGACGCCGGCGATCGCGATCACTTTGCCGGTTTTGGTGCGGATCAAGATGGGCGCCTCGCCTCCGAATCCGAAATGAGAAAACTCGGAGATCGAGGCCGCGTACATGGCTGCGACTCCGGCATCCACAGCGTTGCCGCCGTGGTAGTACATGCGCATGCCCGCTTCAGTGGCGTATTCACTACCCGCGGCCACCGCGGCGTGTGTGCCGCGCGCGGCTTGCATGGCCGGTTGTTCGTACTCCTTGTGCTGAGCCAGTGCGGCCACGATCAGGCCAAAAAAGAGGACGCCAGTCTTACACTTCATAGCTAGGGCCATTATAGCCCCGCCGCTGGCGCGCGACTTTGCCCAGCCGCGCCTCGGGAACGAAGCTCCGGCGGTGTCATTATTTCTTCGGTACGCCGAATCGAATTGCAATGCGCTATGCACTACCGACATCGACCCTCGCGCTCGGGATCGGCGCCGCCACTGTCGTGTTCAGCTTCGTCCATCCCATGTTGCTCAATCCGCTTTTATATCCGCGCACAGATCGATCAGTAGTCATCGAAATTCGAGATGCGAACGGCCGGCCGGGCAGCCTTTCGTGGTCGAAGATCTGTTCCGATTCATCGCCTCACCCGCGCTCGCACTGATTTCGCTGCGATGCGAATCAGTGCCGCTCTAGAGGCCACAGAAAAGAGCGAAACCCCTAGCGCGTCTATTGCGCTAGGACCATACGCGCCACCGTACGCCATTCCGAATTACCTTAGTACCTATCTTGCGTTTCGAGACTTGCCGATGAATGCCAATGCGAGGTCTCGCGGTGCCGCGCGTTACTGTCTTTGCGTGCGAATCACAACCGGTCACGGTTGAAGGGCTGCAAAAGGTGCTCTCGGAGTGCGAGGACCTTGAGTACGTCGGTTCGCTCGCCAAACCTACCGAGGCGATGGAAGCGCTCGCGCGCGTACGCCCGGATATCGTGCTGATCGATGTGGCCGGAGGCCTCATGCCGGCTCTGCGGCTGGTCGGCGCCTTGCGCGCCGCTGGGTCGAAAACCTTGCCGGTGCTCTGGGTGGTGGACCTGCCCGAAGCCGAAGCCTTCCGCTCCTTGCAGATGGGCGCTCGAGGTGTGGTCCGAAAAACCCTGCCGGTCTTGAAGCTCCTGGAATGCCTGCGCGAAGTGGCTAAGGGAAGAATCTGGATGGATGAACCACAGCCGGCGCCCGAGTTTCTCCGCAGCCGCGAAGCGTCCCGCCTTACGCCGCGCGAGAAACAGATCGTAGCCCTGATCTGCCGCGGCCTGCGCAACAAGCAAATCGCCGAGAATCTGCACATCACGGCCGGAACGGTGAAGGTTCACTTGATGCATATCTTCGAGAAGACTGGCCTGAAGGACCGCCTGGCGCTGGCCGTTCGCGGGCGCGAATTAATCGGTTCCGAGCCCTGGGCCGAAGAGCAGGTTCCGAGCTAAAGCGAGCGGCGCTAGAGGCCGATCAAGCGAGAGGGACGCAGGCCTGCCGCTGCGCCACGCACCGCGGATCTCTTGTCTACTTCAACACCATCTTCGCTGTGGCCTTCTCCGGCCGCGCCTCCCAGCGCCGTAGTACCGCACGCCGGCGCGCGGCGCTGGATCCGGGCGCTCACGCCGTCGTTTGCCGACTGCTTCTTCGTGGCGCTGATGGCCTGGCTGTTCATTTGCGGCGCCAGCGGTTGGAAATCGCTGCTGGCCGATGGCGATACCGGTTGGCATATCCGAACCGGACAATATATCCTGGCGCACCACGCCGTTCCCTCGCAGGATTTGTTCTCGTTCTCGAAACCGGGCGCGCCCTGGTTTGCCTGGGAATGGCTCAGCGACGTGGCGCTGGCGGCGTTATTTCAATGGGGCGGATTAAAAGCCATCACCCTCGCGGCCGGGACGCTGATCGCCCTGTATGCCACTGTGCTGTTGCGCTACGCATTATGGTTGGGCGCTAACGCGCTCCTGGCGGCGCTGGTGACTTTGCTGGCGGTCGGCGCTTCGTCCATGCATTTTCTGGCGCGCCCGCATTTGGTTACGCTGCTGCTGCTGCCTGCTTGTCTGTGGTTAGTCCAGGCGGACCTGCGAAAGAATACGCGCTGGATTTGGTGGCTGGTCCCGGTTTCAGCGGTGTGGACCAATCTGCATGGCGGCGTTTTCATGTTTCTGGCGTGTTTGGCGCTGTTCGTGGCCGGCCAGCTGATCGACTCCTGGCTAGGGCGCCCACGCTGGGCCGCGGTGTGGCGGCATGGCGTCCTGCTGGGCGGGTGCGCGCTGGCCACGTTAGTCAATCCTTACGGTATCCGGCTGCATGCGCACGTGCTGGAATACCTGCGCTCGGATTGGATCCGGAACGTGATCCAGGAGTTTCAGGCGCCCACCTTCCGCTCCGAAGGGCAGCTCCAGTTTGAAGTGCTGCTCGTGGCCGGCCTGGTGGTGACAGGTTTCTTGTTCAGACAGCGCCGTGCCAGCGATGCCTTGTGCATTCTGTTTCTCGCGCATTCGTCGCTAACCAGCGTCCGGCATGCGCCACTCTACGCCGCCGTGGCTGCTCCTCTGATTGCGTCCGAGCTTAGCGCCTGGTGGAACCACTGGAGTGACGGGCTGCCCAGAAAATCGGTGGTCCGCATCCTGCGGCAGATTGGCCAGGACATAGTGCCGGCTTTTCGACGTAATACCCTCTGGCCCGCGCTGGTGGTTTTGATTCTGGCCGCGCTGAATGCTCCCTTGAAATGGCCGCACGATTTTCCCGGCGAGAATTTTCCGCTGGACATGATCCATTCGCATGCCGGCTTGTTGCAGTCCGGCCGTCTGCTTACCACCGACCAGTGGGGAGACTACATTATTTATTCCTTCTATCCCAAGCAGAAGGTTTTTGTGGACGGGCGTAGCGACTTTTACGGAGAGGCCCTAGGTCAGGACTATCTCCACCTAACCCAGGGGGCCTACGATTGGCGCGCAATTTTGGAGCGTTATGGGTTTCAAATAGCACTCTTACCTGTGGATCTGCCACTCAGCACGCTGCTCAAACGAGACCCTGAATGGCGCTTGGCCAATGATGACCATCACGCGCTTCTGTTTGTGCGCCTAGGTCCCCAAAGACCACCAAATTAAGTAGATCTTGCTCGTTTTGGACACCAAGCGTACTAAAGAAATTGTCAGGTAGAGCTAATGAAAACCTCCCAGTTGGCCGAAGTAATAAGGCAGGAGAGCGATCCGGCATGAGAAGCAATCAAAACCTGCCAGGTTTTAATAGTCGGCGTGTCAGAGGCGCGCTGGGCGTCGCAGGGTTGCCGCTGGAGTGGCTGGATGCACGCAGCTGGCGGCTTCCGTCCGGCAAGGCGCTGGCGGAATTCGCGCTGCAGGCAGGCTTCCTGGCGCCGTTGCTGTTTCGCCCCGAGACTCGCAAGGACAGCGACAGCTTGTTGTCCGGCACGATGCCGGTACGGCCAAAACCGTTGCGCAAAGGGGAACAGCGTTGACCGCCCAGGCCTGGATAGCAGCCGTTGTAGGCATTGCCGCGGTGTCCGATGACCTGGCGCGCCGGCAGATTGCCAATTGGATTCCGGCCGCGGCTTTCTGCGCAGGACTGATTTTGAAAACTACCCAGGCTGGCTGGCGTGGCGCTGGCTCTTCTTTACTCGGCGCCGCCGCGGGAGCAGGCGTTTTTCTGGTGTTCTACCTGGCGGGCGGCATGGGCGGCGGAGACGTGAAGTTGATGGCCGGTTTTGGAGCGGTGCTGGGAACTAAGCTCCTGCTCGAAGCGGCTTTATGGACCGCCGGATGTGGCGGGCTCATGGCTGCGTTTGCAATTGGAGTGCGTTCAATTCGCGCGTTCTGGGGAAGATTCGGATCCCCTCAAAAGAGAGCTACTGTCAGCGAACACGGAGAGGGTAAGAGGCTAGAAGCCATTCCCTACGCTCCGGCCATCACGGCCGGGGTTTGGCTGGCTTTGGTGGCCAAATGATAAGCCGCAGAACCATCGCCCTAGGTTGGAACTGGAATCCGGGCGGGAGAGAGAGATATGGATCGTAGATTTATCACCGTGCTGGGAGTGAGCCTGTTGTTTGCGCTCGTGATCTCCAGTGTTTTTTATCAGATGACCGCGCGGGCCGGCAACGGCAAGAAGGCCGCCGAAGCTCCGATAGAGATGCGCGATGTAGTCCTGGCTGCCAAGCCACTCTCGGTCGGTATGACGGTAAAGCCAACCGACATCAAGATGAGTAAGATCCCGGCCGTCGCCTTTCCCAAGGGCGGCTTCTCCAAGCCCGAGGAAGTCATCGATCGTCCCGTAGTCAGCAACATTCTGTTGGATGAAGCTGTTTTAGATGGCCGCCTGGCAGCGCGTGGCAGCGGGTTGGGATTAGCGCCGATCATTCCGGTTGGAATGCGCGCCGTCACCGTCCGCGTCAACGATGTCAGCGGGCTGTCCGGCTTCGTGCTTCCCGGCATGCACGTGGACATTCTGGTAACAGGGAATCCGCCCGCGGGCAACGGAACCGTGACCGTGACTCCGTTACAGAACATGCTGGTGCTCTCGGCCGGAACTGCGATTCAGGCCGACAACAAGGGGAACGCGATTCAGGCCGCTACGGTTACCCTGCTGGCCACGCCCGAACAGGCCGAAATGCTGACGCTGGCCAATGGCGAGGGCCGAATCCAATTGGTCCTGCGCAATGGCAGCGATCAGAACATCGAACGGATACGCGGCAGCCACGTGGCCGAGTTGTACGGCGCCGCAGCGCCGGCCAAACCCTCCAATCCGGACGTGGTTCGTCCTAAGCGCCGGCCGGTTGAAACTGCGGAGATCCCGGCACCTGCACCGCCCCCGCCACCACCGCCTCCCGACCAGATTGTGGTGATCCGTGGAACTCAGAAGTCCGTAGAGGTCGTGGGAGTCGGGGGAAGGTAAGCCATGCAAACGGTTAAACCAATCCATTTTGGAATTGTGCTGCTGGCGGCGACGGCCGGATGGCTGTGCGCTCAGGCTGGACCCGAGGAGGTCCGGCTGACCGTGGGTAAGAGCATCGTCATCGACTATCCGGCCGATATTGCGCGGATCTCTACTAGCAACCCGGACGTCGTGGACGCATCGCCGGTGACGGCTCGCGAAGTGCTGCTGCACGGTAAGTCGTTCGGCACCGTAACGCTGGTGGTATGGAGCAAGAGCGGCCAGCGCAACTTCTACAACATCGACGTCGAACAGAATCTGGAGCCCCTGCGGCAACTGCTGCGCGAGACGTTTCCCAAAGAAGATATCCACGTGCAGTCATCTCGGGATTCACTTTCGATGACTGGCCGGGTCTCCAGTAAAGATATCGCCGACCGCGCCGCGGCGCTCTCCTCGCCGTTCGCCAAAACCATCGTAAACAACCTGCAGCTTCCCACCCCGCCGGTCGAAAAACAAATACTGCTGCGCGTGAAGTTCGCGGAATTGGATCGCAGCACGTCCACGCAGTTTGCGGTCAACCTGGTTTCCACCGGCGCCGGCAACACCATAGGACGAATCACGACCGGAGGAGCCCCGGCGCCCACTCCTTCGATACTTCAGGGGGGGGCAGGCCTGGCTGCCAATTCCGCATTTAGCATTTCCGATGCGCTCAATATCTTTGCCTTCCGTCCCGATCTGAATCTGGGGGCGCTAGTCAAGGCACTCCAGCAGAACAACCTGCTTCAGGTGATCGCCGAACCGAATCTGATTACCACCAATGGCAAAGAAGCAAGCTTCCTGGTAGGCGGCGAATTTCCGGTTCCGATTCTGCAGGGCGGCGCCAATTCCGGTGCCGTTACGGTCCAGTTTCGTGAGTTCGGCATACGGCTGACGTTCAATCCCTCCGTAACCGAGAACAACACGCTGCGGATGTATGAAAAGCCGGAAGTTTCATCGCTCGACTATTCCAATGCCGTGTCGCTGAACGGGTTTACCATTCCCGCACTCTCGACCCGCCGGATGGAAACCAACATCGAACTCGGCGAGGGCCAGAGCTTCGTAATCGCGGGCTTGATCGACAATCAGGTGACTGAGACGCTGGCGAAGATTCCGGGCTTGGCCAGCATCCCCATCCTGGGAACGTTGTTCAAGAGCAAGCAGATCAACAAGAATGATACGGAGCTGGTGGTTCTGGTTACGCCCGAGATCACCATGCCGTTGCAGCCGGGCGAGGCCAAGCCCAGTCTGCCGATGCCGCGAGAATTCCTCCCGCCTCCGGCACCTAGTTCAGTTGTCAAGTCGGGCAAGAAGTAGGAATCGGCCATGTTTCATCGAGCAGAGAGGTATCGACCATGACGCGCCGAGCGCCGGCTCTGACGGCCTTGTCGATCCTGCCCGATCGCGAGTTGGCGATTCAATTCGCGAGCGCCATCGAACGTTCCCGTTCGTTCCAGATTCTGTCGGAGTTCGATTCCTATCCCTCGCAGCAGGCCTTGGAAGTGCGCCTGCGCCAGACCAGGCCGGATGTGGTCCTGCTGGACTTGGCCACCAATCTCGATCAGGCCTGCGATCTGATTCGCGCCATCGGCACGCTCAGTTTGCAAACGCAAATCGTGGGCCTGCACGTGCGCAACGATTCCGATGCCATTTTGCGGAGTTTGCGCCTGGGTGCCAGCGAGTTCCTGTTTGCGCCGTTCGATGCCGAAATCCAGAATGAGGCCGTGGCCCGCCTGCATCGGCTGCTCGAGCCGAGTCAAAGCGCCGAAACGCAACCCGGCAGCATCGTTACATTTTCGAGCGCCAAGCCCGGCTCCGGCGCCTCGACGCTGGCGGCCCAGACGGCCTTCGCGCTGCGCCGCGCCACCGCCAAACGAGTTCTGTTGGCGGATTTCGATCTGATGGGAGGCATGATTGCTTTCTATCTGAAACTCAGCAACGCCAAGTCTCTGGTGGACGCCTTGCAATCCGCCCATCAGCTCCAAGATTCACATTGGCCTTCCTTCATAGCCGCCTCCGACGGCGTGGATATCCTGGCGGCGCCCGAGATCCCTTATGTGGGCCCGGTGGATGCCGGACGGCTGCACGCCGTGCTCGAGCACGCGCGGCTCAACTACGACTGGGTGGTAATCGACCTGCCAGTGGTGTTCCAGCGCGTTAGTCTGATGACTATCTCGGAGGCGGACCGCGCTTTCCTGGTCTCCACTTCGGAATTGCCCAGCCTGCATCTGGCGCGGAAGGCCGTGACGTTGCTCGAGCAGTTGGGCTTTCCAAGGGACCGCTTTCAGATTATGATCAACCGCATCCAACGGCGCGACGAAATCAGCGGTTCAGATTTCGAGCGCCTGTTCAATTGCAGCGTGGGCGCCCGCATCCCCAACGACCATTTTTCCCTGCATCGCGCGGTAACACTCGGCCAGCCGGTGGAAGGACATTCCGATCTTGGCAAGGCCATCCAGAATCTGGCCGGGCAACTGGCCGGCAAGAGCGGGAATGAGCGGAAAAAGACCGAGATGACGGACTGGAGAACCGTACCATCCGCAGTTTAACTAGAGACCCATCATGTTTCCGAATTTAGACACCAAAACGCCGCCCCAAATGAGCTGGGAGCAACGCTTGCTCAAGAGCAGCGGCAAAGCCAAGGCTGCGCTGAAACCTGAATACCAGGAGCTCAAGTTTACTCTCCACCGCAAACTGGTAGATAAGATCAACCTGGAAGCGCTGGCCGCCATCGACAACCAGCGGGTGCGCAGCGAAGTGCGGCAGGCGCTCATCTCTTTGATCGATGCCGAGCCGACGCTGCTCAGCTCGCTCGAAAAACAACAGATCTGCGATGAAGTGCTGGATGAAGTCTTCGGACTCGGACCGCTGGAGCCTCTGCTGCAGGATCCCACCATCTCCGACATCCTGGTCAACACGCATAAGCAGGTCTACATCGAGCGCAAAGGTCTGCTGGAGCTCACCAACGTCAGTTTCCGCGATTCCCAGCACCTGCTGCGAATCATCGACAAGATCGTCTCCCAGGTGGGCCGCCGCGTGGACCAGTCCACTCCGATGGTGGACGCGCGCTTGAGCGACGGATCGCGCGTGAACGCCATCATTCCGCCGCTGGCTGTAGACGGTCCGCTGATGTCCATCCGACGTTTCAGCCAGGATAAGCTGATGCCGCCCGACCTGGTGGAGCGTTTCGCCATGACGCAAGGCATGATGGAGCTGCTCGAAGCCTGCGTGCGGGCCAAGCTCAACATTATCATCGCCGGCGGAACCGGCGCCGGTAAGACCACCCTGCTCAACGCGCTTTCGGCATTCATTTCGCCCAAAGAGCGCATCGTAACCATCGAAGACGCGGCCGAGTTGCAGTTGAAACAGCCGCATGTGGCGCGTCTGGAGACCCGCCCCGCCAATCTGGAGGGCAGCGGCGCTGTGCGGCAGCGCGAACTGCTGGTCAACAGCCTCCGCATGCGTCCGGACCGGATCGTAGTGGGAGAAGTCCGCGGCGAGGAAGCCCTGGACATGTTGCAGGCCATGAACACCGGCCACGATGGATCGCTCACCACCGTCCACGCCAACAGCCCGCGTGACGCCATTTCCCGCCTGGAAGTGATGGTGGCGCTAGCCAACGCCAACATGCAAATAGTATCCATCCGCCAGCAGATCGCCAGCGCTGTGCATCTTTTGGTGCAGGCCGCCCGCTTGAGCGACGGCTCAAGACGCGTGGTCTCGCTCACCGAGGTAACCGGCATGGAAGGCGAAGTGGTCACCTTGCAGGACATCTTCGTTTTTGAAAAACGCGGCTTGAATCCGGATGGCCGCGTGGTGGGACGATTTGCGGCCACTGGCATCCGGCCCAAGTTCTATGAAAAATTCCTGGCCGCCGGCATCCGTCTACGGGCGGACCTGTTCGACGAAGTGGTGGAGATCTGACGGCCATGTTCGTTCTGATTGCCATCGTGGTCTGGGTTTGCTCCCTGCTGGTGTGGTGGGCTTGTTCGAACGCCTTCCGGCACTCCGACATGGACAAGCTGAAAAGCCGCTTGCTCGGCGGCAACAAGGCGAAAAAGTCCAAGACCAGTGTGATCGGATCGCTGATTCACCAGGATGAGACCAATACTCTGCTGGCGCTGAAGGTTCTGCGCCGCTTTCAACTGCAAGTCAAGCTCCAGGAACTGCTGGAGCAGGGCGGGTTGAAATGGAGCACGCACAAGCTGGTGAACATCAGCCTGCTGGCCGTGGTCACGGGTTGGGTTTTAGCCTGGATGATCTTGCCGGGCCAATTTCGCAAAGCCTCTTATCTGGTGGCTCTGGCGGCCGGCGCACTACCCCTGATGTACGTGATCAGACAGCGCAATGCCCGCATGCGGAAATTTGAAGAAATATTTCCGGACAGCTTGGAGTTTGTAGCCCGCTCCATGCGCGCCGGCCATGCTTTCTCGGTTTCCTTGGAAATGATTCAGCGCGAATTCCAGGAGCCGCTGGCGGGCGAGTTCCGCCGAACCTTCGAGGAACACAACCTGGGCCTGCCGCTCGATGTGGCGCTTCAAAAGCTCGCACAGCGCATCCCCTCGCTGGATGTGCACTTCTTCATTTCGGCGGTCTTACTACAGAAGCGGACGGGCGGAAACCTGGCCGAAATTCTGGACAAGCTGGCCTACGTGATCCGGGAAAGATTTAAACTGCGCGGCCGGATTCGCGCCATCAGCGCGCACGGCCGGATGACCGGCGCCGCCCTGACCTGCATTCCAATCGCAGTGGCGGTCATGATGTTCTACACCAATCCCGACTACGTCAAGTTCTTCTTCCTGGACGATGTCGGAAATATCATGCTGGGCTGTGCCGTTGCTCTGCAGATCATCGGCTACACCATCATCAAGCAGATTGTGAAGATCGAGGTTTAGCCATGCCCCTACTGGTAGCCTTCGCGGTATTTGTTCTGTGCACGGTCGGTCTTGCCTACGCCGGGACCAGGCTCTACGTCAAGCCCAAGGAAGCCATCGAGCGCATTGCCGGTACCAACACGCGCGCCGACGCCGCGCCCGTTCACCCCAGCCTGATATTCCACGACATCGTCAAACGCCTAGGCAATCTGGTACCCGCCTCCCCTAAAGACGTGACGGTCATGCAGCGCCGCCTGATTCGGGCCGGCTACCGCAATCCGAACGCTTTAAAGATCCTGTATGGCGCCAAGGCGATGTTTGCGGTGCTGCTGCCAGTCCTGGCAGGCGTGGTGCTTCTGAACATGCAGGTGCAGCAGAGCAACAAGTTTGGGGTGGTGCTGGCCGCGATCGCAGTGGGCTTCTTTGGCCCCAACGAATATGTTCGTATGGCTGCCAAGCGCCGCCAGCAGCGCATTCACCGCGGGCTAGCCAACTCGCTCGACCTGATGGTGGTGTGCGTGGAGTCCGGCCTCGGCCTGGACCAGGCCATCATGCAGGTCTCCAAAGACCTCGACCGCGCCCACCCGGAAATCAGCGAGGAATTAGCCATTGTCAACCTGGAGTTGAAAGCTGGAAAACGCCGCGCCGAGGCGTTGCGCAATCTCGCGGACCGCACCGCCGTGGATGACCTCAAGAAACTGGTGGCGGTGCTGATACAAGCCGACCGCTTCGGCACCGGCGTGGCCCAAAGTTTGCGTGCTCACTCGGATTTCATGCGCGTGCAGGCGCGGCAGATCGCCGAAGAGAAAGCGGCCAAGCTGGGCGTGAAATTGGTATTTCCGATCTTTTTTTGTATTCTGCCCTCCTTGTTCGTGGTTACGGTGGGGCCGGTGGTGATGAAAATCGTTCGGGAGTTGCTCCCGATGATGAACAACATGTAGCGGAATCATTTTTCGCGGGAAAGGAG
>Ga0335083_10004936_pt1 | contig 16912 bp, 17 predicted proteins | sample Lox_Sample_42_FD_206716 | JGI IMG/M metagenome (GOLD analysis project Ga0335083, IMG submission 206716) | Soil microbial communities from Loxahatchee National Wildlife Refuge, Florida, United States - Lox_Sample_4.2 | ecosystem: Environmental > Terrestrial > Soil > Wetlands | place: USA... | reverse complement strand
GTGTCGGCTGGGCCAGTGTTCCGGAATGTCACTAGAGCGAGGCGGTGTCGGTCGGCATGATGGTGAGGTGGGCGACGACACGCAGCTGGTGGCAATCGGTGAGGCTCTTGCCGACGAACTGAACCGGTTCGTGCCGGATGGAGTTCGGCTCACATGTGAGCGTTGGCAGAACCACATCGTGATCTTCACGGACACACCCACTGGTCGCGCGGGCGGAACCGGCGTCACGGATGGTGGCCTCGATTGGCCCGACCCCGATGCACGAGTCGCCGGAGTGGCGGAGTCGGTTCTCGACGGAGTGCAGGACGACGTGGCCGAGGCGACGGCGAAGCCGTGGCCGATCGACGACGCGTCAGAGGGTCCGCTGCCGCGGCGATGGGCGCGAGTCGTACAGGGACGCCTGATCTTCGGTTACGGGAGTCGACAACTCGGCGACGGTCTCGACCTCAGCGACTTGCGAGGCTCGCAGCCAGAGGACTGAAACGCTTCGCTGGGCCAGCGTGCCGGAATGACACTTGAGCGACGGTGAACCATCGATTGAGACAATCGGGGCCCGTGGTTGGAACATGTGGGGAGTCGTGTATCTACTAAGCGGCGCCGCGCGCCTGACTTCGTTGCTCGCGACGGTCGCTCTGGCGGCGACGGCCTGTAGCGGGTCTAGCCCACGCCAGCGACCTAGCGGATCTGGCGCGCGGCAGTCGCCGCTCGTTCGGAAGGCCAACGCGGCCTGTCGGCGTGATGACGCAAAGATTGCCGAGGCCGAAGCAATCGCCCCAGGCGTGTGGTTTACCGCAAACACCGTGGCGCACATCGATGCGGAAGCGACCCGGCTTGTAAAGCTAGGACTGGCCGAGAGGCTCGGGCCGGCGCTGTTGGACTGGGAGCGGGCGAGGTTTCTACTGCTCAAGGGCGACGTCCGCACAGCCGACGTGTTGCTTCTCCGAGCGAAGGCTGCCACTGCAGCGGCAGGCATTCATTGTTCTTTCGGAGCGCGACCCCTCGCGGGCCTGTAGGCCTTCGCGCGAGTCGTTTGAGGGCGACATCGAACTGCGGACTGGGCCCGGTGGATCTTGGCGCGCAGCTTGCTGGGCGAAAACGTCCTCGCGTGAGCCAGCCTGCGGGAAAGCGACCCGAGGACGCAGCGTCATACTCAGGCGTCAGGCGATGCTGAGGAGAGGGAACGGACCCGGCCTCAACGGCGTGACTGTGTTGACCATCGCGTCCACATGTGCGTTCGGCTGGCTCGGGGCCGCAGAGCATGACTTCTCGTCTGGATGGCTCACCTTCGCATGTCTGCTTTCGGCTCTTGGAGTGATTGGGCTAGTCAGAGGCCTCTTAAGGCTCTGAGACGGCAGCCGCTTGCCTGGACGAGCGTCGTTGTGCCCTGAGAGTTACCGGTTCTAGCGGCCGACCGAGATGACGCGGGCTCGCCAGGCGCCGCTGGGGGCGTCGACCTCGACCTCGTCTCCGGCTTTCGTGCCGATCAGCGCGCGGCCGAGCGGTGAGTCGGGCGAGATGCCGCCCACGCTCGAGATCTCGACCTCCAGCCATCCGCCCTGTTCGTCCTCGAGCTCGACCTTGGAGCCGATTCCGACGACGTCACTCACGGCGGACTGCTCGTCCACGAGCACGGCGCGCCCGAGACGGTCGCGGAGCAGCGTGATCCGGCGTTCGAGCAGGCCCTGCTCGTTCTTGGCCGCGTGATACTCGAAGTTCTCCGACAGGTCGCCAAAGCCGCGGGCCGTCCTGATCGCCTCGACCATGGCGGCGCGGCGAGGGCCCTCCAGCTCGGCCAGCTCGGCTTCGAGCTGCTCCTTCTGAGCCTGCGTCAGCGGCTCCGGCTTCTCGTTGGGCATCGCGCCAGGCTAGCGGGCGTGTCAGTCGAGCACGCGAATGTTCCGGGCCTCGCACATGTCCCTGAGGATCTGTGGCCAGACGGTGACGCTCACCTCGCCCAGATGGGCCTTGCGGAGCAGGAGCATCATCGTGCGCGACTGCCCGATCCCCGCGCCGATCGAAAGCGGGATCTCGTCGTTCAGGATCGCCTGGTGGTACGGAAGCTCGAGGAAGTCGAGTTGCCCCGAGAGCTCGAGCTGCCTGACGAGCGATTCCCTGGTAACGCGAATGCCACCGGACATCAGCTCGTGCCGGCGCCGCGTGACCGGGTTCCAGACGAGGATGTCGCCGTTCAGGCCGTGCATCGGGCGGCCATCCGCCGAGACCGTCTCCGTCGACCAGTCGTCGTAGTCGGCGGCGCGCAGCTCGTGCGGGAAGCCGTCCGCGAGAGGCCAGCCGATCCCGTAGATGAAGATCGCCGAGTGCTCTTGGAGGATCTGCGTCTCGCGCTGCTTGCGCGGCAGGTCGGGGTAGGCGGCGAGGATGTCCTCCGCGTGCAGGAACTCGAGCTCGTCGGGGAGAGCCGGGTAACGGGGATCGGCGAGCGCCGGGTGACGCTCGCGCAGGAACGAGTCGGCCTCTTTGAGGACCCTCCAGATCGCGCGAACAGTCTCTGTGAGGTAGTCGAGCGTCCGGTCCTCCTCGTTGATCGCGCGCTCCCAGTCCCACTGGTCGACGTACGCCGAGTGGTCGTGGTCGAGGAAGTAGTCCTTGCGCACCGCGCGCATGTCCGTCAGGAGGCCCTCGCCCGGGCCCATGCCGAACTGGCGCAATGCCATCCGCTTCCACTTCGTCGCGGCCTGGACGACCTCGGCGTCGAGCGGGTGCGCGTCCCGGTCGTTGGAGATGTGGAAACCGACCGGGGTCCGTGAGCCGTCGCGGTCCAGGTAGTCGTTCACGCCGCTCGCCGCCTCGACGATGAGAGGCACCTGCACCATCGTCAGCCCGAGCTCCTCGGAGAGCCGGTCCTCGATCAGCCGCTTCGCCTCATAGAGGGCCTGCATCGTCTCCTTCGGCGCGAGCAGCGGGCGGTAGTCGGCCGGCAGGACGCGCTCGAGCTCGGCGTAGTCGCCGATGCCCGGACCGGCGAGATCGGCTTCCTTGGAGGAGATGCTCACGGCTCGATCCTGTTCCAGACACGGGTGCGGGGGCATCCGCGCAACCGCGGATCGCGGTGGGGGAGAACTACGCGTCCGTACTTCCCCGCACCGCGATTGCCCGATTCGCCGATGTGACGGGTGCTCCCTCACGGGACAATCGAATGGACATGGTCACCTGCGTCGAGTCGAACGGCGTTCGCCTGTGTCACCTCCAGTACCGGGCGGGCCGGATCGAGCCGTGCCGGGAGACCGACTGCCCGTTCTGGGAAGAAGGCGGCGCCGCGCTGCCCGGCGGCTGCGTCCTCCAGAGGCTCGACCTTGACCTGGATGCGACGCCCTCCCTCGTCCACGCCCTTCTCCAGGTCCGGCGCGGGCTGGCGCAGGCGGTGACCACCGAGGACGAGCGGGAGGCCCGCTCGCTCTTCTACCGGCTCGTCCCGGCCGCGCGCGAAGACGACTGATCCGGGCAGGATGGAGTCGTGCACGCGACCTTTTCCCTCGGCCGGGTCGCAGGTGTCGAGATCGGCGTCAACTGGAGCTGGGCGATCGTCTTCGCCCTGATCGTCTGGTCGCTCGCCTCCGCCGTCTTTCCCAGCCAGAACCCCGGCTACTCGAACGGCGCCTACATCGCGATGGCGCTCGTGGCGGCGGTGCTGTTCTTCGTCTCGCTCCTCCTGCACGAGCTCGGCCATGCGGTCCGGGCCCGGCGCGAAGGCGTGGAGATCGAGGGCATCACGCTCTGGCTGTTCGGCGGGGTCGCGCGGCTCAAGGGCGAGCTGCCGAGCGCCGGTGCGGAGTTCCGGATCGCGATCGCCGGGCCTCTCGTGACCCTCGTGCTCGGCGCCGTGTTCGTGGCCATCGCGGCGATCTCGGGCCTTCCCGGGGCGGCAAACGGAGTCGCGGCCTGGCTCGGGTACATCAATCTCTTCCTGCTCGCCTTCAACCTGATCCCGGCCCTTCCACTCGACGGGGGGCGGGTTCTTCGCGCGGCCCTCTGGGCGGGTAAGCACGACTACCACTGGGCCACGGTCGTCGCGGCGGACATCGGCCGGGCATTCGGCTTCCTGATGATCGCCTGCGGGCTTCTCCTGTTCATCGTCCAGGGCGCGTTCAGCGGGGCCTGGCTCGCGTTCCTCGGCTGGTTCCTCCTCGGCGCAGCGGGAGCGGAGGCGCGCTACCTCGTCGTGCGGGAGGCGCTCGCGGGCCTAAAGGTCGGTCAGCTGATGGTTCCGGACCCGGTAACGGCGGATCCCGACCAGACGCTCGGCGAGTTCATGGACGGGGTCGCCGGCATCGCCCGGTACACGGCGTACCCGGTCGTCCGCGACGGAGAGGCGCTCGGCGTGCTTCCGCTGCGGCGCGTGATCGAGACACCGAGAGGCGAGTGGGACCAGCGCCGGGTCGCCGATTGCATGCTCGATCGCGAGGAGGTTCCGCTCCTCCATGCCGACGACGACGCGCTCGAAGGGTTCGGCGAGCTGGCCGGGGGCGACCTCCACCGGGCGCTCGTGGTCGAGAACGGGCATCTCGCCGGCTTCATCTCGATCACGGACGTGGCCCGGCTCCTCGTGAAGCCTCGCTCCTCATAGGCTCAGCGCCGTCGCGGGGATCCCGCAACGGCAATCAGGCTCGTCGCGGATGCCGCTCGCCCCCACGGGCGGGACGATCGTGGCGATGGAGACGATGCCCGCGCTCAGGAAGCTCGGGCGGGAGTCCGGGCTCCACCTCGCCGAGGTGCCGGTCCCGGTGCCTGCCGCGGACGAGGTGCTCGTCGAGGTGGAAGCCGCGAGCATCTGCGGGACCGACCTCCACATCGAGCGCTGCGACGAATGGGCGCAGCAGCGGATTTTGCCGCCGCTCACCCTGGGCCACGAGTTCGCCGGCACGGTCGTGGAGGTCGGCGAAAGCGTTCGCGAGGCCGATCCGGGCGACTACGTCTCTGCCGAGAGCCACGTCACGTGCGGCGTCTGCTTCCAGTGCCGCATCGGTCAGCGGCACATGTGCGAGCGGGCGCAGATCCTCGGCGTCGACCGGGACGGGGCGTTCGCGCGCTACGTCGCCGTCCCCGAGTCCGTCGTCTGGCAGAACGACCGGTCCAAGCTCCCGCCGGAGATCGCGACCCTCCAGGAGCCGTTCGGCAACGCCGTCCACGCGACGAGCGAGCAGGATCTCGCGGGGCGCTCGGTGGCGGTGCTCGGCTGCGGCCCGATCGGGCTGTTCGCGATCGCGATCGCCAGGGCATCCGGTGCGGCCGTCGTGCTCGCTGCCGATCGGACCCGGCCCCGGCTCGAGCTGGCGACGCGCATGGGCGCGAGCGCCGTCGTCGACGTCGACGAGGTGGCCGACGAGGCGGGGTGGTTCCTCGAGCACCACGAGGGGCTCGGCTTCGACGTCGTCTTCGAGATGTCCGGCTCCGGCCGGGCGGTCGCCGACGCGTTTCGCATCGCCCGCAACGGCGGGCGCGTGATCCTGTTCGGGATCCCGGACCGGCCCGTCGCGATCGACGTGGCCGAGACGCTGGTCTTCAAGAACCTGGAAGTGCGCGCGGTCAGCGGGAGGAAGATCTTCGAGACCTGGTACCGGACGCGCTGGCTGCTCGAGAGCGGCGTCGTCGACCTGCGGCCCCTGATCAGCCACGAGCTGCGCCTCGGCGACTTCGAGACGGCGTTCCGCCTGCTCGAGGCTGGCGAGGCCTGCAAGGTCGTGCTCTACCCCGGAGCCGTGCCGAAGCGACCCGTTGCCGAGACGGCGCAGGTGGTCGCGTGACCGTCGCAGCCGCAACGCTCACCGAGCAGCTCAGCGCTGAGCTCGGCAGCCTGCGCGACGCCGGCACCCTGAAGCGCTTCAACACGCTCCGCTCCCCACAGGGCCCGGTCGTGGAGATGGCCGGCCGCGGCGAGGTGCTCGTGCTCTCGTCCAACAACTACCTCGGCCTCGCCGCCCGCCCGGAGGTCGTCGCAGCCGGGATCGAGGGCCTGCGCCGCTACGGTGCGGGGACCGCCTCGGTCCGCTTCATCTGCGGCACGTTCGAGCCGCATCTCGAGCTCGAGCGGGAGCTGGCCAGGCTGGTCGGGACGGAAGCGGCCCTCACCTACTGCTCGTGCTGGAACGCGAACGAGGCGTTGATCCCCAGCCTTACCGACGACGAGACGGTGATCCTGTCGGACGAGCTCAACCACGCGAGCATCGTCGACGCCGTCCGGCTCTCGCGGCCCGGGCGCAAGGTGATCTACGGGCACTCGTCGATGGACGAGCTCCGCGAGGCGCTCGCTTCCTGCCCGCGGGGGGCCCGCAAGCTGGTCGTCACGGACGGCGTCTTCAGCATGGAAGGGGACCTCGCGCGTCTCCCTGAGATCGTCGAGCTCGCCCGCGAGCACTCTGCGCTCGCCGTCGTCGACGACTCGCACGGGACGGGCGTGATGGGCGCGACCGGCCGCGGCGTCGCGGAGCACTTCGGCCTGCTCGGCGAGATCGACGTGATCACGAGCACGCTCGGCAAGGCGCTCGGTGGCGCGGCGGGCGGTTTCGTCGCGGCGAGCGCCGAGGTCTGCGAGATGCTCGCCCAGCGCTCGCGGCCGCAGCTGTTCTCGAATGCCCTCCCGCCGACCGTCGCTTGTAGCGCGCTGGAGGCGGTCCGCATCCTGAGCCGGGAGCCGGAGCTCGTCGAGCGGCTGCACCGGTTGTCCGAGCTGTTCCGCACACGGTTGCGCGAGATCGGGTTCCGCCCGCTCGAAGGCGAGGCGGCGATCATCCCGATCATCGTCGGCGAGACGGAGTTTGCGATCCGCTTCAGCGAGCGCCTGCTGGAAGAGGGCGTGTTCGTCACCGGCTTCGGTTTCCCGGTCGTTCCCGAGGGGACTGCCCGGGTACGGGTTCAGATGTCGGCGGCGCTCGAGCCGGCCCACCTCGAGCGCGCGCTCGAGGTGTTCGAGCGCGTGGGTCACGAGCTGGGAGTCATCGGGAGAGGCTAGAGAGGAGGTACGTCATGGCAGAGAAGACACATGCACACAAGGGCGATCTGATCGAGATCCACGGCCACAAGGTCGGGGAGACCGCAAGAGCCGGAGAGATCCTCGAGGTCCTCGGGACCGGCGAGCACGAGCACTACCGGGTCCGCTGGGAGGACGGTCACGAGAGCATCTTCACGCCGGGCAGCGACGCGGTCGTCGTCCGGCATACCGTGAAGGAGGCGCCCGATGGCTGAGCAGCCCGAGGCCTACCCGACCCTCGCCGGGTTGCGGGTGATCGATGCGATGCACCCCGGCCTGATCTCGTGCTCGCCGAGCACGCCGCTCCGGGCGGTTGCGCGGATGATGGCGCTCTACCGGGTGCACGCGATCCTCGTCACCGCCCACGGGGAAGAAGAGCTTCCGCCGGGACGGTGGGGGATCGTCTCCGACACCGATCTGCTCCAGGCGGCCGAGCGCGGCGGCCTGGACGAGCAGGAGTCTGCGTCGATCGCCGCTAGCCCGGTCCTCACGATCGCGAGCAGCGACGATCTCGCCCGCGCCGCGGAGCTCATGGCCGAGCACAGGGCCTCGCACCTCGTTGTCGTCGAGCGACGGTCAGGACGCCCGGTCGGCGTGCTCTCGACGCTCGACGTCGCGCGGGCGCTGGCCGACTTCCCCGAGACCCACCCAATGCGCTGAGGGCTGGACGGGAGGACGGGCGATGAAGATCGAGGACCTCATGACGCGCGATGTTGTCGTGGTCAAGCCCGGCGCCTCGCTCAAGCAGGCCGCGGAGCTGCTGGTCGAGCACAGGATCTCCGGTCTGCCGGTCGTGGACGACGAAAACAACGTCCTGGGCGTCTTCTCGGAGGCAGACGTGCTGCCCAAGGAGACGGCTGGGGTTCTCGCACAGCCGTCGCTCGCCTGGTTGACCGGCTTCGACATCGAGGTCGACCGATCGAAGCTCGACGCGCGCGTCGTCGGCGAGGCGATGACGTCGCCGGCACTGACGATCGAGGCCGAGGCTCCCGTGAGCAAGGCGGCCAGGCTGATGAGCGAGAAGGGCATCAACCGGCTGCCGGTGGTCGACGAAGGGAAGCTCGTCGGCATCGTTACGCGAGCCGACCTCGTACGCGCCTTCGTCCGTAGCGACGCAGAGATCGCGGAGGAGATCCGCGAGGAGCTGGTCGTCGGCCACTTCGGCCTGGACAGGCGAAGCGTCGCCGTGGAGGTGGAGGACGGCGAGGTGATGCTCGGCGGCAGGCTGCAAAGCCGTGCGGAAGCCGAGCTGCTCGTAGCGCTGGTCGGCGCGGTGCCGGGCGTGGTCACAACCTGCTCCCGGCTGTCCTGGCCGGGCAAACCCGGCGAGACCTAGGGCGCGGGCGCGACCGTCACCGTCGCGGCACGGCCCTCGAGGAACGGCCCTAGCGACTCGAACCGCGCCTGGAAGAACCGCAGGTGGGCCGGCTCGTAGACCATCCGCAGGCCCGGGACGAGCTCCCGCCGCTCGTAGACGTCCGTGACCACGTCCGCGACGTAGGCGAGGTGCTCCTGCGTGTAGACCCGCCGCGGGATCGTCAGGCGGACGAGCTCGAGGCCGTCGTAGGGCTCGTCGCCGTGCTGGCCCGAGACGATGCCTCGCTCCATCGAGCGAACGCCGCCGGCGAGGTAGAGGGCCGCCGCGAGCGCCTGGGCCGGGAACTCCTCCTGCGGCACGCGCGGGAGGAAGCGCCGGGCGTCGAGGAAGACGGCGTGAGCGCCGACGGGAACGACGATCGGGATCCCGCGCTCCAGCAGGATGCCTCCGAGATAGAGGCTCTGCGAGACGTAGTGGCGCACGAGCGCCTCGTCGGTCGACTCCCGGATGCCCTGTGCGAGAGCCTCCATGTCGTGACCCGCGATGCCACCGTAGTGCGGGAAGCCCTCGTACACGACCACGAGCTCGCGGGCCCGCTCTGCGAGGTCGTCGTCGTTCACGGCGAGGACTCCGCCGATCGGGACGAAGTGGTCCTTCTTCGAGGAGAAGACGGCTCCGTCGGAGAGGCTCGCGATCTGCCCGATCAGCTCGGGCAACGGCCTATCGCCCCATCCGGGCTCGCGCTCCTTGACGAACAGCGCGTTCTCCGAGATCCGCGTCGCGTCGAGGAAGAGCGGCACGCCGTATGCGAGCGTGAGCTCGCGGACGCCGGCGAGGTTCTCGAGCGAGAACGGCTGCCCGCCGGCCATGTTCAGGCAGGCTTCGACCCGGACGAACGCGACGCGCTCCGGCGCAGCGGCCGCCAGGACCCGCTCGAGCGCGGCCAGGTCGACGTTGCCCTTGAACGGGTGCGTCGACTCCGGGTCGGAAGCTTCCGGGACGGAGACGTCGACCCAGGTCCCGCCCGCGAGCTCCGCGTGCTCGCGCGAGGTGGTGAAGTAGAGGTTCGAGGGCACGAGCAGGCCTGGGGCGACGAGCAGCTTCGAGAGCAGGTGCTCGGCGCCGCGCCCCTGATGGGTGGGGATCACGTGTCGGTAGCCGTACGTCTCCCGCACAGCGCGCTCCAGCCGGAAGAAGCTGCGCGAGCCCGCGTAGGCTTCGTCGCCCAGCTCCATCGCGGCGCGCTGCTCCTGCGAGAGGGCTGATGTTCCGCTGTCGGTCAGCAGGTCGATGAAGACGTCCTCGGAGCGGAGCAGGAATGTGTTGTAGCCGGCTGCCTCGAGCGCCTCGCGGCGCATCGGCTCGGGCTGCAAGGTCACGGGCTCGACGACCTTGATCTTCCACGGCGGGGGCAGAGGGCTCACGAGATATCGTTCTCAGCCGGTCGTTCCAGGCGCACTCCCGCCCGCTCGAGCTGCTCGGCGATCCGCAGGTGGTCTTGCTCGATGACCCGCGCGATGCTGTGAGCGATCGCGTGGATCGTCGGCGCTTCGCCCTCTGCGCGCATCGCACGCAGCAACTCCTCCTCGAGCTCGTGGCGCAGCTCGGCCTCGCTGAGCCCGATCGGCGCCTCAGGCGACACTGTCGACACTGGTACCTCCTTCCGTCTGACAAAGCGTCGACCGGCGAGCTCTCGATGGCATCAGCGACTCCGCCGATCCGTCCAGCGGGGAACTACCGACCCTTCCGAGGCCGGTTGTCGGAGAGAGATGAAGCCGGGGTTAGGACTTCGTAAGACCCGTTCGGTCCCGCCAGAGCCGCCGCTAACATCGAGGACGTGCCGACTGCGGTGGTCACCGGCGGAGCCGGCTTTCTCGGCTCACATCTCTGCGAGTACCTGCTCGCGCGGAATCACCGCGTGATCTGCGTGGACAACCTCGAGACGAGCACGCTCGAGAACCTCGAGCACGTGCAGGACAACGCGTTCCGGTTCTTCAGCCACGACATGATCGACCACCTCGAGATCGACGAGCCGGTCGACGTCGTCTACCACCTTGCCGCGCTGCCCAGCCCGATCGACTACCTGCGGCAGCCCCTCCTCTCGCTGAAGGTCGGCTCCTACGGGACGCACAACGCGCTCGGCCTCGCGAAGCTCAAGCGGGCCCGCTTCGTGCTCGCGTCCACGAGCGAGGTCTACGGCGACCCGCTCGTCCATCCGCAGCCCGAGAGCTACTGGGGGAACGTGAACCCGATCGGTCCGCGGGGCGTCTACGACGAGGCGAAGCGCTACGCCGAGGCATTGACGATGGCCTATCACAGCGCCCAGGGCGTGAACACGGCGATCGTCCGGATCTTCAACACCTACGGGCCGCGGATGCGCTCGCACGACGGGCGCGCGATCCCGACGTTCATGCGCCAGGCGCTCGAGAGCGAGCCGCTGACCGTGTTCGGCGACGGCTCGCAGACGCGCAGCTTCTGCTACGTGGACGACCTGATCCGCGGGCTGCACCTGCTCGCCGAGAGCGGGGAGCACCTCCCGGTCAACCTCGGCAACCCGAACGAGTTCACGATCCTCGAGCTTGCGCAGACCGTCCTCCGCGTGACCGAGTCGAAGAGCGAGATCGTGTTCGAGGCGCTGCCGATCGACGACCCCCAGGTGCGTCAGCCCGACATCACCCGGGCGAAGCAGCTGCTCGGCTGGGAGCCGGAGATCGAGCTCGAGGAAGGCCTGCGGCGCCTGCTGCCGAGCCTCGGAAGGGAGACCGTTGACGTCTAGGAGCACCCGCGTGGCCATCGCCCTCGCGACGATCGTCCTGGCCGCCGCGGGAGCGACCGCGAAACCGAGCCAGGCGCTGGCCGCCAACGGCATGCTGGTCGGCCTCTACGACCCGGTCCAGCCGCTGATCGCGCCGGACACGACGTTCCCGGCGCTCGTCAAGCTGCACGTCAAGATCATCCGCATCGGGCTCGACTGGGGCCTGACGGTCGCGAAGAAGAAGCCGACGCATCCGATGGACCCGGCCGACCCGGCCTACGACTGGACCCAGTTCGACGACGTCGTCCTCAACGCGCAGAAGCACAAGATCCAGGTGCTCTTCACGATCTACGGGACGCCGAAGTGGGCGAACGGCGGCAAGCCTTTGAACCGCGCGCCGAAGAAGATGCTCTACCTGCGCCAGTTCGCGTACGCGGCGGCGAAGCGCTACAGCGGCACCTACGACCGCGGGGACGGGACGGTGCTCCCGGCCGTTCGCAAGTGGATGGCCTGGAACGAGCCGAACAACCCGGTCTTCCTCCAGCCGCAGTGGGCGAAGGCCGGCAAGAACAAGTACATCCCGATCGCGGCCAAGAACTACGCGGCGATGTGCCAGGCGGTCTGGGCCGGGGTCCACGCGACGAACCTGAAAGAGACCGTCGCCTGCGGCGCCACCGACCCGCGCGGGAACAATCGCCCGCGCAGCAGCCGTCCCTCGATCGCGCCGCTGACGTTCCTGCGGGCGCTCAAGCGCTACGGCCTGCGCGACTTCGACGTCTACGCCCACCACCCGTACTACAACAGCCCGCAGGAGAGCCCCACGACGCCGCCCAAGGCGAAGACCGTCATCACGCTCGCCAACATCAACCTGCTGACCACGTTCCTCAGCCGTCTCTACGGGCCCAAGAAGCTTTGGATCACGGAGTACGGCTACCAGACGAAGCCCCCCGACCCGAACTTCGGCGTCACCTGGGCGAAACAGGCCCAGTACCTGACCCAGGCATTCAAGATCGCGCGGCGGAACCCGCGCATCACTCTGATGCTCTGGTTCCTGCTCCGCGACGAGAAACGCCTCTCGGGCTGGCAATCGGGCCTCATCACCGCTGCCGGAAAGAAGAAGCCGGCCTTCAACGCCTTCATGCGCCTGCCACACTAGGCACCGTATGGCGACCAGGGCACGGCAGCGCGAGGGGGAGCGGGCTCCCACCCCGGCCGCGCCCGGTGAGGAGCTTCCGGCTCGCAGCTCGGAGGACATCCGCTCCGGCAAGGCGTTCTTCCTCTCGCGCAGGCAGCTCGCGACGGCCGGCCGGAGGCTCTCGAGCATCGCCGTGCTCATGTGCCTCGACGTGGCCGGGATCGTGCTCGGCCTCTACGCCGCCCTCGTCGTCCGGGAGCTCTACTACGGCCGGACCGACCTGCTCTGGGGCTTCCTCTGGCGGGTCGAGACGGACTGGCTGCCGTTCCTCGTGCTGATCACCGTTCTCGTGTTCGCGCAGGCCGGACTCTACGCCGAGCGCGAGCAGCGGCCCGGCTTCGGGCGGGTGCTCTCCTCGCTCGTGGTCGTCGCGCTGATCACGCTCGCGTTCGGGCTCGGGACCGGCCACCAGTTCGCGACGTACGGGCTGGCGCCGACCGCGGTCGTCTGCTGCGCGATCACGATCGCGGCGCTGCGCGGGAGCTACGACGCGGTCACGCAGGACTTCCTGCGTGCGCTCGGCGCCCGCCGCCACGCGCTGCTCGCCGGCTCAGGCGAGCAGGTGGCACATCTCCACCAGGCCCTGGGCTCGGCGCGGAATGGGATCGACTACGAGTTCGTCGGCGTCCTGGCCCCGTCCGCGAAGGGGATCGACCTTCCGGTCCTCGGCGACCTGCACGACCTCTCGACCGTGCTCGAGGACACGCGGGTCGACGAGTTGATCCTGACCGACTCCGGCTTCAGCGACCGCGAGCTGGTCGAGATCGTCTCCAACGCCCACCGCAAGGGGGTGCGGGTCCGCATCGCGCCGAAGGCGACGGAGCTCCTGACGCAGCGCGCCCAGTTCGTGCCGGGCCAGGGCGTGCCGCTCTTCGAGCTGCACCCGCCCGCGTTCATCGGCATCGACTGGTTCGTCAAGCGCGCGTTCGATCTGCTCGTCTCGGCCGTGGTGCTGCTGATCGGCCTGCCGGTCTGGGTGGCGATCGCGATCGCCGTGAAGCTCGATTCACGCGGCCCGGTCTTCTACCGCGACACGCGGATCGGCCTCGGGGAGCGCGAGTTCGGCATGCTCAAGTTCCGCACGATGTACGCAGACGCGGCCGGGCAGCAGGCCGAGCTCGAGGCCGCGAACGAGGCGGAGGGGGCGCTCTTCAAGATCCGCGAGGACCCGCGGGTGACCCGGGTCGGCGGGTTCCTGCGGCGCCTCTCGCTTGACGAGATTCCGCAGCTCTTGAACGTGCTCGGCGGCGAGATGAGCCTCGTCGGGCCCAGGCCGCTGCCGCTCCGCGACTACGCCCAGCTCGAGCCGTGGCACCGGAAGCGCTACCTCGTCCTGCCGGGCATCACGGGCCTATGGCAGATCTCGGGGCGCTCGAGCCTCGGCTTCGACGACCTCGTGCGGCTCGACTTCTTCTACCTCGAGAACTGGTCGATCTGGCTCGACATCTGGATCCTGGCGAAGACGATCCCCGCCGTCCTCAGCGGTCGCGGCGCCTACTAGCGGATGGGGCCCGTGCTCGTGACAGGCGCAGGCGGGTTCGTCGGCCGCCACCTCCGGGCCGAGCTGGGCGAGGCGTTCGTCCCGTTCGAGGGCGACGTGCTCGACAGCGCCGCACTGGCCCGGGCCGTCCGGGAGACCCGGCCGGCCGCGGTGGTGCACCTTGCCGCGGAGTCGTCGGTCGGCAACTCCTGGGAGGACGCGCCTCGCACCTGGACCGTGAACGTCGTCGGCACCGTGAACGTCCTCGACACGGTCCGGCGCGAGCGGCCCGAGGCTCGCGTGCTGTTTCCGTCCACCGGAGAGGTGTACGGCCGCGCGAGGCGGATCCCGACTCCGGAGGGCGAGCCGGCAGCGCCTGTCTCTCCCTACGCGGCGACGAAGGCGGCGGCCGAGATCGCATGCGCGCAGCAGGCCCGCGCCGGCCTCGACGTCGTGATCACCCGAGCCTTCAACCACGAGGGCCCGGGCCGCGACGAGCGCTTCGCGGTCGGCTCGTGGACGCGCCAGATCGCGCGGCTCGAGGCCGAGGGTGGCGGCAAGCTCCTCGTCGGCGACCTCTCGGCCGAGCGCGACCTCAACGATGTGCGCGACGTCTGCCGCGCCTACCGCCTGCTGCTCGACCCGACCATTCCGGCCGCCACCTACAACGTCTCCTCGGGGAGCGTGGTGCCGATGCGCCGGGTCGTCGAGCTCCTGAGCGGCCTGGCCCAGGTGCCGGTCGAGGTGGAGCAGGATCCCTCTCGGCTGCGGCCGCTCGACATCCCGGTGCTCTGCGGCGACTCCTCGCTCCTGCGCGAAGCCACGGGCTGGGCTCCCGAGATCCCGCTCGAGCAGACGCTCGCCGACGCGCTCGAGGCGGCGCGCCAGACGGAGCTGGAGCGCGTGCCGTGAGCGAGCGACGGGCGCTGATCACCGGCATCACCGGCCAGGACGGCTCGTACCTGGCCGAGTTCCTGCTCGAGAAGGGCTACGCCGTCTTCGGCATGACCCGCCGCGCGTCGACCGAGAACGTCGAGCGGATCGCGCACCTGATCGACCGCCTGACCCTGCTCCAGGGCGACCTGCTCGACCCGCCCTCGCTCGATTCCGCGCTCCGGACCGCCGAGCCTCACGAGGTCTACAACCTGGCCGCGCAGAGCTTCGTCCCGACCTCCTGGAACCAGCCGGTGCTGACCGCCGAGTTCACCGCGGTCGGCGTCACGCGGATGCTCGAGGCGGTCCGCCGCGCCGACCCCACGATCCGCTTCTACCAGGCGTCCTCGTCGGAGATGTTCGGCAAGGTGCGGGAGGTCCCGCAGACCGAGCTGACGCCGTTCCACCCGCGCTCGCCGTACGGGGTCGCGAAGGCGTACGGGCACCACATCACGGTCAACTACCGCGAGTCGTACGACCTGTTCGCCGTCTCCGGGATCCTCTTCAACCACGAGAGCCCTCGCCGCGGGCTCGAGTTCGTGACGAGGAAGATCAGCGACGGCGTCGCACGGATCAAGCTCGGGCTGGCCGACGAGCTCCGGCTCGGCAACCGCGAGGCGAAGCGGGACTGGGGCTTCGCGGGCGACTACGTTGACGCGATGTGGCGGATGCTCCAGCAGGAGAGCGCCGACGACTACGTGATCGCGACCGGGGTCGAGCACTCGGTGCAGGACTTCGTGGAGCTCGCGTTTGGGCACGCCGGCCTCGACTGGGAGCGCCACGTGGTCGAGGACCCGCGGTTCATGCGGCCCGCCGAGGTCGACCATCTGGTCGGCGACGCGTCCAAGGCGCGCGCCGAGCTCGGCTGGGAGCCGACGACCTCGTTCGCCGAGCTGGTGGAGCTGATGGTGGATGCGGATCTCGAGCGGCTCTCGGCGGCCGGGGAGCCTGCCGCCACCGGGCACGGAGACCGCTGAGATCCCGCAAAGCCGGCCCGTTTCGCGCGGCGACGTGAGAGTCTCGGTCGTGATCGTCGCGTTCAACGCCGGCGAGGCGCTCGGCCGCTGCCTCCGCTCGCTCAAGGGCGAGCCCGGTCTCGAGGTGATCGTGGTCGACAACGGCGACCGCGGGCTCGAGATCGAGGAGGCCGAGCGAATGGTCGGAGTGAACGTCGTCTCTCCTGGGCGGAACCTCGGCTTCGCCGGCGGCTGCAACCGCGGCGCCGAGCAGGCGTCGGGCGAGGTGCTCGTTTTCCTGAACCCGGACACGGTCGCTGCGCCGGGTGCGATCACCGCGCTCGCGGAGGCGGTCGAGGACGAGGCGGTCGGCTGCGCGATGGCGCGGCTGCGGCTCCTCGACGAGCCCGAGCTGCTCAACTCCGGGGGGAACATCGTCCACCTCTCCGGCCTCGGCTGGGCCGGCGGCTACCGCCAGCCGGCAGCGGGGATCGTGGACGTCCGCGACGTCCCGTACCCGAGCGGAGCTGCGATGGCGATCAGGGCCGACCTCTTCCGCGAGCTGGGAGGCTTCACGGACGAGCTGTTCATGTACCTGGAGGACCTCGAGCTCGGCTGGCGCGCGAGGCTGCGCGGTCTGCGCGTCGTGGTCACTCCCGACGCGGACGTCTATCACGACTACGAGTTCGGCCGGAATCCCGGCAAGCGCTATCTGATCGAGCGCAACCGACTCGTCTTCGTCAGCTCCGCCTACTCGCCCAGGCTGCTGCTCCTCGTCACGCCGGTGCTGGTGGCAGTCGACCTCGGCCTGCTCGTGCTCGCGGCTCGGGAGGGCTGGCTCAGGGAGAAGCTCGGCGCCTGGGGCTGGTGCCTGCGGAACACCGCCTGGCTGCGGAGACACCGGCGCGAGGTGCAGCAGCTGCGGCGTGTGCCCGATCGGCAGCTCGCCCGTTTCCTCACGCCGACGCTCGACCCGCAGATGATCGCCGTCCCCCGACTCGCGTCGCCTGCCAACCGGTTGATGCGGGGCTACTGGCGCGTGGCGCAGAAGCTGCTGTGACCGACAACGGCGACATCACGGTCGTCATCTCGTGCTTCAACTACGGCCAGTACCTCGAGGAGGCCGTTGAAAGCGCGCTGGGCCAGGACGGCGGCAGCCCGAGGGTGATCGTCGTCGACGACGGCTCGACCGACCCCGAGACGGTCGCGACCCTCGACCGCCTGCCTGCCCAGGTCGACGTCTTCCGGCAGGAGAACCAGGGCGCCTCCCGGGCCCGCAACGCGGGGCTT
>Ga0335083_10004935_pt1 | contig 16915 bp, 15 predicted proteins | sample Lox_Sample_42_FD_206716 | JGI IMG/M metagenome (GOLD analysis project Ga0335083, IMG submission 206716) | Soil microbial communities from Loxahatchee National Wildlife Refuge, Florida, United States - Lox_Sample_4.2 | ecosystem: Environmental > Terrestrial > Soil > Wetlands | place: USA... | reverse complement strand
CTATCACCTGAACGCGGACGGAAACGGCCACGCCTGGAATACAGCCTCGGTGATCGGAGAAACAGGCGAGGCGGAGCCGCTCCACATGCAGGCGTGCTCTTCAAAGATCGAATACAAGTCCGGCACGCGGCATGCGAAGTCCGCCACCATCGAAGCGCGCGACGCGAGCGGCGGCGAATGGCGCGCGGAGCTCAAACCCATGCTCAACTTCTACATGTCGGGCATCGGCTACGGCCATCCGGAGTGGGGCCATGGCCATTACAAGGGCGAGAACGCGCTCGGCTATGATTCCTACAAGACGGCCGAGGTGAACGAGAACGATCCGCGCTTCCAGCACATCCAGGCGATCGTGCGGGCGGACCTCTCAGGGCCGAATGGCCTCAAGCGCTCGGGCACGGGCGTGCTCGAGCAACTGGCGCTCGGCGTCTACGAGCCGCACGGACTCAAAGGTATCTTCGATCCCGCGCCATGAGCGACGACATCGCACCGCGCCTTCAGGCCTATCTCGCCGAGAAGCTCAAAGCTCCCGACCTCACGGTCGCCAATCTTGCGCGCATTCCCGGCGGCGCGTCGCGCGAGACCTATCGCTTTCGCGCGCGCTATACGAAAGGCGGAACGAGCGCCGATCGCGCGCTGATCCTGAGGCGCGACCCGGCTGCAAGCCTGATCGAGACCGAACGTTCGGCCGAGTTTCGCGCCTATCAGGCCTTCCATAAAGAAGGTCTGCCGGTGCCCGAGCCGATCGCGCTCGAGCTCGACGGCGCGGCGCTCGAGCGGCCCTTCTTCATCATGGAGGAGATCGAGAATTGCCAGGTGGGCGGCGTCCTGACTCCGGATCCCTATGGCGAGCATCGCGAAAAGATCGGGCGGCAGTTCTTCACCAATCTCGGCCGTATCGCCAAGGCCGATCCGAAGGCGCTCGGCCTTTCCGATTTCGACGGTGCGAAGGACGTGAAGGATTGCTGGCGCCACGAGGTCGCGCGCTGGGAGAAGGTCGTCAATGACGACGAGCGCGAGCCGCAGCCGATCGTGCGTGCCGCGATCCGCTGGCTGAAGAAGAATCCGCCACCGCCGGCGCAGAAGATCGCCGTCGTGCATGGCGACTACCGCAACGGGAATTTCCTTTTCGATTCGCATGGCGACATGCGCGGCATCCTCGACTGGGAGATGGCGCATCTGGGCGATCCACTCGAGGATCTCGGCTGGGCGATCGATCCCTTGTGGGCAGCCGGCGATGCCGCGCGGCCTGGCTGCATGATTGCACGCGCCGAAGCGATCCACATCTGGGAACAGGCGAGCGGGCTCAAGGCCGATCCGAAGGCGCTTCATTGGTGGGAGATATTCGCGAGCTTCAAGGGTGCCGCTATCTGGATTTCGGCCGCCTGCGAATATGCCGAAGGCCGCAACACCGATCCCATCAACGCCTTCTCGGGCTGGTATCCGCTGGCCTTCCACAACAAGGTCCTGGCCGACCGGCTGGGCGCGGAGCACGGACTATGAATCCGGAAGGCGACAAGATCCTCGGCATGACAGCGATGCGGCTCGCCACCGTCGTGGCGCCGGCGCTCACCGACTCCTACGCGCAGAGCTCCGTCGGCCTGCTCAATTTCATGCTGAGCTTCGTGGCGAAGGAGTATGAGCGCGGCGCCGATATCCGCGCGACGGAGAATTCGGACATCCGCGAGGCCTTCGCCGAGCTGACGCCACTCGTCGCGGACAACGAGCTCAAGGCGCAGCTCGCGACGGCGGCGCGCGAGAAGGACACTTCGCTCAGGATCTCCGCGCTCAACACGGCCAACTACGCGCTGCGCAGGCTTCTTGTTCAGCTCCAGACTCATCTCGAGGAGCAGGAGGGGCACAAGGCGCGTGCCGGCGAGAAGCGCATCTGGCAGCTGCTCAAGGCGATCGCCGCACGCCGCATGGTGAACCTGGCGGGGTAGGTCCTCCCCCGGCGCGCTTCTGCGTCGCGCGCCGCGCCCTCCAACAAGTGGAAGGGGCAATATAGCTTCCGCCTCATGAATCGGGTCGCTGTCCGGCTTTCTTTTGCGCAGGCGGCGTCCGGCGTCATCGGTGGCGCCGCGACGCCCTTCTTCGGCGCTTGGCTTGCCTTCCGCGGCATGAGCCTGGTCGAAATCGGCGCGATCACATCGGCCGGCATGCTGCTGCGCGTCCTGGTGGCGCCGATGACAGGAATGATCGCCGACGCGCGCAACGATCGCCGCGCAATGATGCTCGCGCTCTACTCCGTCATGCTCGCGAGCTATGCCGCGCTCAATTTCGTGACAGCGCACTCGGCGATCGCGCTTGCCGCAATTGCCGCGGCCGTCGCCGGCGGCGCGACCTCGCCGCTCATGGAAAGCGTGAGCATAAGACTCTCGGAGCGCTACAATTTCGACTATGGCCAGGTCCGGCTCTGGTGCTCGACGCTGTTCGTCGCGGGCAACTTTCTCTCGGGCCTCGCAGTCGGGCGATTCGGACTCATCGTCATCGCGCCGTGGCTGACAGTGGCACTCGTCTGGAATCTTGCTGCGGTCTATCTGCTGCCGAAGCCGCCGCCGGACCACCCGCGCGGCGATTTCGGTCTCAGGTTTCGCGCAACGCTCGCTGAAGCGCATGAGCTGATCCGTTCCCCTGTCTTTCTTGTCTTCCTGCTTGCTGCAAGCCTCGATCAGGGAAGCCACGCCTTCTATTACGCCTATGGCGGATTGCACTGGAAAAGGCTCGGCTATTCGGGAGGGCTGATCGGCGCGATCTGGCCGCTCGGCGTGTTCGCCGAGATTGCGCTGATGAGCGTGTCTCTAAAGGTCTTCCGTGCGCTCGGCTCGACGCGCCTGCTTCTGTTCGGCGCGCTCGGCTGTGTGCTGCGCTGGACCATCCTCGCCTTCGATCCGCCGCTGCCCTTCGTGATCTTCGCGCAGTTCCTGCACGGCGCGACGTTCGCGCTCGCCCATCTTGGCGCGATGTATTTCATCCTGAAAGCCGTTCCGCCTCGCCTGGCCGCCACGGGGCAGAGTCTCTATGCGGTTTGCTCCTCCGGTCTTGCCATGGGGCTCGCGACTCTCGCGTCGGGCCCGCTCTACGCCGCCTATGGCGGACGCGCCTATCTGCTCATGTCGGCGATGGGCGCTGCCGCCGCGCTCTTCGCGCTTCTCCTTGGCATGCTCTGGAACGGCGCGCCGATCACGCAGCACGTCTCGGACGAAGTTTTCGATACAATTTGAGGAAATCCGCGGCTTTCGCGATGCCGCCTCCCGGCAAAACTTGCCGCTCACCCGGCAAAAGATTCCCGTTCGCGGCAGAAAATGCCCGGCAAATTCTATTCAAGTGCATTGCTGCCTGGTGCGAGTTTGCCGGGCGCGCGCAAAATCGATGGTTGGCAAAATCTGAATCTCCCCCGGCACGGCGTTTGCCTTAAGCGGAGCAGGGCAAAAAGCCCTTGAGCAAAATGCTCTCACACGAGCCAGAACGGAGACGAACATGAGCTTTAGCGTCAATACCAACGTCGGCGCGATGGTCGCGCTGCAATACTTGGGCATGTCTGCCGCTTCTCTGCAGCACACCGAGAATGCGGTCAGCACCGGTCTCAAGGTCGCCACAGCCAAAGACGACGGTTCGACATTCGCCATCGCGCAGAACATGCGCGGCGACGTTGCCGGCTATCAGGCGGTGAGTGACTCTCTGAACCGCGGCATCTCTTCACTCGACGTTGCGTTGTCGGCCGGTCAGTCGATCTCCGACCTGCTCATCGAGATGAAGCAGAAGGCGCTTGCGGCTTCGGACGCCTCGATCAACACGGCCAGCCGCCAGGCGTTGAACGAAGACTTCACCGCCCTTCGCGACCAGATTGCTTCGGTCGTGTCGAACGCGGTGTTCAACGGCTTCAACCTGGTCGACGGTTCGACCGCGCAGATCAAGGTGCTTGCGTCGGCTGACGGCACGCGCAGCTTGACGACTTCTGCGCAGAACATGTCGCTCGGCGGCTCGATCGTGACGGTCGCGGCCACGGGCACCGTGTCAACGCAGTCGAAGGCCTCGACGATGATCGGCACGGTGGAAACCTCGCTGGTCGCCGTCAACTCTGCTCTCGCCCAGCTCTCCGCTGGCGCGAAGAAGTTCTCCGTGCAGGCGAACTTCGTGCAGAGCCTGTCCGATACGCTTACAGCTGGTATCGGCAACCTGGTCGACGCCAACATGGCGCAGGAAAGCGCGATGTTGCAGTCCCTGCAGGTCAAGCAGCAGCTTGGCGTTCAGGCTCTGTCGATCGCCAACCAGGCTCCGCAGATCACGCTCGCGCTGTTCCATTAAGCGACGTAAAGGCGGGATCGGTCAAACGATCCCGCCGACGCTTACTGGATGGCGTGAGCCGGGGAGCCGGCCACGCCCCAGGGCGTGTGGGGTTCTTGCCGGTGGGTGTTTCTACAAGAACGGCAGGCGAAGGCCGCGCGGGGGGCGCGGCCTTCGTACTTTTGGGGTCATAGCTGACCCGAGACTTCTCGGATCTTTAGAGGCCCAGCTCGCGCGTCAGCGTCTCGACCACGCGCGCGACATCGTCTTCGGCCATCGCAGCCGAAAGCGGCAGGCTCAAGGCCTGTGCGTAGTACTTGTCCGCACCGGGCAGCGCGAGCGCGCCGTAGCGATTGCGGTAATAGGGCTGGCGGTGCACGGGCACATAGTGGACCTGCGTGCCGATGCCGTTCGCGGCAAGCGCGCGCATGAGAGACCCGCGTTCGATGCCGGCGGCCTCGAAATCGATCCGCACGACATAGAGATGCCACGCCGGCAAACACGATTTCGCGCGCCCGAGCGGCCGCAGGATCGGCGCGAAAGGCGCAAGCAGATTGTCGTAAGCCGCCGAGAGCGCGCGGCGGCGCGCCACGAAGCGGCCGAGCTTGCCCAACTGCGACAGGCCGAGCGCACACTGGATGTCATTGGCGCGCCAGTTGAACTCGGGCTCGATCAGTTCGTAGTACCAGGGATTGGCGACGCCGTCGGCATCGAACGCGTCGTCCGCGTGCACGAAGTCCTGTGCATCGCGCGTCATGCCGTGATTGCGCGCGAGCAGGAGGCGCTTCGCCAGTTCGGCATCGTTCGCCGTGACCGCACCGCCCTCGCCCATCGCGATCGTCTTTACCGGATGGAACGAGAAGACCGTCAGGTCGGAGAAGGTGTTCGACCCGATCTGGGTGACCGTGCCGTCCTTCGCGACAAAGGCCGCGCCAATGGCGTGGCAGGCATCGTCGACGATTTTGAGTCCGGCGTCGCGTGCGATGCTGGCAATCTCCTCTATCGCCCCGCACTGGCCGTTCAGATGGACGTTGAACACCGCGTCGGCCCTGCCGGCACGCGCGATCGCGACCTTCAGATCCTGCGGCCGCATCAAGCCGGTCTCCGGATCGACGTCGGCGAAGACAATTTCCGCGCCGTTCAGATGCGGCGCGCTGGCGGTTGCCAGAAAGGTAATGGAAGGAACGATCACTTTCGTTCTGGCGCCAAGCTTGAGCGCACGCGCCGCCATATGCAGCGCCGCCGTGCCGTTGGCGCAGACCACGCTGTGGGAAGCATTTACCGTGCGCGAAAGCGCGTTCTCGAAGCGCGTGACATAGGGGCCCGTGGTGAGCAGGTCGCCGCGCATCGCTTCGGCGACTGCGGCGATGTCGTCGTCCTCGATGAGCTGGCGGCCATAAGGAAGAAACGCATTGATCCGCGGCTGGGCCTTGCGGCCGGCCTTGCGGAGCGGCGCGCTCACGCCATCGCCTGCTGGAGTAGCGCCTGCAACCCGCGCACATCGAGGCGCTCGGGATTGTCGTCGCTCGAATAGGCGAAGCCTTCCGCGACGGCCCTTGCGCCGCTCTTGATGTAGGCCTCGCGCGCGGCGGCGGCGAAGCTCGCTAGGATCACATAGCGGTCCTCGATTTCCACGGTCCAGCGGGAATCATCGGCCGGAATCATGGTCTCGTGCAGCTTCTCGCCGGGGCGCACGCCCACCACGCGCTGGCCGAGCTTGGGACCGATGAGCGAAGCGAGATCGGTGATGGTGGTCGAGGGAATTTTCGGCACGAAGATCTCGCCGCCGCGCGACAATTCCATGCTCGAGAGCACGAAGTTCACCCCCTGGGTGAGCGTGATCCAGAAACGCGTCATGCGCGGATCGGTGATGGGCAGTTCCTCCGCACCGTCCTTCATCAGCTTCCTGAAGAACGGAATGACGGAGCCGCGCGAACCGACGACATTGCCATAGCGTACGACGGCGAAGCGCGTGCCATCGGCGCCGGAAAGATTGTTGGCGGCGACGAAGATCTTGTCCGACGCGAGTTTCGACGCGCCATAGAGGTTGACCGGGTTGGCGGCCTTGTCGGTGGAAAGCGCGATCACCTTGCGCACGTTGCGGCGCAGGGCGGCGTAGACGATGTTCTCCGCGCCGAAGACGTTCGTGCGGACGCACTCGAAGGGGTTGTATTCCGCCGTCGGCACCTGCTTCAGGGCGGCGGCATGCACGACGTAATCGACGTCGCGCATCGCGAGCTCGAGACGGTCGCGGTCGCGCACGTCGCCGATGAAGAAGCGCAAGAACGGGTACTTGTCTTGCGGCCAGGCTTCCTGCATCTCGGATTGCTTGAGCTCGTCGCGGCTGAAGATGATGAGGCGGCGCGGCTTGTAGTTCTCGACGACCGTCTTCAGGAAGTGCTTGCCGAAAGACCCGGTGCCGCCGGTGACGAGAACGGTCTTGTCGTTCAGGTCGAGCCAGGGCTGCGTGAAGTCGCGAAACGTGCTTGCGCGCGCGATCGGCGCTTCGGCCACTTGCTTTTGATGATGGACAATCTTGGTCGCTGTCTGCGGCATACGCCCCGCCCCTGATGAGGTGAGGAGCCTCGCCGAATAGGCTTGATGGTCCGTTAACCTGGATTTCCGGGCAGGAGACCGGATTCGTAGGTTAACGACCGGTTACCGAGAACCGGAAGCGCCGGGGACCCCGCGCGTAATCCGCGGGTTTGCGGGTGTCGTCGAGCTCAAGCGCGGAGAGCGCAAGCTGGCAGAACAGGCTCCCACCCACGCGACGATGCGTAAGGAGTCCCATGAGCGGCGCCACGGACCGGTCGACCCTGACCTGGACCCGCGTTCTCGTATCCGCGATCTCCGCCCAGCCTTCGGTCATACCCAGGCCCTGCGAGGCGGATACGAGGAACGACACCGGCGCGCCGTGTTCGACAGTGCTGCCCGCGAGGGCAAACGTCTCGGACTCCTTGCCGCCATTGTGGGTGGAAAGCGCGATGCGCTCCCAATCGAAGGCTGCGGGGAGAAACGTGAAGTGCCCGAGCCTGAGGCTGCCGCGGCCCCAATCATCCCAGTGGAACGTCAGGTCGAAATCGATCCTGGGCTCGTGCGCCTGGAAATGGAGACGCTTCTCGATCGGGCCTTTTGGCGTGTCGATGCGCGCGGACACGAGCATGCTGCCGTCGCCCAGGCGCGCAACGTCAGGCTCGCACCATTCGAGATCTGTGACCTTGTGCTCGCCCGGCGCCTCGAACACGCAGTTGCCCGTGTACCAGTCAGCCTGCAGCGCGATGTCGTCGAAGTGGCCGTGCGGCAGCCCGCCGATCGTCGCGGCGCGATGCCCTGCGAATTGCACCGCATCGAGCGCGAGTCCTCTGCGGCGATCGAGCCGCCCGGACAGGGCTTTTGTCTCGACGTTGATGAAGCGCGACGTGTTGTAGCGCTCGCCCTTGCCGGCAACAGAAGACGGCGCCGGCTGCGTCCAGCGTTTCTCGGCGTCCGCGAGGCGTGCGCAGAAACCCTGCCAGCGTCTCTCGGTGATGTGCGTGCGAAAATCGCTGGACCAGAGATAGCAGAGCTCTTTCCACGCTGCGTCGTCGGCGCCGGTTGCGGCCATTCCGTCGTGGATGCGCTGGCAGGCGGCGTTGATCGCGATGTCGTCGCGTCCGGTGACGGCCCAGCGCGAGAGATTGTATTTGCGCTGTTTCTTCACCGGGATGGGACAGGCCGCGGTCTCGAGCCGCAAGGGCTGTGTCTTCGTGCCGTTGCACGCAAGCGCCGCGTGCGGCGCGACGAGGCGCGTGCCTTCTTCCGCGGCCAGCGCACGGAACGCTTCGGCGAGGCGCTTCCATTCGCCGCCATCCGTCTTTTCTTCGGTCTTGTAGCGGCCGGGACGAAAATCGAAGATTTCTCCGTCGCTGGCATAGGCGCAGAGCACGCGCTCACCATGGCCGCGCTGGGCCCTGATGTGCGCCAGGTAGTCCTCGAGCGGAATATCGCCATGCGCGAAGCGCTGCAATTTCTGGAACGCGACGGTGTTGGTCCAGAGCAGTCCGATGCTGCGGCCATCCGCGCCGAGCGCCCGCTGCGGACGGTAGCGCGTCTCGACCGGCCATTGCGGATGCTGGGAGCCGGGATTGTCCCAATCCATCAGGAGCGCGGAATAGCCGGCGTCGAGATAAAGACCAACGAGCCCGCTTGAATAGGCTTGCTCGTTGACGAGCGCGAGGTGCGGCGTCGTTCCGAGCAGGCGGCGATAGATTTCGTTGCCGATGGAGAGATTGGCGGCCGTGACCCGCCACGGCACGAGCGGCCCGATGATCTGCGCGTAGCCCGAACCGATCAGCTCGACGTGGCCCCTGGCGATCAATTCGGATGCGCGCGCGATCCATTCGGGATCGATCCGCGCGATCTCCTTGAGCGTGAATCCCGTTGCCTCGATACCGACGGGGCCATGCCGTTCCGCGAGCGACAGGAGCGGCCAGTAGCAACGCTTGATCACCTCGCCACGCTGCTCTTCCTCGATCGAGGAGAAGGCGAGATTGAGGTGGAACAGCGCAAAGAGCTTGAGCAGGCCCTGGGCCGCCGGCACGTCGGTCTTGCGCAGCGGCGCGTTCATTGCGTCTCTATCCGGATGCAGGCAAGCGCGTCGTTCGCGGCCTTGAGTGCCGCTTCACGCGAGGAACCCGTCGCGAGAACCATCGCCGCGGACGGGCGCTTGTCGCCCGCGGGCGGAATCACGTCGTCGGGCTTCGCGGTCACGATCACGTCGGCGATGCCGGCGATCTTCCGCGCTTCCTCGGCACCTTCGATCGACACGACGCGGCCGGGCGCGGGGAACGCATAACGCTGGATGACGGGGTTGAGCGATTTCGGTTCGAGCTCGGAGGGATCGACCGGCTCGCCGAGGGCCACCTTGATTGCAGCGCCGATGAAGTCGACACCGGTGTTGAGCGGAATCTCGCGCGTGCAGAAGAACCCGCCGGAGAGTCGCGCCGCCAGCTCGATCACACAAGGCTCGCCATTGTGCACGACGATGTCGCCCTTCACGGTGCCGTTTTCGACACCGAGCGCCCTCGCGGCACGTGCAACGACATCCTTCACCTTGGCCTGCGTCGCCTCGGGCAAATGGCTCGGCAGATCGCCGCCATTCTCGATGAAAAACGGCGCGTAGCGCTCGAGATATTCGTAGTTGCGATCGGAGAAGCCGGGCGTGAAGCAGCGTCCGCCGGTCACGATGGATTCCGTCGAGACCTGGGGTCCATCCAGATATTCCTCGACCATCACCCGTTCGGTCGGCGAGTGCGAGCGCGCCAGCATGAACGCCTTGGTCAGATCCGCGACCTGCGCCACGCGCTGCACGCCGCGGCTGCCGCGGCTGTCGACGGGCTTGATCACGAGATTGGCGCCGCGCTCGACGGCGTAACGCTGCAGGGCCTGCGGCGTCTCGACCGGCGCAAACCAGGGCACCGGCACGCCGTGTTCGGAGAAACGCTGCTTCATCGCAAGCTTGTCGCAGGCGATCTCGGCCGTCTCGATCGAGATGCCCGGCAGGCCGAGCCGCGCGGCAACCGTTGCGGCCGTCACGGGTGCATCCGCGGCGACGCAGATGACGCCGTCGATCTTGCGGATCTTGCGGCTGTAGCGTTGCGCGGCGGCGGATGTTTCCGTCGGGCCGTACACGTCGGCGATCAGAACGGAGTCAGCGAAGGCAAATCCCGGCGCCTGCGGATCGATGTCCGAGACGACGACATGCAGGCCCATCTCCTTGGCCCTGCGCGCGGCATCGGCGGCCTCGATACCGCCCGACACGATGAGAATCGTCTTGCCCATCAGAAATAGAGTCCGCCATTCACGTTGAGCGTCTGGGCCGTGATGTAGGACGACGCGTTGGAGCTTAAGAAAACCACCGCGTCTGCGACTTCCTGCGTCGTACCGAGTCGCTTCAGGAGGATTCCCTCGGCCGCCTTCTGCACGCTCGCCGCCGCCATGCCGGCCGCCGCCATATCGGACGCAATGAGACCCGCGGCGACGACATTCGAACGCACGCCCGACGCAGCACCGAAGCGCGCAATGACCTGCGCAAGAGAAATGAGTCCGGCCTTCGACGCGGCGTAGTGGGCCGTGCGCGGGCCGCCATATTGTCCGCTCACCGAGCCGATATGCACGATGCTGCCGCCGCCGGCCTCGGCAATCAGCGGCAGGAACACCTGCGCGCAGACGAACGGGCCCTTGAGATTGGTCGCAAGGATGTTGTCCCAGTCGGCGTCGGTGACCTGGTCGAAATCGGTCGGCTTGTTGATGCCGGCATTGTTGACCAGCACCGAGATGGGCCCGAGCGCACGCGCCTTGTCGGCGGCCGCCTCCACGCTCTTGCGATCGGTGACGTCCATGCGGATCCTGAGCGCGCGCCGGCCGAGCTTCGCAATTTCGCGCTCGACCGTCTCTGCCTCGTCGCCTTTTTCGCGCCAGGTAAACGCGACATCGGCGCCGGCTTGCGCAAGTCCGATGGCGATGGCCCGTCCGATGCCGCGGCTGCCGCCGGTGACGACGGCGTTCTTCCCCGCGAGCGAGAAACGGCTCATTTTCCCTTCTTGCGTGCTATCGCGCGCTTTGCGGCCTCTGCGATGAAGGGTGCCGTGATTCCGAAATGCTGCGCCAGCTCTTCCGGATCGCCCGAGGCGCCAAACGTGTCCTTGACGCCGATGAATTCGATCGGGCAAGGCTTCGTCGCGGCGAGCGCTTCGGCGACCGCGCCGCCAAGCCCGCCATGGATATTGTGGTCCTCGGCCGTGACGATCGCGCCTGTCTCCCGCGAACAGCGTTCCAGGAGTTCGGAGTCGATCGGCTTGATCGTCGCCATGTTCACGACCCGCGCCGAAATGTCGTCGGCCTTGAGAAGCTCCGCGGCTTCGAGCGCGCGTGCCACCTCGACGCCGCAGGCCACGAGCGTGACGTCCTTGCCGTCCTGCACGATCTGGCCCTTGCCGATCTCAAAGCGATGGTCCTGACCGAAGATGCGCTTCGCGGGGCTGCGGCCCGTGCGCATATAGACGGGACCCTCGAATTCCAGGATGGCGCGCGTCGCGAGCTCCATCTCGATCGGATCGGCCGGCGAGATCACCGTCATGCCGGGAATGGCGCGGAACGCCGCGATGTCCTCGAGCGCCTGCGCGGAAGCACCGTCTGGGCCGACATCGAGACCGGGATGGCTGGCCACGATCTTGGCGTTTCGCTTCGCATAAGCGAGCGAAAGGCGCGCCTGCTCGATCGCGCGCAGGCAGAACACCGCGAAAGTGGTGACGACCGGGATCAGGCCGACCGCGGCCATGCCGCCCGCCGCCGCCATCATGTTCTGCTCGGCGATGCCGAACTGGAGGAAGCGCTCGGGATGGCTCTTCTTGAAATGATGCACGCCCGTGCCGCCGGCGATATCGGCGTCCAGCACGACGAGCTTCGGAAATTCGTCCGCGAGCCTGGAAAGGGTCTTGCCGAACGACTCGCGCAGCGAGTCGCCGCTTGAACCGATCAGGGCAGGGGCTTCAGCTGTCGCTGCCATCGAGGAACTCCGTGATTTCGCTGCGCGTCGCGCCAAGCGCGAACAGCGCGTCTTCGGTTTGCTGGCGCGTCAGCTTCACGCTGCCATGCCAGGAGGGCACGTTTTCCATGTAGGGAACGCCCTTGCCCTTTGTGGTGTGGGCGATGATCACCGCGGGACGTCCGTGGCAGGAGCCCGCGCGGCGGAACGCGGAAAGGATCTGCTTGACGTCGTGGCCATCGACTTCCGCGACGGCCCAGTCGAAAGCGCGCCACTTCGCGGCGAGCGGCTCGAGCCGCATGATCGCCTCGTTGCGGTCGTCGCTCTGAAGCTTGTTGTAGTCGATGATGACGCAGAGATTGTCGAGACGGTGCTGGGCGCCGCTCATGGCCGCTTCCCATACTTCGCCTTCCTGCAATTCGCCGTCGCCGAGCAGCGTATAGACGCGGGCGCGGTTGTTCTGAAGCTTCAAGCCCATCGCCATGCCGAGCGCGACGGAGAAGCCTTGCGCCAACGAGCCGGTGCTCGTCTCCACCCAGGGAAGATCGCCGACATGGGGATGACCCTGGAACGGGCTTCCGAGCTTGCGCAGCGAGAGCGCGGCCTTCTCGGTGCAGAAGCCGTAATGCGCGCCGACGGCATAAAGCGCCGGCGCCGCATGGCCCTTGGACAGGACGAAGCGGTCGCGCGCCGGATCGTTGACCGAAGACGGCCAGAGATTGAGCTCGGCGCCATAAAGACAGGCGAGGATGTCCGCGCAGGAAAGCGAGCCGCCCGGATGGCCCGAGCCGGCATGATAGATCGACGCGATTGCATGGCGGCGCACGAAGCGCGCGGCCATCGCGATATTGACCTCGAGTTCGGAAACGAGATGCGGCTGCGGCGCAACCGCTCCCGATACGGGCTTCTTGGCCTGCAAACTCATTGTCGTAGTCCCCATGTTACCCTCACGCCGCCGCTCGCAAGCGCGCACGCGAAATAAGATCGCTGTAGAAGATGATTTCCGCGCCCGGTGCGAGGCGCTTTGCCTCCTGGGCGATTTCTCCGGCGAAGCCCCGCGACATCACGACGACGACGCCGGGCCTCGCCTCGGCGACCGCTTCGGGGTTGGAGAGCCTGACGCCGTGACGCTCGCTCACATGCTGCTTCAGATGCTTGTCCACGAGCAGCGCGAGCATCTTCGGGTCGAAACGGCCATGCACGACGAGGCTGTCGAACAGCCGGCCCGCGCCCCACAGCGCCACGCGGCGCGGCGCAAGGCGGACGAGCTCGCTCGCGACATGCGTGAGCGCCATGAGATTGCGGGCCCGCGAGGACACGTAATCGGCGATGAGATCCTGGGCGGATCCGACTTCGCGCTCGTCGCGGTCGAGGAAGGAGATGATGCGGCCGTGCTTGCGCGCCACGACGAGGAGATTTTCCCGATCCGACGGATCCGGGCCCTCGAGGATGGAAAAGCCTGCGGCCTCGATCATGCGGGTCAGCGTGCGCGCCGAGAAATGCGTGAGATGCTTGTCGATGAACCATTCCTCGACGATGTCGTCGGAGTCGATGAGCGCGATGTTGGGCACATCGACCACCAGAAGACCGTCGGGCTTCATGACGCGCCAGTGGTCGGCGAGGATGTGCGCGGGATGCGCCAGGTGCTCGAGCGTGTGGCACGAGTGGACGACGTCGTAGCGTCCGGTCTCCAGCGCGACGTCCTCGATGCGCGCGTTGAGCAGTTCGGTGCGCGCGAGTTTGGCGCAGGACGCGGCAAAACGTTCGTCCGGTTCGACGGCCGTCAGTGTCGCGTAAGGCGCGGCGCTCAGGAAGGTGCGCGCGAAGCTGCCGCGATTGGAACCGACATCGAGCGCTGCGATTTCGTCCGAGAGATCGAGATGACGATCGAGCGCCGCAATCGCGACCTCGGTGCGGAATCCTTTTCCGTAACGGACATTGCCCCAGTCGGCTGCGCTGGAAATTGCGGCGGGCGCCCGCGCGGCACGATCGGCGCGCGGCAGACTCTGGACGAGTCCGCAATGCGTGCAGAGATGGATGGTGAGGCCGCGTGATGTTCCGTCGGGCGTGTAGACTTGCTCGAGCGCGGATCGCCGGCAGAGTTCACAATGGTTGAGCATGAAAGAATGGCCCGCACATCCCGGTAACCATCTTTCGCCGGCCGCCGTTAATATTTCACTACATACTCGTCACAATTGGCGTATCCGAGCCGCTCCATCATGGCGTTAGCAACCGCGTGAAAACGCGCGCGTTCGTCCTTGTCGAGCAGACGATCCTCGGGACGATTGACGTTGTGCGGGCGTTCGAAGGCCTCGAAATGCTCGTGGCGGTAAGGAAGATTAAGAAAACGGAAAAGCTCCTGCACCGCACGCGGAGATTGGTGCAGGTCTTCGAGCCGCACGAACAGCGTGCGCTCGGGCGCGAGACGCGAGAGTGACGAAAGGATGACCTTGTTGATCTCGGCCCAGTGCCAGGCGATGCGCGTGAACTGGTCGAATTGCCGGAACGCGTCGGCGAGAGGATCGGATTCGCGCGGCACCGGCCACCAGTAGCGCTTTTCCGGGGGCGGTGCCGGATTGGCGAGCGGGTCGTCGTAATGCGCCTGAAGGATTTCCGTCGCGCGATCGTCATAACATTCACTGCCGAGCTTGCGGAAATAGGATCCCGTCACCTTCCGGCCATCGCGCACCAGGTGCACGAACTTCGCTTCCGGCAGGAGCGCGGCAAGCTCAGGGATCAGCCACGACGCCTTGTTGGAGGAATCCCCCCAATGGGCAGCTTCGCTGTAGCGCACAGCCGCGACATGGGTGTCCAGAAGAATGCGTCGCGTTTCATCCGGATCGACGAGGCCCAGATAGCGGCGCACCGCGAGCGGTTGTGCGATCTGCACTGCATATTCGTGATTCATGTCGACGCCCGCGACCGCGGACAGGGCCTTCTGCAGCATCGCGGTGCCCGAGCGTCCGCTCGAGACGATGAAGAACGGTTTCGTGCCCGCGCTCATGTCTTGACGGCGACGACCACCGCCTCGCGGCCCATGCCGGCGTCGGCCAGTGCGCGATAGAAGGTGCGGCGCGCTTCCTTGAGGCCCGCGGCATCGAGCGAGAGATCGAATCGCTTGCGCCGCGCATGGCAGGCCCGTCCGAGCGCGGAATCCGCCGTGTAATTGTCGCCCATGAGCAGGAACATCTCCATGGGGAAGCTCGTCAGCCGGTCGGCGACGACGAAGCCCAGCCGCGCGACGAGGGCGGCCAGCGTCTCGAAGTCGAAATAGTTCAGATGGTGCGGCGGCGCGAGCCACCATTCGCCCACGCCCGCAGTGGCGCGCGCGGCCACCTGGAACGGCGAAAAGTCGTTGGGGACGCCGATGCAGAGAAGGCCGCCGGGCGTCACCAGGTCACGCGCGGCGGCGATGATGGCGATCGGGTCGGGGACGTGCTCGAGCACGTTGTTCAGATGAACGACGTCGAAGCGGCCAAGGCCTTGCGCCGTCTCGGTGTTGAAAACTCCTTCAACGACCTCGACGCCCATGCCGCGCGCAAAGGTCGCGGCGGTGCGCGAGGGTTCGATCCCGATCACCCGCCAGCCGCGCGATTTCGCGGTGACGAGGAAGTAGCCGGGACCGCTTCCGACATCGAGAAGCCGCCGGCGCTGCGGCCCGAGCAGCCGCTCGAACGAATCGAGTCGGTCGTTCTGCGCGAGCTCCGCCCAATCCTGGTCTTCGCTCGCATGCAGAAGAAATGTCGGCTTGGTCTCGGTGTAATAGTTCTCGCGATACGATGCGGCGAGCACCGCTGGATCGGGCAACGGCACGACGTGCCGGAAACCGCAAAGGTTGCAGTGGATGATGTCGTAGCCGTTGGCCACCGCGACTCGCAGGCCCTCATGCGCCTGCCAGGCGATGACGGTTTCGGCTGTTGCGACGCCCAATTTGCCCGCCCTTTGGCCCGTTAACTCTCTCTTAGCCATACGGTCTTTAGAAACGGTTAAGACGAGAGGAACTCGCGCCCATGAGTCGGGGCAAGGAACCGCTTTTCATCGCCGAAGCATCGAGCAATCACGACCGGGATCTCGACCGGGCGCTGGCGTTCGTCGACGCGGCGGCTGCAACAGGCTGCGACGCGGTCAAGTTCCAGCTCTTCCGGGTCGATCGCCTGTTCGCGCCCGAGATCCTGAAGAAGAGCGCCAAACATCGCGCGCGCGCGGAGTGGGAACTGCCTCTGAAACACCTGGCGCCGATCGCCGAGCGCTGCGCCGCGAAAGCAATCCAGTTCTCCTGCACGCCGTTCTATCTCGAAGCGGTCGAAGAGCTCCGCCCCTTCGTCGATTTCTACAAGATCGCTTCGTACGAACTTCTGGTGACGCCGTTGCTCGAGGCCTGCGCGGCGACAGGAAAGCCGATCGTCCTTTCGACAGGAATGGCGACGCTCGACGAAATCAAGAAGGCGGCCGACACGCTCAAGCGCGCCGGCGCCACCGACATCACCCTGCTGCACTGCGTTTCGGCCTACCCGACGCCGGCTGTTGAAGCCAATCTCTCCGCGATTGCCATTCTCCGCGAAGCGACACGCTGCAAGGTGGGCTGGTCCGACCACACGCGCAGGCCCGCCGTGATCGAACGCGCCGTGCATCACTGGAATGCCCGCGCCGTCGAATTCCATCTCGATCTCGACGGCAAGGGCGCGGAATTCGCGTCGGGACATTGCTGGCTGCCTGGGGAAATCGCGCCGGTAATCGCGCGTATCCGGGAAGGATTCACCGCGGATGGCACCGGCCTCAAGACGCCGCAGCCTTCCGAAATCGCCGACCGCGAATGGCGCGCCGATCCCTCCGACGGGATGCGCCCGCTCAGGCATGTGCGCGCCGGCTGGGAGCCCGCAGCTTGAGCGCGCGGCGGTATGACAACGAGCATCTGCGCATCGTGGCCGTCATCCAGGCGCGCATGGGCTCGACACGCCTTCCCGGCAAGGTGCTGAAGCCCATCGCCGGCAAGCCGCTGCTCTGGCACGCCGTTCACCGGCTTAAGTCTTCGCATCTGATCGAGGACATCGCCATCGCGACGACCGTCAATCCGCTCGACGATGCCATCGTGGAGTTTGCCGAACG
>Ga0335083_10004934_pt1 | contig 16915 bp, 11 predicted proteins | sample Lox_Sample_42_FD_206716 | JGI IMG/M metagenome (GOLD analysis project Ga0335083, IMG submission 206716) | Soil microbial communities from Loxahatchee National Wildlife Refuge, Florida, United States - Lox_Sample_4.2 | ecosystem: Environmental > Terrestrial > Soil > Wetlands | place: USA... | reverse complement strand
GCTCTGCGGCGCCCCGGAGTAGTAGGCCATCGGCTGCAGCGAGATCACCGCGAGCAGGAAGATGATGGTCAGCGAGGCCAGCAGGATGTTCAGCGCGATCTCGTTCGGCGTCTTCTGCCGCTTGGCCCCCTCGACCAGGGCGATCATCCGGTCGATGAAGGTCTCGCCGGGCTTGGAGGTGATCTTCACCACGATCCGGTCGGACAGCACCGTGGTGCCGCCGGTGACCGCGGACCGGTCGCCGCCCGACTCCCTGATGACCGGGGCGGACTCGCCGGTGATGGCCGACTCGTCCACCGAGGCGACGCCCTCGGCCACGTCCCCGTCGCCGGGGATGACCTGGCCCGCCTCGACCACCACGTAGTCGCCGAGGGTCAGCGCCGTGCCGGCCACGGACTCCTCCCGCACCGAGGCAGGGTCCGCCTCGGGCGTCCAGTTCAGCAGGCGGCGTGCCATCGTCTCCCGTTTGGCCCGTCGCAAGGTGTCGGCCTGGGCCTTGCCGCGGCCCTCGGCCACCGCCTCGGCCAGGTTGGCGAACACCACGGTCAGGAACAGCCAGACCACGATGGTCCAGTTGAACACCGACGGGCTGCTGATCGCGGTGTACAGGGTCAGCACGGCGCCGACCTCGACCACGAACATGACCGGGTTCTTGACCTGGACCCGCGGGTCCAGCTTCCTGAACGCGTCCGGCAGCGACTTCCACAGCATCTTGGGGTCGAGCAGCCCGCCGCCGATCCGGCGCGGCCCGGCGGCCTGCTTCGGCGTGACCGGAGTGGGGGCCCCAGGGGTTTCAGTGGTCACAGACATCTCAGTGCAGTCCTTCTGCGAACGGCCCGAGCGCGAGCGCGGGGAAGTAGGTCAGGCCGACCAGGATGAGGATCACGCCGACGAGCATGCCGACGAACAGCGGTTTCCTGGTATCAAGCGTCCCGGCGCTCTCCGGCACCGGCGCCTGTCTGGCCAGCGACCCGGCCAGGCCCAGGGCGAAGATCTCCGGCGCGAACCGCCCCAGCAGCATCACGATGCCGCCCGTGACCTGGTACCAGGTGGCCGCGGTGCCCAGGCCGGCGAACGCCGACCCGTTGTTGTTGGCCATCGAGGTGAACGCGTACATGACTTCGGTCAGCCCGTGCGGGCCCGGATTGAAGATCGCGCTCTGGCCGGTCCTGGTGCCGATCGACAGCGCCGCGAACGTCAGGATGAGCGTCGGGACGGTCAGGAAGTACAGCGCCGCGTACTTCATCTCGGCGGGCCGGATCTTCTTGCCGATGTACTCCGGCGTGCGGCCCACCATCAGCCCGGCCACGAACACGGTCACGATGGCCAGGACCAGGATGCCGTACATGCCGGCCCCGATGCCGCCCGGCACGACCTCGCCGAGCGCCATGTCGAACAGCGCGATGCCGCCGCCGAACGGCGTCAGCGAATCGTGGAAGCAGTTCACCGCGCCGGTCGAGGTGACCGTGGTGGACGCGGCGAACAGCGAGCACGCGGGCGTGCCGAACCGCGTCTCGGTGCCCTCGGCCGCGCCGTGCGCCAGCTGCGGTGCCACCCCGGCATGCTGCATCTCGAAGAAGCTCAGCCCGCCGGCCGCAGCCATCCACAGGATCACCATCACGGCCAGCAGCGCGTAGCCCTGCCGGTTGCTGCCCACCATCTTGCCGAACGCGCGCGGCAGGCTGAACGGGATCAGCAGCAGCAGGAAGATCTCGAAGATGTTGGTGAACGGGTTCGGGTTCTCGAACGGGTGGGACGAGTTGGCGTTGAAGAACCCGCCGCCGTTGTTGCCCAGCTCCTTGATGACCTCCTGCGAGGCCACCGGGCCGCCGACCATGGTCTGGTGCCCGCCCGCCAGCGTGGTGAGCGTGTGGTAGGAGGCGAAGTTGTCGATCACCCCGCCCGCGGCCAGGATGATCGCGCCGATCACCGCCAGCGGCAGCAGCACCCGGATGGTCCCGCGGGTCAGGTCGACCCAGAAGTTGCCGAGGTTGCCGGTCCTGGACCGGATGAACCCGCGGATCAGCGCGATCGCGATGGCCATCCCGACCGCGGCGGACACGAAGTTCTGCACGGTGAGCCCCGACATCTGGGTCAGGTAGCTCATGGTGGACTCGCCGGAGTAGTTCTGCCAGTTGGTGTTGGTGGTGAACGAGGCCGCGGTATTGAATGCGGTGGCCGGCGTGACGTTGGACATGCCCGTCGACAGGAACAGCCAGTGCTGGGTCCGCTGGAGCAGGTACAGGAACAGCACGCAGACCAGCGAGAACGCCAGCAGGGAGCGCGCGTACACGCCCCACCGCATGTCCGCTTCCGGGTCGATCCCGCACAGCTTGTAGATGCCGCGCTCGGCCCGCCAGTGCTCCTTGGCGGTGAAGACGCGCGCGATGTAGTTGCCCAGCGGCACGTAGCACGCGGCCAGCGCGGCCACGAGCAGCCCGAACTGCAGCCAGCCGGCGGCGGTGCTGCTCATCAGAACCTCTCAGGATGAATCAGGGCCACGAACAGGTAGATCGTCAGCAGGACGCCGCCGATCAGGCCGATCCAGTTCTCAGCGCTCAAAGCGCTCGACCCCCTTCAGGATGAGGAAGAGCACGGCGAAGACGACGATCGTCAGCCCGACATACAGCAGGTCCGACACAGTGACTCCTAGTGATGCGATGCTTGCCCAGCATGCGGAAGCCGCAGGCAGATCACAGTTAACGCCAGGAATCACCCAGGAATAGCGGCCCTTGCAGCATCCATGCGCTCGCGGCCGGATTCCTAACAGAACCCATGCGGGCGGACCTGATTATCATCTCGGAGCTGCTGGCGCGAGACCATCGGATCATCCTGGTGTGCTGGCCATGGGCACCGTCAAGCTGGCGCGAGCGGGATTACCGCAGAAGAGCGTGTGAGCAGATGACCCGCTATACAGAATCCAGCAAGAAGGGCTGACCGGTCTCCGGCAAGGGCAGGGTGCTCGTCGGGACGAGCGGCTCACCGGGCAGCCTGCAGGCACTGCGGTACGGGGAGGGCCTGGCCCGTGCGCTCGATGCGGTCCTGGTCCCGGTCCTGGCCTGGGAGATGCCCGGCGGTGAGCACGCCGACCGGGTCCAGCCGTCGCCTCATCTGCGGCAGGCATGCCGGGACCTCGCCTGCGAGCGGCTGCGGGAAGCGCTGATCGCGGTGTGGGGCGAGGTTCCCGATGGTCCGATGGTAGAGCCGCATGTCGAGCGCGGGCCGGCGGGCCGGGTGCTGGTCAACCTGGCCAGCCGCCCTGACGATGTGCTGGTCGTGGGCGCTGGCCGCCGGGGCGCGCTGGGGCGGCTGGCCTTTTCCAGGGTGAGCCGCTACTGCCTGGCCCGCGCCCGGTGCCCGGTCATGGCCATCCCGCCGCCCGCCCTTGCCTGCGAACTCGGCCACAGCCGGCTGGCATGGGTGTTCTGGCGCCGGTCACTGACCCCGGAGCAGGTCCTCCGCGACCAGGACAGGCCAGCGGCCTGAGCAAGTAGGCCGCACCTCACCAGAATGGCAGAACCGGGACGCCGCGAAGCTTCCCGGCTCACCTAGGCCTGAGCATAACCCGGGTGCCCGGCCGCCAAGCAGGGCAGGGACGCTGGGTCAAAAACCCTAACAGGACCCTAACGGCGGCCGTGGGTTCCGGCCGCTTTCCCGGGAGTAACTTCAGCTTCAGGGGGCCGACCGGGGCCAGCTGAGTGAGGTCCGATGGCTGAGCTTGTCGTAACTGGGCAGCTGACCGGCGGCGAGCCGCTTCCCGCAGCGCACGATGTCCCAAAGCGGCGGCTCGTGTCATCACTGCGGTCGATGCTGGGGTCTACGCCGCGCAAGGTGCTGGCGGGCGTGGCAATCGTCGTCTTGCTGACTGGTGTGCTCGGGGTGCTGCTGGCCGTGGCGTTCGGAGACGTCGGCAGCGGGTTCACGTCGATCGGCGGCCAGGACGCGCCGTTGGTGGAGGACAGTACTGGCCTGTACTTCTCGGTAAACGACATGGACGCGCAGGTCGGGAACATCCTGCTGACCGGGAACGCTGTCGCGCTGGCCGGCGACCGGCAGCAGGATCTGGTGACCTATGCCCGGGACCGGCAACGGGCCGAGTCAGACCTGCAGCAGGTAGCGGTCACTGCGGCGGCGGACCCGGCCGCGCAGCAGGCGGTGAGCTCGGTGCTCGACGCGCTGGGACAATACGAGGCCCTGGCCGCGGATGCGATCTTGCTGAACCAGCGCGGCCGGGATCCGGCCGGGAGCCCGTCCGCCGGAACGCTCGGCTACTACCGTCAGGCCACCGATCTGATGCGCACCGCTGTGCTGCCCGCCGCCGAGGCGCTCACCAGCAGCAACGCGAGCTCTCTGGATGCCGCATACCGCCAGGACCGGTCCGGCGCACTGGAGGGCCGCCTGCTGGTGCTGGTCATCGGGCTGGCGGTCACGGCAGCGCTCACCGGGCTGCAGGTGTTCCTGGCCCGGCGCTACCGGCGGCTGATCAACCCGGCCCTCGCCGCCGCTACGCTGCTGGCCGGCGGGCTCGCCATCGCCGGAGCCGTTCAGCTCGATGCCCAGGCGAACTATCTCAAGGTCGCGAAGCAGGATGCCTTCGACTCAATCCTGGCGCTCACCCGGGCAAGGGCGGTCAGCTATGACGCGAACGCGGACGAGACGCGCTATCTGGTCGACCCGGCCCGCGCCGGCCGGTACCAGGACTCGTTCCTGGAGAAATCGCAGCGGCTCGCCGATGTGGGCAACGTCGGCATCCAGGGCTATGACGCGGCGCTGGCCGCGGACATCAGCGCGTACCAAGCCAACCACGCGGATGTCCGCTTCGGCGGTTACCTCGGCACCGAGTTCCGCAACATCACCTTCACCGGCGAGCTGGCCGCGGCCACCAAGGCACTGCTGGCCTACCAGGTATACGAGCGCGATGACCGGCGGCTGCGCGCCCTGGCCGCAGGAGGTGGCGCGATGACCGGCGGGAACGGTGCGAGCGGGATTGGCGCGACCGCCAGCGGCGGCGGCCAGCGCCTCGGCCAGGCGATCGCGTTTGACATCGGCACCAGCCCGGGTCAGTCGGACTGGGCGTTCAGCAACTGGGACGCCGCGCTCGGCTCGTTGCTCGCCATCAACGAGAAGGCGTTCACCGCCGCGACCACCGCCGGCACCAGGACCGGCAGCGGCTGGACCCGCATGGTTCCCGTGGTGGGGATTGCCGTGATAGCTGGACTCACCGTCGCCGGTGTGTGGCGGCGGATCGGCGAGTATCGCTTACCGTACGCGGGGCCGTCTTCCGGATCGGTTTCGCGGCTGCGGAGCATCGCCGCCGCAGGACCCTCGCCAGCCTCACGACCGGGCTCTGGCCGCGCCGTGGCCGAGCTCAGCCCCGGCCTCACGGGGATTCACCGCGTTCCGCCGGTACCTCACCGGCTACACGCAGTCGGAGGCCTTCACCGTCCTAGCCGCCGGCATCGCCAAGGTCACCGGCGCCCGTGTCCCGCTCGGAAACTTGGTCTCGTACCGTGAGCTGGGGTTTTGCTGCAGGATCAGGGGCGTGGCTGGGACCATCTCGGCGATACTGCCGACCGCCTGACGCCCATGAAGGCCAGCTGACAAGCGCAGTCCTACCCCGGTCCTCTCAGAATCCTTCAAGGCTCGCCGTCGGCCTGGCTACACTCCGGCGGTATGCCCGGTCCGTACTTCGACGCCGCCGAGCCGGCACGGCTCAGTGACCTGCTGGACGAGCTCGGTCCTGACGCGCCGACTCTGCTCGCGCCGTGGACGACCCGCGATATCGCCGCGCATCTCATCCTGCGCGAGCGCGACAGTCTGGCCGGCTCAGGGCTCGTCCTGCCCGGCGCGTGGCGCCGCTTCGCCGGACGGCGGCAAGGAGCGCTCGCGGGCCGGGACTTCGCCGGGCTTGTCACCACGTTCCGGGCCGGGCCGCCGCGAGGTTTCTTCCGCGTCGGATGGGTGCGTCGGCTCGCGAGCCTCAACGAGTTCTACGTCCACCATGAGGACGTCCACCGAGCCAACGGCCGTAGTCCCCGGGCCAGCGAGCAGGGCATGGACGAGGCGCTGTGGCGCAACGTCAGCCGCGGATCCTGGTACCTCGCGCGGCGGCTGCGCGGTACGGGTCTCGAGCTTCAGTGGACCGGGACCGCTCGCACCGTCCGGGCCCGGCGGGGGAACCTGCCGCGCGCGTCGCCGGACCTCCGGGCGAGCTGCTGCTCTACCTGTTCGGCCGCCAGGATGCGGCGCAGGTCGAAGTGAGCGGGCCTGACGCCGCGGTCGAAGCCGTCCGGCACGCGCGATTCGGCCTGTAACAGCAGTTGTCAGGTTCTCGTCCAGGATGGATGCACGGTGCAGTCATGGGCAGATGATCTGCTCACGGGGTAGTGTGCTCGCCGGGCGGGTTGCTGTCTGGTTCGATGGCGAGCCGCGCGAACAGCTGCTTGCTGGCCTGGATGTCGTCGCGGCGTTCGACCACGTCCTGGTGTCGCAGATCCCGCCGGACGCGGTGACCGCCTCGCTCTCCGGCCTGGCCCCGGACATCTCACCCCAGGACGTGGCCATTCAGGTCAACCGCGCCGCTGGTACCCGGCGCCGATCATCGTGCTGTCCGGGCGGACCAGCCCAGGCGACAAGATCGGCGCGCTGGACGTGGGCGCCGACGACTACGTGACCAAGCCGCTCGCGATGGCCGAGCTGCTGGCCAGGCTGCGCGCAGCGCTGCGCCGCAACGAGCCGAGGCGGGTCGTGACCGGCCACGCCAGGCCACGGTGGGCCGGTGGGGGCGGTATCTGCCTGGGCCGACGACCTCACGGTATGCGCGATTCGCGCTGCCCGGCGGCGATGGGTCGCATGGGCGGCGGTGCCCTCGGGCTACTTGGCGGGCAGAGGCCCGCGATTTATGCTCGTAGCTAGGTGAGCCGGGAAGCCTGGTCGGCATGTCCGCGATGTCAAGGCTGCCTACCAGGAGCGCGCGATGGCCACGCCGAACGCACCCGCCGATGCCTCTCCCGCCGCGAGCATTCCCGCATCGTCAGCCGTGTCGCCAGTGCCTGCGCCGCCGAGCAGCGCTAGCCCGTTGACCAAGAGCTAGCTGCGGCTCCCCTTCCTATTTGAGGAAGGCATGCCGGAGGATGTCTGAGTGCTGGGAATCCTGCTGTTCAGCGCCGGGGTGATGGCCAGCCTGGCGGCCAGCTGGCTGCTGGTCTCCCGGCTGGAGCGGCTCGGCGAGCGGGCCGGGTTTTCCGAGGGGTGGCTGGGGCTGGTCGCGGCGTTGGCCGCCGATGCCCCGGAGATCACATCTGCGGTGGTCGCGCTGGCGCGGGGCCAGGCCAGTGTCGGGGCGGGGGTGGTGATCGGGTCGAACGTGTTCAACCTGGCGGCGCTGCTCGGGCTGGCGGCGGTGGTGGCGGGGTGGATCGGCTTCCACCGCCGGGTGGTGGTCCTATCCGGGGTGCCTGCGGTGTGGGTGGCTGCGGTGTGCCTGCTGACGGTGGCTGCGGTGGTGGCCCCGGTCGCCGGGCTGGCGCTGGCGGCCGTGGTGCTGGGGCCGTACGTTGCGGTGCTGGGGATGAGCCGCGCGCGGATGGAACGGCTGCTGCTGCCGGCCGGGTGGGTCCGGTGGCTGGTGGCGGCGGTCCACGAGGAGGAGGCCGAGCTCGCCGAGGCGATCAGGCCCCGCCCGGGTACATGGCGGGACGCGGTCGCCGCGGCGGCAGCGCTGATCGTGGTAGTCGGGGCGAGTACGGTCATGGAGGTGGCGGCCACCGCGGTGGGCCGCCGGTATGCGGTCGCGGATATCGTGACCGGCGGGCTGGTGCTGGCCGTGGTGACCAGCTTGCCGAACGCGGTGAGCGCGGTGTACCTGGCCCGGCGAGGCCGTGGCGCCGCGGTGCTGAGCACCGCGCTGAACAGCAACGCGATCAATGTGGTGGCCGGGCTGCTGATCCCGGCGAGCCTGGCCGGGCTCGGGCCTGGCTCGGGGCAGGGCATGCTGGTGGCCGCGTGGTATGCGGGCCTGACCGTGCTTGCGCTCGCGCTGGCGTACCGCAGGCGAGGCCTGGGCCGCGCGTCTGGCGCGGCGATCATTGCGGGGTATGTCACGTTCGTGATCGCCCTGGTCATCACCGTGGAACAAGGAGCCGTCCGCCCGGCAGCGGCCGTGTTTCCGGCCGCCGCCGTCGCCGCGGCCGGTGCGCTGCTGCTGACCTGGCCGGCCCAGTGGCGGACTGTGCCTGACGGCCCGGGCGGGCTGTGGCAGCGGGAGTCGGTGCTGCCTGGATGGAGCACCGGCCGGCTGTGGCGGCTCAGCCTCATCTTGTGTGCCCTGGTGGCGGCCTGCGACGCGGCCACCGGCCCGCACCTGATCCTGATCGGCCTGCTGGTCGTCGGCCCGTGCTGTGCGCTGCTGACCGCCCGGTGGGCGCTGACCGCGGCGGCCAGCGGCTTCGCCGTGGTGCTCGGGGTCGTGCTGGGCGTGCCCGACCAGATCTTCGCGACCGTCACCCAGTACGCGTTCCTGGCCGCCGTCGCGACCGTCGGGACGACCGCCACCGTCGGCGCGGCGGTCCTCCAGCGGCAGCGTCCATGATCGCCATCTGGATTGGCTCCAGCTGCTGCTCACTGGACAGGTACTCCACTGGCCTGGGGTGCCGCTGCTCGGCGCAGAGCCCGCTCATAACCAACTGGTCTCCCCAGATCGCTCGCCCTCGTGAACGTCGCTTGCGTGTTCAGCCCAATGAGACGGCAACCGGCGCGGTGGCGACGTATAGGCTAGTGGTGGCGCTCCGGGAAGTCTGGTCGGCATCCATCAGGAGGACCGGACAGACGAGGTCAGCGGCGTGCACGGTGTAGAGACCATCTTGTTGCTAGTCGTGCTGGGCACGGTGGTGGCGGCTTTCGCTGGCCGGCTCCGGGTTCCGGCCCCGTCCCTGCTGGTGATCGCCGGGCTGATCGTGGCCCTGCTGCCGAGGTTCCCGGCGGTCCATGTGCCGCCCGAGGTCGTCAGCCTGGTGGTACTGCCGCCGCTGCTGTACGCGGCCAGCGAGGAACTGCCGTGGCGTGACCTGCGGGCGGTGTGGCGGCCGGTGGCCGTCCTGGCGGTCGGCCTCGTGCTGGCGTCGGCGGCCGCAGTCGCGGCCGTGACGTGGGCGGTGGCGGCGGTCCCGGCGAGCATGGCCTTCGTGCTCGGCGCGGTGCTGGCCAGCACCGACCCGGTGGCGGTCAGCGCGCTGGGCCGGCGGCTGTCGCTGCCGGCCAAGGTGCAGGCGCTGGTGCAAGCCGAAAGCTTGTTCAACGACGCGACCAGCCTGGTGCTGTTCCAGATCGCGGTCTCGCTCGCGGTCGCCGGAACAGCCGGCCCGGCCGGTAGCGTGCTGCTGCACGCCGCCGCGCAGTTCGCGGTCCTGGCGGCCGGCGGCGCGGCAGTGGGGGGCGTGCTCGCGGCCGGGGTCATCCCGGTGCGCCGCCGGGTCACCGACCCGGTGCTGGAGACCGTGCTCGCGCTGATCACCCCGTATGCCGCGTTCGTGCTCGGCGAGGCGGCGCACGTGTCGCCGGTCATGGCGGTGATCGTCGCGGGGCTGGTGATGGGCGGGCGGCGGGACCGGATCACCACCGCGCAGACCCGGCTGCAGCTGCACTCGGTCTACGGCACGGTCATCTTCCTGCTGGAAAGCGTCGTGTTCAGCCTGATCGGCCTGCAGCTGCCGACCCTGATCCGTGACCTGTCCCGGGCCGAGGCGTGGCCGGCCGAGGCGCTCGCGGTGGCCGGGACGCTGATCGTGATCCGGATCTTGTGGGTGTTCCCGCTGTCCGCGGTCATCCAGCGGCGTGGCGGCGCCCGGCGCCCGTCCTGGCCGGTGCCTGCCGTGGTGTCCTGGGCGGGGGCCCGCGGGGTGGTGCCGCTGGCCGCGGCGCTGTCGATCCCGCTGACCTCGGCCAGCGGGGCCCCGCTGCCGCGGCGGGACCTGATCCTGGTGCTCGCCACCGCGGTGATCGTGGTCTCGCTCATCGTGCAGGGCCTCACCCTCGAACCGCTGGTCCGGCGGGCCGGGATCGCCCGGACCGCGGACGCACGCCATGAACAGACCGTGGCCCGGCTGCGCCTGGCCGAGGCGGCCCTGGCCCGGCTCGATGAGCTCGCCGCCGGCGACTGCGCCGCCGACGACGTGATCGACCGGGCCCGCGCCAGCCTGCAGGCCAGGATCGGGCACACCCGCGCCCGCATCGACGGGAGCCGCGCGCCGGAGCCAGACGGCCTGACCGACCAGGAACTGCGCCGTGACCTCAACGCCACCGAGCACGCCGAACTGGCCCGCCTATACGACAACGGCACCATCAGCCAGGCCACCCGGCAGCAGCTGCAGCGCATCCTGGACCTGGAGGCCACCCGGCTCAACGAGCAACGCTGACGCCAGCGTTCCGATCTGCGTGCCCCCAGCCGATGGGTTCCATCAATCTGCTGACCGCGCAGGCGGGTACACGCGCGCAAGCTCTGCCGACGTTGCCAGCCGAGCGTCCCGGGTGCCGCGGACTGCGGGCTGACGGTCGGCGGAGCCTTTCGCCCCCGGATTCGGAGAACTAAGCAGATCCTCCTGGTCAGCGGAGTGATCACGTCTCATTCTCCTGACGTGTCGGCGAGCGCGTCGCGGAGCGCGGCGCGAGAGGTGATGCCGAGTTTGGGGAAGACCTGGTAGAGATGGGTGGAGACGGTGCGCGGGGAGAGGAACAGGCGAGCGGCGATCTCCTTGTTGGTGTGACCGGCCGCGGCGAGTTCGGCGATCTCGCGCTGCTGCGGGGTGAGGGAGGCCAGGCCGCTATCGGCCTTGCCGACGGTGATGCCGGTAGCTCGTAGCTCACGGTCCGCGCGGGCCGTCCAGGGGGTGGCGCCGAGTCGGCGGAAGGTTTCCGCAGCGGCGGCCAGATAGTGGCGGGCGTCGGTGGTGCTTTTGATGCGGCGCAGGTGGGAGCCGTAGGCGAGCTGGATTCGGGCCAGGTCGAAGGGCCAGCGGTCGTGGCCAGGGTCGGTGATCGCCTCCTCGAGGGCGGTGTTGTCGGCCCGGGGTCCGGTGATGGCTTCCCCGGCCAGGACGACCAGGCGCAGCCGGGGGGAGAGCTGGTCGAGGCGGCAGTCGCGGGCGGCGGCGACGTGGGCCGCAGCCGCGGCCTGGCGGCCGGTGTGGATGGCCGCCTCGATCATGTCCAGGAACACCCACAGGGCGTGCGGGGCGTAGGGGGCGAAGGTGCCGGGCGGGCTGATCGCGGCGGCGTTACCGAAGGCGGTCCCGAAGTCGTCCTGGCCCAGGGCCGTGAGGCAGCGGATGTGAGACGCGTAGGCGCTGACGATCCCGGCGCGCCGGGGTGCGGCCCAGGCGTCCATGTCCCGGGCGGTGTCCGTCGCCTCGCCGAAGTCGCCCCGGGCGGCGGCGAGCAGGGCGGCGGTGAGCCGGCCGGGCCAGACCAGCAGGTCGTAGCCGTGGGTGGCGCACAGCTGGAGCCCTTCGGCGATCAGCCGCTGAGCCTCGTGCCACCGGCCGGTGTGGAAGGCGTCCTGGCCGAGGAGGAACAGCGCTTCGATGGCCGAGGTGACCGCGCCGCCTTCGCGGCCGTGCTGGATGGCGCGCTGGAGGGGCTCGCGGCACTGGGAGAGCCGGTCGAGGTAGGCGACGGCGATGCCGGTACGGATGATGCGGGCCGGGCTGACCTGCTGGCCGAGACCGGCGACCGAGGCGTCGGCGCGGGCCAGCATGGCCGGGGTGAGGCGGGCCGGGTCGCTGAAGGTCTTCGAGAGGATGGCCAGGAGCTCGGGCGGCCGCGGCCTGAGCCGGTCGACGGTGTTCTGCAGCGGCGGCCACAGGGCGGGACGGCCGCCGAAGAAGCAGATCATGGTCAGCGTGTAGAGCGCTTCGATCAGGACCTGGTCGTGAGCGTCGCGGGGGTCGTCCAGCTCGCCGATGGCGCTGGTCAGCAGCCGGTGGGCGACCTCGACGTCGCCGTCGCCGTGGAGCAGGTGATAAGCGCCAGCGACGGCGGCCGACAGCGGGCCGCCGGGCCCCGGGTGGGCACGGCGAGCCTGCTCCAGCAGGCGAGGGGCGTCGCGCAGGTCGCCGGTGACGATAGAGCCCAGGTAGGCGGCTTCGGCCAGCCGCCCGCTGCGGCCCTTCCCGGTCGGGCTGAGCTCGGCGGCGCGCAGCAGCTCGGTGACGGCGCCCACCGAGTCGCCGCGCCGCAGGTTGGCGTGAGCGACCTCCTGGAGCAGCGCGGCCACCCGTTCGTCGGGTTCCTCGGTGGCCTCGGCCAGGTGCCAGGCGTGCCGTTCGGGCTGCCCGGCCAGCCGGGCGGCGAGTTCGGCGTGGGCGCGGCGGCGCTGCTCGCTGGTCGACAGCTCCACGACCGCTGACCGGATGAGCGGGTGGCGGAACGTCAGGCGTTCGGCAGATTCATCGGCGCGCACCAGGCCGGCCCGTTCGGCTAGTTCCAGGCCTTCTCCCCCGCGGTCGGCGGCGATCGCCCGGATCAGGCGCAGGTCGCCGGTGCCGTCCAGGACGGCCAGGAGCAGCAGCTCGCAGGCCGCGCGGGGCAGCGCCTGGACGCGGGCGGCGAAGACCGCCTGCAGGCGGCGGCCCAGCGGCAGCGCCGCGGGCAAGGTCCCGGCGACGGTCCGGGCCAGGTCGCCGAGGGAGACCGGGAGCTCGAGCAGGGCGAGCGGGTTGCCCAGGGCGGCGTCGAGCAGCCGCCGCCGCACCCGTGCGGTCATCACCGGATAGCGGCTGGCCAGCAACTCCGTCGCCGCCTGGTCCGACAGCGGCTCCACCCGGGCGACGGGCAGGTTGCCCTGGTCGAAGAAGCTGGGCTCGCCGGTCCGGCAGGCGGCGAGCAGGCCCACGGGCAGTCCGGCCAGGCGGCGCGCCACCATGCCGAGCACCAGGGCACTGGCCCGGTCCAGCCACGGCAGGTCGTCCACGATGAGCAGCAGCGGCTGCTCCTTAGCGGCCTGCTGCAGCAGGGCCAGGACCGCGCTGGCCACCAGGAGCTGCGCCGGGGGCGGTCCGTCGCCCAGGCCCAGGGCCACGTTCAGGGCCCGGGCATGCAACGGGCTCAGGGACGGCAGCTCGGCCAGGCACGAGCGGAGGAGCTGGTGCAGGGCGGCGAAGGAGATGTCGGCCTCGAACTGGGAGCCGGTCGCCCGCAGTACCCCGATCCCGGAGCCGCCGGCGAGGGCGGCGGCCTGGTCCAGCAGGGAGGTTTTCCCGACGCCGGGGTCACCTGACAGCAGCAGCGCCTCCCCTGCTCCCTGGGTGATCCCGTCGATGTAGCGGCGCAGCCGCTGGATCTCCGGCTCGCGGCCGATCAGTTCCACCTTCCGACCTTCCCCCCGCTCGCCGGAACTGTCCAGCGTCCCGCCCGGCCGGGCGGCCGGTCCGGGCGGGACGGCATGGCCTCGTGCCGCGAGACCTGCTCCGATCCGCTACGACTGGCTGGAAGCAGTCGTAGCGGCCTGGGCGATGACAGCGGCCACGGCGGCCGGGTTGGACACGTAGACCGCGTGGCTGCCCGGGGTCTCGGTGACGGCCGACCCGGCCCGCTCGGACATGGCGCGCTGGGCGGCCGGCGGGATCATCCGGTCATCGGCGGCGACCAGGTACCAGGACGGCTTGGACCGCCAGGCGGGTTCGGAGACGACGCCGCCAAGCGCGTCGACGCCCCAGGGCACCTGGGAGTCGGCCATGAACGCAGCCTGGCCGGCCGGCAGGTCGCCGGCGAACGAGGCATGGAATTTGGCGCGGTCCAGGAACAGGAAGCCGTTCACGGGCGGCAGGATCGGCGGCTGCGGCCCGTCGGCCGGGAACCCGGCGACCAGCGTGTTGACCGACTCGCCCTTGTCCGGGGCGAACGCCGTGATGTACGCCAGCGCCGCGACCTGGTCGTGCTGGCCCGCCTCGGTGATGACCGCCCCGCCGTAGGAGTGGCCAGCCAGGACGGCGGGACCGTCCAGGCCGTCGAGGACCTGATGAGTCGCGGCGACATCTCCGGCCAGCGACAGGGTCGGGTTCTGCACGATGGCCACCCGGTAGCCATCCGCGGTCAGGTGGTCGTACACCCCCTGCCAGCCGGAGCCGTCGACGAACCCGCCATGGACCAGCACGATGTTCTTCACTTCGGGACCCGCGTTCACGACATTGCCTCCTACGCCCGGGATCCGGCCCGGGCTCGTTGAACCGATGCCCGGAACGCTAGAACGACGGCCAGGAGCATCGATTGCGTCAAATGACGTATTTCGGCCACCGGGTATCAGGCGAAGTGCCGGATGGTGGCCGGGTTGGCGGGCTGGTACGGGTACCACTGGTCGGTGCCGGGGCGGCCGGTGGCGGCGAAGGACGCTGCGGCGGAGCAGAATGTGCGGGCGAGGGCGCGGGCCGCGGCGGTGGGCTGGCCGAGCATGGGGCTGCCCGGATAGGCATCGAGGGTGTCGAAGAAGAAGGGCAGCTCGGCGCAGTGCGCGGCGCCCAGGCGGGCGCGGTCCGGAGCCGGGGTGTAGTCGAACTGGTAGACGTAGGCGGGGTGGCCGGCGCCGGCGTGATGGCCGGCGATAGCGAGGGCCCCGTCGCGGAAGACGATCTCGGTCTCGACTTCGGTGAGGATGTCGGCCGGTGACGCGTCCGGGCGGCGGGCGGCGGCGCGGCTGAACCGCTCGCCGCCGCCGGCCTGCCTGTCTGCGATCTGGCTAGCCCGGCTGGCGGTGATGGCCTGGATGCGCGGGTCGGACGCGAAGAACGCCGCCATCTCGTCCCTGGTGGTCCCGGTCAGCAGCGGCTTGCCGTCGAGGTGGCCGGCGGCCAGCGCCTGCGGCCACGCCTCGGGCAGGCCGGGACCGCCGAGGACGGGGTACATCGGCGGGGCGGCGCTGCCCGGGCGGCCGGTGTCCCGGGCGAGCTGCTGGTAGGCGGCGAGCAACTGCCCGGCTGGGACCGCGCGCAGGGCGGCGAGGTCCGGGCTGCGGTCCAGGCCGAGGATCGCCAGCAGGCGCTGGGCGTTGTCGGCCGCCTCATCGGGGTGCTGCGGGGGAAGCCCCCAGGGGCCGCTCTGGGTAATCACCTGTTTGATGTGCGGGCCGGTGACCGGTGACAGGGCGAGGTAGAGGGCGGAGAACGCCCCGGCGGACTGGCCGCCGACGGTGAGACGGCCGGGATCTCCGCCGAAGGCGGTGATGTTGCGCTGTACCCAGGCCAGGACGGCGGCCTGGTCCTGCGTGCCGAGGTTGGCGATGCCATGGTCCGGGAGGTAGAGGTATCCGATCGGCCCGAGGCGGTAGTTGGCGGTGACGACGACGATCGGGCCGGCGGCGGCCAGGTTCCGGCCGTCGTACCAGTCCCACCCGCCGGATCCGCTGGTGAAGCCGCCGCCGTGGAACCACACCAGGACCGGCAGGGCGCCTGGGGTGGATCCGGTGGCCGGCCGGCGGGGGGTCCAGACGTTGAGGGTGAGGCAGCCGTCCTCGTCCCAGTCGGGGACGCGGCGTCCCATCACCGCCTCGAGACGAGAGGGGCCCTGGGGGACGGACGGGCCGGGGCGGGTGGCGTCCCGTATGTCCTGCCATCCCGGATGCTGTTCCGGGGCGGCGAAGCGCCGCTCCCCCACTGGGGATGCCGCGTAAGGGATGCCGCGGAACGCGGCGACTCCGTTCTCGACGGCGCCCTGGACGCTCCCCGATTCGGTGCCTACGACGGGGCGTTCCGTCACGATCATCGGTGTCACCTTCCTCGCCAGGATGCCTCAGGCTTACCGGCCGAACGACGGAAAGCGCGAGCAATGGCTTACTGGATTCAGGATGTGCGCCACAGATCATGAGATCCTGGCGGAAATGAGACACATGCTGGATGAGACGGAGCGGCGGATCGCCGCCGTCCTGATGGCGTCGCCGCGGGCGTCATGGCGGACGGCCGCCCGGGTCCTGGAGGTCTCCGAGCGCACGGTCGTGCGCCGGGCGGGACCGCTGCTGCACGATGGCACGCTGCGGCTCACAGCGATCCGTAATCCTGCTCGCTGCCCTCGGCTGATCCCGATGGCGTTACCGTCGCCGTCCAGTCGTGGGACGCCTACGACCTGATGAAGGTGTTTCCCGCGGGCTTCGCCTGGAGCGCCGGACTGCTGACCGCGGACCAGTTCGACGCCCTGACCCCCTTGTCACGCGAGCCGGTTGCCGCGCCGGAGGTCCAGCCGCTCGATGACGCGCTCATCGGCCAGCTAACCGTGGACGCGCGCGCCAGCTCCAGCGACCTGGCCGCGCGGCTGGGAACATCGGCATCGACCGTACGCCGCCGGCTCGACCTGCTCCTGTCCGCGCACATGGTGCGCCTGGCCTGCGAGGTGGAACTGAGCCTGCTGGGCATCGGCAGCGAGGCACTGCTGTGGATCGCTACCGGTCCCGGCAGCCTGGAGACGACCGGGCACGAACTGAGCCGTCATCCGCAGGTGCGGTTCGCCGCGGCCACCACCGGAGCGGCGAACCTCCTCGTGGCCGTCGCGGCCGCCGACCTGAACGGCCTCTACGCCTTTCTCACCCAGACCATAGGATCACTCGGCGACGTCCGCGGACTCGAGGTGACCCCGATCCTCAGCTCGGTCAAGCGGACCGGCCTCCTGCGCCCGTCCGCACTATGACGCGGATCCAGCCTGGGCCGACCGCCTGGACAAAGCGCAACGGCTCGCCGTCGTGCAGGTCGCCGCGACCAGCACGACGCCCAGGATTTCTGGCTGGCACTGGGCCTGATGGGTCAGAGGGTGATGCTGCCGCGGATGCAGGCGGTGACGGCACCGCCGACCCAGACGGTGCCGTCCGGGTCGGCGGTGATCTCGACGGTCCCGGCCCGGCCTACGCGTGCGCCCTGGGAGACCCGGTAGGCGGCGGGGGCGG
>Ga0335083_10004933_pt1 | contig 16917 bp, 12 predicted proteins | sample Lox_Sample_42_FD_206716 | JGI IMG/M metagenome (GOLD analysis project Ga0335083, IMG submission 206716) | Soil microbial communities from Loxahatchee National Wildlife Refuge, Florida, United States - Lox_Sample_4.2 | ecosystem: Environmental > Terrestrial > Soil > Wetlands | place: USA... | reverse complement strand
GACCTCGACCGTGAGCACCACGCTGGCGGAGATCTCGAGCGTCCCGGACTCCACCGGGGTGGCGACCTCGGCGGCCACGGCCGCCGGCGCCGCCGCCATCGAGCGCATCACCGGCACGAAGCGCGCGCCAGTCTCCTCCACGGTCAGCACGCGCACCACCTTCAGGTTCAGCGACTGCGCGATCACCTCGGCGTCGGCGCGCGCCCGCGCGACCGCCTTGCGCAGCGCATCCGCGTGCGCGGCGTCCTGGTCGCGCAGCGTGAAGGAGATGCCGCGCACGTTGTTGGCGCCCGCGGCAGCTGCGGCATCGATCACGTTGCTGATCTTTGTCAAATCGTCCAGCTGCACCTGCACCAGGTTGGAGGCGTTGTAGCCGGCCACCGTCGGCTCGTGACCATTTTGGTACTTGTAGGACGGGGCGAGTGCATAGTTGACAGTCTTGAGCACCGCGGTGGCTCCCGCCGCCTTCCTGACCGCGCCCACCACCGCGTCGACCTCGCGGGCATTCTGTGACGCAGCCTCGGCCGAATTGGCGGCATGCGTGGTGACGCCGATGTCGATCTGCACGCGGTCGGGCTTTGCCGTCACCTGCGAGTCGCCGCTGACGCGAATCGACGACACTGGTGCGGTTTGTGCAAAGACCGGGGAGAGCGCGAGGCTGGCGAGCGCGGCGCAGGCGACGTGTTTCATGTTTGGCAGGCCCCCAGGGAACGTCTTCGCATATTCTACCCACGCCGCGTGCGGCAGTTCATAGTTTGGGCAGCAGGGCACGCATGCCCGCGCAGTCAGCAGGTATACAGCCGCGCATGGCACAACGCGAGGTCAACGTCGCCGCCGATCGCTTCGAGGTCACCTCGGAGGACGTGCTCTTGGTCACCGAGCTGCGCTCGGCGCTGGCGGTCTGCCTCTACGATGCCACCGAGCAGGCCGGGGCGCTGCTGCACCTGCGCTGCATCGTGCGGCCCTCGCGGCCCGCGGACGTGACCGACACCACGCTGGCGACCGAGCTGCTGCTGCTCGACCGCTGCCTCGCGGCGCTGCGCGAGAGCGCACCCGCCGCGCGTCACCTGCAGGCGCGCATCGTGGTACACCTGAGCGAGATCCCCGAGGCACGCCCCGCGTGCGAGACCGTGGTGGCCCTGGTGCGCCACTCCCTCGAGGATGCCGGGGTGCGGGTGCTGCCGGAGGACCTGGGCGAGGGCGCCCCGCGCGCGCTGCGCTTCCGTCCCGCCATGGGCTGGGTGCACACCCGCGTGTAGTAAGGTGGCGCCATGCGCCGCCCCCGCCACGTCCGGCCCCCCGCGCACGTCAGCGCCGCGCTGCGCGCGGTGCTGGGCAGCGCGGTCGAGGGCGTGGGCATCGTCGAGCACTCCTGGCTCACGCGCCTGCACGGGCGCGCGGTCGCCACCACGCGCCGGCAGCGCATCTACCTGCGCGGCAGCGCATGCGAGTTCTTCGCCAATCCCTGGCTGATGCTGCACGAGTACTGCCACGTGCTGCACCAGTGGGACCCGGGGCGCCTGTCGGTGCCGCGCTACCTGCTGGAGTGCGCGCGCCACGGCTACTGGAACAACCGCTTCGAGGTGGAGGCGCGCGAGTTCGCCGACCGCAGGCTCCCCGAGCTGCACGCACAGCTCAAGGCCCGCTCACCCCAGGAGCGCCTCGCGCCGGTAGAGGCGCGCGGCGATGAGGGTCAGTAGCGCGGCCACCGCCAGCGTCGCCCCGACCGACAGCGCCACGTAGGGCGGCGGCAGCGGCTCGGCGCGCAGGAGCGAGGTGATGAGGAAGTGCTGGCCCAGCGAGGGCACGCTCATCAGCGGCAGCGAGGGCCGCAGCCCCAGGCTCCCGGCGAACACCAGCGGCAGCGTTGGCAGCACGATCACCAGGCCCAGCCAGGACTGCGCCTCGCGGTAGGTACGGGTGAAGGCCGCGACGATGGTCATGAGCGCCGCCCCGAGCGGGGCGAGCGGCAGGCAGTAGAGGATCACCCGCAGGCCCACCGCCGCGCCGAAGTTGATGCTCATGCCGAAGCGCTCGAGCCCGACGAAGCGCAACAGCACCGCGAACGCCACCACGGTGAGGGTGAGCGAGATCACCATGTAGGCACAGGTGGCGAGCATCTTGCCCAGCAGCAGCGCCGCGCGCGGCACCGGCAGCGTGAGCAGCGCTTCCAGCGTGCCGCGCTCGCGCTCGCCGGCGGTGGCGTCGATCGCCAGATACACGCCCCCCATGAGCATGGTGAGCAGCATCAGGTAGCTGAGCGCGCCCAGGAGCAGCACCGAGCGCGCGGCCGGCGTGGAGACGTCCACGTCCTGCACCGCGACCGGGTTCAGCACCAGCGGGTCGATGCCGCGCGCCAGGATGCGAAGGTGCGCCAGGGTCGCCGAGTACTGGGCGAGGATCGCGCGCAGGCGCTCGGAGTCGGCCGCGCTGCCGACATCCGCGGCGTCGGTGTAGAGCTCCAGCGGCGCGGGCGTGCCCTGGGCGAGCAGCCGCCCGAACTCCTCCGGCACCCACAGCACGCGCGGCTCACGGTGCAGCGCCACCGCGTGGCGGGCCGCGTCCCGGTCCAAGCCGACCGCGGTGACCGCCACCCCCGACTGCGCGAGGTAGGCGAGCAGGTGCGGCGCCCGCTCGCCGTGGGCCACGGCGAGCGCCAGCGGCCGGTCGGCGGCGGCCGCGCCGCGGTGGATCTGCAGGTTGATGAGCGCCGCGAACAGCACCGGGCCCAGCAGCGGCCCCAGGATCAGCGCCGTGACCAGCGTGCGCCGCTCGCGCAGGTTCTCGCGGAACTCCTTGGCGAACACGATGAGGAGCGCGCGCAGCATGCTCATGGCGCAGCGCCGATCAGGCGCACGAACGCGTCCTCGAGGCCCTCGGCCCCGGTGCGCGCGGCGATCTCCCCGGGCGTGCCGGCCGCCAGCACGGTGCCGGCGCCGATCACCACCACCTCGTCGCACAGCGCGCTCACCTCCTGCATGACGTGGCTGGAGAACAGCACGCAGTGGCCGGCATCGCGCAGCGCCTTCAGCAGCCGCCGCAGCGAGCGCACCGCCGGCACGTCGAGGCCGTTGGTGGGCTCGTCCAGGATCAGGTTGCGCGGCCGGTGCACGAGTGCCCGGGCGAGCGCGGTCTTGACGCGCTCGCCCTGCGAGAAGCCGCGCGCGCGCCGGTCGGCGCACTCCTCCATCTCGAGCATCCGCACCAGCTCCACGGTGCGGGCGCGCGCCTCCCCCCGGGGCACGCCCTGCAGGTGCGCGAAGTAGAGGATGTTCTCGCGCGCGGTGAGGTTCGGGTAGATGCCGGCGCCCGAGGGCAGCACCCCTAAGCGCCGGGCCGCCTCCAGCGGGGCGCTGCGCACGCTGCTGCCGTCGATCAGGGCCTCGCCGGCATCCGGCCGCAGCACCGTGTACAGCAGGCGCAGGGTCGTCGACTTGCCCGCGCCGTTGGGACCCAGAAGGCCCGTGATGCGGCCGTCGGCGGCGGTGAGGCTCACCTCGCGCACCGCCGCGACCGGACCGAAGCGCTTGCACAGGGCGCGCGCCTCGATCATGGGCCGGGTCCGTTCACGGAGGTGAAGAACGGCATCGGCCGGTCGGCGGCGAGGCACGACACCTCGAGGTTCGTCGCCGTGCCGCGCTCGAGGAAGGCGGCCAGCACCCGGTCCATGCAGGGGGCGGTGAGCTGGCCGTGCCCGAGCCCGGGCAAGGTCAGGCTGAGCGCGCCGGTGAGGCCGCGGGCGGCCTGCGCGGCATACGCCGGCGGGGTCACCGGGTCGTCGCCGCCGGACAAAAGCAGCGCGGGCACCGGGCTCGCAAGCGGCGCGTGCAGGTCGGCATCCACCGGCCCGTGCGGCCAGATGCCGCACAGGGTGGTGAGCGCATCGACCTGCGCCGCCCCCATGAAGGTGCGCGCCAGCGCCGCGCGGTCGATGGCGGCTGCATCCCAGTAGGGCACGTCCTCGGCGCACACCACGCTGTTGTGCATGCCGAGCGCGATGCTCTCGAAGGAGCGCTTGAGGACCAGGAACTGCGCGGCCAGCGGGCCGTAGTCGCCGGCGGCGGCGCCGTCGAGCAGCAGCGGCAGGAGGGCGGCGTAGTCGGCGCTGTAGCCGGACAGCCGCAGCACGCTGCCCAGCTGGTCGCGGTCGAAGTCGAAGTGCTGCAGCTTGCCGGAGGACGGGTCGGGCACGCTCACCGGCACCGGGTGCGCCGCCAGCGCGGCGCGCACGCGCGCGTAGTCCCCGAGCACGTCCGGGTAGCGCTGCGCGCAGCCGGGCTGGCCGGTGCAGCGCTTGAGGATCGCCGCCACGGCACGCTCGGCGTCGAGGGCCACGTCCGGCCCGATGGCGAGCGTCGCCGGCACGACCCCGTCGAGGATCAGCGCGCGCACGCGCGCGGGGTAGCGCCTGAGGTACTGCTGCGCGACGCGCGTCCCGTAGGAGACCCCGTAGAGGTCGATGCTGGCGTAGCCGAGCGCGGCACGCGCCCGCTCGAGGTCCCCGACCGCGAGGCTGGTGGTGTAGAAAGCCGGGTCGGCGTGGCGGCGCACGGTGGCAAGGCAGCTGCGTGCCAGGGCGGCCACCTCTGCGCCCGTGGCCTGGTACAGCCGGTCCTCGTCCTCGGGACAGGTGAGCGGGTTCGATCCACCGGTGCCGCGCTGGTCCAGGAGCACGATGTCGCGGTCGCGCCCGATGCGCGCGAAGGCGCGCGCCACGCTCGCGTAGAACTGGCGCGCCGACTGCCCCGGGCCGCCGGCGAGCACGAACAGCGCGTCGGGGCGCTTGCGGGTGCTGATCGCCGGCACGCGCGCGACGGCGAGCGCGATGCGCCGGCCCGCCGGGTCCTTAGGGTTCTCCGCCACCTCCAGGACCCCGCACTGGGCCGGGGTCACCGACAGCTTCAGGGGATGCTCGAGCACGCAGGGCGTGAGCGCCAGGCCCGGACGCGGCGGCGCGGCGCCCGCGGGCGCACCGCCCAGGCACAGGGCGAGCACCCCTAGGAGGCGCAGGGGGACAGTTGGCGGGCGTGGCGGTCGCATGGGTGGCGGGGCCCCAAGGATATGACACCCGGGAGGAAACTTGTTCGTGCCGGCGCGCGCCCTACAATACGCCTCCGCCGTTTCTGCCCGGTCCGCCCGCGCCCATATGTCCAGCCCTGCGTCCCAGCCCGCCGACCGCTACGACGTCATCGTCGTCGGCGGCGGCCATGCCGGCACCGAGGCCGCGCTGGCCGCGGCGCGCATGGGGGCCCAGACCCTGCTCATCACCCACAGCGTCGAGTCGCTCGGGGCGATGAGCTGCAACCCCGCCGTCGGTGGCATCGGCAAGGGGCACCTGGTGCGCGAGATCGACGCCCTGGGGGGTGCGATGGCACGCGCCGCCGACCGTGCCGGCATCCAGTTCCGGACCCTCAACGCGAGCAAGGGGCCGGCCGTGCGCGCCACCCGCGCGCAGGCCGACCGTGTGCTCTACCGGGCCGCCATCCGCGCCTGCCTCGAGGGCCAGCCCAGGCTGCGGATCTTCCAGCAGGAGGTCGCGGACCTCGTCGTGGCCGGCGGTCGCGTCACCGGGGTCATCACGGCTTCCGGGGTCACCTTCGGCGCCGGCGCCGTGGTGCTCACGGTAGGCACCTTCCTCGGCGGTCGCATCCACGTGGGCCTTGCGAACCTCGAGGGCGGCCGCGCGGGCGACCCGCCGTCCAACCGCCTGGCGGCACGGCTGCGCGAGCTGCCCTTCACCGTCGGGCGCCTGAAGACCGGCACGCCGCCGCGCATCGATGGCCGGACGCTGGACTGGTCGGTCATGACCCGCCAGCCCGGCGACCGCCCGACGCCGGTGTTTTCGTTCCTCGGGCGAGTCAGTGATCACCCAAAACAGGTTGATTGCTTCATTACACATACGAATGAGCGCACCCACGACATCATCCGCGGCGCCGCGGACCGCTCGCCCATGTTCACCGGCCGCATCGAGGGCATAGGCCCCAGGTACTGCCCGTCGGTCGAGGACAAGGTGGTGCGCTTTGCCGCGAAGGACTCGCACCAGGTGTTCGTCGAGCCCGAGGGCCTGACCACCGCCGAGGTCTACCCCAACGGGATCTCCACCAGCCTGCCCTACGAGGTGCAGGTGGAGTTCGTGCGCAGCATCGCGGGCTTCGAGCGCGCCCACCTCACCCGTCCCGGCTACGCCATCGAGTACGACTACTTCGACCCGCGGGGGCTCAACCCCTCGCTCGAGACACGGCCGCTCGAGGGGCTGTTCTTTGCGGGCCAGATCAACGGCACCACCGGCTACGAGGAGGCGGCAGCCCAGGGACTGATTGCCGGGATCAACGCCGTGCGCAAGGTCCGCGCCGAACCGCCGTTCGTGCCGCGCCGCGACCAGGCCTACATCGGGGTCCTGATCGATGACCTGACGACCTGCGGCACGCGCGAGCCCTACCGGATGTTCACCAGCCGCGCCGAGCACCGGCTGCTGCTGCGCGAGGACAACGCCGACCTGCGGCTCACGCCCGCGGGACGGGAGCTCGGGCTCATCGACGAGGAGCGCTGGGCACTGTTCAACGCCAAGGCGCGGCTCGCCTCGGCCGAGGTGGAACGCCTCGCCCTGCGGCGGGTGGCCCCGTCCGAGGTGCCGCCCGGGTGGAGCACCGCGCACCTCGGTGCACCCCTGGCCCGCGACTGCGGCGCGCTGGAACTGCTGCGGCGCCCGGGGGTCACCTATGAGGCCCTGCGCGAACTCGTGCCACCCCCGGCCTGGGCCGAAGACCGCGGGCTCGACCCGCGGCTGCCCCCGGAGGTGGCCCGGCAGGTGGAAGTGCGCGCCAAGTACCAGGGCTACATCGAGCGCCAGGAGGCCGAGATCGAGCGGGCCCGCCGCCACGAGGAACTGCCGCTGCCGCCCGACTTCGACTACCGCGCGATGAGCGGGCTCTCGCACGAGGTGCGCCAGAAGCTCGAGGAGCTGCGGCCCGCGACCCTCGGCGCCGCCGGCCGGGTGCCGGGCATCACCCCGGCCGCGGTGCAGATCCTGCTGGTCTACCTGAAGCGGCGGCGCGAGCGCCTGAGCGCATGAGCGCCTTCATCGAAAAGCTGAAGTCCGCCTGGGCCGCGCACGACTCGCTGGTGTGCGTGGGTCTGGACCCGGAGATCGAGCGCTTCCCGAAGCACATCGCCGCCGAGGCCTCGCCGATCTTCCAGTTCAACAGGGCGATCATCGACGCCACCCACGACCTGGTGTGCGCCTTCAAGCCGCAGTTCGCGCACTACGCCGCCTACGAGGCCGAGGACCAGCTCGAGCGCACCATCGAGTACGTGCACCGCCAGTACCCGCAGGTGCCGGTGATCCTGGACGCCAAGCGCGGCGACATCGGCAGCACCGCCGAGCGCTACGCCATCGAGGCCTTCGAGCGCTACGGCGGCGATGCGGTCACCGTGAACCCCTACCTCGGGACCGACTCGCTCGAGCCGTTCCTGAAGTTCGCCGACCGCGGGGTGATCGTGCTGTGCCGCACCTCCAATCCCGGCGGGGGCGACCTGCAGGAGCTCGAGGTCGGCGGCCGGCGGCTGTACCAGGCGGTCGCGGAGCTGGCGCACACCCGCTGGAACAGCCGCGGCAACTGCCTGCTGGTGGTGGGCGCGACCTACCCGCAGGAGCTCGCCACCGTGCGGGCCATCGTCGCAGACATGCCGCTGCTGGTGCCGGGCGTCGGCGCCCAGGGGGGCGATGTCGAGCAGGTAGTGAAGGCCGGCCAGACCCAGGCCGGCACCGGGCTCATCATCAGCTCCTCGCGCGCCATCCTCTACGCCTCTTCCGGGGAAGACTTCGCGGCGCAGGCGCGCGCGGCGACCGAGTCGCTGCGCGCGCACATCAACCGCCACCGACTGCGCCCCCGATGAGGCGATGCCGGCCGCTCGCGGCCGCACTGGCTGCGGCGCTGGCGCTGCTCAGCGCCTGCAGTCCGCCCGCCGGCGCGCCCCCCAATCCCAGCGGCGCGATCCTGGTGCGCGGCGGCGGCCCGGACCCCGACTCGCTCGACCCGCAGAAGGCGCGTGGCTTCGAGGCGCAGACCGTGCTGCGCGACCTGTGCGAGGGGCTCACCACGCTGGATAAGGATGCGCACGTCGCCCCGGGCGTGGCGCGCAGCTGGAGCGTGAGTGCGGATGCGCGCACCTACACCTTCAAGCTGCGCCCCGAGGCGCGCTGGTCGAACGGGGACCCGGTGGTGGCCGCGGACTTCGTGGCCGCCCTGCGGCGCCTCGTCGACCCCAGGACCGGCTCGGCGTACGCGGAGTACGCGGACGTCATCCTCAACACCGACGACATCGTCGCGGGCAGGAAGCCGCCGGAGTCCCTGGGGGTCGCAGCACCCGACGCTGCGACGCTGGTCATCACGCTCGCCTCCCCCGCCCCCTACCTGCCGACGCTGCTGTCGCATCCGGCGACCTGCCCGGTGCACCGCGCGACGCTCGCGAACCACCCGGACGGGTTCGCGCGCCCGGGGCTGCTCGTGTCCAACGGCGCGTTCGTGCTGACCGAGTGGGTGCAGGGCTCGCACCTGCTGGCCGCGCGCAACCGCAAGTACTGGAACGACGCCGCGACCCGCCTGGACGGGGTGAAGTACCTGCTGATCCCGGACGAGAACGCGGAACTCGCGCGCTACCGCGCCGGCGACCTGGACGTGACCATGACCGTGCCGCGCGGGCAGCTCGACTGGGTGAAGGCGAACCTGGGGGCGCAGCTGCACGTCTACCCGCAGCTCAACACCTATTACTACGGGTTCAACCTCCGCAAGGCCCCGTTCAAGGATGCCCCGAAGCTGCGGCGCGCGCTGTCTTTGGTGATCGACCGCGAGAAGATCGCGAGCCTGGTGCTGCGGGTCGGCGAGCTGCCCGCCTACGGCTGGGTGCCGCCCGGGATCGACAACTACACCCCGCAGTCCTTCGACTACAAGGGGGAGCCGATGCCGGCGCGCATCCGCGAGGCGCAGCAGCTGTATGCGCAGAGCGGCTACTCGAAGTCCAGGCCGCTCGCGTTCGAGCTGCGCTACAACGCCGGCGAGGTGCACACCAAGGTCGCGCTCGCGGTCGCCTCGATGTGGAAGGAGGCCCTCGGGGTGGAGGTGACGCTCACGCAGGTGGAGTTCCGCTCGCTGCTGCAGGACATCGACCGGGGCGAGGTCGAGATGTTCCGCTCCAGCTGGGTCGGGGACTACAACGACGCCTACACCTTCGCGCAGTACCTGAAGAGCGACTTCGGGGTGAACCTGCCGCACTACTCCAGCGCGGCCTACGATGCGCTCCTGGACGCCGCCGCCCGCGAGGGCGACCCGGACCAGCGCCGCAGGCTGCTCGAGCAGGCCGAGCGCACCATGCTCGCCGACACCCCGCTGCTGCCGATCTATTTCTACGTCAACAAGCACCTGGTGAAGCCGGCCGTCGCGGGCTGGTACGACAACGTCATGAACGTCGTCTACAGCCGCGACCTCGCGCTGCGCGCAGCCGGCGCGCGCTGAAGACTAGCCGCGCGCGATCAGGCGCTGCAGCCACGCGAAGTACGGAGTAGCGCGGACCTGTGGCGGAGACTTCCCGAGCTGCGCAGCCGCCTCCTTCAGCAACGCCGCCCGGCGCCCGGGCTCGGTGAAGGCCTGCGCATAGAGCTGCCGCGCGAGCTCGAAGGGCACCCACACGTCGCTGCGGTTGCGCGCCAGCAGGTCGCGCTGGAACTTGAGCGCGGGCGCCAGCGTCGCGCGCGCCTGCGCAAGCCTGCCCTGCCGCGCCTGCGCGATGGCCAGCCACGCGGTGACCTCGTTGAAGTCGCGCCGCGAGCCGACCAGGCCCGGCGGTTCGGACACCTGCCGGTGCCTGAGCGCGCTGCGGGCCTGCGCCTCGGCCGCGGCATCGTCGCCGAGCCCGAGGCTGGCGACGGCGAGGTTGCCCCCGAGGATCCCGAGGAGGCTCTCCTGGATCTGCCGGTCGGCCTCGCCCTCGACCCGGGCGTGCTCCAGGAGCGACTGGGCGGCGCTCCCCAGGCGCCGCGATTCCTGGGTATTGCCCTGCAGCAGCTGGTGCAGCGCCTGCAACGCATCGATGCCGGACTCGGTCAGTACGGCGCGGGCGCTGCCGGCGGGCACGGCCTTGGCCAGGCGCGCCCCGGCGGCCCGGATGCGCTCGAGCGTCTGCGCGAACCCCGGCGCGTCGCCAAGCTGCGCCTGCGTGGCACCCAGGTTGCCCATGAAGGTCACGGAGTTCAGCAGGAACCCGACGTTGCCCTCGCGCGCGGCGGCGCGCTCGCCCGATCCCGGCGCCCGCGACAGGTAGTCCAGGGCGCGCCTGAAGTCCCCGGCGGAGAAGAAAGCCTGGCCGGTGTTGGAATCGGTGTCGCCGAGGTTGTTCAGCGCCACCACGTTCTCGGGATCCAGGTCGAGGAGCGTGCGCAGCAGCGCATCGTTGCGCTCGCCGAGCTCGGCCGCCCGGCGGGGGTCCAGGTCCTCGAGCGCGAAGGCGCTGAGCCCGCTGCCCAGGATCCCCATGGCGTGCAGCGCCAGGCGGTTGCCCGGGCGTCGCCGCAGCAGTCGCGTGCCGAGGTCGTAGGCTTCGTCGGCGTCACGGCGCGCCTCCGCCATGCGCCCGGTGAAGGCCAGGGCCCCGGCGGTCCAGCCGGTGGCCTCGAGGTACCACGCGGTCATGTCCGGATCGGACAGGTCGCGCGCCCCCATGGCGGCGGCCGCCGCGCGCGCCTGCATGCCGGTCTTCGCCGCCTCGGGATACTTCTGCTGGTACCAGTAGCCGAAGGCGGTGCGCGTCAGCACGTCGACGTAGGCCTCGCGCGTGGCGCGGCTCGCGCCCGGGGCCTCGGCAACCGGGGTGATGAGCGCCAGCGCCCGGGTGGCGGAGTCGAAGGCCTTCTGGTCGCCCATGTTGTCCAGGACCTGGAACTGTGCCAGGTCGGCGAGCGCCAGCGCGGTGATCGTGGCCTCGGAGTCATCACCGGCACGCCTGAGTCCTTCGAGCAGGCCCAGGGCCTCGTTGACGTCCTTGAGTGCGTCTCCCGGGCGGCCGAGCGAGCGCAGCGCGCGCGCGTGGTGCACCAGGGCGAGCGCGGCGTTGCGGGTGGACTCGGGGCTCTTCAGCTGCGGCGGCAGCGCGTGGAAGTAGTCGATCTGGCGCTGCGAGAAGTCCCGCAGCGTGTCGAGGCGCCCGGACAGCTCGAGCTGGCGCACGAAGTCGTCGGCCAGGTAGGACAGCAGGTGCTCGGACTGCGCCCGCGCACTCTCGGAGATCGCCTGGGTCTGGTGCGCCTGGCGCTCGGCGCGCCGCGCCCGCTCGCTGGAGAAGTACGCGAGTCCCGCCGCGACGATGGCCGCCCCGGCCAGCAGCGTGCACACGGCGGCGACCTTGCGCGCCCGCACCAGCTGCGCATGCGCCGCCTGCTCGCGGGCCCGCTGCGCGGCGAGCTGCCGTTCGGCCTCCTCGCGGGCCTCGCGCGCCTGGCGCAGGTCACGGCTCGCCTTGACCACGCCGCACAGCACGTCGTGCGTGAGTTCCACGCGGCGCACGTCGAGGCGCTCCTCGATGCGCAGCAGGCGGCGGTTGACCAGCAGCGCAAGCGTCGCAGGTCCGGCGCCGACCGCCGCGAAGCGCTTGAGCAGCCGCTCCTCGGCCACGTTCTCGCGGAATCCCGAGGCAGTCAGCAGCTCGTCCTCGATCACGCGCCGCACCCCTTCGGGCTGGTCGGCGAGCGAGCGTTCGTAGAAGTTGCTGAGGATGGTGGTGTGCGAGCCCGCCAGCAGGTCCTGGGAGATCTCCGGCCGCCCCTGGGCGATACGCGCGTCGTTGAGCTCGCGGCAGATCAGCGACAGGAGCGAGGGCTCGACCTCCGCGTTGGCAAGCTCGGCACCGCCGGCCACGAAGCGCACGATGGCCGCGGCCACCTCCTGCGACACGAGGCCCCTGCCCGGCTGCAGCACCGCCGCGAGCGCCTGCTCGCCGGTCATGGGCGCCAGCCGCAGGCGGTTCTGCGACACCGAGGGCATCACGCCCTTGAGGCTCTCCAGCGGCGCCAGGTAGTCCTCGCGCAGCGCGATCAGCACGCGGTAGTCGCTGCGGGCGAAGTCGAACTTCTCCGCCGCCGCCTCGTCGGCGTCGAACTGCGCCTGCAGCGCCTGCGGCGGGCGGTTCTCGACCAGGTCGGCGAGCTCGGCGACGAAGCGCGCCGCGCGGGCGCGCCCGAACTCGTCGCTCTGCGCGAGCGTGAAGATCTCCTCGAACTGGTCGAAGATCAGCAGCGGGATCAGCCGCGCGCCGGCCTGATCGTGCAGCACGTCGTCGCGGTGGTGCAGGAACTCCCACAGCGACTCGCCCGCGACCGCCACCCCGGCCTGCGTCCAGTGGCCGGTGCTGCTGGCGGTGGCGCGGATCGCGGCCTTGATCTGCTCGGCGGGCTCGGGCGTGCCGCGGGCGTAGTCGATGCGCACGTACACCGGGCAGTAGCCCTGCGCGCGCAGCCGCGGCACCAGCCCCGCGCGCAGGATCGAGGTCTTGCCCAGGCCCGACTGGCCGAACAGCACGGTGAGGAGCTTGCGCTGCACGCGGCGCGCCAGCTCCGCAACCTCGGCGTCGCGGCCGAAGAAGTAGGCGCGCGTCTCCTCGGTGAAGCTCGCCAGTCCGAGCCACGGGTTGTGCTCGTCGATGGTGGCGCCCGCAGCCGCGGCGCTGTCGGCGGCGGCGGCCATCAGCGTGCGCGCGGACTGAGGAAGTCGGCCAGGCGGCGGCAGAACTCCGGCGTCGCCGCGCCGCCGGGCAGCTGGGTGAAGTGCAGCGCGCTGAAGCGGTCCGGCACCGTGGCCGAGTTGGCATCGGTGCCGTCGATGGTCACCGGCAGCACGAACAGCGCGCCGTCGGCCATGTTGCGCGCGCGGTCGAGCGCATAGCTCCACTCGCGCCGGAAGTAGCCCTCCAGGCGCCGCTGGGTGGTGGCCGAGATCACCGGGATGAAGTAGGAGCAGCGCGCGATGTTGCGCTGGATCTTGCGGTCGTAGTCGTCCCCGACCTCCAGGCGCTCCATGTCGAACCAGGTGGTGATGCCGGCAGCGTCGAGCCCGGCCTTCAGCTGCTGCACCGCCGCCAGGTCCTCGCGCGCATAGGAGATGAACACCGCGTTGTCGGGCATCTCGCGGGTCGGCGGCAGGAAGCGCGTCGGTGCCGCGGCGGGGCTCGCCGGCGGGCGCCGGCGGGCGTGCCAGCGCCTGGCCAGCTCCGCGACGAAGCGCTCGGCGCCCACGTACACCCGGGTGCGCAGGCTCACCTGCTGCAGGAAGCTCATGAGGCGCTCGTCGTGGCTCGAGTGGTCGTCTGCCAGGATCTCGCCCACGTCGCGCGGGTCGGACAGGCGCTGGCGCTTGGCCATGCGCAGGAACAGCCGCGCCAGCCAGTTGGAGAAGTTGCTGCCGATGAACAGCAGGTGGTTGTGCTCGAGCTCGTGGAAGAGCTTCTCGGGCACCAGGTGCTCGCTCTGCAGCGCGCAGATGAACTCCAGCAGGTCCTCGTCCGAGATCACGTAGGTCGGGGACGCGGACAGCCGGCCGAACAGGTGGTAGACCACCGGCCGCTGCAGCCCCTCACGCTCCCCGGGCAGGTCGACCACGCGGTTGGGCGAGTAGGACAGCACCTCGGTGCTGGCCGCGCCCGCGAAGCGCGCCTGGTTGATGGCGCCCTCGAGCAGCCCGTCGGGGGTCGTGGTCACGAACAGGTCGAAGTCCTCGATGCCGGCCAGGTGCCGCAGCGCCTCGGGCGGCTCGAGGCTGGCATCCTTGATGATGCCGCGCAGGCGCACGTACGCCTCCTCGCGCCGGCCGCGCGCGGCCAGGAACTGGCACACCACGTCGTTCAGGGTGAGCGGCTGCGGCAGCTGCGAGGTGTCGACCCCCAGGCGCGTGGCCAGCTTCTCGGCCGCCCAGTCGTACAGCAGGCGCGGGCCGCGCTCGGTCGCGACCATCAGGAGCTCGGGTCCCACGATGGGGATGACGCGGTGCTCCTCGATGAAGCTTAAGAGGTCCTCCCACGCATCGTCGTCGAGGTCGGTGCGCGGCAGCGGCAGGACGCCGGTGGCGCTCATCGCATGCCCGGCGGCAAACCCGGCTCGGCGGACACGGGTGTGGCGCGTGAATGGAGGAGGCGGTTCGTCATGGAGCGGTGCCGGCCGTGCCGCGGCCTGGTGTTAGAGTGCGCTGGAGTCTGCCGCAAGCGCCCCCGGGGCGCAATTTACCCGCACGACTCGCCAGCGCCGCTGGTGGCAAACGGCGCACTCGCGGCGGCCCAGGTCAGCCGCGTGCCCGGCGCCCTGAATACACCGCCCGGGGTGGAAGCGGCTACTTGCCGATGCAGAACCCGCTGAAGATGCGTCCCAGGAGGTCATCGGCGGTGAAATCGCCGGTGATGGAAGCCAGCGCCTGCTGCGCCCCGCGCAGCTCCTCGGCCACCAGTTCCCCGGCCCGCGACTCGCTCAGCTGCCGAGCGGCCTCCTCGGTGTGCGCCCGCGCCTGCGCCAGCGCCTCCAGGTGCCGGCGCCGCGCGCTGACGGCGCCGGACTCGACGTCCTGGAACCCCATGCACTGCTTCAGGTGCGTGCGCAGGCCGTCGAGCCCCGTGCCGCTGAGCGCCGACACCAGCACCCGCGGCGGGCCGCTCACGGTGTCGGACACGGGCAGTCCCGTGGCCAGGTCGCACTTGTTGAATACCAGCGTGACCGGCACGTCCGCGGGCAGGCGCGCGCGCTCCTCGCGGAAGGCGGAAGCCGCGGGATCCTCGGCTGCGTCGATGACGAACAGCACCCGGTCGGCGCGCGCCATCGCGGCCTGGGCGCGCCGGATGCCCTCCTCCTCGACCAGGTCGGCCGCCTCACGCAGTCCCGCCGTGTCCATGACGTGCAGCGGCATGCCGTCGATGGCGATGCGCTCGCGCAGCACGTCGCGCGTGGTACCCGGCACCGGGGTCACGATGGCGGCCTCGTACCCGGCCAGGCGGTTCAGCAGGCTCGACTTGCCGGCGTTCGGGCGCCCGGCGATCACCACCGTCATGCCCTCGCTCAGCAGCTGCCCCTGGCGCGCCGCCTCCAGCACGCCGTCGAAGTGGTGGCGCACCGCCTGGAAGCGCTCGCCGAGCTCGCGGTCGGCGAGGAAGTCGATCTCCTCCTCGGGGAAGTCGATGGCGGCTTCCACGTAGGTGCGCAGCTCGATCACCGCCTCGGTGAGTCCGCGCACCATCGCGGAGAACTCCCCCTGGAGCGAGCGCATGGCGGCGCGCGCCGCCGCGCGCGAGCCGGCGTCGATCAGGTCGGCGATCGCCTCGGCCTGCGCGAGGTCGAGCTTGTCGTTGAGGAACGCCCGCTGCGTGAACTCCCCGGGGAGCGCGCGGCGCGCGCCGAGCGCCAGCGCCCGGGCGGTCAGGGCCTCCATCACCACCGGCCCCCCGTGGCCCTGCAGCTCGAGCACGTGCTCGCCGGTGTAGGAGTGCGGGGCCGGGAAGAACAGCGCCAGCCCCGCATCCAGCGGCGCGCCGGACTCGTCGAGGAAGCGGGTGAAAGTGGCGCGGCGTGCCTCGGGCAGCTCGCCCAGCAGCACCGCGGCGATCTCCGGGGCCTTGGGTCCGGAGACGCGCACGATGCCGATGCCGCCCCGGCCCGGGGGCGTCGCCGCGGCCACGATGGTATCCGTACGCGTCATGAACGGCCTCGCCGGGGCAAGGCTAACGCCGCCGGCGCGCGGAAGGAAGCCGGCGCCGCGGGCTCAGGAGCTGCGGCGCGCGGCGGCGGCGGCCGCGATGCGGCGGTTGATGTTCCACTGCTGCGCGATCGAGAGGATCGTGTTGGTCAGGTAGTAGAGCACCAGGCCTGCGGGGAAGAACGCGAACATCACCGACATGGCGAGCGGCATGATCATGAACATCTTCGCCTGCACCGGGTCGGGCGGCGCCGGGTTGAGCTTGTACTGGCCGAACATGGCTGCCGCCATGAGCGCGGGCAGGATGAACCAGGGGTCGCGCGCCGAGACGTCGTGGATCCAGCCCATGAACGGCGCCTGGCGCAGCTCGACGCTCTCCAGCAGCACCCAGTAGAAGGCGATGAACACCGGGATCTGGATGACGATCGGCAGGCAGCCGGCGACCGGGTTCACCTTCTCGCGCTGGTACAGCTCCATCATGGCGCGCCCGAGCTTCTCGCGGTCGTCCTTGTAGGTCTCCTGCAGGTTCTTGATGCGCGGCTGCAGGGTCTTCATCTTCGCCATCGAGCGGCCACTGGCCTCCGAGAGCGGATAGAAGAGGAGCTTGAGCAGGAAGGTCACCAGGATGATGGCGATGCCCCAGTTGCCGGTCAGGCCGTGCACCTTGTCCAGCAGCCAGAACAGCGGGCGGGCCAGGAACCACAGCCGCCCGTAGTCGGCCACGAAGCCGAGCTTCGGGGAGGCGGCCGCGAGCTGGCTCTGCAGCTTCGGTCCCGCGAACAGGGTCTGGGCGAGAGCGGTGCTCGCCCCCGGCGCCACCGTGACCTCAGGTCCGGTACCCGACAGCAGGTACTGGTTGCCCGAGACGTTGAGGCCGAAGTGCCACGGGATGCCGGCCGGCGGCACGATGGCGCTGACGAAGTGGTGCTGCAGCGCTGCCAGCCAGCCGCTGGTCACATCGAGGGACAGCCTGGCGTTGTCCGCGCTCGCCGGGTCCAGCCGCTCGTACTTGTTGCCGTCGTAGATCGCCGGGCCGTGGAAGGCGTAGGTCTCCACGTGCAGGTACGAGCTCTTGGTGCGCGGATCGTTGCGCAGGATCTGGGCGTACGGACGCAGCTCGTAGGGCGCATCCCCGCCGTTGTGCACCTGGTAGCTGAGACCGATGGCGTACTGGCCGCGCCGGAAGGTGAAGGTCTTGGTG
>Ga0335083_10004931_pt1 | contig 16923 bp, 10 predicted proteins | sample Lox_Sample_42_FD_206716 | JGI IMG/M metagenome (GOLD analysis project Ga0335083, IMG submission 206716) | Soil microbial communities from Loxahatchee National Wildlife Refuge, Florida, United States - Lox_Sample_4.2 | ecosystem: Environmental > Terrestrial > Soil > Wetlands | place: USA... | reverse complement strand
ATCCTGAGCGTGCAGCCACCGAAGGTGGGCCACGCCTACCCCGAGTTGGTACCTCAGGTCGACGCGGACGGAAATGAGCGCGATGGCGTACGCCTGCCCGAGCTGGCCGTCCCCCTGGCAACCTACACCGGCTGGAACCTCCGCGATCCCTCCATCGGCGCACCCGGCGAACGCGTGGCGTTCGAGGGTTCCTGGTTTCCTTTCGCACACACCGCCGCCGAACGGTCCCGCTCAGGCGACCCGCGACCCTCCATCGAGGAACGCTACCCGAGCCGCGAAGCCTATCTGGAGCGCTACACGCGGGCACTCGATGACCTGATCCGCCAGCGCTGGATCCTGGCCGAAGACCGGACGGCCCTGTTGGAGATCGCCGCACGCGACTGGGCGGAGGCGACGCGGTAGTCGCGAACAAGCCACATACGCCGGGAAGATTTCCCGGCTCCTGACACCGGATCGGAACAGCCGGCAGTCCGCGAGCCCCGCGGACTCAAGATCGGGACGTTTTCCTATTGGCGCTCCGCGAGCGGCATGGAACACTCGGACTCCGCCCCCGATCCTCCGACCCCTTTCCCACTCTCCGCCGCAAGTCCCTCTACACCTTGAGGTTTCTTGAGGGCGCTGCCGTGGACGTGATCAGCCGCCGCCGCGGGCCGGAACCAGAACAGCACGCACAGCGGCAACTTGTGGATGGGGAATAAATCATGAAGAAGGCATTGATGTTCGCACTATGCGTTGCAGCCGGCAGCGCGGACCTCGCGATCGCCGCGCAACCCGATGACGCTGACAAGGACGCCACGGCGCCAGCCAATCCCGCAACCGCGCAGGAACTGCCCCGGGTAGTCATCATCGCCACGGCACCCCTGCCCGGAATCGGACTGCCGCCGGAGCAGGTGGCGGGCAATGTCCAGACCGCCGGCAGCGACGATCTGAAGCGTCAGCAGTCACTCAGTCTCTCGGAGTACCTCAACAGCAACTTCACCGGCGTCACGGCCAGCGAAAGCTCCGACAACCCTTTCCAGACGGATATCAACTACCACGGGTTCACGGCTTCGCCACTGCTCGGCACGCCCGAAGGACTCTCCATCTTCGTCGATGGCGTGCGGGTCAACGAGGCCTTCGGCGATACCGTCAACTGGGACCTGATTCCGGAATCGGCCATTTCCAACATCTCGCTGATCTCGGGCTCCAACCCCGTGTTCGGACTGAACACGCTGGGTGGCGCGCTCGCGGTGCAGACCAAGAGCGGTCACGATTTTCCCGGCACCGAGGTGGAGGCCTATGGGGGCTCCTTTGGCCGACGCGCCTTCGAGGCCGCGACCGGCGGATCCTCGGGGCCGTTCGACTACTTCCTCACCGGCAACTACTTCGACGAAGACGGCTGGCGCAACCTCTCGCCGTCGAAAGTGAAGCAGATCTTCGGCAAGGTGGGCTGGGAGAACGAGGTGACCGACCTCGATCTGAGCTACACGTGGGCCGACACGGCCCTGACCGGCAACGGCACGACGCCGCAGACCATGCTGGCGCTGAACCGGGAGGCCATCTTCACCGCACCGGACTTCACCAACAACAAGCTGAACTTCGTCAATGCCACGGCCAGCCACTTCCTGCGCCCCGATCTGCTGCTGTCGGGAAATGTCTACTACCGCCACCTCACGACGCTCACCAACAACGGTGATCTGAACGACGATAATTACCTGTCGGACGATTACGAGGGTCCGGACGTGGACTGCGGCAACTTCACGAGCCTGTCCGACGTGGCCTATTGCGCGAACGGCATCAATCGTGCTTCGACCACCACTCAGCGGACCTTTGGCCTCGGAGCGCAGATCACTTCGACTCACGATCTCGGTCCCGCCAAAAATCAGGCCGTGCTGGGCGCGAGCTACGATCGCTCCACGGTGGACTACGTGCAGGCGTTCCAGTACGCGACCATGACGTCGACCCGCCAGACGCTGCCGATCGACAGCCCCTTCAATCCGCTGGAGACGGTCAACTCGGTGGGCGGTACCAGTAAAGTGTACGGCGTGTACTTCACCGACACGCTGTCTCCGACCCCCTTGGTGCACATCACTGCGTCACTGCGTTACAACCGGATCGAGGAGACTCTCGACGGCTACAGCGTGGATACCGACGTGGGTGACTTCGGCGACGGATTCAATGAGTCCGAACCGCTGTTCGGAGACCATACCTACTCGCGCGTGAATCCCGCTCTCGGCGTGACGTTCACCCCATCGAAGGCGTTGACACTTTACGCCAACTACAACGAAGGCAGTCGCGCACCGACCGTGATCGAGCTGGGGTGTTCGGACCCGGAACAGCCCTGCGGTCTGCCCAACGACTTCGCCAGCGACCCGGATCTCAAGCAGGTGGTCTCACGTACGGTGGAAGCCGGCGCACGCGGCTCATTGCCGGACAACCTGCTCAACTGGAGCCTCGATGTATTCCGCACGGAAAACAGCAATGACATCCAGTTCGTCGCCACGACCACCAGCGAAGGCTACTTCGCGAATGTCGGCACGACGCGCCGCCAGGGCCTCGATCTCGGACTGGGTGGCCGGCTTGAGAAACTGACCTGGCATCTCGCTTACAGCTTCGTGGATGCCACGTATCGCTCGAGCTTTGAGGTCAACGCTGAGTCCAACAGCACCGCCGATGACGATGGCAACATCACGGTCAACCCGGGCAACCGGATCCCGCTCATACCACGACACACCGGCCGGTTGCGCCTGGACTATGCACTGACCGAAAAGTGGGATGTCGGGGCCAGTCTGCTCGTGTCTTCCGGCGTTTTCCTGCACGGTGATGAGAACAACGCCAACGTGGCGGACGGCACCGACATCATCGGTTCAGGTCACATCGGCGGCTATGGCGTTGTGAATCTGGACAGCACGTACCACGTGTCGAAGGCGTTCGACGTCTTCGTCAAGGTGGCGAACCTGTTCGACAACCACTACGCCACTGCCGGGTTCCTCACCAGCAACGGCTTCAACCCGGACGGCACGTTCCGACCCGATCCGGACACCTGGACCAACGAGAATGCGGTGTCGCCGGCTCAACCCCTGGCCATCTGGGCCGGTGTGCGCCTGCATTTCGACTGATGGGCCGCGACCCTCCCTGGATGGCGGGTTGAGGCCCGCCAGTCCGGCCTGAGGTGCCTCAGGCCGGGCGACGCGCCAGCGACAGCCAGATACCGCCGCAAATCAGCGTGAGGCCGGACGCTCGCCCCAGAAAACGGGCGCGCTCCGGCCGCATGAACCAGGCGCGTCCCAGCCCGGAGGCGATGGCCCAGCAGGAGTCGCTCAGAGTTCCCATCAGCACCGAGACTACGCACATCACCACCAGCTGACGCATAGCGGGCAGACTCGGGTCCACGAACTGCGGCAGGAACGCGCTGAAGAACGCAATCCCCTTGGGATTGGAGACTGCGACCAGGAACCCCCGCCGGAAATAGACGTGATCGCCAATGGGCGCCGCGCTGGTTTGACCCGCGCTGCGCCAGGCCCGTATGCCGAGCCAGACCAGATAAAGAGCACCAATCCACCGCAGCAGCTCGAACACGTAGACGGCGTGACTGAGCACCCAGCTCAGTCCGAGGGCGACTGCGAACACCAGTACCGCATTGCCCAACGTGGTGCCGGTTACCGTTACCAGCGCAGCGCGCACGCCCTTCGTCGCGCCGGTCGAAATCAGCAGAGTCACGATGGGACCGGGGACCACGAGCAGCACGATGGTCATGGCCACGAAGCCGGCAAACAACTGCCAGTTCATCCGTCATTCCTTCGGCAGGTAAATCTCCAGTACTAAACGCATCGATCAACCGGGCGGTCAAGGCACTTCTCCGCGCGGCCCCACGGGGGTCCGAACCGGCGGTAGCGCGCAGGCGAAGCCACAGGTAGATTGCGCGAACCATCATGCTGGCCCTCGCTGCGCTCGTCATCTGGCTCTACCTGTTCTTCGCGCACGGGCGGTTCTGGCTGTCCGGGCCGGAGTTGCTGCAAGCGTCCGCGCAGCAGGCCCAGATCATCTCCGGTGCGTGGCCGGCGGTTGACATCATCATTCCGGCGCGCGACGAGGCAGAGACCATCGCCAGGGTGATCGCCTCACTCGCGGCACAGGACTATCGCGGCGCTTTCCGTCTCACGCTGGTCGACGACAACTCCTCGGACCGCACTGCGGCCGCCGCTGCCTCGGCGTGCAGCCCGTCTCACCTGCGCATCATCGAGGGTGAACCCAGACCCGAAGGATGGTCCGGGAAGCTCTGGGCTCTGAGTCAGGGAGTCGCTGCCACCGGTGCGCCGGTAATCCTGTTCACGGACGCCGACATCGTTCACGAGCCTGCCCACCTGTCCGTGCTGGTGACTCATCTGCAGGCGGCGCAGCTGGAGATGGCCAGCGAGATGGTGGGCCTGAACTGCATCAGCTTCGCGGAACGCGCCCTGGTTCCCGCATTCGTCTATTTCTTCCAGATGCTCTATCCGTTCGCGCGCGTGAACGATCCGCGCTCGCGCGTCGCAGCGGCGGCGGGCGGCACCGTGTTGATCCGGCGCGAGGCGCTGGAACGCATCGGCGGCATCGAGGCCATCCGGGGCGCGCTGATCGACGATGTCACCCTGGCGCAGGCCGTGAAGACCGTTGGCCCCATCTATCTCGGCCACACCCGCCTGGCGAGTTCGATCCGCCCCTACTCCGGATTCACGGCCATTTGGCAGATGATCGCGCGCACGGCGTTCACGCAGCTCCGCTACTCCACCGTCCTGCTGCTGCTGACACTGGCGGCACTGGCGCTCGTCTGGCTGGTTCCGGTCTGGTCCAGCGTGAACGCACACGGTGTGCCGCGAATCGCGGGCCTTGCGGCCTCGGGCCTGGCCGCCCTCAGCTACATTCCCACCCTGATGCGCTATCGGCTCAGTCCAGCGTGGGTCCTCGCCCTGCCCTTCATCGCCCTGTTCTACATGGCCGCGACGCTGGGCTCGGCCTGCAATCACTGGTTCGGCGGCGGCGCCAGCTGGAAGAACCGTTCCTACGGCGAACAGCGGGAATAAAATCCCGCTGCCATCCGTCCTGTCTCCCGAGAACCCCACGGGAGACTTCCATGTCCGACGATCCAATACGGCTGTCGCGCCGCAATGCCCTGAAATGCATGGCCTTCGGCAGCGCCGGCACGCTGTTCGCACTCAGCGGCGGTGTGTTCACGCCGGTCGATCTCGCGGTGGCCGCGACGGATCGCGGTGCCGCGGCGCGCCTCGGCCGGCCCCTGTTCGTGCAGATCAGCGACACGCATATCGGTTTTCACAAGGACGCAAACCCGGACGTCAACGGCACGCTCGGCAAGACCATCGATCTGGTCAACGCCATGCCTGCATCTCCCGATCTCATCCTGCACACCGGCGATATCACGCACCTTTCGAAGCCCGAAGAGTTTGATCTTGCCCAGTCGATGCTTGCCCGCCTCAGGACCTCGGAGTTGCACACGACACCGGGTGAACACGACACGGCCGATGCGACTGTGACGGAGTACTTCAACCGCTTCGGAAAAGCTTCGGCCAACAGAGGCTATTACAGCTTCGACCATGCGGGCGTGCATTTCGTGAGTCTAATCAACGTGCTGCATGCCACCCGGGCCCCTCAAGGTTCCTGCGGAGGAACTCGCCTCGAGACTCGGCGTCACACGAGTGGAATTGAAGGCTCACCCGCGCTCGCTGGCACTCGATGATGTTGTGCTCGGATGAGCAGTACGGCGCGCATCGGTAGCGGGCCGAAAGTCATGGGCCAGCGCGTGGCGACGTTTGCGGGTTTACTCGCAATCGCCGCCACTCCACTCACCCGAGCAGAAACCCCGTCCGCGGCACCGGCCGCAACGGCGGTTGCTCGTGCAGAGACGCCGCCGGTACTCGCATCCGGCGACCCGAAACACGGTCAGGTCGTTTACCAGGTCTGCACGAGCTGTCACTCGATCGATTCTTCCTGCTTTCGAACCCGCAGGATCGCGCCGACGTGATCGCCTACCTCTCGCAGCTCAAGTGAGGCGCCTGCCGAGCTACTTGGGGTACTTGGTGAAGATCGCGGCCACGGCGGCCTTGATCTTCTGGTCAGCCTTCTCGCCGGTGGCTCCGGTAAGGCTTTGGTTCACCGAGGCGTGCCACAGGGGCTGCCGGGTCTTGGCGTCGTACAGGTCCACGGCGATGATCCCCTCACGATACACGTAGGGATAATCCCAGCCCCAGGCTCCGGCATAGCCGTAGCGCCAGCCCCAGCCGCCACCCCAACCCCAGCCGCCATAGGGATAGCCGCCGTCGACCACGTTCCGCATGCCAATGCCATAGCCCACCAGGCAATCGGCGCCGGAGGTCGCGGGCTGAACTCCCGCGGTACCCAGGTTGGCCTGGATGGCAGCCCGCAGGCGGCTTTCATTGACCGGATTGGCGATGGTGCTGCGAAGCGAATCCGAGCTGCCGCGGAACGACCCAGCCCACTCGAAAGTATGGCATTGCACCGTGCCGATCAGCGGTGTGTTCACGTCGGAGGTAACGCGAAGGGACGTGCACCCCGCCGTCAGTGCCAGAACGGAAATCCCTATGACGTACTTGACCATGGCGTGACCTCGGAATGCCGGAGGGGTGCGCGGATTGCCCCACCGTAAGGGTGCGAACGCGCAGCCATGAAGACGGTTTACACGATTTGCGGGAACACCGGGTATCACGAACTTCCCGTATTGAAGGACGGACCTGCGATCGGCCGCGAGGGCGGTCGCACTACGGCCCTGGCGGCGGCTCGGTTGAGGGAACGCTGTGGTAACCATAGGCAACCCGGTAATAGAAATGCCGGATCGGAGTCCCCTGCCGCGTCAGAGTACCCTCGCCAACGGCATCCATCCGTTGGACATAAGGACTGACTATGGCGTTCGCCACGTCCCTGGCGTCCCACCCGACCAGCAGCAGCGTACGGCCGTCCTGTTGAGCTGCTGGAAACCAGCGCTCGTACATCAGGCCCCGCTGACCGAACAGGTGACCGCTGGAGATCTCGCGGATGGCCTGCGCCTGATCCGGCGAATAGAACGTCAGCGACGCGGCGATCGCGTAACGGTCCATTCCGACAATGAGGGGCCGCGTCCCGGTTGTTTCCCGCACGCTTTGCGCGACCGCATCGATCTGACGGCTGAAGTCGCGCCACCCCACCGGTGCCAGCTCGATGTGCCGGCTGTAATGCAGGCCCGGAATGCCCAGCACGAGGTAGTGCAGTCCGCCCGCATATGACAACAGCAGCACCGCGGCGGTCGGTGCCCAGGCGCTGTGAAGCAGGGATCTCCAGCCGGAGGCGGCCTTCTCACCCAGTGACAGGATCGCGAAGGCCAGCGCGGGCACGGCCGCGAGCCACAGGCCCCCGGTCCAGTCGATCTTGACTTCGTGGCGAAGACTGAAGAGCGTGAAGACTGTCAGTGGCACGAGTGTGGCCGCGCGGATGAAGCGCCAGCGCCGCACCGTGTCCCTGGCGGCATTGCCGTTCGTGTGCGCCACGGCCTTCGACCCGCGGACGTAAGGCGATGCGAGCAGCGTCAGCAGGCCGGTAGGCGTGAGCAGGATCAACACCGACAGGATCAGCCGATGCAACGAGAACCGCGGCCGCTCCGCCAGCCGGCGCGAGGTCTGGAATGCGAATGACGCCCATTCGTGCTGGGCGTTCCAGATGATCACTGGCGAGAAGATCACCAGCGCCACGAGCAGCGCGGCATACGGTTCCCAGCGCCACAACCAGCGGCGCGAGGGCGCATCCAGGATGACGAACACGACCATCGCCGGGACCAGCAGCGAGATCGTGTACTTCGATACCAGTCCCAGGCCGAGGCAGACGCCGACGGCCCACCAGGATGACGAGCGCCCCGCGACGAGCGCCCGCTCGAGGAAGCAGAGCGTCGCAGCCCACGCCGCCATGAGCGGCGCATCGGGCGTCATCAGCATCCCCGAGAGGAAGTAGAAGGGCAGCACCTGCATCAGGACCAGGGCCACGAGCGCACTGGCTTCGCCAAACAGATTGCGAGTCAGGCGGTAGATGAAGAACGCCGACATCATGGAACAGCACAGCGCGCCCAGCCGGACGCCGAACTCCGTATTTCCGCACAGCGCCGTGCCGAGGCGGATCAGCCAGGCCACCATGGGCGGATGATCCAGGTAACTGAGATCCAGGTGCTGGCCGTAGCTCCAGTAATAGGTTTCCTCGGGCAGCAGCTCCACCTGGGCCAGATAGATCAGGCGCAGCGCGAACGCGCACACGACGATGCCGATCGCGATGACGCGCCAGCGCGTACCGCCGCCCACCTTCCACGCGGGCGACGCAAGCACCAGCCCATACCCGGGCAGGGTGATGCCCATTGTCACGGCCACGGCGATCAGTATCGCCAGCGGCACGGGCCAGCCCCAGACCTGAGTGATCAGCGCCAGGACACCGCCACGCAGAAACAGCGCAAAGAGGCCGACGGCCAGCAACTGCCCATGCAGGGTCGCACCCAGCGTGCGTCCGCCGAGGGTCGCTTCGGAGCGCGCCTTGAAGAGGTAGTACACGAGTGTGGCGACACAGAAGCTGACCAGGTGAGCCGGCCCCAGCGCCAACCCCAGTGCTGTGGCCACGAGAAACACGAGTACGTCCGCAATGGGGCCCAGGGCGGCGCGCAGATCGAAGCGACGCGGGCGGTCGGCATCCGCCTGCCACTTCAGGGATTCGGTGTCTGACGGAGACAAGGGGGTCGCGGGGTCGGTGACGGCCAGATCGGTGAGGCGCAGGGTCTGTTTGGCCGCGAATCATGGACCGGCGGGGTGGCGCAGATCAACTGTCCACTTGCCGGCGGCGAGCCCGCAGTCAAGACGGCGCGACAGGCTTCAGACCTGCAGCCCGATCGAACGCATCAACTCCAGCGCATTGCTCCTGGTCACCACTCCCGGCCGCAGCCGATAGTCGAAGCTCATGCGTCCGTCACGCAGGTCGTCCTCGAAATGCACGTTGCGCAGCACCGCCGGTTCGAGGCCGGCAAGCTCCGTCAGCGCCAGGTCATGAGTGCTGATCAGCCCGACGGCCTGCCTCGCCGCCAGCGCCCGGACGATACCCTCGGCACCACTGCGCCGGTCCCTGGAATTCGTGCCCTGCAGGAGCTCATCCAACAGGAACAGCAGCGTGCGCTGGCCCGCCGTCAGATCGAGTAGTTGACGCAGCCGGGTGATTTCCGCGTAGAAGCGCGAACTGCCCTCGTGCAGGGAATCGTTGATGCGGATGCTGGCCCCCACCTGCAGCTGCGACAGCCGCAGTTCCCGCGCGCACACCGGGGCACCGCACATTGCCAGTACGGTGTTGATTCCGACCGTGCGCAACAGCGTGCTCTTTCCTGACATGTTGGATCCGCTGACCAGCAGGATGGGCGCGGATGCGCTCAAATCCACATCGTTGGGCACTCGCCGTGCAGCCGGAATCAGCGGATGCCCGAGACCCGCAGCCATGAAGCAGGCAGCGCCCGCCTCGATCCGTGGCAACGGATAGTCGGGATGCTCGCGCGCAAAGCCAGCCAGTGACAGCAGCGCCTCGAACTCCCCTACCGCCTCCACCCAGGCACGCACCGCGGCACCGTGATCACGCCGCCAGCGTTCAGCGGCCAGCGCCACCTGCAGGCTGTACAACAGCGGAATTGCGGCCAGGCCCACGAACTGGTTGCGGCGCGAGCCGGCGAAACTGACGATGGTGCTGAGCTGGCCGATGGCACGCGAAGCGGGCCGGGTAGGCGAGGACAGCCGGGCCGCCAGCGCGCGCAGGGCGGGCGCGGCACCGGTTTCGCGTTCCAGGCGTGTGAGCACAGCGGCGAACAGCGGCAGATCCTGGAATGCGCTCTCGCTGCCATCGAGCACCCGATCCAGGGGTCGGCGCAGGGCGTACAGGAGCAGAAACTCCAGCAGGACGACCAGCAGGAAGGGCGAGGCGATGCCCGTGAAGCCCCAGTACAGGCCCGTTGCCATCGCCAGAACGGGTCCTGCCACACGCGCCCACGCCAGCCACGGGCGCCCCAGGGCGTTGGGAGTCTCGGCCCATTCGAGAAGTGCCGCCGGATGCACGCCCACATCAGCGTGCTCTCCGGCCACGGCGAGGTCTTCCCGCAGATCGAGCTTGTCCGACAGTTCGCCAATGGCTTCCTGTCGTGCCCGGATCTGCGCCAGTGTCGCCGGCGACAACAGCCATTGCGCCAGGCGCTCCTCTCCCATGCGAGTGCGCACCTGACACAGCAGTTCGAACAGGCTTCCCTGGCCAAACAGGTCGAGGTCGGCCTCGTAGACATGATGGGGATCGGTGAAGCGCGCGCCGGTCCGACCCGTACCCGGCCATCGGTCCTCGAGCCGCGCCATTCCCGCGCGGTAGAATTCCGCAGCGCGCGCGGCGGTCCGTTGCAGTTGCCGCACCTGCCCATGCCGCCACACGAGCACCATGAACGCGGCCACCGGCAGGAGCAGCCAGGCGGCGCCGAAGGAATGTCGGTGCAGCGCAAACCACGCGGCCAGGGCAAAGAGGCCGGCAAGCACCAGGCGCGCATTGCCAAGCCGCTCGTACTTGCCTCGCAGGGCATCGCCGAGCGCTTCGCGGGCACCCAGGCGCTCCGTGTACTCAGTGCCGCACGGGCACATCGAAGTAGGTGTCGGTGTACCAGCGGATCTTCAGAGGAATGCGCGCATCCTCGATGGACTCGTCGTTGACCGGATAGCCCGTCCCGTAGTTGATCTGGCGGTCGGCGCGCTTGTTCACCCCGAGGACGACGGCAATGCGACTCCCGGCTTCCAGGCGGCGGCCCGTCATGCGGCTCGCGCGGAAGGCGAGCTGCTGGCGTTCGCCGGCCTTGAGCAGGTGCCGATTGACAGGATCCTGCACGTAGCTGGCGCGGAACTCGTAGGCCGGCTCGAACAGCCGGAACGAGTCGCCGTTGGGCAGCAGCTCGTACAGCGAGAGGTTCAGATCCAGGTCCTGCCTGTTGACGGTGAAGTCGAGCTTGCCCGACAGCAGACCGGCGACCTCCACCGGCTGGCGCAGCGGTTCACTCACGAACAGCAACGCATTGTGCAGCGGGATTCCCTTCGCCGTCACGTTCGTGGGCGGAGTCCACGATGCATCGCTGCGATCCGCCAGATTCACCTGTTGGGCGATGAACCTGGCCCCCGCGGTCTTGCGCAGTACGAGCCCGTGAGCCTCCTCGCCCGCCGCGCCTGCCGCGCCCGCCGCGCCTGCTGTGCCTGCCGCGCCCGCCGCGCCTGCTGTGCCTGCCGCGCCTGCCGCGCCTGCCGTGCCCGCCGTGCCCGCCGTGCCCGCTTTCCCCGCATCCAGGTAGTACCGCATTGCACCCTTGGCCAGCACCTCGAGGGAAGGCGCGTGCCGCCACTCGTTCGCGCCCATCATCTGGTAGTTGACCCGGTCCTGCAGCAACGCGGGCAGGTCGGCTGCCTTGAAGATGTGATCGAACCACTGGTAGCGCAACTCACGCAGGTCGATTTGCGCCGCGGGATCGATCTGGTAACCCAGCAGGCTCGTCCAGGTGCCGTGCTGCATGACACCGTCGTCGTAGGGACCGATGACGAGCGTCTGATTCGCCTTGGGGTTGTACTTGAAGTGCTGCTGGAAGTAATGGAGCGTGCCGGCGGCGCCACCGGCGAAGTAGCCGGTGGTGGCCAGCACCGGAATGTCGATCTTCGCGAACTCCGCGCGGAACGGCACGAATTTCTGCCAGTAGCGATCGTAGCTGGCGTGATCCAGCCAGCGGTGGAAGATCAGGTTGTGCCCGCCGATGGCCCGGTCCAGGTTGCGGTAGGACTTGCCGCTCTTGTACCAGGCCTCATCCACGGCGCGCCACTGCGCATCGTCGTTGCAGGTCTTCTCGTCGAATCCCTTCGAGTTGCTGACGCACCCCGACCAGCGGTACGCCCAGTTGTGGACGATGTTGCCGTACATCGGAAAGTCCACGCCCGGAGCGATGGCCGAGGTCGTGGCCATGGCCTTGAGCGCGGTCGGCAGGCGCGTGGCGGCCGCCCATTGAGTGAAAGCGCTGTAGCTGGTGCCGTACATGCCGACGCGACCGTCGCTCCAGCTCTGCCTGGTGATCCAGTTGATCACCGCGCGCGCGTCCGCTCCGTCATGTTCGAACGGCGTGACTGGCCCGACACTGCGCCGCTCGCCACGGCTGAATGCCACGATGCCAACATAACCATGCGCAGCACACTCGCGCGCAAGGTTGTGCGCATCAACGTTGATGGTGAACTCGAGCAACGCCGGCAGCGGCCTGGAGTCATCCTTCGGACGCACCATGACCGCGGACAGAGTCGCACCGTCGGGCGTATCGATCACGACGTCCCAGTCGATCACGTAACGCCGAGTGTCGTTCTCCGTATCCAGCGCCGCGATCAGCGGATGGAAATTGCGATACGCATCGAAAGCAAGATAGGTCCAGAGCAGTTCGATCGCATCAGGCAGCGGCACTGTGCCACGCGGCCTCCATTGATCGAACGCCTTCTGCAGCGACTCCTGGAAGCCGACCACTGGCAGCCCCAGCCAGCTCGTCAGGTTGTAGGCATCCTGATCGTTCAGCCGCCCGACAGTGTCCCAATAGGCCCGGGTGAACGCCTGTGGAAACGGCGTGCGGTCCTCGGACTCGTGATCCCGGGCCTGGGCATACATGTCGAAGATCACCGAGCGCTGCACGGGCCGGCGCGCATCGACCGTGCGGCGCCGGTCGCGCAGCTGCTCGCGACTGGCATGGGCCGCCGGATAGTTGCGCGCCGCCATCTGCAGGGCGGAGACATTCCGCAGGTATTTCTCCTGATCGCTCTCCTGGTACACGGGCAGGATGCGGCTGGCCAGATCGCGCATCAGCGCCGGCACAGCCGGATCCGCAGCGCTGGCCGGCGGGTGGAATTCCAGCTCCTGCGCGGCCGCCCACGACGTGCACAGCATCAGGAATACGAGAAACATCGCTTTCATGGATGACCGACTGCCGAAGGGCTGGGCGCCTGAGCGGCATCGCGTGCCTGATCGGACGCCGTACCCGGCGCGCGAACCAGGTGCAGGACGCGGTTGAACATGGGGTGACGCGCGTGGGCTGCGCGACCGATGTGAATGACACTGGTGTTGCGCAACTCCTGGTCGAGCACATCCGCGACGCGCTCCATCGCCTCGTCGTCGAGCGAACCGAGCGTGTCATCCACCAGCAACCATGGCGGCGCCTGCAACACGATGCGCGCGAATGCCAGGCCCTGCTGCTCATCCTGACTGAGTTCGCGGTCCCAGCGGCGCGTCAGGTCGAGCAACGGCACCAGGCGCTCCAGCCCCACCCGTCCCAGGGCCGAGGCGAACACAGGCTCGCCAAAGCGATCCACTTCCAGCGGATAGGCCAGAACCTCCCGCAACGTGCCACGCGGCAGATAAGGCGTGCCTCGCGGCAGGAACAGCATCTGCTCGTCCTTCGGTCGGGTGACGGAACCCTCACCCCAGGGCCACAACCCCGCGATGGCGCGGAACAATAATGTCTTGTTCGTTCCGGGGGCACCCACGATGAGTACGCGCTCTCCGCCGCGGATCACCACGTCGGGTTCCTTGAGCATGTCGGTGCCTGAAGCCGAGACGACTTCCAGCCCCTGTATCGTCATCACCCCGGGCTCACCCTCGGCATAGGTGATGTGGCTCTCGAAATCCTGCAGCTCCTCGGTGCTGGTGAGTGCCTCCCGGAAGCTGGCGACGCGGTGCAACGTGGCGCGCCAATCGGCGATGGTGCTGAAGTTGTCCACGAACCAGCGCAGCGAGGATTGCGCCTGCGTGAATGCCGCGGCGGCCATCATGAGACCGCCGAAGGAGATCTTGCCGGCGAAATACAGCGGCGCGGCGACGAGGATCGGCGCCACGATCATGACCCAGCCGAACCCGGCGGTGACCCAGGTCAGATTGGTCAGGCCCGTGACCAGCCGGCGCGTGGCGGCGAGCACGTTGTCCAGATGCAGCTCGACACGACGCCGCTCGTCCTCTTCGCCGGCGGCCAGCGAGATGCCGTCAAGGTGCTCGTTGATCCGCACCAGCGAGAAGCGCAAGTCGGCTTCGCGCGCATAGCGCTCGGCATTGCGGTTGATCAGACTGCCGCCCACCCAGTAGCTCATCAGCGAACCGGCGCCGGCATACAGCACCGCCGCCCACACCATGAAGCCCGGAACGGTGTAGTCGCGGTCGCCGAAACGGAAACTGAAATCGTTCGACAGCACCCACAGCACGCCCGCGAAGATGCCGAACAGGATGCTCGCCTGCAGTAACCCGGTTCCCAGGTCGGCCGACAGCTCGCACAGCTTGCGGGCGTCCTCGTGCATGCGCTGGTCGGGATTGACGCCCAGCGGTCCACCGGCGTTGGCGAGCCAGAAGGCGCGTCGCGGCAGCATCCAGTCGTGCAGCAGGTCGGATACGAGGCCGGCGCGCAACTTCAGCTTCAGCATCTCCACCAGCCAGCGCTGCGCCACGTTCAGGACCAGCAGCACGCTGGCGATGATGCAGAACACGCCGAGCTGGGAGACGAAGTCGCGCAGGTCGCGGCGGGACAGGGCATCGAAGAAAGGCTTGTTCCAGCGATTGAGTTCGATCTGCCCGTAGGCCGTCGCGACGACGACCACGATGATCGCGATGACCAGAATCACCAGTGCGCGCGACACGGCGGAGCCGCGTAGCGCGCGCAGCATCATGCCCAGCTGCGCGAGCAACCCCGAGGAGGGACTGTTGACGATCTCGGGCGCGCCCGATCCGTCGTCCGCTTGACCCGTCACCGCGCTGGACATGTCAGGTGACAGTGATGATGGTGGTTGGCGCCACTCATGAGTTCCCCAGCGCCGCCCGGCGCTCATCCACGCATGAGATCAGCGCAGCATAACTCCACGCCAGATGCCGCGCCGAGGTCTGCTCGCCGGTACGTTGATCGAACTGCTCGGACAGGTCACCGCTCGCGGGAGTGTAGGCCTGCACGGTCCGCAGCCAGTCATCACCGCGTCTGAGCCACTCTTCCCGGTCGCGGCCGTGCGTGGCTGCCAGGAAGCAGAATTCCGCTGCTCCGAGCGTCGAGAAGTAGTAGGCGCCGCCCGAGAAGTACCTGTCACCGGCGTATCGCCCCATGGCGGGCGCCCGGTTCGCGGGCCGGCCCCTGTTGATTTCATAGGCCGCATCGAACAGGGACTCCAGGCGCTGCAGCGTGGCGTGCACCTTCGGGTCGGCGGCACTGTGCGCACCCGTGCCGCGGGTGTGGATCGCGGCGAGGATCACGGCGATGTCCAGCTCCCGGGTCGAGCGCTCGCCCGATGCGAGCACGCGCGAACTGTAGTGCCCGGCGGATTCGAGCCAGTAATCATCCAGCTTCGCCTGGATGGCGCGCGCATCCGCGCGGCACAGCTCGGCGAGCTCCGCCTCCGACCGGGTCTCGAGCCAGCCGGCGCCCTCCGCGAGCGCGGCCGCCGAGAGGGACAGCGTGTAGTAATGCAGACCGTTTTCCTCCTCCCAGATGTCGAAGGATGGCTGCCGCCAGAAGTCGCGGGTGCACGCCAGGTCCGAGCGTAGCAACTGGATCAGCTGGGCGCTGAGACCTGGGTCCAGGGATGCAGCGCGCAGCCAGCGTAGCAACGCCAGTGCCCGCGAGGGCGCGCCGTCGTGTTGGGGCCGGGTCCAGCTGGAGATATCGAGGGTCGCATCGGGGTTGACCCGCGTTTCGGCCACGATGGCCGCGCCGTGCACGGCCGCAAGCTCGTCCTCCCGCCGCAGGAAGCGGATGAAATCGGCCGCCACGCTCTCCCGCCAGGACATCTCCGCGATCACCTTGCGGCCATCCAGCGACTGCAGCGACAGACTGAAGCGCACGAAGTCCGCCAGATGTCCGATGGCCTCATCCCCCAGGTCACCGGCCCGATGCAGCCGGCGCAGCGCATCCATCACCAGGGCGGAGTCCCGGAACCAGTGGAAGAAGTAGTCCGGCTCGGGGTTCCAGTCGGCCGGCACGGGCGAGGCCAGAACCGAACCGCGGTGCGGCCGGATGGAATGCCCGAAACCCGGCCGGTGCTTCACCAGGTCCACGCGCGACACGCTGGCCAGCATCCCGTCGATGGAACGGCGGTACTGCCGCCCCAGCCAGCCCTCCAGTTCCGCGTCCCGCTGCATCAGCCAGCGCGCGCCGGGTCGAGATGCGGACTGGTGAAACCCAGCCGGCCGAGCCCGGTCCGCACTTCCGGCACGCTCATGAACAGTTTCCACAGCAGGCCACTGCGGTGGTTCTCGATCATGACGAGGATCGGTCCCTGGTCGATGGCCACATAGGTGTCGGCAAACCAGTCGCGTCCTTCGCAGAAGGCATCCGTGAAGCCGTAGCGCCCCCAGATGCGCCGGCCGTGACGCTGCAGGAAATGCCGCAAGGTAATCAACACATCCTGCGGAGCATACGGCAGGCTCGAGAGCGCCGCTGTTGGGGCGATCGTCCCCGTGTCGGTGTCCGGCGCATGAGCCACGTAACCCCGCGGATCGTCGCTGGCCGTCAGACCCCAACACTGCGCGCCGTACCCGGGGTGGCCGTTGGGATTCTCGATGCAGTGCGCGCGGTTGATCGCAACATGACGCTGGTTGAGATCCCAGTAATCGGCGTAGCGGTCCGTCAGTCCGCGCGGATCCAGACCGCAGAACGAATAATGCGCGAAGAACAGGGGGCCACCGAAAGGCACGCCCAGCGGCAGCCGGATGCCGTAGTAGCTGTTGCCATTGTGGAATGCCTTGCCCGCGGCAAACCCCTGGTGATAGACCTGCGGATCGATGGCGTAGCGCGGGGCTCCGGCCGCCAGCACGTAGGTGATCAGACACTCGTTCCAGCCGCGGATCTCGTGGTTCAGCGACCAGCCGTTGTTGGGACTC
>Ga0335083_10004929_pt1 | contig 16926 bp, 13 predicted proteins | sample Lox_Sample_42_FD_206716 | JGI IMG/M metagenome (GOLD analysis project Ga0335083, IMG submission 206716) | Soil microbial communities from Loxahatchee National Wildlife Refuge, Florida, United States - Lox_Sample_4.2 | ecosystem: Environmental > Terrestrial > Soil > Wetlands | place: USA... | reverse complement strand
CTGAATCTCTATTCTGAAATTCAGAAGCTGGCCCAAACAATGCAGTGGCAGCTTCCTGAATAATATTCGATACGATGAAGCCGCGCCTCCATCGGAGACACGGCTTCCAACCAAGTTTTAAAAGTTTTTGGGTGCCGCCTTTTTTCAAAAAGGCGGCATTTCTCTTTAATGCCCCGCTGAAGGCGGAGCAGAAAAGTCAGGCGCCAGCCCGGAGGCGGAGAGTTGCGCCGCCAGGGCGGATTTCAGCCGCCCCAGCCCGGCCTCGGAGCTGCCCTCGGCCCGGGCCACCAGCACGGCCTGGGTGTTGGAGGCGCGCAGCAGCCACCAGCCATCCTCGGTGTTCACGCGCACGCCATCCGTGTCGGACACCTTCGCGCCGCTTTCCTTCAGCCTCGCGGCGACTTCCGCCACCACGGCGAATTTCTTCTCCTCCGGGCAGTCGAAGCGCAGCTCCGGCGTGTTGAGCACCTGCGGCAGGGCGGCGCGGAATTGCCCCAGCGTGCCCTGCGTGCGGGCGAGCACGCCCAGCACGCGCACGGCGGCGTAGAGCGCGTCGTCAAACCCGTACCATTTGTCGTTATAGAAGATATGGCCGGACATTTCGCCCGCCAGCGGGGCCTTGGTCTCCGCCATTTTCGACTTGATGAGAGAATGGCCGGTCTTCCACATCAGCGGCTTGCCGCCGGCCTTCTCGACCTCGTCGAACAGCACCTGGCTGGCCTTCACATCGGCGATGATGGTGCCGCCGGGATGCGCCTTCAGCACGTCGCGCGCCATCAGGATCAGGAACTGGTCGCCGAACAGGATATGGCCTTCATTATCCACGAGGCCGATGCGGTCGGCATCGCCATCGAAGGCCACGCCGACATCCGCACCTTCCTTCTTCACGGCGTCGATGAGCTGTTCCAGGTTCTTGGGCACTGTCGGGTCCGGGTGATGGGCGGGGAAATTGCCGTCCACCGTGCCGTTGAGCACGATATGCTTGCCGGGCAGCTTGGCCACCAGCTTGGCCAGCACATCGCCCGCCGCGCCGTTGCCGTTGTCCCAGACGATTTTCAGCTCTCTCGCGCCGTCCCAGTCCTTGCGCAGGCGCTCGACATAGGCGTCCGAGATGTCCTTTTCGACCACGCTGCCCATGGTTTGCGGCACAACCTGGCCAGCGGCGGCGCGGGCGCCGAGATCCTGGATCTGCGCGCCGAAGAAGGGCTTGTTCTTCAGCATCATCTTGAAGCCGTTATAGTTCGGCGGGTTGTGGCTGCCGGTCACCATCACCGCGCCATCGGCGGGCTCGGTGAAGGAGGCGTAATAGAGCATCGGCGTCGGCCCCTGGCCGACATCGATCACTTCCGCGCCGGACGCCATCAGCCCCTTGATCAGCGCCTGCGCCAAGGCGGGGGAGGAGAGGCGGCCATCGCGCCCGACGGCGACCCGCTTGCCGCCGGCCTCGGCGACGATGGAGCCGAACACCCGGCCGATGGCGAAGGCATCCGCCTCGCCCAGCGTCTCGCCGACAATGCCGCGGATATCGTATTCGCGCAGGCTGCTGGCGTGGAATTTATGGGAAAAGCTCATCGATTCCTCGTGGAAATCAGGTCAAAGGGGAACATTGAAAAGGGCGCGGGAGCGCCCCGTTCGTGAGATCAGGCGTTCACGTATTTCTTGAGGAAGTCACGCACGGCGGGGCCGAGATCCGGCCGGGCGAGGGAGAAGGCGATCTGTGCCTCCAGAAAGCCCGCCTTGTCGCCGCAATCGAAGCGCTGGCCTTCGAATTTCAACCCGTGGAAGGGTTTCTTGCCGATCATCTTGGCCATGGCGTCGGTCAGCTGCACCTCGTTGCCGGCACCGGCCTCCATGCGCGAGAGATAGGCGATGACCTCCGGCAGCAGCACGTAGCGGCCGATGATGGAGAGGTTGGAGGGGGCGTTCTCGGGCGCCGGCTTCTCAACCAGCCCCTTCACCTCCACCCTGTCGCCGTGCGTGTCGCCGATATCCAGGATGCCGTAGCGGTTGGTCTGCTCCTTCGGCACCTCGGTGACGGCGACGACATTGCCGCCGGTCTCGTTATAGACTTTCACCAGCTGCGCCGTGCAGGGGGTCTGGCTCAGCACCAGATCATCCGGCAGCAGGATGGCGAAGGGGTCGTCGCCGATGAAGGTGCGGGCGCACCAGATGGCATGGCCCAGCCCCAGCGGCACCTGCTGGCGCACGGTGGAGATGGCGCCGGGGGGCATTGTTTCCTCGCGCAGCAGGGCCAGGGCCTCGCGCTTGTTGCGCTCGGCCAGCGTGGCCTCCAGCTCGAAGGCGATGTCGAAATGGTCGATCAGCGCCGTCTTGCCGCGGCCGGTGACCATGCAGAACTGGTCGATGCCGGCGGCGCGGGCCTCGTCCACGGCGTACTGGATCAGCGGCTTGTCGACGACGGGAAGCATCTCCTTCGGCATGGCCTTGGTGGCGGGCAGAAAGCGCGTACCGAGGCCGGCAACGGGGAGCACGGCCTTGCGCAAGGGTTTTACCAAAGGGGAATCCTCCTGATCAGCGGTCTTGAATTGAGACGCCACCCCCGGATGGGGAGGCAAGACAAAGCGTTAAGACGAAAATACGACAGAAATCGGGTCATGTAACGGGTGGGGGGTGACAAAATTGCCGCCCTTCCTGGGGGTGGCGGCTTATCCTGAAACCATGAACCAAATCAGTGCCTTTTGTGGCCTGGGACACGAGCGGTGGCGCCAGGATGACGCCGCGGCAATCCGATATTGCGCGGGAACAAGTTTGCCAAGGGGGGGAGGCGTCAGCCGCGCGGGGCGGCGGCGCGCGAAAGGCGGTCATTGATCGCCAGCCCCAGCCCGGTTTCGGGCACCGGCGCGGCGGCGATGCCGCAGAGGCCGTGCTGCGCGGCCTGCGCATCCAGCCAATGCAGCGCCTCGAACAATTTCGCGGCGGCCTCGGTCAGGTTGCGTGTTTCGGAGAGCTGGAATGACAGCGTGCCCGAGGGCGCGGGGCCGAAGGCGAGATAGGCCTCGCCGGGCGCGGGGGCGGTGACGTTCAGCCGCACCGGCAAGGCCGGCGCATAATGGGAGGCGAGCATGCCCGGCGCCACCGGGGCCGTGCCCGGCGTGGCGGCGCAGGCGACGGGGCCGATCACGGCCTCCAGCATCTCGCGCGTGACGCCGCCGGGGCGCAGCAGGGTGGGGGTGGCGCCGGAGAGGTCCAGCACGGTCGATTCCAGCCCCACCGCGCAGGGGCCGGAGTCCAGCACCGCGGCGATGCGGCCGTCCAGATCCGCCAGCACATGCGCCGCACTGGTGGGCGAAACCCGGCCGGAGCGGTTGGCCGAGGGCGCGGCGATGGGCAGGCCCGCCAGCTTCAGCAGCTCATGGGCCTGCGGGTGGGCGGGGACGCGCACGGCAAGCGTCGGCAGCCCGGCGCCCGCCAGCTGCGAGACCGGGCAGAGGGGGCGGCGCGCCAGCACAAGGGTGAGTGGGCCGGGCCAGAATATGTCCGCCAGTTTTTCCGCCAGCCGGTTCGGCTGCACATGTTCGAAAGCGGCCTCGGCGGACCAAAAATGGCAGATCAGCGGGTTGAAGCTGGGGCGGCCCTTGGCGGTGTAGATGGCGGCCACCGCCTCGCCATTGGTGGCATCCGCGCCCAGCCCGTAGACTGTTTCGGTCCCGAACGCCACCAGCCGCCCGCTGCGCAGCAGCTGGGCGGCGCAGTTGGGGCTGGTGATCAGCTTGGTCACGCGGGGTGTGTCAGTCCTGGTCGCCGTCAAGGTCCCGCGCCACTTCCGGGCTGTGCAGGATCTGGTTGATCTTCGTCGCCTCGTCCATCGCCTCATCGGCCACGAATTTCAGCTCCGGCGTCACCCGCAGCCCCAGCCGCGGGGCGATCTGCGCGCGCAGGAAAGGAGCCACGCGCTTGAGCGCGGGCAGCAGCGGGCGGATATCCTTGTGGCCAAGCACGGTGGCGAAGACCAGCGCGTGCTTGAGGTCCGGAGACATCCGCACCTCGGAGACGGTGAGATGCGCCTTGGCGAGCTCCGGGTCATGGAACTCGGTGCGCAGCAGCACATCCGAGAGCGAATGCCGGATTTCCTCGCCGACGCGCAGCTGGCGCTGGCTCGGGCCAGCGCCATGCCCGGAGGCGGCGTGCGAGCGCTTCATGTCCTGGCTCCGCCGGGGTTACGGTGCGACGATCTCGGTTTCATAGCACTCCACCACATCGCCTTCACGCAGGTCCTGGAAGCCGGCGAAGGACAGGCCGCATTCATAGCTGCGGGCCACTTCCTTCACATCGTCCTTGAACCGCTTGAGCTGCGACAATTCGCCCTGATGGATCACCACGTTGTCGCGCAGCAGGCGCACGCCACAGCCGCGCTTGACCACGCCCTCGGTGACATAGCAGCCCGCGACCTTGCCGGTCTTGGTGATGTTGAACACCTGGCGGATTTCCGCATAGCCCAGGAACTTCTCGCGCTTGATCGGCGCCAGCTTGCCCTTGACCAGCTTCTCGATGTCGTCGGCCACCTCGTAGATGATCGAGAAATAGCGGATATCCACGCCCTCGCGCTGGGACAGCTCGCGGGCCTGAACATTGGCGCGGACATTGAAGGCGATGATGAGGCCATCGGACGCCTTGGCCAGCTGCACGTCGCTCTCGGTGATCTGGCCGACGCCGGAGTAGATGACGCGCACGCGCACCTCCTCGTTGCCGAGCTTGCCGAGCACCACGCCGATCGCCTCGGCCGAGCCCTGCACGTCGGCCTTGATGACCACGGCCACTTCCTTCTGCGCGCCGGCCTGAATGCGGGCGAGCATCTCTTCCATGGTGCCGCGCTGGGCGGTCTGCGCCGCCACCTGCCGCTCGCGCAGCTTGGCCTGGCGGTATTCGGTGATCTCGCGGGCGCGCTGCTCGTTTTCGACGACCACGAAGGGCTCGCCGGCCGTCGGCGCGCCGGAGAGGCCGAGGATCTCGACGGGCAGGGAGGGCGGCGCCTCCTTCACGGGCTGGCCCTTGTCGTTCAGCATGGCGCGGATGCGGCCCCACTGGGCGCCCGCCACCACGATATCGCCCTGTTGCAGGGTGCCTTTCTGCACCAGCACCGTCGCCACCGGGCCGCGGCCGCGGTCCAGGCGGGACTCGATGATCGCACCCTCGGCGGAACGCTCAGGGTTGGCCTTCAGCTCCAGCACCTCGGCCTGCAGCAGGATCGCCTCCAGCAGCTTGTCCAGGTTCAGCTTCTTCAGCGCGGAGACTTCGACATCCATGGTGTCGCCACCCATGTCCTCGACCACGATCTCGTATTGCAGCAGCTCATTGCGCACGCGGTTGGCATCGGCACCCGGGCGGTCGATCTTGTTGATCGCCACGATGATGGGCACCTGCGCCGCCTTGGCGTGTTTGATCGCCTCGATGGTCTGCGGCATCACGCCGTCATCGGCGGCGACGACCAGCACCACGATATCGGTGGCGGCGGCGCCGCGGGCGCGCATGGCGGTGAAGGCCTCATGGCCCGGCGTGTCCAGGAAGGTGATCGCCTGGCCCGAGGGCAGGGTGACCTGGTAGGCGCCGATATGCTGGGTAATGCCGCCAGCCTCGCCGGCCGCCACTTCGGTATGGCGCAGCGCGTCCAGCAGGCTGGTCTTGCCGTGGTCGACATGGCCCATGATGGTGACGACAGGCGGGCGCGGCTGCAGATCGGCATCCGTGTCCTCCTCGCCCTCCAGGCCGATTTCCACGTCCGAGTCGGAGACGCGGCGGACCTTGTGGCCGAATTCCTGCACCACCAGCTCGGCGGTGTCGGCGTCGATGGCCTGGGTGATGGTCGCCATCACGCCCATCTTCATCAGGGCGCGCACCACGTCGCGGCCGGGGGCGGCCATGCGGTTGGCGAGTTCCTGCACGCTGATGGTCTCGGGCAGCACGACCTCGCGCACCACCTTCAGCCCGTCGGAGCGCAGCAGCTCCAGCTCGGCCTGGCGGCGCTCACGCTCGCGCTGGCGGCGCACGGAGGCGAGCGAACGGGTCTTCTCGTCCTCGCCCTCGATGGCGGCCTGCACGTCGATACGCCCGGCGCGGCGGTTGCCGTCGCCGATCTTCTTGACCGGGGCGGCGGGCATGCCGCGCTTGGGCGCCGGGGTGGCGGGGCGGCGCGGGCCGCGCGGGGCGTCCTCATCCTCCTCCGCGCCAGCGGGGCGGCCGCCGGGCTTGAGCTGCAGGGTGCCGCGCGGCGCCGTGGCGGTGGTGGCCGGGCGGGCGGGCTGCGGCGCGCCGGGGCGGGCAGGGGCGGGGGCTGCGGGGCGCGAGGGCTGCGCCTGCGGGGCGGCGGCAACCGGCTTGGCCGGGGGGGCCTCGGCCGCAAGCTTCGCCGCGGCAGCGGCCGCGGCTTGCGCCTCGGCCTCGGCCTTGGCGGCGGCCTCGGCCTCTTCCTCCTGGCGGCGGGCATCTTCCTCGGCCTTGCGGCGGGCTTCCTCGGCGGCGGAGAGGATGGAAATCTTTTCCTGCTCGCGGCGCTCGGCCTCGCGCTGCGCGGCGGCGGCCAGCACGCGCTGGCGGTTGGCCTGTTCCGCGGCGGTCAGGGCGCGCGGCGCGGCGCCGCCACCCTGGCGAGGGCGCTGCCCGGAGGGCGCGGCAGGGGCGGGTGTCGGTGTGGCGAGGCGCTCACCCTGCGGACGAGCGGGCGGCGTGGCAACGGGGGCAGGCGTGCCGGCGGCTGCGGGCGCGCCGCCGCGCTTCTTGCGGACTTCGACCTGCACGACCTTGGAGCGGCCATGCGAGAAGCTCTGCCGCACGGACCCGGCATCGACAGTATGCCCGGCATCGCCGCGCGCGGCAGGGCGCAGCGAGAGCCTGCCCTTGGTTTCATTCTGGTCGTTGCCGTCACTCATGCCTAATCCGGTCCAATCTTCACATCGCGGCCGGATTTGACCCCGACCTTGTTTGCTGGGCTCTACTGCCCGCTTACTCTTCCGTCCGCAACACCCTGCAGGCGCCGCGCCTCGATTTCGATCATTCCGGCCAGCCGCCCCGGTGCGACAACCACATGCACCGTGTGCTCCCGGCCGAAGATCTTGCCCAGCGCGGCGGCGGGAAGCACCGCCAGCTGGGGAATGGGCCGCCCGCCCGCAAACCGGGCGCGCTCCTCTGCGCTGCCATCGTCGGCCTGGACAATCACGCCGCCCCGGCCCGCCTGCAGCCATTCCCTGGCTTTCTCGAAGCCGGAAATCGCGGCCCCGCTGCGCCGTGCCAAGCCAAGCAGATCAATGATCCGCCGTGTCAGCGCGGCCTCCACCTGGCCCCTCAGGTCCTGCGGCACCTTCAGCGGCGCCCGTGCGGCGCGCGGGAACACGCCACGCCGGACCGCCAACTCTAGCACATTGCCGTCTGCGCTCAACCATAGTCCGCGTCCGGGCAGGGTTGCGCCGGGGTCGAAAACCAGCGTCCCGTCCGGTGCGGCGATGAAACGGAGCATCTCCTCGCGCCGCCCTTGCGTCCTGTTGACCAGGCAGCGCCGGAGCGGCCCGCGCTCCGGCTCTTCAGGCAATGTGTCGTCTTCAGGCTGCGTCGCCATCCTCGCCTTCGAACCAATGGGCGCGGGCGGCCATGATGATCTCGTTGGCCTGCTCCTCGTTGAGCACATCGGCGCCCAGCATCTCCACCAGCTCGTCGCCCGCGAGGTCGGCCAGGTCGTCGAGCGTCTTCACGCCCTTCTCGCCCAGCGTGATCAGGTCCTTCGCGGAGAAGGACTCGATGGCGGCGATCTCGTCGGTGACGCCCAGCGCCACGCGCTTCTCCTCCTGCTCGGCGGCCTGGCGCTCCAGGAAGGTGGAGGCGCGGCGCGCCAGCTCGGAGGCGACGTTCTCGTCGAACCCTTCGATGGTGGCGACCTCGTCCAGCGGGGTGGTGATCAGGTCCTCGATCGCCTCGAAGCCTTCCTGCACCAGCAGGCCGGCGATCACGTCGTCCACGTCCAGCGCCTCGACGAAGAGGCCGGTCTTGCGGCGGAACTCTTCCTGGCGGCGCTCGGACTCTTCAGCCTCGGTCAGGATGTCGATATCCCAGCGGGTGAGCTGCGAGGCGAGGCGCACATTCTGGCCGCGCCGGCCGATGGCCAGGGAGAGCTGGGTGTCGGGCACCACCACTTCCACACGCCCGGCTTCCTCATCCATCACCACTTTCGACACCTCGGCCGGGGCCAGGGCGTTCACCACGAAGGTGGCGACATTGGGCGACCAGGGGATGATGTCGATCTTCTCGCCCTGCAGCTCGGCCACCACCGCCTGCACGCGCGAACCGCGCATGCCCACGCAGGCGCCGACCGGGTCGATGGAGGCATCACGGGAGATCACCGCCATTTTCGCGCGCGAGCCGGGGTCGCGCGAGACCGCCTTGATCTCGATGATGCCGTCGTAAATTTCCGGCACTTCCTGGGCAAAGAGTTTCGCCAGGAAGCCGGGATGCGAGCGCGACAGGAAAATCTGCGGGCCGCGCGGCTCCTCGCGCACGTCATAGATATAGGCGCGCACGCGGTCGCCGTTCTTGAGGTTTTCGCGCGGGATGCACTCGTCGCGGCGCAGCAGCGCCTCGGCCCGGCCGAGATCGACCATCAGGTTGCCGTACTCGGTGCGCTTGACCACGCCGTTGATGACCTCGCCCACGCGGTCCTTGAACTCGTTGAACTGCTTGGAGCGCTCATATTCGCGCACGCGCTGCACGATCACCTGCTTGGCGGTCTGGGCGGCGATGCGGCCGAAATCGATCGGCGGCAGCGGGTCGACCAGGAAGTCGCCCACCTCTTTCTCGGGCGCGAACTTCTTGGCGATGGCGACGGGGATCTGGGTTTCCTCGTTCTCCACCGTCTCGACGATCTCGGTCCAGCGCGAGAGGCGGACATCGCCGGTCTTGCGGTCGATGACGGCGCGGATGTCCTTCTCGTGCCCGTATTTGGCGCGGCCGGCCTTCTGGATGGCCTGCTCCATCGCCTCGAGCACGTCGTCGCGTTCGATCTGCTTTTCCCGCGCCACAGCGTCGGCGACGAGCAGCAATTCCGGGCGGTTGACGGAGGTGTCCATGCGATCCTCTAGTTTGTCACTTTGGGGTGGGTGGTGAAGGCGATCAGCTCGTCGGTCAGCACGAGCTTGGCCTTCTTGATCTCTGCGCGCGCCAGCTCGACGGTGTCGCCGGCTTCCAGCTGCAGCTTCACGGTCTCGGCATCCGCGCCCACCAGCTTGCCGGTGAAGCGCTTGCGGTTGCCGGGGCCGGGGAAATTCAACTCGATGCGGGCCTCGAAGCCGGCATAAGTGTTGAAATCCTTGGTGCGGGTAAGCGGGCGGTCGATGCCGGCGGAGGAGACCTCCAGCGTCCAGGCGCTTTCGATCGGGTCTTCCACGTCCAGCACGGCGGAGAGCAGGCGCGAGACCTTCTCGCAATCCTCCAGCGTGAAGGCGGCGCCATCGGCGCGGTCGGCCATGATCTGCACGGTCGGCGTCTCGGTGCCCATCACCTGCACGCGGACCAGCTCATAGCCCTGGGCTTCCAGCGGGTCCATGATGATGTCCGCGATGCGGCCCTCAAGGCCGGTATGGGTGGGGCGGTTCTCTGACAAGACAAAAATCCAATAAAAAAGGCGGCCGGTTAAGGCCACCCTGCGAAGCAGCGGTATTTGTTGGCGCCTATGTACGCCGGCGGGGGCGAAACGGCAAGGGGAGATTCGGCGGGGGGTGGCGGGGAAATCGGCTCTCGACCCAAGTTGGGCGTCGGCCGGCCCTGGAGGTGGTTTCAGGGGCGGACGTTCAGCGTTGCCCTCAGCCGGCACGCAGCCAGCTCAAGGCGCACGCAGCATCATCAATCTCCGTGCGGTTTCTGCAGAGTCACCTTCGCTGGATCGATGGCCAAGCGCGCCGCCTGCCGCCGCGTCAGGAACTCACCGGCCAAGCATGTGACAGCTTATAGATCGTGATAGCTTATAGGTATGGAAAATGGCTGCCCAATATATTGGACGCCGCTCATCACGTCTCTTATCTGCACTCCGTCAGGCGGCGCTGATGCGTGGTCTGGCGCACGGAGCTGGGGCATGACGATCGTTGTAGGTCAATTCGCTGGAGTGGTCAGGGTGCAGACCATGGGGATCCATGGCATCGGTCACGACCTCCTGAATGGACAGGCCAATTCATTGCCTGGCGGCAAGGGGGAATGGCTTCACGTCTATCAGAAGGAGGTCGCGGCCTTCGCGGCACGGCGTGTTGCGCCGATCACCGATCGCGTCGCCCCCTCAGTTGGAGGTTATTGAATCGATTTTTTGACGCATCCGTAATACAGACCTGCGCCGATCCACTTGGCACAAACGCCTATTGCGATCCCGACAACAGTGTCCAATAGCCGTAGTATTGGTATCGTCCATGTCGCGTGATCATCCATAATCGCCACGACCATCACGACGGCGGTGGTTATCCCGGTCGTGAAAATGTCATCACGACGCCCCAGGCTGATCATCACCAGGGTACCTACACCAATGAGCACGACCATACCCACCGGGCTGGGCGGAAAGATGCAGAGATAAAGCAGGCATAATAAAAAACTAACGCATGTTGCAATGAAACGCGCAACGCCAGCTGACAAGCTCTTCTCGTGAGTGTCCCTGAAGACGTATATCGTCGCGATCGCCGCCCACATCCCGCCCAGGTACTTCGAGTCAGAAGAGGCGGAACCCGATAAAACATACGTCATGCAAAAATAAGTGATAAGACATGCGACTGCCATATTCGCAGCATATGCAGCGTCCCAGGTAGACGGCGATTTGAAGCTTTTCATAATTTTGCGAGTACCTCTTTATAATTCATGTTGCCGCTGACTTGCCGCTGGCCAGGTGAACTCGGGTTTAAGCGGGCGCACCTGACCGTTCGGCGCCCATAGGTCGAAGGCGGTCGGACGTCCATATTGTCCAGGTATTACCTGACCTGCTTATCGAGCGAGCCCGCAGGTTCTTTCGTAAATATCTGGAATTTCTATAAAATGTCTTGGCTGCCGCTGCCGGGCGCCGTCAAATTGTCATGGGCGTTGCCCCGGCCGGCCCGGCCTTGCTGCAAGCCGAAGGTCCGATTTCCGCTGTCCCTATATTTGACAACCCCCAAACAAAAACGGCGCCCGAGGGCGCCGTTTCCGGATCAAATACCGCTGATTAAGCGGAGTAGTACATCTCGAACTCAACCGGGTGCGGGGTGTGTTCGAACTTGTACACTTCCTTCCACTTCAGCTCGATATAGCTCTCGATCTGCTCCTTGGAGAACACGTCGCCCTGCAGCAGGAACTCGTGGTCGGCTTCCAGGGCGCCGATCGCTTCGCGCAGGCTGCCGCAGACGGTCGGGATGTCCTTCAGCTCTTCCGGCGGCAGGTCGTACAGATCCTTGTCCATCGGGTCGCCCGGGTGGATCTTGTTCTTGATGCCGTCCAGCGCCGCCATCAGGATGGCGGAGAAGGAGAGGTACGGGTTGGCGGTCGGGTCGGGGAAGCGGACCTCGACGCGCTTGGCCTTCGGGCTGGTGGTGTAGGGGATACGGCAGGAGGCGGAGCGGTTGCGGGCCGAGTAGGCCAGCAGCACCGGGGCCTCGAAGCCGGGGATCAGGCGCTTGTAGGAGTTCGTCGAGGGGTTCGAGAACGCGTTGATCGCCTTGGCGTGCTTGATGATGCCGCCAATGGCATACAGGCAGGTCTCGGACAGGTCCGCATAGCCATTGCCCGCGAAGAGCGGCTTGCCGGCCTTCCAGATGGACAGATGGGTGTGCATGCCAGAGCCGTTATCGCCATAGATCGGCTTGGGCATGAAGGTCGCGGTCTTGCCATAGGAATGGGCGACATTGTGGACGCAGTACTTATAGATCTGCATCTGGTCGGCCATGGTGGTCAGGGTCGAGAACTTGGTGCCCAGCTCGTGCTGGGACTGCGCCACCTCATGGTGGTGCTTCTCGATCGGCAGGCCCATCTCGCCCATGGCGGAGAGCATCTCGGCGCGCAGGTCGGCCTCGCTGTCCACCGGCGGCACGGGGAAGTAGCCGCCTTTGACGACGGGGCGGTGGCCCATATTGCCCTCGGGATAATCCTTCAGGCTGGAGCCGGGGCCCTCGATGGAGTCCAGCTGGTAGATGCCGTAATTGCCGCCGGTGCCGAACTTCACGTTGTCGAACACGAAGAACTCAGCCTCGGCGCCGATGAAGGCGGAGTCGCCGATGCCGGTGGACTTCAGGTAGGCCTCGGCCTTCTTGGCGGTGGAGCGCGGGTCGCGGGCATAGCCCTGGCCGGTCGCGGGCTCGATGATGTCGCAGAACAGGATCAGGCTCGGCTTGGCCGAGAACGGGTCCAGCACCGCGCTGTCCAGGTCGGGCTTGAGGATCATGTCGGACTCGTTGATCGCCTTCCAGCCGGCGATGGAAGAGCCGTCGAACATGAAGCCGTCCTTCAGCGAGTCCTCATCCACGGTGGAGATGTACTGCGCCGTGTGCTGCCACTTGCCCCTGGGATCGGTGAAGCGCAGGTCGACATACTCGACCCCGTTCTCCTTGATCAGATTGAGAACTTTGGCGACGGCATCGCCGCCCTCGGCCTTCTTAGCCATGCTCTATTCCCCGTGTGTAATGTTACCCGTTCAGGCCCGCGATGCGCACCATGCGCCCGCTGAGAAACGCGTAGCGCCCGGCATGTTAACCATGCCGGGCAGCTTGGCAATGCCCGCTCAAACCGCCGCGTCGCCCTTTTCGCCGGTGCGGATGCGGATGGCTTCCTCGATGGTGGAGATGAAAATCTTGCCGTCGCCGATGCGGCCGGTGCGCGCGGCGTTGGTGATCGCCTCGACCGCGCGATCCACCAGGCTGTCTTCACAGACGACTTCGATTTTCACTTTCGGGAGAAAATCCACGACATATTCGGCGCCGCGGTAGAGCTCGGTATGGCCCTTCTGGCGGCCGAATCCCTTTGCCTCGACGACGGTGATGCCCTGCAGGCCAACCTCGTGCAGCGCCTCTTTCACTTCGTCCAGCTTGAACGGCTTGATGATCGCTTCGATCTTCTTCATCTGGTTCACGCGGGGCCCGGGCCCACGCGTCCTCCTCTGTGTTCGTCAGACAGCACGCCCGTAACTCCGCCCCGAGCAGAAGGTGGGCAAGCGCGCGTCAGCCAAAGGGCTGACATTCAACGTCTTGCACACGCCGTGCCAGAAAGCTTTTCCGCGCCGTGCCATGGTTGTAGCAGATTTATCAAGGGCTAAAACGGGACTTTGCTCAAGGGGTGGCGATTTAAGCCTAAATTTTGAGCAATCTTGCCGCCTCCGCTTCGGGCAGGTAAACTCTGCCATACGACCAAGGATTTGTGCGCATCGTGAAACAAGCCAATTCGCTGCTCGCCGCCACCGGCACCACCATCTTCACGGTCATGTCCGCCCTGGCGGTGAAGCACGGGGCCATCAATCTCGGCCAGGGCTTTCCGGATACCGAGGGCCCGGCGGATATCGTGCGGGCGGCGGCGGATGCGCTGCTGGACAACCGCAACCAATACCCACCGCTGACCGGCCTGCCGGAACTGCGCGAGGCGGTGGCGGCGGCGAATGCGCGCTTCTACGGGCTGGAGATCGACCCGGTTGCGGGGGTTGTCGTGACCTCCGGCGCCACGGAGGCGATCACCGCCAGCCTGATGGCGCTGCTCAACCCGGGTGACGAGGTGGTGCTGATCGAGCCGCTTTATGACACCTACCTGCCGGTGGTGCGGATGCTGGGCGCAATCCCCCGCCTGGTACGCCTGCAGCCGCCGGAGTGGGCGCTGCCGCGCGAAGAGCTGGCCGCCGCCTTCGGGCCGTGCACCAAGCTTCTGCTGCTCAACAGCCCGATGAACCCGACCGGCAAGGTTTTCGAGCCGGATGAACTGGAATTCATCGCCGGGCTCCTGCGCGCGCATGACGCCTATGCGGTGTGCGACGAGGTGTACGAGCATCTGGTGTTTTCCGGTGCCAGGCATGTTCCCCTGGCGACGCTGCCCGGCATGGCGCAGCGCTGCCTGCGCATCGGCAGCGCGGGCAAGACGTTTTCGCTTACCGGCTGGAAGGTCGGCTATGTCTCCGGCCCGGCGCCGCTGATGGGGCTGGTGGCCAAGGCGCACCAGAACCTCACCTTCACCACCGCGCCCAACCTGCAGCGCGCCGTGGCCTATGGTTTGGCCAAGCCGGATGCGTATTTCCAGGCGCTGGCGGGCGGGCTGGAAGAGCAGCGCGACCTGCTGGATGCCGGGCTGCGCCGCCTTGGCCTGTGCACCCTGCGCGCGTCGGGCAGCTATTTCATCACCGCGGATGTTTCGCCCTTGGGGTTCGCGGGCGATGATCTGGCCTTCTGCCAGGCCATGACCGCGCAGGCGGGCGTGGCGGCGATTCCGGTTTCCGCCTTCTATGTGGGCGAGGCGCCGCGCCATTATGCGCGCTTTGCCTTCTGCAAGCAGAAGCCGGTTCTGGAAGAGGCCTTGCAGCGCCTGGAGGGCTGGGTGGCGGCAAGGCCATTGACGGCGCTGGCTTGACCGCGTTAGGAGGCCACACCCTGGATGGCGGACGTAGCTCAGTTGGTAGAGCGCCGGTTTGTGGTACCGGTTGTCGCGGGTTCGATCCCCGTCGTTCGCCCCAGGGGTGTTTCCTGACAATTCGCCCCAGCGGCGCTTCCTGACAAAATGAGCATCGCGGCGCTGGTTCTGGCGGGCGGCAAGGCCACACGCTTCGGCGGGGCCGACAAGGCGTTTCTGCGCCTCTCCGGCAAGCCGCTGGTCGAGCATGTGCTGGCGCGGCTGCGCCCCCAGGCCGCGCCCATCGCCATCAGCGCCAATGGCGATCCGGCGCGATTCGCCGCCTATGGGCTGGCGGTGCTGGCGGATGCGCCGGCATTCGCACAGTGCGGGCCGCTGGCCGGGGTGGCGGCGGGGCTGCGCTGGGCGGCAGGGCAGGGCGCAGACGATCTGCTCACCATGCCGGTGGATACGCCGGTCTTTCCGCTCAGCCTGGCGCTCGACCTCTCCCCCGGCCCATCCGTGGCGGTTTATGCCGGGCGCCAGCATCATCTGGCGGCACTCTGGCCGGTGGCCTTCCTGCCGGCGCTGGAAGATTTTCTGCGCCGCGACGACAAGCACAAGGTGCGCGATGCGCTCGCCCTCTGCGGTGCCCGGCCGGTGAATTTTACAAGCCCGCACGACCCCTTCGCCAACCTCAACAGCCCAGAGGATCTCTCGGTTTTCGCCGCCCATCCGGGACTGTAAAACATTTACACCGCACCTGCGATATGGGTGCATTTTTTGACATATTTACCTTGTTTTTTCACAAAACCCTCTGACGCACCGCAAAACCGGGTGTATTTGGGATGCCGTAACAATCCCTTCCGGGCTTTGAGCGGAGCATTCCTGATGTCGTACCAAGATAGCATTCGTAGCACGAGCGAACTGATCGCCTCCAAGGGCGGCACCTGGGATGGAATCTCCCCGGAGGCCGTGGCCCGCATGCGGTTGCAGAACCGCTTCACCACCGGGCTGGACATCGCCCGCTACACCGCGAAGATCATGCGCCAGGACATGGCGGCCTATGACGCGGACCCGGCCAACTACACCCAGTCGCTCGGCTGCTGGCACGGCTTCATCGCGCAGCAGAAGATGATCTCCATCAAGAAGCATTTCGGCACCACCAAGCGCCGCTATATCTATCTCTCCGGCTGGATGATCGCCGCGCTGCGCTCCGAGTTCGGCCCGCTGCCCGACCAGTCCATGCACGAGAAAACCTCCGTCCCGGCGCTGATCGAGGAGATCTACACCTTCCTGCGCCAGGCCGATGCGCGTGAGCTGGGCGGGCTGTTCCGCGAGCTGGACGCGGCGCGCAACAGCGGCGATCTGGCGAAGCAGAAAGAGGTCCAGGGCAAGATCGACAATTTCGAAACCCATGTCGTGCCCATCATCGCGGATATCGACGCGGGGTTCGGCAATGCCGAGGCGACCTATCTGCTGGCCAAGAAGATGATCGAGGCGGGCGCCTGCGCCCTGCAGATCGAGAACCAGGTCTCCGACGAGAAGCAATGCGGCCACCAGGACGGCAAGGTCACCGTGCCGCATGAGGATTTCGTGCAGAAGATCCGCGCCCTGCGCTATGCCTTCATGGAGCTGGGCGTCGAGGAGGGCATCATCGTCGCCCGCACGGACAGCCTGGGGGCCGGCCTGACCAAGCAGATCGCGTATTCCAAGACGCCGGGCGATATTGGCGACCAGTACAATGCCTTCCTGGATTGCGACGAGGTCGATGCCAGCCAGATCGGCAATGGCGATGTCATCATCACCCGGGGCGGCAAGCTGCTGCGTCCGAAGCGTTTGCCCTCCAACCTTTACCAGTTCCGCTCCGGCACGGGCGCGGACCGCTGCGTGCTCGACTGCATCAACTCCCTGCAGAACGGCGCCGACCTGCTCTGGATCGAGACCGAGAAGCCGCATATCGAGCAGATCGCCTCGATGGTCGACCGCATCCGCGCGGTCGTGCCCAACGCCAAGCTGGCCTACAACAATTCCCCGTCCTTCAACTGGACGCTGAATTTCCGCCAGCAGGTGTTCGATGCCTGGAAGGAACAGGGCAAGGATGTCTCCGCCTATGACCGCGCCAAGCTGATGAGCGTGGATTACGACGCGAGCGAGCTGGCGGCCGAGGCGGATGAGAAGATCCGCACCTTCCAGCGCGACGCGGCCAAGCGCGCGGGCATCTTCCACCACCTGATCACGCTGCCGACCTACCACACCGCGGCCCTGTCCACCGACAATCTGGCCAAGGCGTATTTCGGCGAGCAGGGCATGCTGGGCTATGTCGCCGGGGTGCAGCGCCAGGAGATCCGCCAGGGCATCGCCTGCGTGAAGCACCAGAACATGTCGGGCTCCGACATCGGC
>Ga0335083_10004928_pt1 | contig 16927 bp, 11 predicted proteins | sample Lox_Sample_42_FD_206716 | JGI IMG/M metagenome (GOLD analysis project Ga0335083, IMG submission 206716) | Soil microbial communities from Loxahatchee National Wildlife Refuge, Florida, United States - Lox_Sample_4.2 | ecosystem: Environmental > Terrestrial > Soil > Wetlands | place: USA... | reverse complement strand
TGCCGCTGGTCAGTCTGATCCGGGCGCATGTCATGGCGGCCGAGCGGCTGCACGGCGACGATACCACCGTGCCGATCCTGGCCAGGAGCAAGACGGTGACCGGGCGCTTGTGGGTGTATGGGCGCGATGACGCGCCATTCGCCGGAGCCGGACCACCCGCGGCGCTGTTCTACTATTCGCGCGATCGCAAGACCGAGGGTTCTGTTGCAAAGTTTGATTTGAGGTGCATTTTGCAACAAAATTACCTCGCAAAATCAAACCCCTACATGTTCCGCACTAGCATCAAAAACGAACTTTGCAACAGAACCCTACGAACAACTGCCCGAGGTTTCCGGGGCGAGGGTCGCCCTGGCCATGATCCGCCTCATGCTGCACCATCTCGCTCACCCAAACCGCAAGCGACTGCCAGCCCCATGACTTTCAAAACGGGCAGTCAGACGCCTCGGCGCCGCTTATTTGATCGAGATGAATCCGCGCAGCACGCAGCTTGGACATTTGCGGCTCGGGCCTGGGAGTGATCTTGTCGGTGCATTGAATGCGCGCCTGGCTGGCCTCCCGCTACGCGCTTCCCTGCCGGTTACGACGCATGACATCATTGCCCTTCTCCCCCAGGGTTGGCACAGCGATCCGCAAAGCCCGGTTCTGCAGACTGGCTTTCACGACGTCCCGTGGCAGGAACCGATGTCGGTCACCGAGTTGTTGCGGAAACCCCGGGCAACCTAGGGGGTGCTTGCCCGACTCTATGACTGGCTCACACGGCGCAAGGCGCGCTGGCGAGGATGCGCATGGCCGAGGCGGCCCGGAGCGAACCCTCGCTGCCGGACCGGTGTCAGTCGACGCAGCGCGCGCTTTCCTCCGTCGTGCCACGCGGAACTCCGGTCATGCGTCGCAGTCGGTTCAGCAGAGGCGCGAAATCATCGATTCCGGGGAAAGGATTGGGCAGCCGCAGCCCGATCCGGTGCAGATTGGCCAGCAGCAGGACAAAACGTAGCGTGGAGGCAGCGGCCAGGGCGCTGGCGGCACCGATGGCACCGTAGATAGGTGCCAGCGCGATCATGCCGGCAAGACCAAGGCTGAAACTGACCACCTGCAGCAGCGAAGGCAGGCTGGGCTTCTCCGCCGCCAGATAGGCCTGGATGAGCATCTGGCTGATGCAGGTGACAGCCCCTTCGAACAACAGGATGCGGAAGGCAGGCGCCGCTTGCGCGAATTCCGATCCATACACCGCACTGAGCAGTTGCGTGTCAAACAGGTAGAGCGTGGCGCAACCGACCACCAGCAACCAGAGCAATAGCCGGAAGGTGCGATGCACGAAGATCTCCATCTCCCGCGGGGTCTTGCCGGCAAGATCGGCCAGCATGACAGTGGAGACTGCGGTCTGCACCACGTAGAGCAAGCGGGCAAACGAGACAGCAACCGCATAGACGCCGAATTCGGCGGCAGGAACCAGGGCGACGAGCACGAGCCGGTCGGACGTCGAATTCAGCACGGTGACGACATCGCTCGGCGCCGCCTTCATTCCGTAACGCAGCAATGCCTGCATCCGGCTGAGCGGCCGCAGCGCGCGCCAATGCCAGTTCTTGACGAGTTGTTGCACGGTCAGCATTACGGCGATCGTGGTGCCCGCCCATGGCGCCAGCGCGGCGCTGCGCGGAGATATCGCGCCCAGGATCACCAGGCCGAGCAGCAGCACCAGGTAGAGAAAGGCCATGCCGAACCCAGCGATATTGTAGGCACGGAAATTCTTTACCGCCAGCAGCCCTTGCCGACTCATGACGCTCCAGACATTGACGATCGAAAGAACCAGGATAAGACGCGCGAGTCCGACGATTTCCGGCCGGTAGCTGTGCATCAACCATGGCAGCAGGACGAAGCATGTGGCGGCGATCGGCAGGAAAGCCAGCGTGGCCGCTATCAACCCGGCGGCGGCGACCGAGTTTGCCTCCTTCGGTTCCCGCCCGGTCAGATAGATGACGCTATTATGCAGGCCGGAAACGGCGAGCATGGGCGGGATGAGCAGCCACAGGCTGACCGCCGCGAACTCCCCGCGGCCGGTTGGACCGAGCACTCGCGCGGTGATGACGCCAGTGCCGACATTGACGACGAGCGTCAGCCCTTGGACAAGCAAGGTCTGCACCATCGCGAACAGGCCCCCTTGCGGCTTAAGCAGGTTCCGGCCGGCGGTTCGGGCAAGGGCAAGGCTGGCGCGTATCGGATGCATGATCGGATGGTGGCTCCGGCACAAAGAGGACGAGATGGAAAGCATCCACGTGCCGTTCCGTGAACAGCACGACCAGGGCAAAAGTTCCGTCGGATCCGCGTTGATCACTGCGGATGCCGTTCAGGTGATCACACCCGAACAGATGCAGAAGCATGCATCCGTGACCCTGCGCGACCCGGCAACGCGCTAGAGTGGTTTCACCGACGGCGTCATCTCTGCCCTACGGCGTGAAACCGTTATAACCATTTGTTTCGACGAGCAGTTTTATTAGCCGAACGGATTCCGATATCGACTGGTAATGCCCTAGACGATCGCGAGGCGCGAACCGGCCGCGCGCATGCCGCCGACAGGTGGCGTCGGAATGTTCTCCTCCATGGCGCTCTTGATGAAGCAACGCAGACGTTCGCGGAAGACGACATTGTCGAAGCCCTCGGCGTGCCGGCGGATCGCCCTCGGGTTGAAGTCCCGATCGTCGAACGTCGCCAGAACATCCGCTACCGCCTCCACGCTCTGCTGATCGAAGAACATGCCGGTGGCACCAGGATCCATGGTATCGAGAACGCCGCCGCGGCCGAGTGCGATCACCGGCCGGCCGGACGCCATCGCCTCCAGCGGGGTGATGCCGAAATCCTCTTCCGCCGGTAGAATGAAGGCCTTGCAGTCGCGATAGAGCGGCCGCATCTGCGCGTCATTGACCCGCCCGACGAAACGTATCGTGGGGCCGGCGATGCGACGGAGCGCCTCGAATTCCCGACCATCGCCTGCGACCACAAGCGGCAGGCCGAGCCGGGTGCAGGCCTCGACCACGATATCCGGCCGCTTCCAGCCGACCAGCCGCATCAGCATCAGGTAATAGCCGCCAGTACCCTCGCCGATCTCGAAGCGGGTGACATCGACCGGTGGCGGAATGATAATACTGGTCTTGCCGTAATATTTACGCACCCGGTCACGGACCACGCGACTCGTGGCTATCCACGCATCCGGGCGATCGGCGGCCAGCCGGTCCCATTGCCGCAGCCAGGCGAGCTGCGGCGAGAGCAGCCAGCGTACGGCGCTGCCGAGTTTCTCACGATCCGCATAGCGATGGTAATCCCAGAGAAAACGGCCAGGCGAATGGCAGTAATTGATATGGTACGTTCCCGGCTTGGTTAGCACCCCATGCGCGAAGGCATAGGAACTGCTGATCACGAGATCGTATCCATCGAGATCGAAGCTCTCGATCGCCTGCGGGTAGAGCGGTAGCATCAACCGGTGCTTGCGCCGCGCAAGTGGCACGCGATTGAGCCAGCATGTGCGGATATCCCAATCTGCATAATGCGGCGGCATCCGCGCGGGATCGTGGATCGGCACCAGAACCGTCGCGGTCGGATAGATCGCGTGGATTTGTTCCAGAACCCGCTCGGCGCCACCATATTGGTTCAGCGCGTCGTGGATGATTGCAACTTTCATGCTGCGTTCTCCATGGCGGTTCTGGGTTGTGTCAGCACGAAGTGGTAGAGCGCCGCGAGTTCATCGGCGAAGCGTTCCGGGGTGAAGCGGCGATGCGCGTCGGTTCGTGCCCGTTCGGCCATCACCGTACCGTCCGGACCGAGTATGCGGTGCATCGCGTCGGCAAGGGCGGCGGGATCGCTCGGCGGCACGACGAGGCCTGTCTGGCCGTCGCACACGATCTCTCGCACACCGCCTACTTCGGTCGCAACCATTGGCCTGCCCAGAATGCCGGCCTCGATCAGAACGGTTGGCAATGATTCGCGTTCCCGCGAGGCCAACACAACAAGATCCACGCCCGCCATCCAATCCGCCGCATTGTCACGATGTCCGGCGAAATGAACGCGATCAGCGATACCCCCCTCGGCCGCCACCTTCCTTAGGCGCTTCACATAGGGGCCGTTATCGGCATAGCTCAGCGCGCCGATGATCCAGAACTGTGCGCCGGGATGCCGCTCCTTGAGGCGGGTTGCGGCGTGGATGAAATCCTCTTGTCCCTTGCGCGGCTCCAGCACGCCGAAGATGCCAATATGCGGCCCGGGCCGGGCGAGTTCCGGCACCGGCGCGGGTGGCGCGAGAAAGCTGCGATCCACGCCGTTATAAATCAGGCGCACGCGCGCATCCGGCACGCCAAGACGCTTGGTCAGCGCCCGCCCGGCTTCCGAGACGCAGACGAGTAACGCGCAATGCGGAATCACATGACGTGCAACCAGGCCATAGAGCGGTGCCAGCGGCAGGGTTTCATGTACGTGCAGAATGAGCGGCAGACCAAGGCTGCGCGCGGCATCGAGTGCATAAAGCGCGCCGATCGGATGATGCGCGTGCAGCAACGCGGCGCCGGTTTCTCGGGCGATGCCGGTAATGGCACGGCTACCAACCTTCAGTGCGTTACGCAGTAGAAACCATTTCCGCGGCGACAATGTTGCTTTGCTGCGATCGATCGGGGCCGGAATCACGTCGATCCCCTGTGCCGCCGCCGCATCTGCGAGGGTTCCCGGCGCGGGACAGGTCAGGGTGGTGCGGAACCCGCGTTCTCGCACGCCAACCGCTCCGTTGACGATCAGGCGTTCGACACCTCCGAGAAACCCTACACGGTTAACGGCCAACACCGGAATCTGCACCGCCTGACCTCCTGGACCATTTCCCCTCGCGTCTTATTATATAGAATGATACAAAACGTGGTAATATGTATCCGCCAATGGATAATTTTGACGTTCGGCGCATGAAGGGATACATTTAAAACTACGTCTCGCCGCGGGCGCGTTGTGAATGCGATGACGGTTCCAGTAATCACGAGACTGTTACTGTGTGTCGGCACTCCGTGTGGCGGTGCGGCAAATCCGCTCGCGCGGACCGGAGTTATGCCAGACTGAAGGTTCGATCGCGGCGCATTGAGACTGGTTTCGGTCGATCCGACCGTGGGAGTCTAGAACGTCGGTGGAGATGACATCATCATGCAGAACCTTATGATTCCTTCACGAGGGTATCCACCGGCGCAGGGGTTGGAACAGCACCTGGATTTTTCATACCCTCATGATCTCGGCATGCCGACGAAAGGTGGAATGACGTTCGGCAGCGTGCTTGCCGCGCTCTGGCGTCATCGCCTGGTCTTCGCTCTCACTTTTCTTACCGTCCTCGGCGGCGCTGCGGCGATCATCTTTTCGCTACGTCCGAGCTATCGGTCGGATGCGATGCTGATCATCGACCCCAGACAGAACCACGTGATTGATGTCCAATTGATCCAGGATGCGCCGACCGGGCTCGCCGATCTCAATTTCGTGCGCAGCGAGATGCAGCTGCTCGACAGCGACGAGCTGGCGCGCAAGGTCGTTGTATCTTTGCACCTACAGGATAATCCAGAATTCGCCGATCGACCCTCACCGTTGAAGAACGCGGTGTCGAATCTGCTCCGGTTCGCCGGCTTGAAGTTCTCGCAACCGAAAAAGCTCACGCCGGCACAGCAGGTCGAGAAGACGGTCGTCGCCTACCAAACACGATTCCAGACCTTCAATGACGGTAAGTCCTTCATCATCTCGGCGGCGTTCAACGCGTCGCAACCGGATCTGGCGCAGAGCATCCTCTCCGCGCACATCGCCCAGTACCTCGCGGACCAGCGCTCAGCCAAGGAACTCGTGATCAACAAGGCGGAGGCCTGGTTCAGCGAACAACTGGCGGAAATGTCAGCGAAGCTGCTGCATGCCGAGCAGCAGCAGCAGCAATTCCGCGACAAGAATCATCTGCTGCGCGCCAATGGCGAGACGCTGCCGAGCCGCCAGCTCGCCGACGTGACGACGCAGCTTGCCGACGCGCGTGCCGATCTTGCCCGCAAGGAGGCGCGCTATGGCGCGATCCACGGCGCCGGCAACAGCCCGGAGACCGACACCGCCGTCCTTTCCTCGCAATTGATCCAGAGGTTGCGCGAGCAGGAGGCGACGGATGCCGCGACGCTGGCCGATCTCAGCGCCCGCCTGGGCAGCCGTCACCCACAAGTGCTTGCCGCCACGGCGGCGCTTTCCGGCGTGCAGCAGAAGATCTCCCGCGAGATTAGCCGCATGTCCGCCTCCGCCAGCAATGACGTCGCGATCGCCCGTGCCGACACGCAGCAGTTGGAGCGCACCGCGCGGCGGCTGGAACAGGAACTCGGCACAACCAGCCAGGCCGAGCTGACCGCCTCGCAGATCGATCACGAGATCGACGCGGACCGCCGCCTGTATGACGACCTGCTCACCCGCTCGAAGCAGGTGGCGGTGCAGCGGGAGATGCAGGAGCCGGATGCGCGGCTGGCCTCGGCGCCGTCCCTGCCGCTTACGCCTTCCTTCCCGCAGCACGGTCTTCTGATGGCGATCGCGACAAGCGCCTCCGTGCTGCTCGCGAGCGGTGCCGCGCTGCTCCTTGACAAGATCGGCGACACCCCCTCGCAGAGCCTTGAGGAGATCGAGGCGTCCTGCGGCGTAACCGGCCTTGCGGTGCTGCCACGGGTGCGGCTCTCCCGCCGCCGGCTGCGTTTCGCCATGGCGCCGCTCTCCTATCTCGCCGCTTCCTACCAGACCTTGCGGAACTCGATCTGGTTCCGCTGCCTGGACCAGCAGCCGCGCGTCATCGTCTTCACCTCCGGCCTACCCGGGGACGGCAAGACCACGGTTTCCGCCTTCTTCGCGCGCAGCCTCGCGATCAGCGGCAAGCGCGTGTTGCTGATCGATACCGACCTGCGCCGCTCCGGCCTCGGCCGCGCGCTGCACATGACACCCACGGTTGGCTTGCTCGCCTGCCTGCGCGGCAGCTTGCCGCTGGAGCAGGCGGTGACGCAGAGCGAGGAACTCGGCCTCGACGTGCTCGGCGTCGAGCGCGGCCTTGCCGATCCCCATAACCTGCTCAACCTTGAGCGCATCCGCGACCTACTGACAGAGGCACGACGACTCTACGACGTGGTGGTGATCGATACGCCGCCGATCGCTGCGGTGGATGACGCGCTGCCGGTCGCGGCCCTCGCCGACGCCACCGTGCTCGTGGTGCGCTGGGGGAAAACGCCGCACCAGGTGATCCGCGCCACGCTGCGGCGGCTTGGCCTCGCCGGCGCCAACGTGCTCGGCGTCGCGCTGAACGCCACCGATCCGGCCAAGCATGCCTCCAACTTGCGCGATCTCGAGGCCTATCGTCCGACCAAGGGATCGATGTTCCTGGAGCGTGCCTGATGGCCGTCGCCGTAATCCGGCTTGCCGCCGGCCTGACGCTCGCCCTCCTGTGCGGCGCCGGGCCGGCACGGGCGGAGACGGAAACCCTGACAGCCGCCTCCGCCAAGCCCGCGGAGGCTCTGCTCGGCTCCATGGGCGTCGTCACGCATTTCGGGTTTTACGGCACGCCGTACACGGATCGCTACGACGCGGTACGGAACAAGCTGGTCGCGCTCGGCATCCGTCGTGTCCGCGACATGATCAACGAGCACATTGCCGATCTCGCGGATCACGGCATCACCACGACCCTGCTCGCCGATCCGAAGCAGGATGCGCCGGAAGCAGTAAGGGATCAGGTCAAGCGGCTGAACCAGACACAGCGCGCGATCGACGCGGTCGAGGGGCCGAACGAACCCGACGGGTTCTGGTCCATGCTGCACATCAGTTACCAAGGGAAGGGCTACCCAGACGGATCGGTGCAGTATCAGAAAGATCTCTATCGGGTGTTGAAGGCCGATCCAGAGACATCGTCCCTGCCGGTGATCGGCACCGCGCTTGGCCTCGCCGGCATGCCCACGGCAAAGCCGGTGCGGGCGATGTTCGGCCTCTGGCAATATGCCGATCTCGGGAATTTCCACCCCTACCCATTCGGCGGCAATGACGCAGGGCCGGCAGAACCATATGGCGGGCTGCGCGCCTTCTATCGCGCCGGAACCTTCCCGTCGGTCAACCTCGTGGTCGCGCAGGGCGCCTACCGCGCCGTTGGCCCCATCTATGGCAACCGGCCGATGGCGGCGACGGAAACCGGCTACCCGACCGATATCCACCACACCGCCGAAGCGCTCCAGGCGAAATACATTCCCCGGGTCTACGCCGAGTATTTCCGTCTCGGGATCAAGCCGATCTTCGTCTATCAGTTCCTCGATCATCAATACGATCCGAAGAACGAGGATCCGGAATCAGCGTTCGGCCTGCTGCGCTACGATCTTTCCGAACGGCCTGCCTATGTCGCCCTCCGGGACTTCATCCACGCCCTCGGCCCGCCGGAGGAAGGGCGCTGCGCGCCGCCCCCGCCCAATCTCCGCCTGACCTTGAGCCTCGCCGGCGCCGGCTCGTTCGACGACGTGTCACACGTGCATCACCTGCTGCTGCGCCGGGCGGATGGCGCGCTGCTGCTGCTGCTGTGGGACGAGGTTTCCGGCGATGACGCCTCGACCGATCCGCACATACCGGTCGCGGTCCCCGCTCTGCCCGCCACGCTGCGGACGAACCGGACGGTGCGTGCCGCGATCCACACTATCGGCGACGCGGCAGGCGGGTTCTCCGTATCCGACACGTTCCGCTTCGGCGTGCCGGACGCGATCACCTTCGTGACCCTGTGCGGGCAACAGGCGATGGAGGCCACGGGAGAATCGTATCCCTGAGCCGGAACGGCCGGTCCGCCCCCGCCAGGGCGGCCCGGCCGTGCGCGATCAGGTTTCCAGGCTCCGCATATAGGCCCGCCAACCGCCGAACGCCGTGATGTCCCGCGCGCCATCCAGCGCCTGTTCCTCGCACAGGAAACCGGAAACCACGCGGCCATCCGCGAGCGTGACCTTGCCGATGCCGAGCGGCGCGGGAATGGCGGCGACGAAGCGGCCGAAACCCGCCGCATCCAGCGCGAATACCTCCACTTCCTGCCCTGGCCCCGCGAGGCCCGGGCGCCGCACCATCCCCGGCTTCGGCGGTACCGTGCCCGGCAGCGCATAGAGCGCGTAATCCGGCGCGGTGCGCGTCCGCTGCCGGAGCCTGGCGCCGAGCGCGACGAGCTGGTGGTGCAGCGGCAACCCGGTCAGATGCGCGCCGACCACAGCGAGCAGCACCTCGTCCTCCACGGGCGCGCTCAGCTCCGGTTCGGCCAGCCTCTCGCGCGCCAGCCCCGCCCCCTCCCCGAGTGCCCGGTGCAGCCGATCAGCGAGACCGGCGAGCTCGCGATCGGCGAAAGCCGGGGCGATCAACGTCACGCCCACAGGCAGACCGTCCGGCCGGAATCCGGCGGGAATGGCGATCGCGCTCATATCCAGCAGGTTGACGAAGTTGGTATAGAGGCCGAGCAGGCTGTTCGCCTTGACCGGCTCAGCCGACACCTCCTCCACCGAGACGATGCGCGGCGCCGTGGGCAGCAGCATGACATCGTAGCGTCCCCATTCCCGCTCCGCGGCACGCGCGAGGCCGCGCAGCCGGTACTGGGCCTGGAATGCATCCACCGCGCTGTGCGCCCGCGCGCCACCGATGATGCCGCGCACGGTCGGGTCCATTGCCTCCGCATGTGCCGCGAAGAAGTCGCTGATCGCGGCCAACCGCTCGGCGACGTAGGGGCCGCCATAGAGCAAAACGGCCGCCTCGCGGAGCGGCGCATAGTCGATCTCCACCGGAGTCCCGCCCAGGGCAACGAGGCGGGCAATGGCGGCCTCGTAGAGCGCCGGCCCCGCCGGGTCGCCGGCAAAATCCCGGTCCGCCGGAGCCAGCACGCCGAAACGCAGCCCTTCCCCCGGCAGCCTCGCCGACCCGGCCCGTCTTGCATACGGGTCTTCCGGGTCGAACGCCTCGGCGACATCGGCGACACGCCGTGCATCCCCGGCACTTGCCGCGAACACGGATACGCAATCCAGCGAACGGCAGGCCGGCACCACCCCGGTCGTGCTGAGCAGACCCCGCGTCGGCTTGAGGCCGACGATATTATTGAACGCTGCCGGCACCCGCCCGGACCCTGCCGTGTCGGTGCCGAGGGCGAAAGCGACCAGCCCCGCCGCCACCGCAACCGCCGAGCCGGAACTCGACCCGCCGGAGACATAACGCCGGTCGAAGACCGAGCGCGGCGCGCCATAGGGCGAGCGCATGCCGACAAGGCCGGTCGCGAACTGGTCGAGATTGGTCTTGCCGATCAGGATCGCACCGGCATCGAGCAGACGCTGGATGACGGTCGCCGTCCGCTCCGGCCTGTAAGCGAAGGCGGGGCAGGCTGCGGTGGTCTCCATCCCCGCGACATCCATATTATCCTTCACCGCGAAGGGAATGCCGTAGAGCGGCAGGCGCGCGGCGAGAGTTGGATCGGCGGCGAGCGCGGCGGCCCGCGCCCGCACCGCCGCTTCCGGCACGCAGCTGATCCAGACGGCGGGATCATCGTAGCGGGCGACGCGCTCCAGCACCGTCTCCGCCACCGCGACGGGGCTCAGGCTGCCGGCGCGATAGGCCGTCAGCAACGGGCCGATTTGCAGCATGGCGGGGATCATGGACGCGGTTTCCATCATGCGGTTTCCTCCGTCTGCAACACGGCGACGCGCTGCCCGCCTCGCACCTCGCGTCCGGGGCGGCACAGGATCTCCCGCACCCGCCCGGCGGCGGGCGAGACGACGCGCATCTCCATCTTCATCGATTCCACGATCGCCACCGTTTCGCCGGCGCGCACGCTGTCCCCTTCGGCAACCAACACCTGCCAGACATTACCGGGCACCGGACTATCCACGCCGATGCAGCCCGGGGGCAGCCCGGCCTCGTCCAGCGCGGCCGCCCCGGTATCCTCGACGAAACTGTCCAGTCCCTGCTCGATCCAGCTCTGGCGCTCCGCCTCGAATGCCGCCTGCTGCCGCTGCTTGAAGGCGCCGATGCTCGCGGCATGGGTGCGGGTAAAAGCGGTGTAGTCGCGGAGACTGAATTTCGTCTCCTCGATCCGCACCGGATAGCGCCCGTGCGGAAAGGCGGCGCGCGCATCGAGCAACGCCTCGCCGGAGACGGGATAGAACCGGATCTGGTCGAAGAAACGCAGCAGCCAGGGTCGGCCGCGCGCGAACACGTCGGTGCTGCGCCAGCTGTTCCAGACCTGGATGGTGCGGCCGAAAAGCTGGTAGCCGCCCGGTCCTTCCATGCCATAGATGCAGAGATAGGCGCCGCCGATGCCGACCGCGTTCTCCGGCGTCCAGGTGCGCGCCGGGTTGTATTTGGTCGTCACCAGGCGGTGACGCGGATCGAGCGGCGTGGCGACCGGCGCGCCCAGATAGACGTCGCCAAGGCCGAGAACCAGATAGCTGGCATCGAACACGATCCGCCGCACATCCTCGATGGAGTCGAGGCCATTGATGCGCCGGATGAACTCGATGTTGGAGGGGCACCAGGGCGCGTTCGGCCGCACCAGATCCTGATAACGGCGCATGGCAAGCTGCGCCTGCTCGTCATTCCAGGACAGCGGCAGATAGACGATCCGGCTCGGCACTTCCGCGTGCTCGCTGTCCGGCAACGCGGCTTCCAGCCGCTGTACCGTATCCAGCAGGCGCGGCAGCGTCAGCACGGCAGGGTCGTAATGCACCTGCAGCGAGCGGATGCCCGGGGTGAGGTCGATCAGTCCGGGCAATTGCTCCGCCCGCAACGCCTCCAGCAGCAATTGCACGCGCATGCGCAGGCTGATGTCCAGCACCAGCGGGCCGAACTCGATCAGCAGATAACCGTCGCCGGCACGGCGGTAGCAGACCGGTACCTCGCCATCCGCGCGGCGCAGGATCGGGCTGTCGCCGGCGGCGTCGGTCGGCTTCGGCACGGTCGGGCACGGCAAGGCCGGCGGGGCGAGGCGGCGGAATCGCACGCTGTCGCCAGGATGGAGTTGACCGAGTTTCCACAACTCATCCCGCACCACCACGGCGGGGCAGACGAAGCCGCCGAGGCTCGGCCCATCCGGCCCGAGCAGGATCGGCATGTCGCCGGTGAAATCGATGGCGCCGACGGCATAGGCGTTGTCATGAATGTTGGAGGGGTGCAGCCCCGCCTCCCCACCATCCGGCCGGGCCCAGCGCGGCTTCGGGCCAATCAGCCGTACGCCGGTGCGGGCACTGTTGTAGTGCACCTCGTAGGCGGTCGAGAACAGATCCTCGATATCCGCGTCCTGGAAGAAATCCGGCGCGCCATGCGGCCCGTAGAGCACGCCAAGCTCCCAGGCGCGGGTCAGCGCCGGCCGTTCCGCTTCCGGCAGTTCCGGGAGCGGCTCGGCGACCGCGCCATCGGCGGCGATGCGCAGCACGTCGCCGGTGCGCAGCACGCCGGTCGCGTGCCCGCCGAAGCCGCCTAGCGAGAAAGTGGCGCGTGAGCCGAGATAGAGCGGCGCGTCGATGCCGCCGCGAATGGCGAGATAAGCGCGGTTGCCCGGCCCTTCGATCGCGCCGATCGCCAGCACCTGCCCCGTGCGCACCGGCACGACACGCCAGTAGGGCACCGCCTCCCCGTCCAGCGTCGCCGCCATGGGCGCGCCGGTCAGCGCGATCAGCGCATCGGCGTTGAAACGCAGCGTCGGGCCGGTCAGCGTCAGCTCCAGCGCCGCCGCCCCATCAGCATTGCCGACAATGCGGTTGGCGAGACGGAAGGAGCGGTCATCCATCGGCCCGCTCGGCGGCACACCGACATCCCAGTAGCCGAGGCGGCCCGGCCAATCCTGCACGCTCGATTGCGTGCCCGGCGCGAGCACGTCGATGCTGTGCGGCTGATAGGCCAGCGTCGCGAGCGTGCCCGTGGTCATACCGCCGGCGCGGACGATGTCGGCCTCCAGGACGGAGGCGACATAGTCGAGATTGCTTTCGAGCCCCGCGATGGTGCTGCCACTCAGTGCCTTGGTCAAACGGTCGAGCGCCTCGGCACGGTCGGCGCCATGCGCGATCACCTTGGCGAGCAGCGGATCGTAATAGGGCGTCACCTCGGTACCGGTTTCGATCCAGCCATCGACGCGCACATCCGGCGCGAACCGCACCTCGGTCAGCCTCCCGGTGCTGGGCCGGAAATTCTCCGCCGCGTTCTCGGCATAGATACGCGCCTCAATGGCGGCGCCGTGCGGGATCAGCGTCGCCTGCTCCGGCAGGGTGAACGCCCCAGCCGCCTGCCGCACCATCCACTCAACCAAATCGACGCCGAACACCTCCTCGGTGATGCAATGCTCAACCTGAAGCCGCGTGTTCACCTCCAGGAAGTAGGCGGCTTCGGCCTCGGCGTCATAGACGAACTCCACCGTGCCGGCGGAAGCGTATTGCACCGCCTCGCCGAGGGCGCGTGCCGCCCGGTGCAGCGTGGCGCGCGTTGCCGCGGAAAGACCCGGCGCCGGGGTTTCCTCAATCACCTTCTGGTTGCGGCGTTGCAGCGAGCAATCGCGCTCGCCGAGCGTCACCACCCCGCCCTTGCCGTCGCCGAAGATCTGCACCTCGACATGCCGGGCCGCGGAAACGAATTTCTCCAGATAAACACGAGCATCGCCAAAATTATTGGCGCTGAGACGGCGCACCGTCGCGAAGCGGTCCAGCAACTCCGCCTCATCGCGGCAAAGCTGCATGCCGATGCCGCCACCGCCGGCCGTGCTCTTCAGCATCACCGGGTAGCCGATGCGTGACGCCGCGGCGACCGCCTCCTCCGCGCTGTCCAGCAAACCGCTGCCAGGAAGCAGCGGCACTCCGCTTTCCATGGCAAGCTCACGTGCCGTGTGCTTGAGGCCGAAGGCGCGGATCTGTTCCGGTCGGGGCCCGATGAAACGGATGCCCTCGGCCTCCAGCCTTTCGGCGAATTCGGCACGTTCGCTGAGGAAGCCGTAGCCTGGATGCACGGCTTCAGCCCCGGTACGCCGGCAGGCTTCGACGATGGCGTCGATGCGCAGATAGCTCTCCGCCGCGGGCGGAGGCCCAATCAGCACGGACTCATCCGCAGCGAGGACTGGCGGCGCGAAGCGATCGGCCTCGGAGCAAATCGCGACGGAAGCGATACCCATGCGCCGCAATGTGCGCACGATGCGGAAGGCGATCTCGCCACGATTAGCGATCAGGATTTTGCGAAACATCGGCTCACATCGCTAACGAAAGGGTTTCCAAAGGGCATGGCCCTTTGGCGGAGTGCAGGGGTGGAGCCCCTGCGGTGCCTTTCAATCCACCGCATCCCAGACGAGCACGCGGATCGGCGTAGGATTGAACCCATTACAAGGATTATTCACCTGCGGACAGTTGGAAAGCACAACAATGACGTCCATTTCCGCCCGCAGATCCACGTAGCCGCCCGGCTCGGACAACCCATCAACGATCGCCAATTCACCATCCGGCAGGATCGGCACGTTCATGAAGAAATTGACGTTGCTGACGAGATCCCGTTTGCCCATGCCGTATTTGCCGATTTCCAGCAGGAAATTCTCCCGGCAGGCATGCATGTAGCGCGTGTGGTGGCCGAAGCGGACGGTATTGGCCTCGCAGCTACAGGCGCCAGCCGAGGTGTCATGCCGGCCGCAGGTATCGCCCACCACGGTGAGTAGGATATTGCCCTCGTTCGAGAGCAGCTTCGTGCCCAGCCCGACGTAGGCCGAGCCCTGGGCGAGCAACGTATCCTGCGCGCTGTAGCGTTCATCCGTGTGGTCGGCGCGATAGAACAGCGCATCCACAGCCTGCTGACCCTCAAGGTCGATGATGCGCAAGATCTGACCGCGCTTCAAGGTCACGGACCAGGGCGCACGCGCCGGCACGACCTGATCGAGAATGGCGTTGTCCGGCTTCAGGGTGTTGATGTCACTCATTGGTATCGCTCCCTCTCAGCGGAACAGCGGATCGGTATTCTCGAAGCCGCGCTCGGCTTCCTCGCCGAAATGGCGGCAGAGATCATCCGGCGCTGGCGCCGGCGCCCGCCACAGCACGGCTTCGATCGGCCCTGGCGCGAACTCCGTCTCCGGGCTGAGCGGGTGCGGACAGTTGGAGAGCACAACGAGCAGATTCATTTCCGCCCGCAGATCGACGAAATCTCCCGGCCTCGCCACGCCATCCTGCCAGACGAATCGCCCATCCTCCTCCGTGCGCACGCCCGCGAAGAAGGTGATGCAGGGCGGCACGTCCTTCACCAGCAAGCCGTGCTTGCCGGCTCCCAGGCGGAAATTCTCCACGCTGTTCCGCAAGGCGGGATTCCCGTATTTGCGTGCATTGCTCGCTCGCGAACTACCGCCGAGCAGCGTTTCGGCATGCCCGTACGTATCCTCGGTGATTGAGGCGAGCACCCGCCCCATGTCGGAGAACAGCACCCGCCCCTTGGTCAATTGCGCCGTCCATTGCAGTTTGACCGTATCGCCGGCGTTGTAGCGTTCACTGGGATCGTCCGCATTCCAAAACATGGCGGACACGCCCGCATTACCGGCGGTGTTGATGATCCGCAGGGCCTGCCCGCGCGGAACCCGCACCGGCCAGTACCACCCTCCCGGGATCGTCTCGCGATGGATGACGCGTTCCGGATCAAGCTCCCGCGGCGCCGGCGGCACGTCGTGGTGCGGGCGCGCCTCCGCACGCTCGCGGGCGCGGGCCTTCAGCTCGAAATAACGTTGCCGGTGCTGCTCCGGTGTCTGTTGGTCGATCTGCACCATGACAGTCTCCTGCCTGCGCCAGGTCGTCCTGGCAGCACCCCCGGCCTCGGCCGGGTCGTCCCGGCGGGGTACATGATCCGCGCAACCGGACGGAGGGTAGGGTGAATGGTGTCTGGTGCCGGAAAGCCGCACCGTCCCCGCCGTCCGTTACCGGGCGATGGAGGATCAGCGAGAGGCCGGTGATGCTGATCCTACATCACGCAAGTCTCTCCCGGGCTTTTATCCCGCCGTGCACCCGGCGGATGTCTCCCGCCGGGCCGCAGCTCTCGGACCGAACAGCGCATCATCCGCGCCTGGAACCCTAGCTGCCTTGATTGAGAGTCCACCGGATCGCGCGGCTCAAGGCAAGAGGGCCACACGGATTTTTTTGGCGATGCGCACCGCGTTTGCGGCCGGGTTGGGCATCACCCCGGCATCCTGCGCACGCCTCAGGCAGTTTCCGCCTGTGGCTCGAACGGATGCACTGGCGGAATAAGCGACGCCGCCAGATGGATCTGGCCGGAGATCACCCCGGGCAGGGTGATCATCTCGTCGGCGATTGCCTGCAGCTTGCCCGCCGGTCCCTGCACCAGGATCACCTCCAGCGTCTGGTTATGCATCAGATGCACGTGCAGGGAACTGATGACCTCGGCGATATTGCGATACTGGAGATCGGCGAGCTGCTTTTGCAGGCCCGCCACGGAATGGTCGTAGAACAAGGTCACGGTGCCGACCATGACGTCATTGCCGACCTTCCGTCGATGCTCCACCAGAGCTTGGTAGAGCATGTGCTGGATGGCCTGCGAGCGGCTGGCGGAGCCTCTTGCTTCCACCATCCGGTCGAATTCGATCAGCATCTCCTCCGGGAGCGAGATGCTGATCCGGCTGACCGGACGACTGCCTGCGTGTCCGCTGTCAGACATGGTCCCCAGTACCCGGCCCGTCTCAGAACAGGTGGCTGTAGCGTTCGATTTCCCACTTGCTGACGCTGAGATGGTAGGCCTCCCACTCCTCGGTCTTGTAGCGGATGAACTCGTCGCGAAGCGCGGTGCCCAGCGTTGCTTCCACGAGAGGATCGGCGGCGAAGGCGGAAACGGCTTCCTGCAAGGTCTGCGGCAGGAACTCGATGCCACGGGCGCGGCGCTCGGCTTCCGAGATCTCGTAGAGATTATCCTCGTT
>Ga0335083_10004927_pt1 | contig 16928 bp, 14 predicted proteins | sample Lox_Sample_42_FD_206716 | JGI IMG/M metagenome (GOLD analysis project Ga0335083, IMG submission 206716) | Soil microbial communities from Loxahatchee National Wildlife Refuge, Florida, United States - Lox_Sample_4.2 | ecosystem: Environmental > Terrestrial > Soil > Wetlands | place: USA... | reverse complement strand
GCGTCAGATCGGCGCGCGCGGCGTCGAGCTCGCCGAGGTCGCGCTCGATCCGCGCCGTCGCGATCCGCGCGCGCGCGATCGTATGCGGGTCGCCGGTCGCGTCGGCCTGCGCGACCACGGTCTTCGCGAGCATGCGGCCACGCGCGCTCTTGCCCGAGTGCTGGAGCACGGCGAGCTCGGCCAGCTCGGCGACCAGCGGCGCCGACTCGACCGGCGACACCGCGTGATCCGAGCACGTCGCCGGATCGGGCAGGGCCGACGCTGCTCCGACCGCATTCGCGATCACGGCGCGATCGCCGTCGGTCCAGATCGCGAGCTGCGCGCGCAGCTCCGCGAGCTCGCGGTCGAGGCACGCCACGCGGGCGTCGCGCGCGTCGGCCTTGCACGCGGCGGCGCGCCCGAGCTTCCACGACGCGGCCCAATCGTCGACGAGCCGCGCCGCGGTCGCGGCCTCCGCGGGATGCGCCGCGAGCGCGGGAGGCAGGCTCGCGCTGCCCATCCACACGCGGTCGACGAGATCGTCGCCGCACGCGTCGACTCCCGGCCGCGCCGCGGTCGCGACTGTCGCGGCCAGCACGGCCGACGCGAGCGCCGCACCCGCCGCCGCGATCGCGACCCGCCGGCGCGTCGACAGCGTTCGCCGCAGCTCGTCGAGCAGCTCGTCCATGTCGGCAAAGCGGTCGCGCGGTCGCGCCTGCAGCGCGCGCGCGATCGCGGCGCGCAGCCGGCGCGGGACCTTCGTCACGTACTGCAGCGCCTCGCGCAGCGTCACCGCGAACGCGTACTGATCGGCGCGCGCGTCGACGGCCTCGCCGTCTCGCTGCTCCGGCGCCATGTAGCCGGGCGTGCCGGCGACCACGCGCTCGCTGCCATTGGCGAGCCCGTCGGCGAGCCCGAAATCGCCGACCCGCACGCGGCCGCCGTGATCGACGAGCGCGTTCGACGGCTTGAAGTCGCGATGCACGAGGCCGGCGGCGTGCGCGGCCGCGAGCCCTTCGCCTGCTTGCACGAGCGCGCCGACGATCTCGCGCCACGACCGCGGGGTCTTGAGCCATTTGCCCAGCGTATCGCCCGCGACGAGCTCCATGACGACGAACACCTGGCCGTCGACCGTGCCGACATCGTGCACGGCGACCACATGCGGATGCGCGAGCCGGGCCATCGCCTGCGCCTCGCGCAGCAGCCGCGCGCCCGCCGCGCTGTTCGCTGCGCGGTCGTGCACGACCTTGATCGCGACCTTGCGCTCGAGATCCGGATCGAACGCCTCGTACACCACGCCCATGCCGCCGCGGCCGAGCTCGCGCTCGATCCGGAAATGCCCGATCGTGAACCCGCGCTCGAACGCACGACCGCCGGGGACTCGGTCCCCGGCGGCAGCTTCGAGCGTCGTGTCGAGCTCGGGCGGTCTCGCCATGAGGCCGCGGACGCTACAACAGCTCCGCGACCGCGTCGACGGCGAATTTCAGTCGACGAGATTCGCCTTGAACGCCGAGTTGAGCAGGATCAGCGTCAGCAGCGGATAGACGAGGAACAGGATCGAGAACACGCCGATGCCGCCGCCGGTGGCCGCGGACAGCACGGTGCCGCCGATCGACAGCAGGCCGTAGAGATTGCCGAGCGTGCGCCCGGCGAACCGACTCTGCTTGATGTAACCGATTCCCGACACGATCAGGAGCAGCGCGCACGCGCCGGTCAGCGCGACCGCGACGTACGCCATCGTCAGGCTCTGCCCTTCGTACTTGACGCCATTCTCCTGTGCTTTCTGGATCGTCTCGCGAACGAGCGCCAGTCCGCCGAAGCCGAGCAGCGCGGCGAGTGCGCCGATGCCGCCGAACACGAAGTTGAGGACCGCGAGCGCGGTCAAACCACCAGGACGCTTTCCGATTGCCATGATCATTCTCCTTGTGTGCTTGTTCGATCGATGTGTGGGTTGCGGTCAGGGCCCGGCATGCCGCGGGGGCTTGCACGCGGCGAGCGCCTCGAACGTCTCGGCGTCCGCGGCGCACTTGCGCGTGTCCTCGGGCAACGTCTCGCACTTCGCGATCGCGTTGTCCTTGTCTTGCTCGAGCGCCGACTTGAAGTCGGCGGGCGCGAGATCGACCGTGTGCTGGTAGATGCTCTCGCACGAGGTCCGGCTCTTCTTGCAGCCGGTCGTCGCGACGAGCGCGAGGGCGGTGAACAGATACGGGATGAGGTTCTTCATTGCGCGCCGCCGAATTGCAAGGCGGCGGCCACGCGACGACCGAGCCACGACGCGCGGTTACGCGCGCGGCGACGTGTTGCAGGTGCGGTGCACCCGAGGTGCAGCTACTTCCAGACCTTGAACAGCACGAACTCGGTATCGGGATTCGAGCTCGCGAGGTAGATGCTGGTGGTCACGAGCCAGGCGTCGGAGGTCTCGATGACCGGGGCGCCCTCGAGGATGTCGCTTCCGGGCGGCAGGCTCGGGATCTGGATGTCGTTGCTCTGGAACGCCGAGTCCAGCGTGCCGGTCGCCGAGAAGTGCGCGAAGCGGACGGACGGGAAGTCGTTCACGGTCGCGAAGATCGAGCCGTCCGCCGCGAAGTGCGGGTCGATCGTCGGGCTGATCGAGCTGTAATACGGCGTCGCGCTTTGCAGCTGACCGTTGGTCCCGATCACGAGCAAGGTGTCGGACGTGATCGCGCCGTCGACCGTGATCGTGCCGTCGGCCGCGACGTGAAACGCCTTGCCGATCGAGCCGAAGCCGGTCGACGAGTCGTACCAGGTGAACACGCCGGCCGTGCCGAAGCCGGCGCGCGGCATGCCGGTCGGATCGAGTGCACCGACGACGACGGTGTCGAAGCTGCTCTGCTGGCCCTGCACCCAGATCGGCTCGGACTCGGTGCCGAGCAGATCGAGCCCGGCGTCGGTCACGACCGCGTCCGTGAGCGTCGTGTGCTGGCCCGCCCGCAGCTGCGCGAATCCGTTCGTGCCGTACGAGGTGTCGAGGTGTCCGCCTGCATCGAAGTGCGCGACGAACATGTCCTTGGTGTCGCACGTGAACGTGATGCTGCACTCGCCGGTGCCGGCGACGTAGAAGTCGCCGCCGGGCGCGACCACGATCTTGGTGCCGGCCGAGAAGTTGTCGTTCGGCACGGGCAGCGTGCCGCCGAGCCCGCCGGGAACCGCGGCGCCATCGGCGCCGAGCTGCAGCACGTAGGCGGTGTGCTGGTTGAACTCGTCCTCGCCCATCGTGCCGGTCAGCAGCAGCGACTGGTCCTGCGCCTCGGCCGCTGCCATCGCGTGGAAGTAATAGCTGCCCTGCGCCGCCGGCAACTGGGGCTGGAACGCGGGATCGGGCGCGCCGGTCGCGAGGTAGCGCACGACGATCGCGTGGTAGCCGGGCGCGCTCGCATCGATCGCCGTGCCGTACACGACGATCTTGTCATCGGTCTGCACGATGGACGCGACGTTGCCCTGCGAGACCGGCGGGCCGCTCATGAAGCCGAGGCACGAATCGAGCGTGCCGGGCGCGCCGGGCATGCAACCGTCGCCGTCGGCCTTGCCGGGATCGCCCGTCGGTGAACCGCCGTCGGTCGGGGCCGTCGCGCATGCCGTCGCAAACATCACAGCCACCAGTCGTTTCATGGCGCGGCGCGCAGCAAGACCGGGGCCGCGCGGCGTCGCCCAGATCCGACGAGTTAGATGCGCATGCGCCTGGCCACCGCGCTAGCCATGGCGGCCACGACCGCCGCTTCGCGCCGTCGGGATACGTCAGGCGCGCACATCGACCCGAGCGTCCGGCACGTGCGGTCGGGCATGGGGGCTGCAATTCCCTGACCCGTGCAAGCTCGCCGCTTCGCGCATGCGCTCGTGCGGCACGTTCTCGACGACGATGTGCAGAACGTCGGCGCGATGCTCGCGTACTACGGGGTGATCTCGATATTTCCGATGGCGATCTTCGTGCTGTCGGTCGCGCTCGTCGTGCTTCCGGGGGACGCCGTGCGCGAGGCGATCGCGACCGCGGCCGGCGACGCCCCGGCGGAGCTGCGCAAGCTGCTCGACATGCGCGCCGCGGAGCTCGTGCGCACCGCGAGTGCGGGCTTCGCGGTCGCCGGCGCCGCGTTCGCGCTGTGGAGCGCGTCGCGCGGCGCGATCGCGCTCGGTCACGCGCTGAACCGGATGTTTCGCCTGCGCGAGACCCGGTCCTGGCTGCATCGCCAGGTCAGCGCGCTCGCGGTGACGGCCGCCGTCGGCGCTCTGGCGGTGTCCGCGCTGGCCTTGCTCGTCGTCGGCCGGCTCGGCAGTCACTGGCTCGCCGATCGCATCGGCGTCGCGCGCGCTGACTTCGAGATCGTGGCGACCATCGTGCGCTGGCTCGGGTCGAGCCTGCTCGTCATGGTGATGTGGGCGATCGTCTACAAGTTCCTGCCCGACACGCGGCGGCGGTTTCGCGTGTTCACACCGGGAGCGGTCGTCGGGGTGCTGCTCTGGCTCGCGGTCAGCGCGCTGTTCTCGCTCTACCTCGGTCACTTCCGGAGCTACGAGGCAACCTACGGCACGCTCGGGGGGGCGATCGCGTTTCTGACCTGGCTGTGGCTGTCGAACATCGCGCTCCTCGTCGGCGCAGAGATCAACGACGTGATCGAGGAGCTCCACGCTCCGGGCGGACGTGAAACGATTGTCATCGGGCCCACCCCCGTTGCGGGCGCTCACGTTAGCTAGGGGATCTTCTCGCCCGCGCCCCGCGGATGCGTATACTCCGGCGCATGCACAAGAAGTGCTTAGCTTTCGTAATCCTGCTCGCAGGGTGCCCGGATATTCCGAGCAACAAGACGCCGGCCCCGCCGCCGACCGTCGAGTTCGACCCGGCGAACAGTATCGTCCCGTTCCCGAACAACCTCGCGCTCGATCCGACGACGCACAAGGTGAACCTGCCGATGCAGGCCTGCGAGAGCGCGGCACAGACGATGGTTCGCACGACCGAGCTCAACGTGCTCGACGGCTTCGGGACTTACGAGACGCGGATGTCGTTCACGACGACGGCCGCGCCCGACCCGGGCACCGTCACGACCACCGGCTCCGCGCCGAGCATCGTCATGTACAAGATCGCGACCGGTACCGCGACGCCGATTCCGATCGGGGCCGCGGTGACCCAGAGCCTTCGCTTCGATCCTTCCAATTGCGCGAACCCCGCGACGATTCCCACGGTCGGCGTCGTCCCACTCGTTCCGCTCGACCAGCAGTCGACGTACGTGGTCGCGGTGCTCGATACCCTGCAGACCAACGGGACCGCGTTCTCGCCGTCGGGCACGTGGGCGCTGGTTCGGCAGCCGACCGATCCGGTCACGCTCGACGCCGACGGCAACGTGATCGCGAACACCACGCCGCTCGATCCGTCGGTGCCGGCGCAGCTCGCGCAGCTGCAGGGCCTCGATCAGCTGTGGAAAGCGCACTCGCAGGCGCTCCAGTTCCTCGACGCGACCGGCGCGATCGGCACGCCTGCGGATCGCCACCACGTGCTGGTCGCGTGGACGTTCACCACGCAGACGACGACCGACACGGTCGATCCGAGCGTCGCCGGTAGCCCGGCGAACATCGCGGCCACCGCATCGCCGCAGGGCAAGCTCGTCGGCACGATCTCGCTGCCGACGCAGTTCGCGGGCGGCAGCACGTTGGCGTTCCTGCAAGCCGCGTTGCCGGCGGGCGCATGTAACTCGCTGCCCTGTTCCATGGTCGGCGACGTGCTCTCCGGGGCGTTCGTGTCGCCGTCGTATCAGGTGCTCGGGCCGAACCCGCTGTCCGGTGGCGATCTCATCCCGGGCGCGTGGACGGATCCGCTCCATCCGGCCGTACAAGTGTCGAACGAGGCGTTGCTGTTCTTCGCGTTCACGCCGAAGACCACCGGGCCGTGGCCGGTCGTCGTGTTCCAGCACGGCTTCACGCGCTCCAAGGCCGACCTGTTCGCGGTCGGGTCTCAGCTCGCGGCGCTGGGCTTCGCGTCGATCGCGATGGACATCCAGTATCACGGTAGCCGCGCGATCCAGACCTCGGTCGATCCGGCGCTCGGCTGTGCCGGCACGTGCCAGATCGGCGGCGCGGCTTGCAGCAAGGCGTGTGCTCCGTTCGGCGATCCGTGCATCAACGGCCTCGGCCAGGACGTCGATCCGACGGTGACGCCGCAGTGCTACGCGCCGATCTTGCCGGGCGACCTGGCGACTCAGCGCGATGCCCTGCACCAGACCCAGCTCGACCAGCAGCAGCTGGTGCGCGCGCTGGTCGCGTGCGGCGCGAGCTCGTGCACGAGCGGGAACAACGCGACGGTGTTCGCGGTCGACGCCAGTCGCATCGTCTACATGGGCCACTCGCTCGGCAGCATCCTCGGCTCGGTGACTGCCTCGGTCGAGCCGCACATCGTGGCGAGCGTGCTCAACGTCTCGGGCGTCGGCATCTACGACATCCTCGAGACCACGCCGAACGATGACTTCCGGTGCACGCTGGTCAACAACCTCATCGACGAAGGCGTCGTCGTCGGCCAGAAGTGGGATCCGACCAATCCGGCCGGCGCGGCGTGCCTGACCAACGACTGGTTGACGCAGCCGGGCTACCAGCAGTTTGCCGGCATCGCGCGCTGGGTCATCGATCCGGCGGATCCGGCCAACTACACCGCGAAGCTGGCGCCCAAGCGGTTCCTGCTGCAGGAGGTCGTCGACGATCAGGTCGTCCCGAACCCGACCACCGACAACGAGGGCATGCTGGTCGGGCAGACCGCACTCACCGCCGATCCGATTCCACCCGGCTCGACGACGCCGTCGGCCGCGATCACGACGAACGCGATGGCGAGCAAGTGGGTGAAGTACCCGCTCGTGCCGGCGACCGACGCCGCCACCGGCGGGTTCGGCAATGCGTTCAGTCACGGCTCGATCCTGTCGCCGAGCGACACCGCCACGACGGCCGGCCATTGCGCGCTCAGCCCGACGACCACGTGCACGGTCGGGACCTCGGCTACCGACTGCCAGGGAGCCGGCAACGTGTGCATCACACCAGGTGACCTCGGCACGGTGCGCATCCAGTCCGACGCCATCACGTTCCTGTTCGCGAACCAATAGGACCCGACCATGACCAAGCTCACTTCTGTCCTTCTGATCGCAGCGTCGGGTAGCGTCGCGCACGCGAACGGCTTCTTGCTCAACGAGTTCGACGCGAAGGCGACCGGCCGCGGCGATGCCACGGCCGCGACCGATACCGATTCGTCGTCGATCTACTACAACGTCGGCGGCCTGGCGGCCGGCGAGGGCACGCAGGTGCAGGTCGGCGGCTCGCTGATCACGCCGATCGCGTCGTTCACCGACACCGCGGGCACGAAGATCGACTCGAACACCGGCTCGCAGTTCATCCCCGGCATCTTCGGGTCGACGCACGTCACCGACATGATCGCGGTCGGCATCGGCTTCTACACGCCGTTCGGGCTCGCCGTGCAGTGGCCGTCGACCGCGGAGACCGCCGCATCGGCGAGCTACATCAAGCTCGCGTCGTACTTCATCACGCCGTCGGTCGGCTTGAACCTCGGCAGCTTCGTGCCGGGCCTGTCGGTCGGCGGCGGCTTCGACATCGTGCCGGCGACGATCGAGCTCAAGCAGACCGTGTTCTTCGGCAGCGATCCACCGGGCACCGCGCATCTCGGCGGCACCGCGACCGGCTTCGGCGGCCGGCTCGGCGTGATGTACCGCCCGCAGTCGCTGCCGCGGCTGTCGGTCGGCGCGATGTGGCGCAGCACCGTCCACGAGACGTTCTCGGGCACCGGCGACTTCGAGTCGTCGCCCGAGTATCGCGGCATGCTGCCCGGCAACGGCAACGTCACGACGTCGACCGTGCCGCTGCCGCAGACGGTGACCGGCGCGGTCGCGTACCGCCCGATCGACGCGCTCGAGCTCGAGGGCGACGTCGTGTGGACGAACTGGTCGCAGTTCAAGACGCTGACCATCAACGTGCCGACGCCGGATAACACCGGCACGATGGCGATCAACCAGGCCGAGAACTACAACGACACGTTCTCGGCGCGCATCGGCGGCGAGTACGACCTCAACTGGCTCGGCGCCGCGGTGCGCGCGGGCTTCATCTACGACCCGACGCCGATTCCGTCGACGACGCTCAGCCCGCAGCTGCCCGACATCGATCGCTACGACGTCACGGTCGGCGCGAGCAAGTCGATCGGTCAGTACACCGCGGCGCTCGGCCTGCTCTGGGTGCTGCCGAACAGCAACAAGACGTCGTCGGCGATGTATCAGCCCGACCTCAAGGGCACGTACGACGTGCAGGCGTTCGTCGCGACGGTGACGGTCTCGGGCAAGTTCGGCTCGCTCGTCCACTAACCGCCGTCATGGCGACCAAGAAGGTCGCGCTCGAGGTCGCCGGGCACGAGGTTCTCGTCTCGAACCCGGAGAAGATCTACTTCCCGCAGGCGGGGATCTCGAAGCTCGAGCTCGTGCAGTACTACCTCGCGGTCGCCGAGGGCGCGCTGCGCGCCGTCGCGCGCCGGCCGATGGTGCTCAAGCGCTACGTCGACGGTGCGGCGGGCGAGCCGTTCTACCAGAAGCGCGCGCCCGACAAGCGGCCGCCGTGGGTCGACATCGCGACGTTCCGGTTTCCGTCGGGCCGCCACGCCGACGAGGTCGTGTGCAACCACGCCGCGACGCTGGTGTGGGTCGTCAATCTCGGCTGCATCGAGCTCCATCCGCATGCGGTGCGCGCCGAGGACATGGACCATCCCGACGAGCTGCGCATCGATCTCGATCCCGTGCCGGGCGTGCCGTGGTCGCAGATCCTCGCGGTCGCGGCGGTCGCGCGCGAGGTGCTGGCGGAGATGGGCCTGGTCGGCTGGCCCAAGACGAGCGGCTCGCGCGGCGCGCACCTGTGGGTGCGCATCGAGCCGCGCTGGCCGTTTGCGGTCGTGCGCCGCGCCGCGCTCGCGTTCGCGCGCGAGGTGGAAGCGCGCGCGCCACAGATCGCGACGGCGAAGTGGTGGAAGGAAGAGCGCCGCGGCGTGTTCCTCGACTACAACCAGAACGCGCGCGATCGCACGACGTGCAGCGCGTACTCGGTGCGCGCGACCGCCGACGCGCGCGTGTCGATGCCGCTCGTGTGGGACGAGTTCCTCGCGTCGGATCCGGCGGCGTACACGTTGCGCACGGTGCCGGGCTTGTTCGCGGCGCGCGGCGACGCCCACGCCGGCATCGACGCGACGCCCGGCCGGCTCGACGCCCTGCTCGCGCTCGCCGACCGCCACGAGTCGGAGGGCTTGCCCGACGCGCCGTGGCCGCCGCATCACGCGAAGCAAGCCGGCGAGGCGCCGCGCGTCGCGCCGTCGCGAGCGCGCGCCAAGAAGTTCCCGGTGATCACGATCGCGAACGCGAAGCACAAGGCCGACGCGCTCGCCGGGCTCGAACGCTGGAAGGCGCGTCATCCCGCGGTCGCGGCGCTGCTCGCGCCCGAGGACGTGCTCGTCGATACCAACCGCGGGCGCGCGACTGCGTGGTACCGCGTGCGCATCAACTTGAAGAACGTGCCGGCCGATCGCCACCCGCCCGCCGAGCCCCCCGATCCCGATTACGACCCGAAGACCGAGTACCAGGATATATAATGAGAAGCCGTGGCTGGGCGGAAGACTTCTAACCCGCGCATCCCCGGCGACGACGACAAGGACACCGAGGTGTCCTTGCCAGCGGCGCCGGCGGAGGTGCGCATCTCGGAGGAGATGACGGCCCACACGCCGATCCCTCCGCCGCGGCCGTCGCGCGACGCCGATCTGCCCCCCGGCACCGTGCTCAACGAGTACTCGGTCGACACCAAGATCGGTCAGGGCGGTATGGGCGCGGTGTTCTCGGCCGTGCATCCGAAGATCGGCAAGCGCGCCGCGATCAAGGTGCTGCGCCACGACCTGTGCCAGGACCCCATCGTCGTCGAGCGCTTTCTCAACGAGGCGCGCGTCGTCAACGAGATCGGCCACCCCAACATCGTCGACGTGTTCGCGTTCGGCCAGCTGCCCGACGGCCGCAGCTACCTGGTCATGGAGTGGCTCAAGGGCGAGACGCTGAAGGACCGGCTCGCACGCGGACCGCTCGACCCGGTCGAAGCGTGCGTGATCCTGCGCGCGCTCGCGCGTGCGCTCGAGGCCGCGCACGACAAGGGCATCATCCACCGCGATCTCAAACCCGACAACGTGTACCTCGTCGAGGAGCGCGACGACGTTCCGCGCGTGAAGCTGCTCGACTTCGGCATCGCGAAGCTCGTGCGCGCCGATCAGGCGGTCTCGCGCACCGCGACCGGCGCGATGATCGGCACGCCGCAGTACGTGGCTCCCGAGCAGGCGAAGGGTCACCACATGGACACCCGCGTCGACATCTACTCGCTCGGCTGCGTCGCGTTCGAGATGCTGTCGGGTCGGCCGCCGTTCGAGGCCGACAACCCGATGGAGATGGTCGCGAAGCACCTGATGGAGGAGCCGGTGCACGTCGCGACGTTCGTCCCCGACGTGCCGGCCGAGCTCGACGAGCTGGTGTTCGCGATGCTCGCGAAGGATCGCGAGCAGCGGCCGACGCTGACCGAGATCGCGGCGGTGCTCGAGCAGGTGCAAAAGCAACCGGCGGGCAAGCGCTCGCCGCGCAGCCGCGAGGCCGTGCACGCGTTCGCGGTCACGTCGCGCGTCGACGTGCCCCCCGATGGCGTGACGCGCGTGCGCCGTCGCGTGCGCCGCCATCAGCGCCTCGCGAAGCTCGGGATTCTCGCGGGCGGGATCGCGATGGGCGCGGTCGCGTTCATGGTCGTCAGTGCGGTGACGGCGCCAGCGCCCGCGCCGAATCCCGCGCCCGCGGCCGCGCCTGCGCCCGAGCCCGAATCGTCGGCGGTGGCCGCGCCGGCCACGGCGCCGGTCGCGCCGAGCGCGCCCGTCGTGGCACCGCCCGATGCGGTTGCGGCGGAGCCGGTGAATCCGCCGGTCGAGCCGGTGAAGTCGCCGGCCCACGTGCACAAGACCACGGCGGTCACGCACGCGCACAAGCAGCCGACGAGCCCGCCGCCGCCCGCGCCGCCGTCGAGCGACGACCACGGGCTGATGGCGCCCGGCAGCCTCGACCATCCGTGACATAATCGAGCGCATGGTGCGCGCGTTCGCGCTCGGGCTCGGCCTCGCGGTCTGCGCGCGCGTCGCGCACGCGCAGGCGCCGGCGCACGACAAGGCCGGCGGTCAGAAGGCGTACATCGATGGCCAGGCCCTGTACAACGGCGGCGACTATCGCGGTGCCGCCGAGAAGTTCAAGCTCGCGTACGACCGCGATCCCGATCCGGTCTACCTGTTCAACCTGGCGCAGGCCGATCGGTTCGCGAAGCAGTGCAGCGAGTCCGCCGACGCGTACCGGCGCTTCCTCGCGGCCGCGCCGACCGCGCCGAACCGCGACAAGGTCGAGCACTACATCGAGGAGATGGATGCGTGCGCGAAGGACCAGGCGCTGACGCCACCTTCGCCGGCGCCCGCGCCGGCGCCCGCGCCCGCGGCGGCCGAGCCGAACCCGCCGCAACCCGTGATTGCAGTGCGGCGTAAGAACGATCTCGACTCGGAACCGAGCGCCAGCCCGCGCAGGCTCCACGACCACCGCACCGCGATCTACATGCTCGCCGGTGCCGGCATGACCGAGCTGATCGTCGGCGCGTACTTCACGTACGACCTGATCGACGCGAACAACGCCCAGTCCAGCTGCACGTCCGCCCACGCGATCCCGCCGTGCGACGGCAAGACTTACAGCGATCTCGACGATCGCGGCGCTCGCGACAACTGGGCGGTCCCGATCGCGTTCGGTCTGGCGGTGGCGACGCTCGGTACGGCCACGTGGCTATACCTGCACGATCGCGCCGCCGCCGAGCACTCGCTCGCGGTCGCGCCGACGCGCGGCGGCGCGTTCGTGTCGACCGAATGGCGCTTCTAGACCGAAACCGGTCTAGCTGCGCGCCGGCTTGATCGTCAGGATCACGGCCGCGACCAGCGCGACCAGCGAGCCGAGCGCCGCGAGGTGCGCGCCGAGCTGGCCGTGGTGCACGACCGCCGACAGGAACGTCGGGATCAGCAGCAGCACCGCCGCAGGCGCGGTCAGCCAGCGGCGCGAGCGCGTGAACGACGCGGCCGCGATGCACAGGGCGACGAGCTCGGCGCCGATCAGCACGTACGCGAGCTGGTAGCCGTGGTCGTGATTCGCCAGGATCTGGCGCATCGAGATGTCATCGACCCACGGCAGCGCGAGGAACGCGACGAGCGCGAGCACGGTGCCGAGCGCCATGACGACCGGAATCGGCGCGATCGACGGCGAGACGCGAACCCGAGCGAAGCCAGTGGAGTTATCGAATTGGTTGGCTTGCATGAGCAGCCCTATACGCCGGGTCGAACATGCAACGGGCGCCAAACTTCGTGTCCTCACGCGCCGAAGATCTCGCGCAGCTCGAACGCGGGCGTGACGTCGAGCTGGTCGTAGCGACACGCGGCGGGCGGCTTGTCGGGCCGCCAGCGCAGGAAGTGAGCGGCGTGGCGAAACCGCGAGCCTTGCAGGTGATCGAAGCCGACCTCGCACACCAGCTCGATCCGGATCGGCTCCCACGACAGATCCTTGCCGCGATTCCACCGGCTGGTCGCGCCGGGCAAGCGCTGGCCAGTCTCCGCGTCTTGAAACTCGGCCCAGTCGCGCCATGGATGGTGCTCGCGCGCGCCCTCGCGCATCGGCGCGAGCTGCTCGGCGAGCGCGCGCCGCGTCTCCTGCTTGAACGCCGCGGTCACGCCGACGTGATGGAGGACGCCGTCGCGGTCGTAGAGCCCGAGCAGCAGCGAGCCGACGAGCTCGTTCTTGCCGCCCTTGTACCAGCGAAAGCCGGCGACCACGCAATCGGCCGTGCGCGAGTGCTTGATCTTCACCATCACGCGCTTGCCCGGCGTGTACGGCAGCGTGTCGGCCTTCGCGATGACGCCGTCGAGCCCGGCGCCCTCGAAGCGCTCGAACCAGTCGGCCGCGCGCGCGCGGTCGCGCGTCATCGGCGTGACGTGCACCGGCGGCTTCACGCCGGCGAGCGCGGTCTCGAGCCGCGCGCGCCGCTCGGCCTGTGGACGCGCGCGCAGATCGTCGTCGCCGAGCGCGAGCAGATCGAACGCGACGTACGACGCCGGATGCTCGGCCGCGAGCAGCTGCACGCGCGACTTCGCGGGGTGGATGCGGAGGAGCATCGCCTCGAAGTCGAGCTTGCCGTCGTGCGCGATCACGATCTCGCCATCGACGACGCAGCGCTCGGGCAGGTTCTGTCGCAGCGTGACCTCGAGCTCGGGAAAGTAGCGGCCGAGCGGCTTCAGATCGCGGCTCTGGATGTAGATCTCGTCGCCCGAGCGCCACACGAGGGCGCGAAAGCCGTCCCATTTCGGCTCGTAGATCCAGCCCGCGCCGTCCGGGATCGCGTCCGCGGCCTTCGCGAGCATCGGATCGACGGGCGGGGCGAACGGGAGCTGCACGGCCGACACGCTACACTCGATCCATGGCCGCTGTCGCCCGCGTGCTCGTGGTCGCCGCGATGTTCGCGACCACGCCGGCGCTCGCCGATCGCGACATGTGCCCGCGGGGCGGCGAGCATCACGGCGCCGCGATCGACCTCGACTTCAAGGACGCCGACGTCCACGACGTGCTGCGCCTGCTCGCCGAGGTCGGCCACGTCAACCTCGTCGTCTCCGACGAGGTCGCCGGCAAGGTCACGCTCCACTTGAAGGGCGTCGCGTGGGACGCGGCCGCGTGCGCGATCGCCGGCGTGAAGCACCTGTCGCTGACCGTCGACGGCAACGTCGTGCTCGTGCGGCCGCGCCGGTGAGGATTACCGCGAAGGCGCCAGCCAGAGCACAAGGCGCCAGAAGACCAGGATCGGGCCCGACCCAGTTCTGCTGGCGCCTCGGCGTCTTCAGGCGCCTTGGCGGCAAATTCTTCACATCTGCGGCTGCAAGATGCCGATCGTCCCGGCCTCGGGGCCGGTGAAGATCGCGAACCGGCCGATGTTCGGGATGTCGGTCGGCGGCACGTGCAGCTGCGCGCCGAGCCGCTTCGCCTTGTCGGCGGTCTGATCGGCGCTCGCGACCTGGACGTACGGCGTCCACATCGCCGGCACGTTCGGCATCATCGGCTTGGCGATGCCGGCGCGGCCTTTTCCGTCGGCCTCGAGGATGTGATAGGCCATCGGGCCTTCCATCTTCTTGTCGGTGAAGCCGCCGATCTTCGCGTAGAACGCGACCGACTTGTCGGGATCGGGCGAGGTCAGCTCGTGCCAGCACCAGTTGCCCGGCTTGCCGACGAACTCGCCGGCGCCCGGTTGCGTCCGCATCGGTGCCCACACCGCGAACGTGACGTCGAACGGATCGGCGACGATCGCCATCACGCCCTGGTCGCCCACCTTCTCGGGCGCCTTGCGGACCTTGCCGCCGAGCGACTTGATCTGCTCGACCGTGGCGTTCGCGTCGGCGACGAGCAGGTGCCCGAGCCAGTGCGCTTGCGGCGGCGCGCCCTGCGGCGTCGGCATGTAGCCGCCGATCTCCTTGTCGCCGAACGAGATCATCGTGTACGTCTTGCCGCCGCCGATCGGCATCTCTTTCGTCTTCCACTGGAAGAGCTCGCCGAAGAAGCCCTGCGCCTTGTGCGGATCCTTCGTCACCAGATCGAACCAGCAGAACCGTCCCGAATTCGTCGCCATCGTGTCCTCCTTGGTGCGCGCAGCTTCGTGCTTCGCCGCGCGGAGCGACAGCGGGAGTGGCAGCGATCAGCTGCGCAGCGCGATCGCTTCGCCTCCGGGCACGAACTGTAACGACACCGAGTTGAGGCAGTAACGCAGGTGCGTCGGCGGCGGCCCGTCGTCGAAGACGTGGCCGAGGTGCGCGTCGCAGCGCGCGCAGCGGATCTCGACCCGGCGCATGCCGTGGCTGCGATCCTCGATCTCGCGGATGTGGTCGGGGTCGACGGGCGTGAAGAAGCTCGGCCAGCCCGTGCCCGACTCGAACTTCGCGTTCGACATGAACAGCGGCAAACCGCACAGCCGGCACGTGTAGGTCCCCGGCTTCTTGTTGTCCAGGAACAGTCCGCAGCCGGGACGCTCGGTGCCTTGGTGAAGGATCACGTGGCGTTCCTCGGGCGTGAAGCCCGCGGCCAGCGCTTCGACGCGGGCGGCCGTCAGCGGCGTCACATCGTATCCGGTTCGCGAAGTCGGCATGACTTAGCGTATCGTAGAGTGGTGCGTATCGCCGCGCTCGCGCTGGCATGCACGCTCGCCGCGTGCCTGAAGCCGAGCATCAATCACTGCGACGGCGTGGATTGCCCCGCCGACGAGGTGTGCGACGGCATGGGGGGCTGCGCGTTTCCGTCCCAGCTGTCGAGCTGCGACAACATGGTCGCCTGCGGCCCGTGCAGCTACACCGATCACGGCAACAACACGATCAACGGCGCGTGCTTCGACGGCGTGTGCCGGCCGATCGTGTGCGGCGACGGCGTCGTCGGCTGCGGCGAGGTGTGCGACGACGGCGCGGCGAACGACTCGTGCACGACGTGCTCGGCGGACTGCAAGAGCGACCTGTCGTGCGGCAACGGCATCGTCGATCTGTGCAAGGGCGAGCAGTGCGACGCCGCGGGCTCGAACTCCGATGCGCCGAACGCGCCGTGTCGCACGGACTGCAAGTTGCCGAGCTGCGGCGACGGCATCGTCGACGACACGCTCCTGCACGAGCAGTGCGACGCCGGCAGCGCGAACGCCGACACGCCGAACGCGCCGTGCCGCTCGAACTGCACGCTGCCGAGCTGCGGCGACGGCATCGTCGACACGTCGCTCGGCGAGGTGTGCGACGCCGGCGCGGCGAACGACTCGTGCACGACGTGCTCGGCCGACTGCCGGTCGAACCTGACGTGCGGCAACGGCATCGTCGATTCGTGCAAGGGCGAGCAGTGCGACGCCGGCAGCGCGAACGCGGACACGCCGAACGCGCCGTGCCGGTCGACCTGCCAGCTGCCGAAATGCGGCGACGGCATCGTCGACACCAACCTCGGCGAGCAATGCGATGCCGGCGCGGCGAACTCGAACGCGCCGAACGCGCCGTGCCGCACCGACTGCCAGCTGCCTCGCTGCGGCGACGACATCGTCGACACGTCGCTCGGCGAGGTCTGCGACCTCGGCACCGCGAACGACAGCTGCACCGGCTGCTCGCCCGACTGCAAGTCGAACGAGACGTGCGGCAACGGCATCGTCGATTCGTGCAAGGGCGAGCAGTGCGATGCCGGCGCGGCGAACGCGAACACGCCGAACGCGCCGTGCCGCGCGAACTGCACGCTGCCGCGCTGCGGCGACGGCATCGTCGATTCCAACCTCGGCGAGCAGTGCGACGCCGGCGCGATGAACTCGAACGCGCCGAACGCGCCGTGCCGCACGAACTGCCAGCTGCCGCGCTGCGGCGACGACATCGTCGATACCGCCGCCGGCGAGGTGTGCGACCTCGGCACCGCGAACAACAACTGCACCGGCTGCTCGCCCGACTGCAAGTCGAACGAGACGTGCGGCAACGGCATCGTCGACATCTGCAAGGGCGAGCAGTGCGACGCCGGCGGGATGAACTCGAACACGCCGAACGCGCCGTGCCGCACGAGCTGCCTGTTGCCGAAATGCGGCGACGGCATCGTCGACACCGTGCTCGGCGAGCAATGCGACGCCGGCGCCGCGAACTCGAACGCGCCGAACGCGCCGTGCCGGCCGAACTGCCAGCTGCCGCGCTGCGGCGACGGCATCGTCGACACTTCCGCGGGCGAGGTCTGCGACGCCGGCGCCGCGAACACGCTGTGCACGGTGTGCTCGGCCGATTGCAAGTCGAACCTGGCGTGCGGCAACGGCATCGTCGATTCGTGCAAGGGCGAACAGTGCGACGC
>Ga0335083_10004926_pt1 | contig 16930 bp, 12 predicted proteins | sample Lox_Sample_42_FD_206716 | JGI IMG/M metagenome (GOLD analysis project Ga0335083, IMG submission 206716) | Soil microbial communities from Loxahatchee National Wildlife Refuge, Florida, United States - Lox_Sample_4.2 | ecosystem: Environmental > Terrestrial > Soil > Wetlands | place: USA... | reverse complement strand
TTTCGTCTCGGCTACGGGAAAGCTGGCGAAACTAGCCGGCATGGTCGGTGTCTTCGAGCACACCAGCGACGCCAACGATAACGTGACGTCGAAAGTCTGGGAGTGGAAGTAGAGCCCCACTTCGCCCAGAGGCATCCGTGAACAAGTTTCGGGTGCCTCGCCTCCAATGTTCAGGACCACGTGGTCCCGCCGCGACCAGCCGTTCGGCGCGTGGCATCGTGCTTGCAGGAATTTCTACAAAGTGTCGATGTCTCGTTTAGTTAAGGAACGCGCTACATTGGAGGTAGAGATCATGTCCGCAAGCCGCGCCCGCCGCAGCGCTTTGTTTGTATCCATCATTTTCGCCGCCGCATTGCAGGCCGCCACTCCCAAGGCTCCGGTTTCTAGCACCGGCGCGCTGCCCGGCATGCCCCCCGTTCTCAACCCCAACAATATTTACTCCGCCGACAGCCCCGGCGATCTCAGTCCGGTCGTGAAGAATTTTCCATCCCGCGTGTACGTGCCGAACACCGTCAGCAACACCGTCACGGTGATCGACCCCAAGACTTACCAGGTGATCGACACGTTTCGTGTCGGCCGCCTCCCTCAGCACGTGACACCCTCTTATGACCTGAAGACCCTGTGGGTGCTCAACGACCGCGGCAATAGCCTCACGCGCATCGATCCCGCCACCGGCAAACCCACCGGAAAAATCCCCGTTACAGATCCGTACAACATGTACTACACGCCCGACGGCAAGTTCGCCATCGTCGTCGCCGAGCAACGCGAGCGCTTAAATTTCCTGGACGTTGCGACGATGAAGCCGGCCAATTCCGTGTGGGTGCCTTGCAAGGGCGTCGATCACATGGATTTCTCAGCCGATGGCCGCTATCTTATCGCCAGTTGCGAATTCGGAGGCGCGGTTATCAAGGTGGATGTCGAACAGCAGAAACTTGCCGGCCGCCTGCCGCTCGAACAGCATGGCATGCCCCAGGACGTCAAACTTTCGCCCGACGGCAAAGTGTTCTACGTGGCCGACATGCATGCTAACGGAGTGCACCTGATCGATGGCGACAACCTCACCGAAATCGGTTTCATCCCCACCGGCAAAGGCACGCATGGCCTCTACGTCAGCCGCGATTCGAAATACCTCTACATCTCTAATCGCGGCGAAGGCAGCATCTCGGTGCTCGACTTCGCCACCCGTAAGGTCGTCCACAAGTGGGAACTGCCGGGCGGAGGCAGTCCCGACATGGGCGGCGTCTCCACCGACGGCAAGGTGCTGTGGCTATCCGGCCGCTACAACGCGGAAGTCTACGCCATCGACACCTCGGACGGCAAGCTGCTGGCGCGCATCAAAGTCGGCCGCGGCCCGCACGGGCTGTGCATCTACCCGCAGCCCGGCCGCTATTCGCTGGGGCACACGGGCATCTTCCGTTGACCTTTGAAGCATTTCTGACCCTCCCCGAGCGCGCCCCAAGCGGCCAACCATACCAGCTGCATGACGGCGTAGTGGTCGTGGCATCCATGCGGCTTCCGTCGCACAAAAAACTCCAGAAGCGCATCGAACGCCTCCTCAAAGCGCTCGCTGGCGACCGCGGGGTCGTCACCACTGAATTTCCCTATCGTCCGGTAGTCAATTTGCAGTATTGGGTCGCTGATGTCGCCTACATCCCACAAGCCGACTGGGATGCGCTGCCTCCCAACGACTACCCAATCTATTCGCCGCCGCTGATTGTCGAAGTCCTCTCTCCGTCCAACTCGCCGGCTAAGATCGATCGCCAGCGGATCGTCGCCATGTCAGCCGGTACGCAGGAATTCTGGATGGTCGACCCCGAGCGCGGTACGGTTCAAGTCACGAATCTCAACGGCACGAATACGTACACGAGCGCCGATGTGATCGAACTGGCTATGTTCGGCGCTGGCGCCCTGCGAGTTGAGTCACCCAACCTCGGCACGAATTGACCTGCTGTTCCACAGCCGATTAGCCAATCCCGCCAGTCGGCTTTCCAATCACCGGGCGTAACTTTGTTCTGATGGAAACCATCGCCAAACCCTTACCGGCAGCCCGCGTTCCGCCACCAATCAAATTTGGTGAAACGAACCCAACAGCCAGAGCTTTCAAGAGGAATAATAGTTTGTGGTTTCAATAATATCGCCAATATAACCATAAGATCTACCTGAAGACCTGGATCGAAGCCGTTGCCCAACTCGCGCGAAACTCAATTAAGAGTTCCTTGTTGGTATGCCGCTATCGCCAGAACTGGCGCTGTGGCTTCGAATGCAAGGTCACGATGCAGTGCATGCGGGCGAAATCGCATTGGCTCGCGCTCCTGACATCGAGATCCTCAACGCAGCAATTCATGAATCTCGAGTCGTGATCACCGCGGATCTCGACTTCCCGCGGCTACTGGCTTTGCTGGGCGCTAGGGGACCCGGCCTCCTGTTGCTGCGCGGTGGAAATTTCACCGGATCTGAGTGCGAGATCGGATTGGCCGGGCCCTGGCATCGATCCCAGTCGAGGCGCTGTCAAACTAAACGCGCGCGCCCGCTCAGCCCCCTCCCGCCCGCCGGTTGTACAATAAATCAGACAGATCAATCAATTTTTTGACCACCCGTCGATCTGCACCCATGTCGAAAGGACGGACGCGTGACTCCTACCGACGTTCGCAATCCGAACTACTACCATAAAGTCGTCGACTGCCAGTGGGCTTGCCCTGCCCACACCAATGTCCCGGAATACATCAGGTTGATCGCGCAGGGCCGCTACACCGACGCCTACATGCTCAACCGGGAATCCAACGTGTTTCCCGCCATTCTCGGCCGCACTTGCGATCGCCCGTGCGAGCCTGCCTGCCGCCGCACCCGCGTGGACGGCAAGGCCGTCGCCATCTGCCGCCTCAAGCGCGTCGCAGCCGACCTGCGCGGCGATTTCAAGCACCGTCTCCCCAAAATTCCATCCAAGAAAAACGGCAAGCGCGTCGCCTGCATCGGCGCTGGACCTGCATCCCTCACCGTCGCCAACGACCTCCTCCCGCTCGGCTACGAAGTGGTGATGTTCGAAAAATACGACAAGCCCGGCGGCCTGATGCGCACCAACATCCCGGCCTTCCGCCTGCCGTCCGACGTTCTCTACGAGGAGATCGACCAGATCCTCGACATGGGCGTCGACATCCGCTACAACTCGTCCATCGAGAGCATGCGGGCGCTGCTAAACGAAGGCTTCAACGCCATCTTCGTCGGCACCGGCGCGCCCCGCGGTAAAGAACTCGACATCCCCGGCCGCCACGATACGGACCGTATCCACATCGGCATCGATTGGCTGGAATCCATCGCCTTCGGCCACACCACCTCGGTCGGCGAAAAAGTTCTCATCATCGGCGTCGGCAACACCGCCATGGACTGCTGCCGCTCCAGTTGCCGGCTAGGTGGCAAAACCATCAAGGTCATGGCCCGCCGCCCGCGCGGTTTCTTCAAAGCCTCACCCTGGGAGCTCGAGGACGCTGAAGAGGAAGGCGTCGAGATCATCGTCAATCACGCGCCCACGCGCTTCGTCATCGAAAACGGCAAGCTCACCGGCATGGATTTCGAGCAGCTCGAGTGGGACGCCAAGGCGAAAAATTCCAAGACCATCGGCCACATCTTCCTGCCTGCTGACGACGTCATCCTCGCCATCGGCCAGGAAAATTCTTTCCCCTGGATCGAGCGCGACATCGGAATCGAGTTCGACAAGTGGGACATGCCCGTGGTCGACGAGAAGACCATGCAGTGCACTCGCGACGGCATCTTCTTCGGTGGCGACGCTGCCTGGGGCCCCAAGAACATCATCTGGGCCGCTGAACACGGCCACCAAGCCGCCATCTCCATCCACAATTACTGCAACCGCGTCCCCGTCACCGAGCGTCTTCCCCAAGGCATGAACCTCATTAGCCAGAAGATGGGCATCAGCGAGTGGAGCTATCACAACGATTACAATCCCGCGCATCGCCAGAAGATGCGCCACGTCGACCTCACGCGCCGGTTCCAGCAGATGAACATCGAAGTCGAGATGGGATTCAATGCCGAGCAGACCGCGCGCGAAGTGCAGCGCTGCCTCAACTGCGACATGGAGACCGACTTCACCGCCGCGCGCTGCATCGAGTGCGATGCCTGCATCGATATCTGTCCCGTCCAGTGCCTCACCATCACGCGCAACGGCGAAGAAGACGATCTTCGCAAGCGGCTCTCGGCTCCCGCTATCAACCTCACGCAGGAATTGTACGTTTCCGCGCCGCTGCCCCAAACCGGCCGCATCATGGCCAAGGATGAAGATGTCTGCGTGCACTGCGGCCTGTGCGCCGAGCGCTGCCCCACCGCCGCCTGGGACATGCAAAAGTTTGAATTATTAATTCCATACGCAGGGAGGCCGGTAAGCTCCGAAGCATGCGTTCCCGCATAAACGATTTCGCCATCAAATTAGCCAACGTCAACGGAACAGGTTCGGCCAGCGCCAATGGACTCATGATGCAGGCCATCTTCCGCATGGGCATTCCCGTCTCCGGAAAAAACCTGTTCCCGTCCAACATCCAGGGCCTGCCAACCTGGTACGAGATTCGCGTCAACAAGGACGGTTACACCGCGCGTTCCCTCGAATACGACCTGATGGTCGCGATGAACTCGCAAACCTACGCCCGCGACATTCGCGAAGTGCGCGAGGGCGGCTACATCCTGCACGACTCCTCCTGGCCGCTAGATCCCGCCCTGATCCGCAACGACGTCAACTTCATCGGCATCCCTTACGCTCAGCTCTGCAACGACAATTTCCGCGAGCCGCGCGAACGCACGCTCATGAAGAATATCGCCTACGCCGGATCGCTATGCGCGTTGCTCAACGCCGACATGGACATCGTCGCCGGCTTGCTCAACGAGAAGTACGCCGCCAAGAAAGCGCTGCATGAGTCCAACCATCGCGCGCTGCACTTGGGCTACGACTACGCCCGCGATCACTTCCCGTGCCCATTGCCGTTTCATCTTGAAACGATGAACGCCAATTCCGACAAGATCCTGATCGACGGTAATACCGCCATCGCGCTCGGCTGCGTGTACGCCGGCGCCACCGTCGCCGCCTGGTATCCCATCACGCCCTCCACCTCCGCCATGGACGCCTTCAAAGGCTTCTGCGAGAAATATCGCAAGGATCCCGAGACCGGCAAGAACAACTACATCATCATTCAGGCCGAAGACGAGCTGGCCGCCATCGGCATGGTGATCGGCGCGGCTTGGAACGGCGCGCGTGCCTTTACCTCCACCGCCGGCCCCGGCATTTCGCTGATGAACGAGTTGATCGGCTTGGCTTACTACGCCGAAATTCCCGCCGTCATCATCGACGTCCAGCGCGTCGGCCCCTCCACCGGAATGCCCACGCGCACCCAGCAGGGCGATATCCTCGAATGCGCCTACGCTTCGCACGGCGACACCAAACACATTCTGCTTTTCCCCTCCAACCCGGCCGAGTGTTTCGAAGTAGCCCCCAAAGCGTTTGACCTCGCCGAGAAATTCCAGACGCCGGTCTTCATCCTCACGGATCTCGACATCGGCATGAACGATTGGGTGGTGCCGCGCCTCAAGTGGGACGATTCCTATCGGCCCGATCGCGGCCGCGTCCTCAGCGCCGAAGAGCTCGAAAAAATCACCAAGTTCACCCGCTATTCGCCGGAAGACGAAAATCAGGTCGCCGCCCGCACGCTCCCCGGCGTTCACGCCAAGGGATCTTTCTTCACTCGCGGCTCGGGCCACAACAAATACGGCGGCTACACCGAAATGCCCGAGGAATACCGCGAGGTGATGGATCGGCTGGCGCGCAAACACAAGGCCGCCGCCAAGTTTGTCCCGTCGCCCATCATCCATCGCCACGCCGGCGCTAACTTCGGCGTCATTACACTGGGCGGCTGCGATCTGGCCGTCCGCGAAGCCCTGGACCGCCTGGCCGAACAAGGTGTGCTCGCCGATTTCATGCGCATCCGCGGCTTTCCATTCGACGAAACCGTCCAGTCCTTCCTCGACACCCACTATTTCTGCTTCGTCGTCGAACAAAACCGCGACGCCCAACTGCGCACCTTGCTGACGCTCGAAACGCGCGTGCCCAAAGAAAAACTCCGCTCCATCCTGGTCTATGGCGGCTTCCCGCTCAGCGCTAAACACGTGGTCGACGGCATTCTCAAAGCGCTCGGCGAGGTTGAAGTGCCTGTGGTGACCGTGCCCATCCCTGAACTACAAATCGAGGAATAACCAATGCCATCCATCGCGAAACCGATCGCCACGCACCCCAGCCTCCAGCGCAACCAGCTGGGGCTCACTATTCGCGACTACGAAGGCGCCATGTCGACTCTGTGCGCCGGATGCGGGCATGACTCCATCACCGCCGCTCTGGTGCGCGCATTGTGGGAAATGTCCGTTGAGCCGCACATGGTCGCCAAGCTGAGCGGCATCGGCTGTTCTTCGAAAACGCCGACCTACTTCGTCAGCGGCGCCCACGGCTTCAACTCCGCGCACGGACGCATGCCGCCCATCGCCACTGGCGCCAGCGCCGCCAACCGCGAGCTCGTCTACATCGGCATTTCCGGCGACGGCGATTCGCTCTCCATCGGCCTCGGTCACATGTGCCACGCCATCCGCCGCAACGTGCGCATGGTCTACGTCATCGAAAACAACGGCGTCTACGGACTCACCAAGGGCCAGTTCTCCGCCTCCGCCGACATCGGAACCAAGAGCAAAAAAGGCGAGAAGAATCGCATGGCTCCCATCGACTCGGTCACGCTCGGCCTCAGCCTCGGCGCAACTTTCATCGCCCGCAGTTTCTCGGGCGACAAAGATCAGCTGGTCCCCATTCTCAAAGCCGCCCTGGCGCATCGCGGCTTCGCCTTGATCGACGTCATCTCACCCTGCGTCACCTTCAACGACCACGAAGGCTCCACCAAGAGCTATCTCTACACCCGCCAGCACGACTTCAAGGCCGTCGAAGCCGACTTCGTGCCTCCAGCCAGCGAGATCCTGGCGCACATCGGCCAGAACGGCGCAGTCAGCGTGACCATGCACGACGGAAGCGCGGTGCTCTTCAAAGGCGTGCCGCCGGACTACGATCCCACCGATCGCGAAAAGGTCTCCGCGTATCTGGAAGAACACCAGGGCAAGGGCGAAGTCGTTACCGGTTTGCTCTATGTCGACGAAAGCGTCCCCGACCTGCACGAAATGAACGCCACACCGGACACCCCGCTGACGCGGCTACCGTACGAAAAACTCTGCCCCGGCAGCGCCAAGCTGGACAAGCTCCAGGACGCATTTCGCTAGACTACTTGCGCAGCGTGATGGTCTGGTCCCCGTCGATGTAGGCGACGTAATCGGTTCCGCTCACGGCCGCCATTTCCTTCGGCTTGGCGTATTTTCCAGTGTCCACGGGTCGAACCGACGGGCCATCCGGCCGGCGCGTCACTGAAGCTCGAACCGGGATCTTCTGTCCATCCACGGTTTCGGCCCAATTCAGCTTGAAGGTCATCTTCGAACCCATTCCCAAGAACTTCTTTCCGTTTCCATTGACTATCTCGCCGGTCACGGTAGCGCCTTTGGGGATCACCACCACGTCGCCCACCTTCACGTCCTCGGCCGCCCGAAAAGTCAATTGCTCATGTTCCTGCGCCAGAACCCTAACATCTTGGGCCAGCGCGATCGGGAAGGGAACGCCGTCTCCCACGCTCACCGTCACCGGCTGCGCAGCGACTCGCGCAGTATCAGGCCTCACCGGCTTTGGCGGCGCAACGATTACCGGAGCCGGAAGTTTTGCCGTGCTGACCGCCGGCGCAGGCTCCTGTGGAGCTTGCGGTAGCGATGAAGCATTCTTCGGAGGTGCAACCGGCGGCACCGGAACCGGTGCTACCGGGGTGCTTGACGCGGTTGCGGGCGCAGGCTCGGACGCCGCGGGTGTCACGGTTTGGTCCGGCGCCGGAACAGCCGCGCTGGCCGGCGGCTGGGATTCAGTGGCCGGCTGCTGCGCAACCTGCGTCGCGGTATGCGGACGCGTCCTCCACCACCACAGCGCACCCGCCGCCAGCAACATCATCAGACATGCCGCGCCTAAAGCCAAAATCTTCTTGAGCGAGATCGACTTCGCGGCCGGCGCGGCCACCCGAGGCGCACTCTTCGGCGCTCCTGCTACCGAACCGGACACCGCGACCCTGGCCGGCAGCGCACCCGCATCCGAGCGCCGCTTCAGTCCCGCCAGCCCCATTTCGACTTCCGTCATGGTCTGCCAGCGCGCGTTCGGATCCTTCCGCAGGCAGGCATTGATCAGATCTTCCAGTTCGCGCGGCACCGCCGGCGCCACTTCGGAGATCGGCCGCACTTCGTCGCGCAGCACCGCCGAAAGCGTCGAAATGTCGGATTCCCCCTGGAACGCCCGCCGCCCGGTCACCATCTCATACATCACCGCGCCCAGCGAAAAGATGTCGGAACGTCCATCCACCCGCTTGCCCTCGGCTTGCTCCGGCGACATGTAGTTGACGGTTCCCAAAATGGATCCTTCGGCCGTCTGCGGCCCGGTGCTGTGCGTCAACTCGCCAATGAGCACGGTTTCGGAATCCGCCGAGCCGGCCAGCGGACTCGTCATCCACGCGCCCTGCGGCTGCACCAGTTTCGCCAGCCCGAAATCCAGAACCTTCACCAATCCTGAAGCCGTCACCATCACGTTGGCAGGCTTGAAGTCGCGATGAATAATTCCCGCCTGGTGCGCGGCCCTGAGTGCGCCCGCCATCTGGGCCGCGTACAGAAGCATCTGGCCCGCCGGCATCCCGTTAGGAGGAATCAAGCCCAGCAGCGTCTGGCCCGCCACATACTCCATCACGATGAAATGCGTGTCGCCTTCCTGAAAAATGTCGTGAATCGTGATGATGTTCGGATGGCTGAGCGAGGAGGCCGTTCGGGCTTCTTGAATGAACCTTCTGCGCCGCTCCGGATCGCCCGAGCGGGCATAAGGCAGCGCCTTGATCGCCACAAACCGGTTCAGCCGCTTATCCTGCGCCTTGAACACTTCACCCATGCCTCCGGAGCCGATCTTCTCCAGAAACTCGTAGTGCAAGATGGTCATGCCAGGCATGCGGGATTGCCCGCATTATCGCCCGAATCGCGCACACCGCGCAACCAGACCACTGCCCCGCCGATGTACCGGAACCGTATAGTACGGCCGGGCAACAGCACGTCCCGCGACCGCGTTGAAATGCTATCATGTAGATACAAGGTTTATACAGTCAAAAGGACACACATGAAGGCAACGGTAAGAAAATGGGGCAACAGCGCTGCGTTACGTATTCCTGCCGCCATCCTGGAGTCAGCGCACCTCGACTTGGATGATTTGGTGGATCTACGCGAGGAGCGTGGGCGCATCGTGATAGAACCCTTGCAAACCAAACAGTACGACTTGGCGCGTCTGGTCAAGGGCATCAACTCGAAGAACCGCCATATTTTGCTCGACTTCGGACCACAGGTTGGCCATGAGGTGTGGTGATGGCTGGGCCTTATGTCCCCGATTCGGGCGACATCGTCTGGCTCGATTTTGCGCCGCAGGCCGGGCATGAGCAAGCTGGCCACCGGCCCGCGCTAGTTTTGAGCCCTGCCTCTTACAACCGCAAAGCGAGTCTCATGATCTGCTGTCCCATAACGACGCAGGAAAAAGGTTACCCATTCGAGGTCGCGCTGTCGGGGTCTCGCCGAAGCGTCGTCCTATCGGACCAAGTCAAGAGCCTGGATTGGCGCATCCGCCGGGCCAGACGCAAAGGCACTGCAACCCGTGGAGAGCTCTCTGAGGTTCGCGCCAAGATCCTGGCACTGATCGGCTGACCGCTATGCTCACGAGCGCCTCTCTCTGAGGCAATCATCCAGGCGGCTACAATGAAAAATAACATCTCCACGTCTAGAGCATGGTCACTGAAACTCAGCTCGCCCGCTTCGACTCGATCCCTCTGGATTGCGGCGCCACGCTCTCGCCGGTCGACATAGCTTTTGAAACCTACGGCGAACTGAACGCCTCCAAAACCAACGCCATTCTGGTCCTGCACGCCTTCTCGGGCGACGCCCACGCCGCCGGCACCGATAAAGAATCCGGAGCGCTCGGCTGGTGGGACAACATGATCGGCCCGAGCAAGGGTTTCGATACCGACAAATACTTCGTGATTTGTTCCAACGTGCTCTCCGGCTGCCGCGGCACTTCCGGCCCCGGTTCTATCAATCCAAACACCGGCTGCCCCTACGGCATGACGTTCCCGCCCGTCACCATTCCCGACATGGTCCGTCTCCAAAAAATGCTGATCGAATACCTCGGCATTGAGCGTCTTCTGGCCGTCACCGGCGGATCGATGGGAGCGATGCAGGCGCTCGAATGGGCAGTCGCTTATCCTGACGCCGTGGCCGCCGCCATCCCCATCGCCGGCACCGCCCGGCACAGCGCGCAGCAGATCGCCTTCAACGAAGTCGGCCGGCAAGCCATCATGGCGGACCCGGACTGGAACGAAGGCAATTACTACGGCAAGCATCCCCCGGCGCGCGGTCTGGCCGTCGCACGCATGGTCGGCCACATCACCTACATGAGCGACGCATCCATGCGCGAGAAATTCGGCCGCCGCCTGCGCGATCAGAATCAATTTGAAGTGGAAAGCTATCTGCGCTACCGCGGCACACAGTTTGTCGATCGCTTCGACGCCAACTCCTACCTCTACATAACGAAGGCCATGGACTACTACGATCTGGCCGCCGATCGGCACTCCCTCAGCGCGGCCTTCGAGAATGTGAAAGCGCGTTTCCTGGTGATCAGCTTCACATCCGACTGGCTTTATCCCAGCTATCAGTCGCTCGAAGTAGTGCGCGCTCTGCGCGGCCGCAACTGCGATGTGGCCTACTGCGAGCTGCCCTCCACCTACGGCCACGACGCGTTCCTGGTCAACGTTGCCGAGCAATCCGAGCTGGTCCGCGGCTTTCTCGCCAGCACTTTCCGGGAGCGCGGCTAAGTGACGATGCCAGTCGCCGTCGCGTAGCATGTCGCAAGCCTTCGTCCGCACCCTTTTAGGCCGCAGCGATTACGCCATCATCAGCGAAATCGTCGAACCCAACACGCGCGTTCTCGACCTCGGTTGCGGCGAAGGCGAACTTCTAGCCTGGCTCGCCGAGAACAAGCACGTGGACGCGCGCGGCGTCGAAATCGTGGGCGGCAAAGTCCAACAAGCCATCGCTCGCGGCGTCTCTGTGTACCATGGCGACATCGAAGAGGCGTTGTCCGATCTTCCCGATCAGGCCTTCGACTACGTCATCCTCAGCCAGACGCTCCAGGAATCGCAGGCGCCGCTGAAAGTGCTGCGCGAGATGTTGCGCGTGGGCAGCCGCGCCATTGTTGCCTTCCCGAATTTCGGCCATTGGACCGTTCGCCTGGCGCATCTGTTCACGGGCCGCGCTCCCAAGACCAGGCTATTCCCGCACGAATGGTATGACTCGCCCAACATCCATTTCCTGACGGTCCACGACTTCGAATCCCTGGCGCACCATCAACACTGGAATATCGAAAAACGTATCTATCTACAAGGCGCGCGCCAGATCAGCTTTCTGCCAAACCTGCTCTCCGAAGTCGCGGTTTTCCTGGTCAGCAAATAGGGCAGCGCCTCCTCGTTACACGCGCCGGCGTAACGAAGTGTTACAAGGCGCGCGTACTGTTTTCGAGCTAGTGAGCATCAAAATAGTAGGGGTGCTTATGGATTTCCGCTCGCTAGTATCCAAGACCGACTTCCAAAGAATTCAGGAATTAGACACCTGTACCGTCTCGAACGCGATTGACCGGCTAGGGGCTAGATTGCGCAATGAGGGCTCGGTCTCGGGGTCGGCGGTGCACAGCATCTTTCCCAATTTTCCGCCCCTGCTGGGCTATGCGGTTACCGGCCGTATGCGGTCAACCTCCGCCCCGGTGCTAGGGCGCGCCTATCACGAGAATATGAACTGGTGGAGATACGTGGCCTCCATTCCCGCGCCGCGCGTGATGGTGGTCCAGGACGCAGACGAGCAGCCAGGAGCGGGAGCGCTGTTCGGTGAATTGCACGCCGTCATCGGTCTTGCGCTCGACTGCGTCGGCTACGTCACCAACGGTGCGGTGCGCGACCTCGCGGCCGTTCAAGCGCTGCGTTTCCAACTTTTCGCCGGCAATGTGGCAGTTTCCCATATGTACGCCCACATTTCTGAATTTGGAGAACCTGTCGAAATTGGTGGTCTGAAAATTTTACCGGGAGATCTGATACACGGCGATCGTCACGGCGTGCACATTATTCCATTGTCGATTGCACCGGAAATCCCCAGAATGGCCGAGCAAATCCTCGCCGAAGAACGCGAACTAAAAGAGTTTTGCCGTTCTCCGCAATTTTCTCTGGACGCCTTGGACCGCAAATTGCAACAGCTTCCCGGCGACGGTTTTGAGATGCCTGTCAATGGGCAGGCCCGCCATTACGCCGAACACAACGGCACGGGACGGAAGTAGTTGCTCGTTTCTCGATGGCACAGGGTTCGCCACCGGATATTGCATGCGCTCCGGAATCTGCGGCGTCCAACGTTTTGGCGCGAGCCTCGTCACCGTAGCCGCGCTCGCGGCTTTGTCCTGCTGTAGTCAAACCGTAAAAGCCAAACAAACCCCTGCCGCGTCGTCGCTTCCCGAAGTCGGCGTCGTCAAGGTCGCCAAGAAAACTCTGCAGCAAAACTTGATAGTTTCCTCCGAACTGGTTCCATTCCAGCAAATCGACGTGTATGCCAAAGAGTCCGGCTTCGTCCAGAAGCTCAACGTCGACTATGGCACGCATGTAAAGGCAGGCCAAATCATGGCCGTCCTGGAAATCCCGGAGCTCCAGGCGCAATTGGACGAGGATCAAGCCCAGATCAACGACGCAACCAGCGAGGTGACGCGCGCCCGGAACGAGCTGGAGCGCGTCCAGGCCCAACAGAAGGTGACGCATTTGCAATTCACGCGCCTGGACCAGGTTGCCAAGGATCGTCCCGGCCTGGTCGCTCAGCAGGAAGTGGACGATTCGCAAGGAAAGGACCTCGCCGCGCAGGCCCAGGTCGCAGCCGCCAACGCCGCCCTGGAGTCCGCTCAAAGCCAGCTCACCCACGCGCAAGCCCACGAACGCCACGACCAGGTGATCTTTGACTATTCCAATATCACCGCGCCGTTCACCGGAGTGGTGACGAAGCGCTACGCCAACTTAGGCACGCTCATGCAATCCGGAACCAATTCCAGCACCCAGGTGCTGCCGCTGGTGCAGCTTTCCCAAGACGATTTATTCCGGCTGGTCATACCGGTTCCGGAATCCTACGTCGGCTATATACGGGTCGGCGATCCAGTCGACGTGCGCGTTCCTTCTCTCAACCGCCATTTTCCAGGCCGGGTTGCCCGCTTTTCGGTGGACGTGGAGGCCGACACGCGCACCATGCACACCGAAGTGGATGTCCCGAACCGCGACGGCGTGCTGCTGCCGGGTGTCTACGCCGAAGCCACCCTGACACTGGATCGAAAAGATCAGGCTATCGCGGTCCCGCCCGAAGCTGTCAACATCGAAGGCGACAAGAGAACGGTTTGGGTAATCGATCCGTCGGGCAAAGTGCAATCCCGAGCCGTGACCTTGGGCGTGGAAACACCGGAGTACGTCGAAGTGACCTCGGGTCTTGAACCGGGCGAGCTGGTCGCGGTGGGCGACCGCAGCCGTCTCTCAGCCGGCCAGACGGTCCGTCCCAAAGAGATCCAGCTCATCCAATATCACGGCGGCTGAGAGGCGTTTATCGATGTCAGTGTTCTCGGTTCGTCATCCCTACTTCATCGCTGTCGTCTGCCTGGTGCTGCTCATCATCGGCGGCACCAGCCTGGTGCGAATGCCGGTGGATCTCTTCCCGCCCATCCAAATCCCCGTAGTGGACGTCGCCACGTTCTACTCCGGAATGCCGCCTCAAGATATCGAGACCGATATTACCAATCGCTTCGAGCGCTTTTTCACGCTGGCTTCCGGCATCGATCATATGGAATCCCGCTCGCTGCCCGGCGTGAGCATCATCAAGGTTTATTTCCAGCCCGGCACCGACCCGGATGCCGACATGACCGAGCTTTCCAATCTTGCCTTAGCCGATTTGCGGCGCCTTCCTCCCGGCACGCTGCCGCCGGTGGTGCTTAAGTTCGACGCCTCCAGCCTTCCGGTTTGCCTGGTGACTCTCCAAGGTCGAGGCTTAACCGAAACGCAGCTTCGCGATTATGGCCAATTCCAGATTCGCAATCAGATCGCGGTGGTCAAAGGCGCCGAGGTTCCACCGCCTTTTGGCGGCAAATACCGCCAGGTGATGGTGTACGTCGATCCCTACAAATTGCAATCGCGCGGCCTCAGCCCCATGGACGTAGTGGATGCCGTCAATCAGAACAACCTCATCTTGCCGGCCGGCGACGTCAAGGTCGGAAACTACGATTACTACGTATATTCGAACGCGCTGGTCGACCAAGTCGGCGAGCTGAACAGTTTTCCGCTCAAGACCGTAGGCCAGAGCTGGGTATCGCTGAGCGACGTGGGCGAGGCTAAGGATGCCCATCAGATTCAGTACAACCTGGTGCGCGTCAATGGCCAGCGCTCCAGCTACCTGCCCATCATGAAGCAGGGCGGCCAGACCAATACCATTCAAGTGGTGGATGGCGTGCGCAATATGCTAGGCCGCTTGTTCGGCTTGCCCAAGAATCTCGTTTCGGCCGTGGTTTTCGATCAATCGAATTACGTCCGGGAGGCCATCCGCACCTTAGTCCACGAAGGCTTGATCGGCCTGCTGCTCACCAGCCTCATGATCCTGATCTTCCTGGCCAGCCTGCGCGCCACGTTCGCCGTGTTCTTATCGATTCCACTCTCTGGATTGACCACCTTCATCATCCTCTATTTGTTTGGCCGCAGCATCAACACCATGGTTCTGGGCGGCCTGGCTCTGGCGTTCTCGCGCATCATCGACAATTCGGTGATTTCGCTCGAAAACATTTATCGTCATATCGAGGAAGGGTCGCCCCCGGATCGTGCCGCTGAGGAGGGCGGAGCCGAGGTGAGCCAGGCGGTGCTGGCCGCAACCCTGACGGCTGTGGTGGTGTTCTTCCCAGTCACGTTTCTGTACGGCGTCAGTAAATTCCTCTTCACGGCTTTAGCTGTGGCCGTCGTGATCTCGCTGTTCGTGTCTTATTTCGTCGCGATGACGGTGATTCCGTTGTTCTGCGCCCGATATTTGAAGCGCCGGCCGCCCGAGGCCGTCGCCGAGCGCCAGCGCCGCAACTTCGGCCAACGATTCCACGACGGCTTTGACGGCGGATTCGCGCGCTTGCTCGACCTCTACGAACGCACCGTGCGCCGCGCCATCCGCCGGCCTGCGTGGACCGTTGCGATCCTCATCGCCGTGTTCCTGGCCAGTCTCGCGCTTTACCCCCTCCTCGGCCTGGCCTTTTTCCCGCAAACGGATGCGGGCCAGTTCTCCATCAACCTGAAAGTTCCTACCGGTACGCGCATCGAAGTCACCGAACAATATGTCGCCCGGATCGAAGACCTGATTCGTAAGATCGTCCATCCTGCCGATCTCCACACCATCGTGTCCACGGTCGGCCTCGATCCGGGCTTCTCCTCCTTGTACACGTCCAACGCGGGATCGCACACGGCGACCATCCAGACTGCGCTCACGCCTTCGCACCAGGTCAGCAGCTTCGAGTACATGAGCCAGATCCGCAGCCGGATCGCCGCCGATTATCCCGATCTGCGCACGTTCTTCAGCAGCGGTTCCATGGTGGACGCAGTCCTCAATATGGGCGTGCCCGCGCCCATCGACGTGCAAGTCTCCAGCGACAATCTCGATCAGGCCTACCAAGTCGCGCGGAATCTGGCCGAGCGCGTCCGAGGATTTGCAGGCGTCGGCGAAGTCTATATTCCCCAAGACGTGGATTATCCGGCCATCCGCCTGGATGTAGATCGAGTGCACGCCGCCGAACTCGGATTGACGCCCCGCAACGTCGTGCAGAACGTGATTACCGCACTGGACTCCAATTTGATGATTGCGCCGAACTACTGGCTGGATCGCAAGACCGGCAACGATTATTTCCTGACGGTCCAGTATTACGAAAACGGGCGTCCGGCCATCCACAATTTCATCGACCTGAAAAACATCCCGCTCCGCGGCGCCAAGGACGATCAGGCCACGACTCTCGATACGGTCGTGAAGCTGACCAAGCTCGTCACACCCACCGAAATCGATCACTACCAGATTCAACGCGAGATCGATGTTTACGTGAGCCCGGCCGGCGAGGATCTCGGAAAAGTTGCGGCCCAGGTCAAACAAATGCTCGCCGGCATGAAACTTCCGGCCGGGGTCCGCGTCGATCTGCGCGGCATGGTTCAATCCATGTTGGAATCCTTCCGCAGTTTCGCCATCGGTCTGTCGTTGTCCGTCGTCTTGCTGTATCTGATCCTGGTGGCGCAGTTCAGCTCCTTCATCGACCCGCTGCTGATCATGCTGGCCATTCCGATGGGATTCATCGGCGTTTTGGTCATCCTTCCGCTGACCCACACCACGCTGAACGTGATGTCGCTGATGGGAGTGCTCATGCTGGTGGGCATCGCCGCTTCGAATAGCATCTTGATCGTGGAGTTCACGCATCGCTTGGAACAACAAGGTTCACGCGTTGAGGACGCGGTGGTCACCGCCTGCCGGGTCCGTCTCCGTCCCATCCTGATGACGTCGCTTGCGACCATCATTGGCTTGTTGCCCATGGCCCTGAAGCTCGGCACCGGCAGCGAACAATACGCACCCCTGGCACGCGCCATCATCGGCGGCCTGACGGTCTCGGTCATTCTCACGGTCTACATCGTTCCGGCGGCCTACCTGATGGCCTATCGAAGACGCC
>Ga0335083_10004924_pt1 | contig 16936 bp, 14 predicted proteins | sample Lox_Sample_42_FD_206716 | JGI IMG/M metagenome (GOLD analysis project Ga0335083, IMG submission 206716) | Soil microbial communities from Loxahatchee National Wildlife Refuge, Florida, United States - Lox_Sample_4.2 | ecosystem: Environmental > Terrestrial > Soil > Wetlands | place: USA... | reverse complement strand
TGAAATTGGAACACCATCCTATGGAGCACAACTTAAAGGCGCGTTGCTCAACGAAACGAAGTACGCCCGGCCTGAACCGGTTTGAGCAACACGCACTCAAGATGCACCCGCGAGCTGATTCTGAATGTTAGAGTCTCGACAAATCCGGTCCCGGTTTTACCATGATTGAATCCTTGAAGCCCTTTTCCACATGCGCGCGCAAAGCGTTGGGAATGTTACCGGGGAATATTATCATCGGCAGTGCTATGATTTTCGGCGCCGAATTGGCTTTGCCCGCCGCCGTTTGGGCGGATCCGGTTATGGCCGGGACGGGCACGTCCGAAGTGACAAACATTGTGCAACTGTCCCGGTTGGGTTCCCAGAACCCAAAGGCCAGTTATCCTGTCCGGCTGGAAGGAGATATTTTGTGGGCAAATCCGGCGCAGGGGAGATTCGTGTTACGGGATGCCTCGGGAGCGGAAGAGCTGGAAATGGATTTGCGCGGCCAATCTCCCGAACCGGGTCAACGCGTGCGATTGGAGGGAGAGAGCACCATCACCCGGCGCGGTGCGGGGATTCAACTCGGTGTCCGGGGACCGGTGGTGGATGACGACGGCGTGCATACGATGATTGAAAAATCCGGGGCGGTTTACCTGCGGGCGGGCCGTTGGCCCATCCGGGTTGACTGGTTTAACGGCGTTGAGAAATACGGGCTGGAAGTGGGCTATCAGGGACCGGCTCTGGCGCGTCAAAGAATTCCCGATTCAGTCCTGTTTCGCACCCGGACGGATGCCGCGGGAGCGACGAATTTTGTGAACGGACTGGATTACGCCTGTTATGCCGTGGAGGGAGAAGTCCTGCCTGACTTCACGCGACTGACGCCGCTCAAAACGGGCACGGTATCCAATTTTGATCTTGGCGCCATGGAGGGTCTCATGAGCCGCAACGAACACGTTGGGCTCCAATTTACCGGTTATCTTCAAGTCCCGCGCGACGGCCTCTATACCTTTTCCCTCACCTCGGATGATGGCAGTCAATTGTTCATCGGCGAACCAACGCTCCGGCTGGAGACGATTGGACGGATCGAGCTCCCGAAACCCCGCCCGATGATCGTCGGGCAGACGTTGAGCGAAAGCGGGGATTACCAACGGATTGAAGTGGAAGGGAAAGTCACATTCATCAGTGAAAGGAAAGACGGTTGGGACCTGGAATTGACCTCGGAAACCGGGCGCCTGAAGCTCAAGGTCGCGGATGGTACCGGATTGTCTGCGGACCGGCTTTTGAACAGCCGGGTTCGAATTACCGGAGTTTGTCAAAGTGTTTACGACGCCGAAGGAGAGAAAGTCGGTGGTATTCTGCTGGTCTCGGATAAACGCGATGTCCAAATCATCGGAGGCGGCAATGCGACGGTCGGGAATGGCGAGGTCGGCCCTGGAAAGCTGCCGGTGTTGACCGCCGCCAGTGAGGTTCACCAACTGAACCGGGACGAGGCGCAGCGCGGCTATCCGGTGGCCATCCAGGGTGTGGTCACCTGTGTCCTGCCGGAACGCCAGGCTTTCATCATTCAAGACGCCACCCGTGGGTTGTACGTGGTTGATTCTTCGGAAAGCCGGTCCGTGCCGCCGCAGATCGGTGAGTACCTGGAGGTCGAAGGCAAGACCGATCCGAGCCTGTTCGCTCCGATTGTTGACGCCGACCGTGTCCGGGTTCTGGGGGCGGGACGTTTGCCGCAGCCGGTGCATCCGGCCTGGGAACAGCTGATGAATGGAAGTCTGGATGCCCAGTATGTTGAACTGCAGGGTATCGTCACTTCAGTCAGTACCAATGGCGTAACGCTGTTCACGGGCGACGGCCAACTCAAATTGGAGTTAAGGGTTATCGGGATGAAGACCCCAGAGTTGGAGCGCTACGAAGACGCCGTGGTCCGCGTGCGAGGCTGTCTGCTGGCATCCTGGGACTACGTGACGCACCAGGTAAAAGTGGGTGAAATCCGGGTTTACGGCGCGGAAATCTCCGCCGATCAGCCGGCCCCGACCGATTTGTTTTCACTTCCCCTGAAAACCGTTGCGGAATTGTTGCAGTTCAACCCGCAGGCCGGCGTATTCCAGCGGGTGAAAGTTTCCGGTCAGATTATTTATGCGCAGCCGCCGGAATATTATCTGATGGATGACAAATATGGCGTGCAATTCATTTTAAAGAAACCCGTTCCGGGCCTGGAAGCCGGGGACCGGGTGGATGTGGTCGGGTTTCCCGGTTTGAGCGGCCCCTCTCCGCTGCTGCATGAAGCCGTGGCGCGCCGGACAGGCCAGGCCACCCTGCCGAAGCCCAGAAAGCTGCAATCCGACAATTTAATCCACGCGGAATATGACTCGACACTGGTGATGGTGGACGGATTGCTCGTGAGTGTGCGGGAAACGCCGGCTGGCCAGGCTCTGGAGATGCGGAGTGGCACCCGCACTTTTATGGCCCGGCTCAATACTCGGGATGATACCGTCCGTTCGCTGGCGCCGGGTGCCCGTCTGGAACTGGTCGGAGTTTATCTCGGTGAAGGCGGGAACCGGGCGGTGGGCCAGGACATTACTTCTTTCGAGTTGTTGCTCAATTCGCCCGCGGACATCAAGGTGTTGGCGCGACCGCCGTGGTGGACGCTGGAACGATTGCTGGTCATGATGGGTGTGCTGGTATGCGTGCTGGCGGCCGCCGCGTTGTGGATTACCCAACTGCATCGACAAGTGGACCAGCGCACCCGGGAACTCGGGGCGCAAATCCGGCAGCGGCAAAATGTCGAGCACCAGCGGGCCATGGAGCAGGAGCGCGCCCGGATTGCCCAGGATTTGCACGATGAACTCGGCTCCGGCATTACGGAAATCAGCATGTTGGCCGCCCGGGCCAGGTCTGCCACCGCGCCCGACGAGCGGCGGAATCATTACCTCGAGCAGGCCCGCGAAAAGGCCCGGGAAATGGTCACGGCGCTGGATGAAATCGTCTGGGCAATGAATCCCAAGCACGATTCCCTCGCATCGCTGGTCACTTATTTTTGTCTGTATGCAGATCGTTTTCTGGGTCTGGCCAACATTGCCTGGCGCCTGGATGGCCTGCCCGGGACGCCTGATCCCACGGTGGACTCGCGGCACCGGCATCAGTTGTTCCTGGCCTACAAGGAAGCCCTGACCAACGTGGTTCGTCATGCCGGCGCATCCGAGGTGCGCTTAAGCATTCAAGCGGAACAGGGCCAGGTCAGGCTGAGCGTCGCCGACAACGGGCGTGGTTTCTCGCCGGAAATTCACACTGAAGAAATGGACGGCGTCGCCAACATGCGGGCGCGCATCGAAAAATTGGGCGGCCGGTTTGAAATCACCAGCGAAGCCGGCCAGGGCACCACAGTCCGATTTTACATGCCTTTAAGTTCATGACCAAGATTGCCATTGTCGAAGACAATAAAGTCATTCGTGAGAGTCTCATGGAATTCATTCACGCCGACCCGGAATGCCGGTGTGTCTGCACCTGCTCGACGGCGGAGGAGGCGTTGAAGGTCATTCCCAAACACGAGCCGGAAATCGTGCTGATGGACATTCAATTGCCCAACATGTCGGGGATTGACTGCCTGGCGCAATTAAAACAGATGCTGCCCTCGGTGCAGATCATCATGGTCACGGTGTATGAAGACACCGAACGGATCTTCAAAGCCTTGCGCCTGGGGGCCTGTGGCTATCTCCTGAAACGGTGCGCACCGGAAGAGCTCATCGCCGCCATTCGCGAAGTCCGGCAAGGGGGCGCCCCGATGTCGCGGGAGATCGCGCGCAAGGTCATCGCTTCCTTCCAGGAACCGCTGGCGACCGCGGTGGAAGTGGAAGACCTCACCGCCCGCGAACGGGAGATTCTGGAATTGCTGGCGAGCGGATTTCCCAACAAGCAAATCGCCAGCCGCCTGGGATTGACCGATGGCACGGTCCGCTGGCACCTCCGGCACGTGTACAATAAACTGCACGTTCGCTCCCGCACCGAGGCCGCGCTCAAGTTCCGCTCCACCAAACAGGATCGGCAGGATGGCCGTTGATTCGGAAGGACTTACATCTTTTTTCGGGGGCAGGGGTATTGAAATACACCGCATTTGTGAGGCTATGCAGACTCAAGGATTTTGGGCATAGTTATTGCAGTTAGCAAATCTGTAAATAAATAGCCTATGAAAACTGTTTCTTTTGTAAGTTCTGTCATTGTTGCGTCAGCAATGGCCGTGTTGCCTGCGAAAGCCACCCAGACTTTTACAGGTACCGGCAACGTCAACGGCGGTGGTGCGGCGGATGGCGCAGGCATTGGCAGTGTTGTGGTCAACAACGATGCGAATAATATCACTTTTACCATCAATTCGACCCAGGCGCAGGCCTCATACATATTTTATTCGATTGAACTTCAGATCATTGGTCAAGCTGGCAGTGGAGATACCAGCCTTCTCAATCCCTGGGGTGAACACGTCGGGATCAGTACCGGTGAGAACGCCCTGATTAATACCTGGGGAACGGGTGCCACACCGGGCACATTCAGCGGCGGAGTCTGGACGATGGGCGCCGGGGGGAGCTATGCTGCCGGCGGCACAGGATCTACTTTTGCCACGATGACGGTGTCGTTAAGCAGCCTCGGATTGGCTGTCGGCAACAGTTTTTACCTGGATGTTGTATCCTCGTACGCATCGCCTGGCGGACAATCCGCCTATGGTGCCCTGGACAACACCAGTTGGCCGGCGGAGACGGATGGCAGCTATCAACCCTGGCTTGGTTCCAATTATTATGACTCCGCCACGGATGCGGGAGGCACGACATTTGGCACGGCGGCGAGCGAATACACCGTTGTGGGTGTGCCCGAACCGGCCGCCTGCGCTCTGTTAGGGCTGGGCAGCCTGCTCATGATCGTTCGCCGGAGAATGCTCTCCAACCGCTAATCTCAATCAGCCATTTGCAGGTGCCGCTTGTGAGAACAGGCGGCACTTTCCATTTCCGTCTGGAACCGGGATTGGGATCGTGCGTGCCACCGGCGGAAAGGCAACTTGTGGCAGCTCCCGTTTAGCCAAAGGCTAAGCTGTTGTGCCGGACGTTGCTGTGCCGACTGCCTGCAACAAAACCGAAACCGGCCGTTGAACCTAAAATCTGTGACCTCTGTTGGTCAAACACTGAATAATACTCTACATTTGTGAGGCTGGGCAGGCTTAGGAAAGCCACGTAGATTCGTGTCGATACTCATGTAACAGGCCAAGCGAAATGTCGCTTGTTGATAACCGTGCGATACAAAATCCAAATAATGCAAGCATCATCAACGCTCCGGAGGCTGGGTTGGAAACTCCCAAGAGTTAACAAGGGAATGTGTCGGCGATGGGGGTTTACGTTGATCGAATTGCTGGTGGTGATTGCCATCATCGCCATACTGGCGGCCATGCTCTTGCCCGCGCTGTCGTCGGCCAAATTCCGTGCCAAGTGCGTCAATTGCACGTCGAACTATCGCCAGTGGGGCATTGTGGCCAACATGTACGCCGGCGACAATCGGACTGGAAAGTTGCCGACTTTTTCCATGTCCGGAAGTTCCCTTAACCCTTGGGACGTTTCGTTGAACATGGTTCCCGGCCTGGCACCTTATGGTCTGACCATACCGATGTGGTTTTGTCCCGTTCGCGCCACCGAGTACAACGGTGCCGATGCCGGCTTCTACCATCTCTATCATCGTCACATTGCCAATCTGACGGATTTGAACAGGGCCTTACAAATAAATGGCGGACTTAGTGGCGCTTTTGTCACCATGTTTCATGCCTGGTGGGTGCCACGTACCCTCACCGGTTCCAATTTCCAATTTCCCTCGCCCGCCAATACGAGCACACCCTGTCGCGACACCAACGGTTGGCCCAGCCAGGTGACCGACCGGACTGCCGGCAAACAGCCCATCATCAGTGATTTCTGCCACGCAGCAAATACCAGCACCAACACGACGGCAATGCTCGCCGGACATTCCTCGGGAAACCAGGTGGTCAATGTCAACCTGGGATTCGCCGATGGCCGGGTTGAGACCCACCAGCGTTCCGTCATTCAATGGCAATATATAAGCGCGCAGGAGACAGCCTTTTATTGAGCGATGGGTAGCGATAACCAGCCGTTATTAAAAGCTGTCGGCGAGAACCATACATTTGTGAGGCTGGATAAATCCTCGAAAACGTCCATATTGTGGGTGACACCAGCGTAATAAACGACAGCAAACATGCGTTTGTACAATCCAATTCTATCTATGAAAACCTTGAAAAGTCTGGCCGAAAAAATTAGCTGCTTGTCAGTTATGTTCGGGCTCTCTGCCTTGACAGCGTCAGCTTCAATTCAGGTCACCTATAATGTGGATATGTCGGTGCAAACAAAATTGGGCAATTTCAATCCCGCCAATGGAGACACGGTATTTGTCAGCGGCAATTTTGCCACCACGAACGGCACGTGGCTGCAAACCGCCACGGATGGATCCACCAACTACATACTGACGCTGGTGCCTGGTACGACCAATTATACCGGCACTTTCACCGTCACCAACGAAGTCGGCACCTTTGAAGATCATCAATTTGTCATGAATCCCGGCGGCAATTTCTCCGGTTTGATCTGGGAACCCAATGTCGTCGGCGGCCCCAATCGTTTTTTTCCGGTGCCCAGTGTAAATACCAATCTGCCCCTGGTGTTTTTCAACGACGTCTCGAACGCGAATCAAGTGGTCGTTACCCCCGTGACGTTTTCGGTGGACATGTCGGTTCAAAACACCATAGGAAACTTCAATGAGAGCGCAGGGGACATTGTTTTAGTGGCTGGAGATTTTAACGGATTCACCGCAAATTCGGCAACCTTGATGACGGATAACGGGCACAATGTCTGGACCGCCACCTGTAACGTGACCAACACGGTCGGAGCCACCGAAAATTATAAATTCCTTTTTATACCCTATAGCGGCGTTCCGGCCAGCGTGTGGGAGGTGGACGGTCTCGGTCCCGCCGGCGCTCAAAACCGTCAATTTGCCCTTACGGCCCTGGCCACCAATATTCCGGTGGCTTACTTCAACAACGAGACCAATCCGCCCAGCTATGCCAACGTCACGTTCAATGTCAACATGGGGGTACAACATGCCAGAGGGACTTTCACCCCCGGCACAGATTCGATTTCTGTGGCCGGCAACCCGCTTAATAATTGGACCACGGGGGCTTTTATCCTGACGCAGTCGCCCACCAATGCTGACCTTTACGTCGGTACCTTCAGCGTCACCAACGTGGGGAGCACGACCTCATTCAAATATGTCGATAACAACACCGGCATCGGCAACGGCGGCTGGGAAACCACCCCCAATCGTACCACGATGGTGCCGGCTTCGGGTACCAATCTGCCTGTGGTCTTTTGGAACAATGTCACCAATCTCGGCAACCTGTCGCTCAGCAACAACGCGGGTACGGCCGTACTCAAATGGACCGCCGGGACCTATGTGGGTCTCCAGAGCAGCACCAGCCCGTCCGGCGGGTGGGGGAATGTTCCCAACACCCAGGGATCAAATTCGGCGTCGATCAGCGTGACGGGACACCAATTCTTCCGGTTGAACGGTCCGTAAACAACTTGAATGTGAATCGGGTCAAGCTGGAGTTGTTCACGGTGAAGCCGGAATGACTCCAGCTTTTAATTAATGTGTGAGAACTGAATGGAAAGCAGCTGCTTGAAATCAAAAATCAAATGCCTGTTCTGTATCGTTTTGGGGCTTTGCGCTCCTTGGGTATTGCCCGCTCAAAATAATTTCATCACCGGCGCCGATCTTTCCCTGCTGGCCTATTTTGAGACGAATGGAATTGTCTATAAAGACAATGGCCAGGCCGGCGACGCGATTCAAATCCTGAAAAATCACGGTATTAATTGTATTCGCCTTCGATTGTTCACCAGCAGCGCCGCGCAAGCCCAGGCGGATCCGTACGATTATATCAACAACCTGACCTATACCGTCCCGTTGGCGGTGCGGGTCAAAAATGCCGGATTACAGTTCATGCTGGATTTTCATTATTCCGATACCTGGGCTGATCCCGGGCACCAGGCCACGCCGGCCGCCTGGGCCGGCCTGACGTTTGCCCAACTGTTGCCGCAGATGCGTTCCTACAACAGCAACGCCATCGCCGCGTTTGCCGCCGCCGGAGCGATGCCCGATTACGTGCAGATTGGGAATGAAATCACCGACGGCATGTTGTGGCCGAACGGGCAGCTTACGGGTAACTGGAGCAGCACCAATCCGTCATGGATCCGGCTTGGCCAATTGATGAATGCTGCAGTCCAGGGCATCGAGGACGCGACGAATGCCACGGGCGCTAAAATGCCCAAGATTGTCGTTCATATTGACCGTGGCGGAGACTGGGGCACGACCAGGTCGTATTTTGACAACTTGAACGCCCAGGGCGTTCCCTACGACATCATCGGCGAAAGCTACTATCCGTTTTATCACGGACCGTTGACGGGTCTGGCCAATTGCGTCACCAATGCCGCCAAGCGTTACGGCAAACCGATCTTCGTTGCGGAGACCGATTTTCCTTATATTTATTCGACGAATATCTATGGCATCCCGGCCACAACCAACGGTCAGGTTCAATTCGTCGCCACTCTGGCCCAGATTGTCAAAGGCGCCCCCAATAATCTGGGCGCCGGCATTTTCTGGTGGGGAGCGGAATATCAATACCCCAATGCCAACCAGGCTGGAGTGGGAACGCGCTCGTTCTTCGGCAGCGACGCCAATTTGTTGCCGGCGGCAGTCGCCTTCGGCGAGCTGGCCGCGCCGGTGGACATAAGTGCGAGTTTGGCGCCCCCCAATTTGATGCTGCAATGGCCGCTGAGCGGCGCCGGAATGAATTTGATGACGACAACAAACCTGGGGCCGCCGTCGGGTTGGCTGTCCGTGACCAACCAGATTCAAAATACCGGCACGACGTATAATGTGACCCTGCCAATCGATCCCGTGCAGAGCCGTTTCTACCGGTTGCAATCGAATTGACCCTGAGTCGATCCGAAACATGAAAAACAGCCAGTGATAACCGAAACCACAGTCAAGCAACTCATTGCGCAGCGAGAGAGCAGCTCGGTACATTCGCCATTATTCTCCCTCTCCGCCAACGGAGTTGGGGGAGAGGGCCGGAGTGAGGCGTCGCGTTTTGAATGTTTTCAAACTCCAATCCCCTCGCCCCGGCCTTCTCCCGGCAATGGCGGGGCGAAGGAGTCGGGTCAGTGTCAGGCTGAGCATCAGCGACGGGCGTTCACCCTCATTGAACTGCTGGTGGTAATAGCGATTATCGCCATCCTGGCGGCCATGTTGTTGCCGGCACTGGCGCAGGCGAAAAAGCGCGGCCAGATGGCCGTGGATATCAACAACAACCGGCAGATTTTGATCGGAATGACCCTGTTTGCTGGCGATAATGTTGATTACATGGCTCAACCGGGTTGGGGCATTTACGACGACTGCTGGGCCGCCTCGTCGAACATACAGAATCATCTCGGCGGTACTCCTGCCTTATATCAACAGAATTACACCAATCAATTGCTCGATTTCCAAAACGGCCAGCTCTATGTCTATCTCAAAAATCCAAAGGCGATGGTCTCTCCCGCGGACGTCAAAAACAGTCAATTTTACCAGCGTCAGATTTATATCAGCAGTTATGTCTGGAATGGTGCGGTGATTGGTTATGACCACGGGAGCTTTCCCACCGGCTCCGGCCAATTGCCCAGCACCTACAAACTGAGCCAGTTCAGGCCGAGCGCAGTCCTGATTTGGGAAACGGATGAGACCCAACCATTCTTTTTTAATGATTTTGCCAATTATCCGGACCAGGGCATTTCCGGCCGCTACGGTGAAGCAGCCATCGTCGGGTTTTTTGATGGGAGCAGCCGGCGAATACCGATCAGCCAATTCTCATATTGGGCCGGCTGCGTCAACGGTGTTTGGAACTTGCAAGGAGGAACCCGGTGGCGATTTGTCAAATCTCTTCCCAACCAGTTGTGGTGCAGCCCCGTGAATAATGGACATCCCTGACTTCGGCAAAGGCGAGGGGCGGGGCAGCGTTGCCAGGACGGTTGGAAATTCTTGTTGACCGATTCGGGTCCGGGTTCATTGTATCTGGCCGGCACAAAATTTGGTACCGATGGCCCGATTTTATGAACAACTCGTCGCCGCGCTGGCGGAGCGCCAGCCGTTCACCCTGGCGTTGATTTCCGGCGTCAAAGGTTCCAGCCCGCAACGCATCGGCGCCAAGGCGCTCTTCTTTCCGGATGGACGGATCGTCGGCACGCTGGGCGGTGGTTGTCTGGAGGCGGAAGTCCATTCCCGTGCCAAACGCGCTCAGAAAACCGGCGAGGCTTCGACCTTTGAAATGCTGCTGGATCATGATTTTGGCTGGGACGACGGCCTGATTTGCGGCGGCAGTGTGTCGGGACTGATCCTGCCGCGCGCGGCGGAAGCGGCGGAACTCTGGCGTCAACTTGCCACCGTCACCCAGCCCGTTTGTTGGGGTGTCAAAACGGATTTCTCCATCACATTCGTTGCCGGGAACGCCGGCTTCCAGCCGGGTGGTTCCGCCGTTGAAACAGGTCGGAATGCCGACAAGATGCCGGCGCTCCCGGACTGGCTTTACCAGGAAAAGGTTTCCCCGCAATGCGCCTTTTGGATTGCCGGTTCCGGCCACGTGGCCCAGGCCGTGGCGCCCCTGGCCCGGCAACTGGAGTTCGACGTGACAATTTTTGATGATCGACCTGGCCTGGCGAATCATCAATTTTTCCCGGCGGATATCCACTTGCGGGTGGCTGGCTGGAATGAACTTTTACAGGAGCCGCTGCCGAAGCCACCGACCTTCGGCCTCATCGTCACCCGCGGTCACCAGCATGACGCCCTGGTGCTGACCGAGTGGATTCATCGTCCCTTTGTTTTTCTGGGCATGATCGGCAGCCGCCGCAAGGCGCGGATTGTTCGCGAACAATTCCTCAGGCAAAATATAGCCACGGCGGAGCAATTCGATCGGATTGCCTGTCCGGTGGGCATGGAGATCAACGCGCAGAGCACTGCCGAAATCGCCGTGAGCGTGCTGGCGCAGTACATCCAAAAACGGGCGGAATTATATGAAGTTTGAATTTTAAGTTCTGAATTTTTGGTTCCGGCATGACCCAACTCAAGACTCAAAATTCAAAACTCAAAACTGCGCCGCCGCTGGGCGTCGCCATTCTCGGTGCCGGCGCCTCATGCCGGATGGGCCGGCCCAAATTGCTGTTGGCCTGGGACGATACCACCGTCATCGGCCATATCATCCGGCGATGGCGCGAGCTGGGCGCGGCACAAATCACCGTGGTTCACCGGCCCGACGATGCGGAGTTGGCGCGGGAATTGGATCGCCTGAATTTTCCGGTACGGGACCGGATTGAAAACCCGCAATCCGGCGAGGGCATGTTCAGTTCCATTTTGTGCGCGGCGAAATGGCAGGGTTGGAGCCGGGAAATTTCCAGCCGGGCCGTTGTTCTGGGGGACCAACCGCATTTGCAGAGGAACACGTTGCGTTCTTTGTGGGAGCACGCCGGGCGAAATCCGGATGCCATTTGCCAGCCGACGTTCAAAGGCCGCATCGGACATCCGGTGATTCTGCCGCGCGACGTATTTGAGGAGTTGAAGCATTCCCGCGCGAAGACGTTGAAAGATTTTTTGAAACCATTTCACCGCCGCTGCGTCCAATGTCCGGTGGCGGATACCGGTCTGTTGCTTGACTTGGACCGACCGGAGGATTATGACAAGGCAGTCAAGTACCACTCAGGAAATTTATGAATGATCCGGAAGCAACCGGCGGCGGTGCCTTTTCGCGCCGGACGTTTCTCAAGGGACTGGGCACCACGGCGGTCGCGGCAGTGGCCGCACAGACCACCGCGGTTGCCGCGGAACTTGAAAAGGTCAACGCGGAAAGGATTCTCGGTCCCGGTCCGGTGCCCGTGACCCTGACCGTCAACGGCCAGCGATTGAAATTGATGCTCGAACCGCGTGTGACCCTGCTGGACGCGCTGCGGAATTATTCGAGTCTGACCGGCGCCAAGGAAGGTTGTGACCGGGCGGCGTGCGGCGCCTGCACGGTTCTGTTGGATGACGTGCCCGTTTATTCCTGCCAAAAACTGGCCGTTGAAGCGCAGGGCCGCGAAATCACGACCATCGAGGGTCTGGCCACGGACGACAAACTGTCCAAGGTGCAGCAGGCGTTCATCGAAAAGGACGCCTTGCAGTGCGGCTATTGCACGCCGGGCTTCATCATGAGTGTGACGGCGTTGTTGAAACAAAATCCACATCCGACTGTCGATGAGGTCAAGCACGCGTGCGCCGGGAACCTGTGCCGCTGCGGCACGCATCCGCACATTCTGCAGGCCGTGTTCCAGGCGGCGGGCGTAAAAACCACCAACAAAACGGAGGTCATCCATGCCTAGCTGGCCGGCCGAAACCAAATACATCAGCCAGCCCACGTTGCGCGTGGACGCGCCGCCCAAGGTGACCGGCCGGGCGCGCTATTCATCCGATACGCAGGCGGAAGGCTGGCTTTATGGCATGATTCTCCGGTCAAAATGGCCGGCTGCAAAAATTTTATCCGTGAACCTGGCCCCGGCCCGGCAGATTCCCGGCATCAAGGCGGCCGTCGTCGTGCGTGAGGGCGAATTCACCGTGCGGTTTTACGGTGAGGAAATCGCCGCTGTCGCCGGCACAACCAAACAGGCGTGCCTCGACGCACTGCGCGCCATTGAAGTCAAAGCTGAACCCCGAAATGATTTTGCCGTCAACGAAAATGAAGCCCGGAAGGACGACGCACCACAGGTCTGGCAGGGAAAACCCAATGTGGCGCCGGGCCGGGTGCGGGAACGGGGCAACGTGGACCACGCTTTCGGCGAATGCGCCGCAGTGATTGAAGGTTTTTACACGACGCCGGTGCAGATCCATAATCCGATGGAGACGCACGGTAACACGGTGTCCTGGACCGACGACGGTGTGACCGCCTGGGCCTCCACGCAGGGCATCACCAGCGTGCGCGACGGTCTCGCGGGCGCGTTGCAGCTGGATCAAAGCAAGGTGCGCGTCATCACCGATTTCATGGGGGGAGGTTTTGGCGCAAAATTTGGAGCCGGCGTGGAAGGGATGCTGGCGGCGCGGCTGTCGCGCGAGGCGAAAGCGCCGGTTCGCCTGATGCTCACCCGTTTTGATGAGGCGCTCGCAGTTGGCAACCGGCCGTCCAGTTTTCAAAGGATCAAGATGGGTGCGCTGGCGGACGGGACGTTGCATGCTTTTGAGGCCGAAAATTACGGCACAGCCGGCATCGGCGCGGGAGGTGACTCCGGCGGCGGCGGTGGCGGCGCGGACATTCCCATGCCCTACCTTTATCCGGTACCCAACTCCCGCGTGAAGCAATCGGCGGTCGCCGTGAACGCCGGCTCGTCGCGTGCCTTTCGTGCGCCCGGGAATCCGCCGGCGTCCTTTGGCATGGAATCCGCCATGGACGACCTGGCGGTGAAACTCGGCATGGATCCGCTGGCATTCCGGTTGAAAAACGATTCCAACGAAGTCCGCCGGCAGGAATACAAGATCGGCGCGGAAAAATTCGGCTGGAAGGAAAAATACCTGACACCCGGCAGTTCGCCCGGCCCGGTGAAAACCGGCATCGGCTGCGCAGGCGCGGCATGGCCCGCCGGCGGTCCCAGCCGCACCACGCAGGGTGAAGCGCAAATCAATCCCGATGGCAGCATCGAGTTCCGCCTCGGTGTGCAGGACATCGGCACCGGCACCAAAACCGTCATCGCCGTGGTCGCGGCGGAAATGCTGGGCTTGAAGCCGGAACAGATCACCGTGAAAGTCGGCGACACAAATTATCCGCCCGGCCCCGGCAGCGGAGGCAGCACCACTTGCGCTTCGATTTCACCGACGGTTTACGACATCTGTCAGCGTGGATTGCAGCAATTGCAGAACCAGACCGGCATCGCGGATGCGCGCGGAGAAAACTGGTTTGCCGCGTGCAAAAAACTGGGCGTCAATCCGCTCGCTGTCCATGGAACCTGGATCGAAGGGCTTTCCAACCGCCCGGCCTACGGCGTGCAATTTGCCGAGGTCGCCGTCGACACTGAAACCGGGCTGGTCACGGTGAAGAAGGTCGTCGCCGTTCACGACTGCGGTCTCATCATTGACACGCTCACGCTCGAGAGCCAGATCAACGGCGGCGTCATCATGGGCATGGGCTATGCCTTGTACGAGGAGCGCGTGATGGATGATCTGTCCGGCGTGGTGTTGAATCCGAATTTTGAAACCTACAAGCTGCCCGGCATCGCCGATGTGCCGGAAATTGAGATTGTCCTGCTGAACATGCCCGAACGCGGCGTCATTGGCATCGGCGAGCCGGCCACCGTGCCCACGGCGGCGGCGATTGGCAACGCCGTCGCCAACGCCATCGGCGTGCGCGTCGGCAGCCTGCCCATCACGCCCGCGAAGGTTCTGGCCGCGCTCGGCAAGGTTCCTCCCGTCGCCCAAACATGAAAGCTTTCGAATACGCCACCGCGCTCTCGACCGACAGCGCCCGCCAGTTGGCTGCCGACAGCGGTGCTTACCTCGCCGGCGGCAACGATCTGCTTGGGCTGCTCAAGGATTATCTCATCCCCGGCCCGAACATTCTCGTCAACATCAAGTCGCTGCCCGGTTTGAACCAGATCGAGCGTGGCGAAAAAAACTGGATCATCGGCGCGCTGGTGACCATCGCGGAAATCGAACACGACGCGGGCATTGCGAAGGTATTTCCGGGCCTGCACGATGCCGCCGCCGAAATCGCCTCGCCGCAGATCCGCAACGTTGCCACCGTCGGCGGTAATCTGGCCCAGCACTCGCGCTGCTGGTACTTTCGTCAGCGCGACGTCGTTTGCCTCAAGAAAGGCGGCGACCTTTGTTATGCGCGGGAAGGGGACAACCGTGATCACTGTCTGTTCAGCGGCAATGACTGCATCAGCCCGGTCGTGTCCAGCCTGGCCACGAGCCTGGCCGCGCTCGAGGCCACGGCCGTCGTGCTCCACGAAGGCAAGGAAACCCGCTTGAACATGGCTGAGTTTTACGAGAAGGCATGGACGGAGCCGAACGCGCACAATTCGCTTGCGCCCGGCGACCTGATATTGCGCGTGGAAATTCCAACCGGGCGCACGGCCAGCGCCTATTTGCAGGTCAGCGACAAGCACACGTTCGACTGGGCGCTGGTCAGTTGTGCCGCGGCGGCGAATCTAATCGGGGGGAAATTAAGCCAGCCGCGGGTTGCGCTCGGCAGCATTTCTCCCGTGCCGCATCAGGTCGAGGCAGCCAACGCCTTCTTGGACGGCAAAACCCTGGACAGCGACACCGCGTCGCAAGCGGCGGACCTGATTTTGAAGGGAGCCAGGCCGTTGGCGCAAAACGCGTACAAGCTGCCGATGGCGCACGCGCTGATCCGGCGCACGTTGCTCAAACTGAAAGGTTGAACCATGGAGCGCATATTTTGCAAACATCTGCGGACAAAAAGCCTGTATGTCGGCGCGACCACGGAGGAGGCTTTTGCGGAGAAAGAAGGCGGGCATGTCACGCCGTGCCATTTCTGGTGCAACCGCACTCAAACGGTTGTCGGGGTGGACGATCAGCCCGTTCACAAGGCCGCCTGCATTCCGGGCCGCTCATGTTACGAGGCATAGCTGATAACCAAGCCCCGCCGGTCGCACTTTCCGCCGACAACGACGGAGCTCGATTCCAAATGAAACCTTCGCCTGCGTCCGCGGTGGTCATGCACCAATTTCGTATAATTCCGTTCGCGCTTATACTTTTTGCTGCGCCCGCGATTTTCGCAGCAGATTGGATACATTTGTTCAATGGCAAGGACCTCTCGGGTTGGACACAAAAGGGTGGCCCCGCGAAATTTTATGTCCGCGACGGCTGCCTCGTTGGCGAAGCGGTGTCCGAAAGTGAGACCAACAGCGTTCTTTGCACGAAGAAGGATTATCGCAATTTCATCCTCGAACTCGATTTCAAGGTGGATCGTCTGCTTTTCTCGGGCGTCCAGATCCGCAGCCGGTATGCCGCGAAAAGAGTTGATTGGAAATGGGACGGCCGGCCCCTGACCATTCCGGCGGGCCACGTTTACGGGTATCTGGTGCTGATTGATCCCAGCCCGATTCACCGCTGGTGGACGGCCACGCTTTTCGATGAGCGTTGGTGGACGGGCGGCATTTACGACGAGAAGCGGCGGATGTGGCTTTATCCCGGCCCTGAAGGCGGCGACCCGGATGAGTTTTCCAGTCAGGGAATGAAGATTTTCCGGACCAACGACTGGAACCATCTTCGAATCGAGGCGGTCGGTGACTCGATGGAAACCTTTCTCAACGGCGTTCCCTGCGCACAGATCCATGACGCCATGACACCCAAAGGTTTCATCGGACTCCAGGTCCGGAATTGGATCAGCGACGACGAGCACGCAACGCTGGCGGGAGCAAAAGTTTGGTTCAAGAACATCCGCCTCAAGCCGCTTCCCCGAAACCTGTTGTCTACCGGCGGATCCGGGTTCAACGCGGCTTCCACCAAGTTCCCCTAAACTATCCGGAAGCTTGTATAAGCTCCTTTCAGGAGCAATCTGATTGAATAAAACCTGCGGCTGTGCGAAATTCGGAGGTTGTCACACAATTCAATGATGTACTATAGTCGAATTCGGGGACTTGTTCTGCTTTCCAGCCTATTGCTCGCGTTTCAAACGCTGGCCGTCAATGTTCTCACGCAACACAATGACCTGGCGCGCACCGGGGCCAACACGTCGGAAACCATCCTGACACCCGCCAACGTCAATTCGGCGAACTTTGGCAAGCTGTTTGCCGACAATGTGGACGGTCAGGTTTACGCCCAGCCACTCTACGTGCAAAGTTTGAACATTGCC